>Ga0335394_10004576_pt1 | contig 15719 bp, 16 predicted proteins | sample MAT03_FD_205741 | JGI IMG/M metagenome (GOLD analysis project Ga0335394, IMG submission 205741) | Freshwater microbial communities from Lake Fryxell liftoff mats and glacier meltwater in Antarctica - MAT-03 (spades assembly) (version 2) ... | reverse complement strand
TCCCCCGAAAATTTTCAGAAACAGTTATGACCTTTTAGCCAACCCATTAAAACATGCCACAAGAATCGAATGAATTTGACCGCTTGGAGCAGGGAGGGTACACCCTGTTACTTCATGAAGAAATGTCAGAAATGATTGAGGGCAACATTTACTTCAGCCTACCTGGACAGGATGACTACCTGTACGAATATGAGGGCGACCTCGACCAAGCATTGGATGACCTACCAGAAGTTTACGCAGCCACTGACACCAAAATTCAAGCCTTGAGTACTGAAGCAGTTATTGTCGTTGAACAGCTTTGGGATTACTTTGATCGCACCGGGGAGCAAAAGCTTGAAGGTGAACATGAGTACAACTTTCAAGTAGAGAGCGATCGCTTGCTAATTTTGCCAAAGGACAACTTGGGAGAAGTGGTTGCAGTTTCCCGAAATGGAAGTGTCGAATCAACTTTTGAGGCAGAGCGGTTTGAGCATCTGATGGAGCGGTTTGCGATCGCTTATCAGCAAATTCAGGCAACTAACCATGCCCTAAGTAATCGTCATGACTTGGATCGGGGATAGAAAATTGCCTTCATTGCAACCCGTAATTCTTATGAAGCAAACTGCCATTTACTTGCTAGTCAAATCAACCTACTTTGACCTACACCTAGTTCTATTGCTAAATATCGTGTGGCTTTAGGTGGTCAAGTTTCATCTTGTCCAAGTATTTCTTGTCAATAATATCTGCTGTATTACCAACCCATCGAGCGATAACATTTGAAGCCGTACCCTGAATTGCTTGCAAGGTGATAAAAGTGTCTCGACAGTTATACAGAGTCATTTTGACACCTTCTTTCTGGGCTAACTCTAAGTTTGTCAAAATAGTTGACCAACCACGTTGGTTCAAATTTGTCTCACTAATAGCCCCACCTTTTGGAGCAGGAAATACCAAGGCATCCGGTGCTGAGTTATCGGGACGAAGAGATAGTAGCAGAGCTTGCAGTTTGGGATAACAGCTAAACCATCGCTCTTTGCCAGTTTTTGTTTCATCCCGTCGAGTCAACTTACCAGATACCTCCACAATACTTTCGTGAAAGTGAATTTTACTGCAATCGGTCTTGATGCTACCCCATCTCAGCCCAATTGCTTCACAAGGTCTACAACCTGACCAAAACAGAAATTTTATGAATGGGGCATAGTGCTGATAGTTAATTCCCTTACCACAATGAGTTTCAAAAGCTTGAATGATGCGATCTCGCTCTTCGACTGTGAACGAGATCGGTGGAGCTGCCTTGGATGCTTCAAGTTCCTTGTACATACCATTTAGTGGGTTTGAGGGTACGAGTCCATGCTTCATACCCCAATTACAGGCAGCAGAAAGTTGCATGAGTGTCCTACGAGCTTGCGACTCAGTCGTAACTTGGAGGAGTTCCATCCGAAATTTAAGGGCATTTTCTAATCCATCTGTTGAACATTTGGATAGGTGAGCCGCTACAGGTTCATAAGTTCCATTGATTGTTTTAGGTGAGGCGTTTGGACTTTTATATTCTACATAGCTTTGCCATAAATCTTTCAAAGGAAGAATAGAAGGTGTGTCGGGTGTAAATTTGGGTGTAACCGTACTCAAAGCTGATTCAGGCTTGTACTTTATCAAGGACTGGTCAAAGTTGCCTGAAAGGATGTCTAGTTCAATTTGTCGTGCTTTAGCTTCCGCCAACTTACGATGCACAGGCGTATCAGAATATCCCAAGCTGAGGTAGTGTCGATTACCTCCAAATCGAAAGCGTAGCTGCAACCGTCCATTAGAAATAAGAATTTGAACGCTTCCTTTAGAAGCTTTACCTGTAGGGGTTTTGGAATACATAGTGCAAGGCTGTTAGTACGCTTGTATTTTACACCCAAATTACACCCAAATTACACCCAAAACTATCTAAAAAGCCCCAACGCTTGAACAGAATTATAAATCTTGCACTGTATTTGAGTGGTCGTATAAACGTAAAAACCCTCGAAATCACGCGATTTCAAGGGTTTTGTTAAAAGCCGATGGTGGGATTTGAACCCACGACCGCTCGATTACGAATCGAGTGCTCTACCCCTGAGCCACATCGGCAAATGCTCACTGATTATAACAGGCTTGCTGAGTTAAGGTTATTTACTGCCACGCTTCCCGCCCTTCCAACCTAGTATCGCTGTCGCTAATGACACCAAACCTAATCATCGAAAGATAGCTAAGATATGCTCCAAGTTCTTCACCTTGGGAATGCTAAAACATTTTCAAATGTTCAAGAAAAGGCACACCTTTTAAAGAGGGTTAAGGATTTAAGCAAAATCTCGACCAAAAGGCAGAAGCGCCAGAATCATAAGTTTGAAGTGTTGTTTAGCAAATGGTAATCCAACAATGGTTATGGCGAGAATCATGCCCCAAATTAGGTGAGATAGAGCAATGCCCCACCCAAACAGCACAATCCAAATTAGGTTGAACAGGGTTGCCAAAAGGCTATCAGCTTGTGGTTTTACAACAACTTCTTTGCCAAACGGGGTGAAAGTTGCAATTCCCAGGTTAATGGCTTTGATGCCAAAGGGTATGCCTATGATGGTGGCGCAAATTCCTATTCCACCGATGATGTAGCCAATACCACTCATAAATCCACCAAAAATTAGCCAAATAATGTTTCCGATTAAGCTCATACTAAATTTCCTAGAGACATTGCATTTCCCAACAAATGCGATCGCTCGCCGCAACCAAAACTGGTGCTTTTTAGCATCGCACTTATCTCAATACTATAAGCTGCAAAAATCGTAGTTCACTACCGAAGAGTTGAAGTGCTGTTCTTTTCTGTGTCACGATGAGTCATAAACCCCATAAGTAGATGAATATGGCAGATAATTCAGCCAATGAAGCAATGAAATCTCAGCAGCCCAAACCAGTCTCAGCAAAAAATTTGCAGCAGACCGACCCAGAAAAATATGCCCATTTACGAGCAGAAGCGGCTGCGCCCTATCGAGGATTGCGGAGATTTTTTTATGCGTCCTGTGCGGCTTCTGGTGCGATCGGTGGATTCATTTTTGTGATTCAACTACTTGCAGGTCGAGGAGTGGAAAACACCGGGTTGAATCTGGCAGTGCAGGTGGGAGTGGTTGCATTAATGGCTTGGTTTTGGCGGTTGGAAAATCGAGCAGAGCAGAAGGAAACATTAAACCGTGACAAATAGCTTATCGTGCTTAACGATCGCTCTAGAGTACATTTCACCTTTATAATCCTCATCCAAAATTCCTCTCCTGCTTTAGAAGAAGGGCTTCAAGCTTATCTAGCCTCTAGGTACATTTGCTCGGCTAATGTAGCCCCACTTGCCACCCACTTGAACCCGTGCTAATCCTTCGACAAAAAGACCCGCATTATCAAATTTAGGGTTCACAACCAAGGTGCCAACAGGGTTGATATAACCCCATTTACCATCAAGTTGAGTAGCTGCTAAGCTTTGTGAAAAGTTGGTGGCAATCTCAAATTTTGGGGCGATGACAACCTTTCCTGTGGAATTAATGTAGCCCCACTTTTGCTTAATTTGAACGGCTGCTAAGCCTTGTGAAAAATCAGAGGCAAAGTCAAATTGAAGCGAAATGACTGGAGCGCCTTGATGATTGATGTATCCCCAGCGATCGCCCATTCGCACTCTTGCCAAAGACTCAGAAAATTCAAATGCACCATCATAAATGGATTGGATATTAATCGCTTTAGACTTGCCTAAATAGCCCCATCGCTTCCCAACTCGCACTGGCGCAAGTCCTTCAGAAAACTTCCAAGCATCTTCATATTGAGGCGCGATCGCAATCGTTCCAGTTGGATCAATATAGCCATATTTATCACTTATTTTAACAGCCGCCAATTTTTCAGAAAAGCGATCGACTAAGGCAAATTGAGGCGCAATCACCACTTGACCAGACTTGTTAATATAACCGTATTTACTTCCGATTTGCACCGCTGCCAAACCTTCTGAAAAGTTAGAAATTTTGTCAAAGTAAACATTTTTAAGCAGTTCCCCTTTAGTATTTAAGCAACCGTAAACGGAGCCAACTCGCACGATCGCCAATCCTTGAGAAAAAGGAGCCAGGGCACTCATGTCTTCGGTCGCTTTAATCACTATTTTTCCGGTCTTATTAATATATCCATACTTGTTTCCAACACTGACTAAAGCCAATCCCTCAGAAAAATCTGAAGCACTGTCAAACTGTGGCACAATGCCTTTCGATCCAATCGCCATTTTTGATTGCGTCTACAATTGCTTTTGAGCGCCTGACTTGAGATAAGCAAACACGCTTTTATCGCCAATATCCGGCGGGATTGGTTGAATCACCTTGCGGAAGGCAAATATGCTGAACAAGATCGCCCAAACAACCAATAAGCCTTGCTCAACCGCAGGCGACAGCCAACTAAGCAAATGACCCAACAGCAAAAGGGGCACTAGCGGCGTTAACACTTTGGCTTCTAATCGGTTAAAGCAGGCTGCTTCTTTGAAGAAAATCCCTGTGAGCGCCGCAAAAATAAATCCTACGCCCAAAATAGTCAGCGGATAATTATAAACAGTGAGCGCAAAAGGTTCTGAACTGCCGTGGGCGATCGCCACAGATGCCACCACACCCACCAGCCAAAATGCCTGTAGCGCCTGATGTAGGGGTTTGAGATAAATATGAATCATCCACAAGCTAACACCCAACCCAAGGCAAAAAATCGAATATAACCCACTCACCCAATGCAAACTGGTGAAATTATTGCCTTGCCAAAGGACTAGCCCGGTCGCGATCGCAAAACACACTGCCGCCAGCATCAGCCCACCCCGATAGAGAACCACCTCCCGGCGATCGCTCTCTAAGATAGTGAAATTACCAAACTGTCCTTGATAAACAACGGGATCGGTAGAAGAAAGCATAAGCATTAGGGGCTAGGAGTTAGGGTTTAGGGATTGAATGGCGAGTGGCGAGTGGCGAGTGAAGAGACAGCTAGCTAATAATTTCACCTGACACCTGACCTTCGTACTTCGGAATTCGTCATTCGCACTTCATACTTGACTCAATTTTATCTAACTTCACTTTTATGGGATCTCCGATTTTTAAGTTCAGCAGAGTTTGAGCGCTGCCGCTGTTGATGGCGATTTCTAACCAACCGTGACTACCGATGAGGCTGATGAGTTCTCCGGCTAGGCGATCGCTGTAGGTGAAAGCGGCGAGGATATTTGTGGTGCCGATAATCACCGACCAGGGCTGAAATAAGCTAGTGCCGGGGATGTTGGTAATCAGGTTGCCAAAGTGATCAATGGCTTGGATGCAGCCATGAATCGTGTTTTCTACTTGAAAACAGGGCGGCAACGAAAACTGCACCAGACTTTCGGGAGCGATCGCGACACCCAGTTCCGCCAACGGTACACCACTGGCAAGATGTGCGCCTACGGGAGCAAAAATATCTCGTCCATGAAAAGTGCTGCTGGGTTCATCCGTGCGCCAAAACTCAGCATTGGTTAATTCGACGGCGGTATAGGCTGAAAATTGATCTAACACGCCGCTAAAAATACCATTGTCAGGACCGACCAAAAATCCCATCGGCTCCCCAAACGGAGTGCTAATGGCGATTCCCACAGCGCGACGTTTGCCGCCCACGCCGGGATCAACGACCGCTACATGAACGGTTCCTAATGGAAAATAGGGAAAGGCTGTCATCAGAGCAAATCTGCCTGAGCCAATATCTTGGGGTGGAATCTGATGAGTAATATCGATCAGCATTATCGTTGGGTTGATCTGCGCGATCGCTCCTTTCATCACACTTACATAGGAATCGCTCAGCCCAAAGTCGCTTAACAACGTGATAATTGACCCATCATTTACGGAGATCATGAAATTTTGGTAACAAAGACTACCGTTCAGCTTTCCTAATACTACAATTGAGAAATACTCATGAATGGTTAAGAGAGAATGTCCATGTTGAACAAAAAACGTCAGGAAAAGGCAACAAAAGCAGCAGAAGCTCATCGCGTTACCCTGCACAAAAACTTGCAGCGCCGTCTAGAAGTTGCCAGAGCTAGTGGAGATGAAAACTTGCTTCGTCAACTAGAAGTTGAAGCTACTTACATTGGCTTGAATTAACTTTTGCTAGTCACTTTGTTTGCATCTGAATCCTGTGAATACGAATCCTGTGAATACGTTGATGCCTCGTAATCTTACGAGGCATTCACAGTTTAAAGGGACGTGTTAATCTGCCGAGCTAAGCTTAACCATTGTATTCGGAGTCAATTTCAATATCGAGGGTTTCCTCATCAATGCGGACGAAAAGATGATTTGGACGGCAGCATACCTGACAATCTTCAATGTAAGCCTGCTGCATTCCTCCGCTGAGATCAACAAAGGTTGTGTTGGGTTCACCACAATAGGCACAATAAAACTCAGCCGTGTTTTGCATAACGATGAAAATAGTCAAGGACAAATATAGCAGTACCTCGAATGGTTAGGACAAGCAATAGGGCGTAAACCTAGACACACAAACCTCTTTACCCTTAGAACGTGACACCCTCTATAACAGTGCGTTCAGCGATCGCTAAAGCATCTCATGAAAACATAGATCGTTAACCACGTTGGTTGTGCAAGGCACTGCGTATTGAAGTTTAAAAGCTAAAAAGCAATTGATGCTGCAAGTGAATACCATCCAGCCCAATCTAGAAGTAAAGCAACCAACATAAGCATAACCCTTAAGGCTTTCTGCCTTTAAGTTGCTGCTCAATCATGGGCTGCAATCGTTGGAATTCTTTTTCTAATAGCCTTTTACTATCCTGGGGAGACCCTACTGTAACTTGAGACTGACCCGCGATCGCCCACTGCTGTAGCTGCAATCTACGGTCAGGCGTGATTTTAATGGAAATGCTGTAGGAACACCAATGGGGTTCTTCCCGATCAAACAACATCAACTGGTAGCGCTCTTTTTGGCACAACAAGCGAATAAGTTCTAAATCCTCAGCCTTCTTCAAATCGAGATAATAAGGAATCCAAAGGAATTTAAAGCCAGGGATGTAAACGACGGTTTGCCAAAGTAACAGCGGGTAAGAATAGGGTATGTAGAGAAATTTTGGCTCTATTACATTGTAAAGCTGGTGAATTTGCAGTTTACGGATTAGCCCTTTAGGCAGCACTCTGCCCACAATCGCCAGCGTTTCTTGATGAACCAAAAGAGGCTTGACCAAAATCCTTTCTAGAGGAATCTCCTTGGGAAACATGGGGAGAGGATTCGCCTGACGTAGTTTAGCGGCAGTTGCCTCGCGATCGACGGGCAGCGTTTTGGTGGCTGGCGCGACGGCATGGGTTGGCTGATAGGTTCCATAGGGTTGTCCGATGGTTTTTAAAGCCTGCAAAATTTCCTCAACTGAGCCAGGACGATTTTGTGATGATTTTTCCAAACAACTTAATACCAAAGCTTCCAAGGCATCTGGTAAATTCAAATCAGGCGAAACCTCAGAAAATGTAGCGGGCATCTGCTCACAATGGGCATGAAGCCAATCGAAAGAATTGGAGGTTCTAGGTCGCAGCGGAAATTGCCCGGTGATCATCTGAAACATGACCGTACCAAAACTGTAAATATCCGATCGCGGGTCAAGTTCCTGCTGTCCTTGCCATTGTTCCGGCGCACAGTATTGAGGTGTGCCACCGCCAAACCCATCCGTTTCAGCTTCTCCGGTCATTACCTTCGCAATGCCAAAATCCAAAATTTTTGCGCGTTCGCCGAGCAAGGCATCTGGAATCACCAAAATATTACTGGGCTTGATGTCGCAGTGAATCACCGGATACAGGCGATCGCTGCCTCCTAGCCGAATCCCTTGATGAGCGCACTGCAAACCCAAACAAATTTGTTGACTCAGGTTGAAAAAACGAGCAAGTGGCAAAGGCTGACGCTGCATTACGTCTTTGAGGTTTTGCCGCTCTAGATATTCCATCACATAGAAGGGAATATCTTTTTCATCCACGCCATAATCCGTGACATTCACAATGAAATTGCTGTTTAGCTGGGCGCAGGCTTTGGCTTCTAGTTCAAAGCCTGCGTACATCTCCGGGCTTTTCAGGGTGTGTTCTAAAAACTTGACTGCAACAATGCTGCCCAACCGCATGTCTTGAGCGCGATACACCTGCCCCATTGCACCTTGACCGATTTTTTCAAGCAGCAAATAGCGGTTAATAAGTAAACTTCCGATGCGTCCGATGCGATCGTCATCCATGAAAAAACCAGCGAACAATACCTGTCCTGTTGTAGCTCGGATTGACGCTAAAGCGCCATCTAAACTAGGTTAACGGTTTGTTTCAGCGTGTAATTTGGAAAGACCTGATTCAACTTTGAATCGGTCAGCCCAACATGACGCGCTAACACACTACTAACCACATCGCGAAAATCCGTTGTCACAGGCACATCGCGCCCCTGATAAAGCTGATTTGCCGCCAGTCCGCGCCAGTTGCCATAGATGCCGCCGCGCACCTTGCCGCCCACTGCCCACATGACATTGCCATGTCCGTGATCGGTGCCACCATTGCCGTTTTCCTTAACCGTGCGCCCAAATTCAGACATGACGAGAATGGTAGTGTCGTTGAATCCAGCGCCCAAACCTTGTTGGAGAGCGATTAAGCCTTTTCCCAACTGCTGCAAATTACGGGCAAATTGTCCTTGGGTAGCTCCTTGATTGACGTGCGTATCCCAGCCACCGATCGCCAGAAAAGCGAGTTGCACTCGGTTATCTCGCACCATGATTTTGGCAAGTCGCTGAGCATCGCGGACAAAGCCATTGGCAGACTGAGCGCCATTGTTTGCCGCTTTCATCTCAGTTGCAAGGTCACTCATCAACGCTTGACGCGCTGCCCGCGACTCTTTATAGGCTTGTCCCAGTTCGTCATTGCGGTCATAGAGGCGATCGAACGCCGCAGCCACTTGAGGGCGATCGATCGGCAGGGGGTTATCGGCAGCACGACCCGATGCGAGGGTTGCCACAGGCATTTTGCCCGTCAAAATCCGAGGAGTGGTGTTGCCCACATTGATCGCCTGGATGGGGTTTCGTCCCGTATTTAGGCTTGCCAGTAGGCGATTCATCCAGCCCTCTTGAGTCGATTTTGTGCCCGGAGTGCCGCTTTCCATGTAGTCTTGTGCGTCGAAGTGCGATCGCGTTGCGTTAGGTAATCCGCAGGCAGGCACAAACGCCAGTTTCTTCGCGTTCCACAATGGCATCAGGTCGGTTAAGGCTGGATGCAAGCCAAATTGCCCATCTAAATCTAACGCGCCACCTGTCTTTCCAGGCTGCGGAATAGCAATTTTAGGACGGTTCTCGTAATACGCCGCTTCCCTGTAGGGAACCACCACGTTGAGTCCATCAGCGGCTCCCCGCAGGAAAATGACAATCAAACGCTTTGGGTTGGCAGTTTGGGCATTGGTTCTGGCAAACCAACCGTGACCACCCACTGCGACCAGGGAGGAAGCTGTGAGAAGACCAGCGTGTTGAATAAATTGGCGACGGTGCATAGGAGTTAGGGGTTTTGAGTTCTGAGTTCTGAGTTCTGAGTTCTGAGTTTTGAGTTTTGAGTTGGGGCTTTGTTTACACTCCGCACTCCGCACTCCGTACTTTGCTTTTAGCGGCGCATAAATTCTGGGCTGCCGAGAATGATGGCGGTGCGGAGTTGGGGCGGGCTGGATGCGATCGCCTGTTGGGTTTGGGTAGAAAAGCGATCGCCGACTGTTTGGGCTAGTTGAACTGCATTGACTGACTGGGATGGTAGTTTGCTAAAAGTGGTAGCAAAGCTGAGGCGGCGAGTCATGCCGTCAGGGTTTAGCCATGCTGCTTGCGTATTTTTATAGCCATCGGGAGTTTGGCAGCCAAACAGTGGCATTCCCAATTGTTGAAGCACGTTTTGCACAACCACAGGGCTGCTCACTTCACTGCCTGTTGCCCGGTAAGCAGACACCACATACTGATAGGGCGTTTTGAACTTGGCGTTGTAGTGCTTGCTATCCATAAATTCCGCGCTGCGAAACAAGGTGCTTAACACTTCGCGAATGTTGCCATCGGTTGCCGTAAACCGCTGAGCCATTTTGTCTACTAAAGCTTTTGGCGGTTGGTCTGCAACAAAGTACTGTGCCAATTTATAGCTAATCCGGCGAGCGGTGGCAGGATGTTTCGCCAAAATGTCAAACGCTTGCTCAACCTCGGCAATACCGCTGCCTTTGATCGTCCGTCCTAAAAATACTTTGTCGCTAAAGTCGTGCCGTTTGGCATCAAAGTAGAAGCCATTATCGTTGTCTGTTGCCTGGGCTACGGGTTGAACGGTGCGGCGAAAGCCCCATCCCGTCAGAATTTTTGCCAACGCAATTACATCCTGCTGGGTGTAGCCGCCATCTACACCAAGGGTATGCAGTTCCAGTAATTCACGGGCGTAGTTTTCGTTCAAACCTTGAAATCTACCGCGTGCCCCAGGACTTTTTGGGTCAGTATTTTGCCAGTTATCTAAATAAAACAACATGGCAGGATGACGCGCCGTGGCTTCGAGCAAATCGCGAAAGCGACCCATCGTGTTGGGACGAATGGCTTTTTGCTCGTAAGCACCAACCCAGACGCGGGTGAGTCCTTTGCCAGAGAACACATTAAAGTGATTAAACCAAAAGTCCACCATGCTTTCTTGCAGTTGGCGATCGCTCTCTGTTGCCCGCAGTAACCGTGCTTCTACCGCCTGCTGCATCGTGGTTCTGGCAAACTGCTGATTGGGTTTCTGTTGCGCTTGTTTCACCTGACCTTGACCCACGGGTCGAAACTGTTGTGCCAGTGCCACCGGACTCATGCTTAGGGTATTCAGTTGGGCAAGTTGTTTGGTGAGTGCAGGTGTCTCAGGCATGGATTCTGGACTTAACTGCTGCTGAATGTAGCGATCGATGCCCATCGCCTCTACTTTTTGAATATCTCCGGGGCGCATTCCCAAGCTTAACCGATTCAAAACATGAATAATTTTAGAATTGGCAGGTGTGGCTGAATCCACAGGGACGCTCATGCCAACCCACAAAACCACCGTCAAAACCCAAGCGCGCGATCGCAGTTTCATTTCAGTACCGCCAGCGAAGAATGCTTCTGTATATGTAGTGTTAGACCATGCTCTCAGCGATAGGGTTCAACTAAGACGCTCCTAACTCCCTACAAACCTGCGCCCATGCCTCTTCCGCGTCCGGGTTTTCCCTGTCGCATCAACTCAGTCAATTTTTGTCGTTGCTCCACAGTCAACACATTGCGAATCGCCAACATACTCTCCATTCGAGTATCCGCCAGCGTTTGCTGCATGGTTTGGACTTGATTAAATTTCTGCCGGATTTGCTCAGAGGGCGCATCGCCTGAAGCCATCAGATCTTTTAATGCCTGCTGCGCTTGCTTAACGGACTGTCGCTGTTGGGTCAAACGGTCTTGATATTGCCGACGGATCGCCTGAATTTTTTGAATTTGCTCTTTGTTCAGGTTTAGCTCTTGGAGCCAATTTTCTTTTCTTTGTGGACGCGATCGCCGTGGCGATTGGAGATCAGCTTGAGCTAGCGTAATAGAAGCTGATGTGGAAATAGGCAGAGCAATCGCGCTCCCCAAGGACAACAACAGCGCAATAATTACAGGAACAGAACGGTAAGACATAGGACAATAAAACGCAAAAACTAGTTTAAAGTTGAATTTTCGGTGACAGGAAAAAGATCGCCTTCTGAAACAGATTGTTCCGCGATCGAATCGTCCCAAGTGCTTTCAATGAAATTTTGCAGTTCAGCTACTTCAGCGGCGCTAGGCTGAGAGACTGGAGCGAAGGGGCGATGGCTGACGACCACTGCCACTAACCCCGCTGCGATCGCCGAAGGGACTGCCCACAGAATCCGTCGTTGAACCCGCGCGGTAGAACGATTTGTTGAAATAACCGTCAGTCGCGGTTGGGGCGTAGACGCGATCGCAGACATCAATTGATCTTCTAGGTCAGGATTTGCCGCAGGCACCACGGGCTGATGCCGCTTTAAAAACTCGGTTAGTTTTAAGTCATCTTCTGAAAATCTACTCATAGCTGAACTCCTTCATGGTCAAGAAACTTACGCACCGCAGCGCGAGCGTGGAATAGTCGAGATTTCACCGTCCCCACTGGAATCCCCAAAATCTCAGCAATGTCTTTTTGGGGCACTTCTTCCAAATCGTGTAACACCAAAACAGTTCGGTGATCAGCGCTCAGTTGGTTTAACCCGCGCTGAACCAAATCTTGATAGTGCAGATGCATCACATCGGGTGATTCTTGCCGCATGGGAGCCTGCTTCGTTAGCTCTTGCAGTTGAGTTCGCCCTCTGGCTGCGGCTTGCCGATAATCTGATGCTACATTCCACGCAATCCGATATAGCCAGGTCGAAAACTTGGCAGTTTGGCGAAATTTGGGCAACCCCCTCCAAGCGCGCAAAAAAACATCTTGTACCAGATCATCCAGCACACTCACATCACATAGCTGATACAGAATGGTTCTGACCCGCTTTTCATGACGACGATATAACAGCCGAAAGCTTTGTGTATCACCCTGAAGGCTTTGCTGCACGAGATGACTATCATCACTTTCGGGTACGCTTTCATGAAACGCCGTTGACACTATTAACCCCTGCAAAACACTCCTCCATCAAATTTGGAGTTACGTCTATTAGACCTGTTCACACCCAAAAAGGTTCAGATGATGAATGGCGGGGTGTGGCGTACACATTACACATTCTTTTGTAAAGAATTTAGCCATTCTTAAAATCCTGTGCAGAATGTACTTGCAACCGGGATGGTTCTGGCTGATTGCAAAGCTGGAACTAGGGCGATCGCATCTCTCCACACGTTTGGTTTTTGAAACGCATTGAAAGCACTTTTTTCGGCTTATAAAGTATCCAGGCAGCGACGACTACCCGCGATCGCCGTGGGGGTTCTGGCAGCGATCGCCCAATCTGAAGTTGCCCTCGCCCAACCGCAAATTGCGCCGCCCCCCCCGCCCTCTAGTTTGGTGCAACCGCCACCGCCGCCCAGCCTTGTGCAGCCTGCACCGTCTAGTTCGGCAATGCCGCCCAATCAACCCTCATCGTTAAATGAGCCGGTGTGGGTGATGCCGACGACGGTTGTGCCCGTTACTGCCCCGGTTCCCGTGCCAACCGCACCCCAGATATTGCCCACCACTCCAGCGCTATCTACATCACCGCAGCAAGTTGTCGTTCCTAAAATAGAACCGCCACCGCCGCCCGGTCGGAGTCCGTTGCCACCAGCGAATACGGCAAGTCCCAACGATCTCGCCGTATTTGTCACAGATGTGCAAATTGCGGGAGTTGCCCCAGATTTGCAAGAATTCGGCTTGTTGGCAATTCAGACCAAAGCTGGAGGGCAATCCACTTCCGGGCAGCTTCAGAACGATGTGGCGCTGTTGCTGAATACAGGCTTTTTTACATCGGCAACGGTTTCCACTAGCCCCAATCCTCAAGGCGTGAGCGTTACTTTTTTTGCCACCCCAACGATTGTGCGGGCGATCGCCTTACCCAGTGCCCAAGCGCTCACCTTCACCGCAACGAATGAGATTTTTAGAGACCAGTTTGGCAAGCCCATTAGCCCAACGACACTCAATCAGGCGACGCAGCAAATCAACGACTGGTATACCAAAAATGGGTATACTCTGGCGCGGGTAATTTCTCTCCGCCCCGATCGCAACGGCATTATCACGATTGAGGTGGCGGAGGGCGTAGTCGGCGCAACTCAGGTGCGCTTTCTCAATCGGGATGGTAAGACTGTGGATGAAAAGGGGCAACCTATTCGCGGTCGCACCCAGGATGCTTTTTTGCAGCGCCAGATTAAAGTGCAGCCGGGGCAACCGTTTCGGGCAAATGTAGCCCAAGAAGATTTGCAGCGATTGGGTCAGCTTGGCATTTTTGAAACAGTCAACGTTGCGTTTGAGGGCGATGCGCGGCGGGTGACGGTGATCTATAACGTGACGGAGCGTGCGCCCCGCGATCTGCGGTTTGGCGGTGGCTTTAACGATTCCTTGGGACTCTATGCCACGGTTGGCGTGCAGGATATCAACTTTGGTGGATTGGGGCAACGGCTCGGCGGCTCGGTGTTGGTGGGCACCAGAGATGTGCAGTTTGATGGACGCTTTGTTAGCCCTTATCGCGATACGGAACCGAATGTTCCAGGCTATAACGCCAGTATCTATCGGCAACAAGGGTTTTCACAGGTGTTTACCGACGAGGTGGATTTGCCCAATGGCGATCGCATTCGAGAACGGCGACAAGGCGTAGGTGTGGGGTTGGAACGCCCAATTGGCAATGGCTGGAATGGCAATCTTGGGTTGAACTACAACAACGTCAGCATTCGGGGCGATGGCGGCAAAGTTTTTAGCAACGATGCTTTAGGCAATCCCCTGACTCTCAGCGGCACCGGAATTGATGACCTATTTAGCCTCTCATTTACCGCCATTCAAGATCTACGAGATTATCCCTTAAACCCTGGTAAAGGCTCGGTCACCCGCTTCAACGCCGAGCAATATCTCCCGATCGGGCGCGGACAGGTGTTTGGCACCAAGCTCCAAGCAGAACACGCGGTATTTTTTCCGGTGAAGTTGATTACGGCAAACCAAAAGGATGCTCCGCCTACCCAACGCCAGCCAGAAGTGGTAGCGCTGAATGTGCAAGGGGGAACGAACGTGGGGGATTTGCCGCCCTACAATGCGTTTATTTTGGGAGGCGTAAACTCAGTGCGCGGTTGGGATACAGGCGCGATCGCCACGCCTCGCAGCTATATTCAAGCCACCGCTGAGTACCGCTTCCCGATTTACAAATTCATTGGCGGCACCGCTTTTGTAGATTTTGCTTCTGACTTGGGCAGCAATAAAGATGTACTGGGTCAGCCAGGAGTGGTTCGCGGCACCCCCGGTACCGGAATTGGCTATGGGTTAGGGGTTAGGGTCAATTCACCGCTTGGCATCATCCGGGCAGATTTTGGCTTTAGTGGGCAAGGGGATACGCGCTTTCAGTTTGGCTTTGGGCAACGGTTTTAGGGCAAGATAGTTACAATTTTGAAAAAACTGACTCCCAAAATAATTCTGGATACTGATCCCGGTGGTGACGATATTTTTGCGCTGCTATGGCTGATTAGCTTAGTCAAGCAAGGGCTGGCTGAATTAGTTGCCGTAACAACGGCGGAGGGGAATGTTGCCGCTGAGCAAACGTTTGCCGCTGCTAGCAAAATCTTAAAGTTAGGTGAATTGGATAAAATTGAAGTAGGTCGTGCAGTTGCAGTGGATCACGCCACGACCAATGCAGCCCACATTCACGGCAGCGATGGTATGGGCAATTTGTCTCAAACTTTGCCAGAGAGCGATCGCTCGTTTAAGACGGCGAACTATTCCGATCAAGTGCTAATCGATGCTTTGCTAGCGGCTCCAGGGGAAATCACCATTCTAGCGATCGCTCCTTTCACCAATCTGGCAGCCGCAGAAACCCAGCATCCCGGCATTTTGCGGCAGGCAAAAGAGATTGTGCTGATGGGCGGCGCGTTTGGCTGTGCGGGCAACATCACCGCCCACGCTGAGTTTAATGTTGCCTACCATCCAGAAGCCGCTCAAGTAGTGCTAAATAGCCGCAGCGATATTGTCATGGTGCCGTTGGATGTGACGCGATCGCTAATTTTTACAGAAGCAATGGCGCAAACAATCCAGCAGGCA
>Ga0335394_10004575_pt1 | contig 15720 bp, 12 predicted proteins | sample MAT03_FD_205741 | JGI IMG/M metagenome (GOLD analysis project Ga0335394, IMG submission 205741) | Freshwater microbial communities from Lake Fryxell liftoff mats and glacier meltwater in Antarctica - MAT-03 (spades assembly) (version 2) ... | reverse complement strand
CCGCGATAGCGTGCATGAGTGACCACTTGCTGTACGATCCCACCTTCCTCAAGTCACACTGAGACATCCACCGTGGCCAAAGAAACGACCCCAAAGAAAAACGTGCTCAAGAAGCCATCGAAGTCGCTCATGGAAAAGCGCGCTGCCAAGCAGGCGAAAAAAGCTGAAAAGCGACGTTGATACGACGTCACTCAGCGACTATCGCAGTTCAGTCCGGTAGGCGACCAGCGCATTCGTCGGCGACCAGGTTTTGCCGCCGTCACCCGATCGCTCACCCAGTTCGTTCCAGATGCCGGGCTGGGTCAGGTCGATCGTGAATCGCAGCAACGCCGAACCTGCGGCGGTTGTCCATCGAAAGACATTCGGCGCAATCAGCTCCGCCTTCGCTTCGACCATCTCGCCAAAGCCGAACGAGCGCAGCAGATAGGCTCGCGTCCTTTCGTCGAAGCTGACGACGGCGAACGAACCGGTGCCGGGTTGGTGCTCGAGTGCTTCACCCTGCTGCAGGCTTTGACCCGAAATCGTCAGAACCAGTCCGCTCGAGCGCGGCTCGATGATCATCGTCTGCGTGAACCGATAGGTCTTGCCGTCAGGCAGGAAGCGCTCGCCCTGACCGAGCCAGCGGCCATGCAGCGACCCGAGCGCGCTCATGCCCGCACGCTGCGCATCCAGATCGCGCACCGGCGTCTGCGCGCCAGCGCCCGTCGCGATAAAGCAAAGCGCCAAGGCGCAAATCGCAGTGGGGAATTTCACGAGCATTGAACTGATGGTGCCTGATCGCGGTTGCCGACGCTACAATTGCAGCCCAGCCGTTCCTCACGGATAGCCACCATGTCCTTGTCACTCTACGCCGCAACGATTCCAGGCCAGCTGCAGATTCTCGGCTCCATGGCGCGTCTCGTGACCAAAGCTGCCGCCTGGTGTGAAGAGCACAAGCTCGCGCCCGATGATCTGATTCAGGCGCAGCTCGCGCCCGATATGCAGGGCTTTGGGTATCAGATCAAATCCACAGCTGTGCACTCGATCGGCGCAATTGAAGGCGTGCGCAAGGGTGTATTCAGCCCCGACATGACACCGCCGCCCGGCACGTTTGCCGCATTGGCTGCGCGAGTCACGGAGACGATCGCCGCGCTCGAGGCGATCGAGCCTGCCGAAGTCGATGGCTTCATGGGAAAGGACATGCGCTTCGAATTTGGTGAACGGCGCATGGACTTCACAGCCGAGAACTTCCTGTTGTCGTTCTCGCAGCCGAACTTTTACTTCCACGCCACAACGGCCTACGGCATCTTGCGTCACAAAGGCCTGCCGATCGGCAAGCGCGACTTTACCGGTCGAGTGCGCGTGAAAGCCTAGCTGCGCGCCTTCATCGCGATGACCTGCATCTCGACTCTGTATTTGGGGTCGGCAAGCTTCGCCTCGACGGTGGCTCGCGCAGGTTTTGCATGCTGTGGTACCCAGGCGTCCCACACTGCGTTCATCGCGGCGTAGTCCGACATGCTCGCAAGATAGATCGTCACGCTGACGATCTGCGCACGACTGGATCCCGCGGCCGCAAGCAGACGGTCGATCGCCGCCAGCACCTCGCGCGTCTGCACCGTCGCGTCCGCGTTCATGTCGTCGGCAACCTGGCCGGCGAGGAATACGAACTCGCCCGCCTGCACGGCCTGCGCGTAACGCTTGCCCGGTTCGATGCGCGTAATCGTCATCATCTGTCTCCGTCAGCAGCTAACCCATGAAGAACAAAGCATAGCCATACAAAGACGATGAAAGTTAATCAGCAAACCTGATCGGACCCGCGTTGGCCGGTCGCCGGCCGATCTTGCCGCGATAGCCCGCTTCGATCTGCGCCAGATCAGAATCCCGATCGCCGCTGAGAGTCAGCCAGGTATCGATGCCGACCACACGGCGGCTGTAGTCAAAGTAGCCAAGACCTACGGGCACGTTTGCCGCGAGCGCAAGCCTATAGAACCCAGTGCGCCAGCTTTCGGTCCGCTTGCGGGTACCTTCGGGCGAAAAAGCAACATAGAAAGACTCGTGCGTCGCGAACTGCTCCCGCAACGTCTCTACCATGCCGGCAGTGGTCGCGCGATCGACCGGGATTCCTCCCCAGCGGTGCATGAGCCCTCTCACTGGCCAGCGAAACAATGTGTGCTTGCCAACCCAATGCAGTGGCATGCCGCAACCCGCACGACCGAGGATGCCGATCGGAAAATCCCAGTTCGAGGTGTGCGGATAGAACAACACGACCGCTTTCGGAACTGGCGGCGGCAAAACATGAACACGCCAGCCAAAGGCACCGAGCAGCGCCCGCGCCCAAGGTGCGCCGGCCGGCGCTGTCGGCCCGGACATCAGTGAGTCACTGCGGCGTTGAACCGGATTCGAGTCGATGCGCCTTGCGACCGCCACGGACCAATGCTCGTTCCCCGAGCGTACCCGTGATCATCAGTTGCGCCATCTGCGCGCAGCGCTGCGCAAGTGCCGAAGCACCCTCATGCAGTGATTGCGAGTCACGCACATGCTGCATGTTCCGCTCCATGTCCTCTGCACTCCAGCCGCGTGAGTGGGCAATGTATGGAAACTGCGAAAACTGGCAGCCGATCTCGCCAAAGAACCCCGGCAACTGGCCCGCGACGGCCTGCACGTTGTCCTGCCCGCCGGTGATGATAAAACCGGCGACTTTGTTCTTCAGCAGATGACGATTGGCGATCGTCTCCTGGTTCTGGATGCAGTTCATGCGTTCGATCATCTTGAAGCACAAGCTGCTGGCGACGCCCCAACGGATCGGCGTCGCGAGCAGGATCACATCGGCCCAATGCACCACGCCTTCATAGACCTGATCCATCTGGTCCGAGGCATCCATTTCGGTGATCGAGCATGGCCAGGTACAGGCGCGTGCAGACTTCGAATAGAAACCCTCACACTCCCGGAACTTCAGATCACGGATTCGCAGCAACTGCGTTTCGCAGTCGTGCTCTTCGCGAGCGCGATCGAGCGCATGCTGCAGCAGGTCTTCCGAGGTGCTGTAACGCGGTTCACCTGCAGTCATCGCCGTCGTCGACAGACCGAGAATGCGGATCGGTCCCTCAGCACGTTTGAGTGGCCGCGCAAGCGGATGGGGTTCGTGAGCCTTGCGGCCGCGAGAAGTGCTCGCAGTTCGACGGACCAGGATCCGCCCACCGACGTGATTGCAAACGCCGGAAATAGCCGCATAGGACTCGCCTCGCAGGGACACCGCAAGGCGGGTCTTGCCATTGACGATTTCACGGACCGCGCCGTCTGCGTAGTCGTCCGCGGCACCTGCATCGATCCATTCGCTGTCACTCATGCGCCACTCACCACGGCTTGCGGGTCCGCTGCGCCGGCCACTTCTGCAGCACGCGTTGCACCAGGTCGGGCGCTGCCGCCGCATCGAGAAGGTTGCGGTTCACCGGAAGTTTCGTGATAGGGACCTTCCGACACCGGATTCGTCAGGTCGAGCTCGGCCTCGATCACCATCTCCGCGTGAGCGGAAATGATCAGGTCGCTGAGATCCGCCTTGATGACTTCGAGCGGCTTGCCGCCCACCTCGATGTTCTCGAAGATCTTAATCGGAGCGCCGTACAGACCGAAGTGGGACTTCGCGGCAGTTGACTGCCGCAGGAACTCTCGGCGGGAAGCGTTGGAAAGCGGTTCGTTCATCGCGGGTCCCCTGCACTCCTTTGCAGCAGACGATACCCGTTCTGCCGCGCCCGAAGTGACCGACGGACGGTCGGCGTTTGGATGTACCATCCGCAAGATGTTCCGGTTGGAGATTCACGATGACTAACGCCTGTTTGCGCCTGAGCGCGCTCGCTGCGGCGATGGCGATTGCCGGCTGTGCCGCCGCTGTCACACGCGCTCCCGCTGAGGCTCCGGCCGCTGCGCCCGAATCCGCGTTGCCACTGATCCCGCGCGAAGCGCTGTTCGGCAACCCTTCGCGCACCGGCGGCGCAATCAGCCCTAACGGCGAGTGGCTCGGCTATATCGCCCCGCGCGACGGCGTGCTCAATGTGTACGTCGCGCCTCGCAGCACGCCCGACCAGGCGCGACCGGTCACCAACGACCGCACCCGCGGCATTCGTGGCTTTTCGTTCGCGTATACCGGCAACCACATTCTCTATTCGCAGGATGTCGGAGGCGATGAGAACTTCCAGGTGTTTGCCACCGACCTGAGCAGCGGCCAGACCCGTGAGCTGAGTCCCAAGGGCGCACGCGCCGACATCGCCAGCCTGAGCGCTGACTTTCCGGACGAACTGATCATCTCGCACAACCAGCGCAACCCGCGCTTTTTCGATCTGTATCGGGTGAACCTGATAAACGGCGAAGCCCAACGCATCTACGAGAACGACCGCTTCACCGGTTTCGTGATCGACGATCAGTTCAAGCTCCGCTTTGCCGAGCTTCAGACCGCCGACGGCGGCAACGAATGGTTCATCCGCGCCGGCGAAGATTGGAAGAGTTGGGGCAAGGTCGGCCAGGAGGATTCCCTGACCACAGCGCTTGCCGGCTTCACCGCCGATGGCCGCACGCTTTACATGCTTGACTCTCGCGGCCGAAACACCGGCGCCCTGTTTGCGCTCGATACGGTAAGCGGGGAGCGCACACTGCTGCGCGAGGACGCCCGCGCTGATGTCAGCGGCGCTTTGTCGGACCCCGTCAGCGGCAAGGTCCAGGCGACCTCGGCGACCTATTTGCGCGCAGCATGGCGGGCGCTCGATCCATCCATCCAGCGCGATCTGGACAACCTGCAGCGCCTGGCCGGCGACGGCGAGTTCGGCGTCACCTCACGCACCCGCGATGATCGGACCTGGATCGTCGCCGTTTCGCGCTCCAACGCACCGACCACCTTCCATATCTATGACCGCGCGAGCGGCAGCTTCACGACGTGGTTCAACACCCGGCCGGAGCTGGCCGACAAGCCGCTGGCACAGATGTGGCCGGTCGAGATCAAGACTCGAGATGGCCTGACAATGCCGAGCTACTACACCTTGCCGACGGGCTCGGACCCCGACGGCGATGGCAAGCCGGATCGGCCAGTGCCTACCGTGCTGTTGGTGCACGGCGGTCCGTGGGCGCGTGATTCCTATGGCCTGAACGGCCAGCATCAGTGGTTCGCGAACCGCGGCTACGCGACGCTGGCGATCAATTTCCGCGGTTCCACCGGCTTCGGCAAGACGTTCACCAACGCCGGCGATTTGCAGTGGGGCACGAAAATGCAGGACGACCTGCTCGACGGCGTTGCCTGGGCCACGAGTCAGGGCATCACCGACCCCAAGCGGGTGGCCATCATGGGTGGCAGCTACGGCGGCTATGCAACGCTTGCCGGCCTCACCTTCACTCCAACCGAGTTCGCCTGCGGGGTGAGCATCGTGGGGCCGTCGAACCTCAACACGCTGCTGGCTTCGATCCCGCCTTACTGGGAGCCGATCAAGCGCCAGTTCGCAACCCGCGTCGGCGATCCCGACACGGCCGAGGGCCGCAAGCTGCTGGAGGAGCGTTCGCCGCTGAGTTTCGTCGAGCGCATCGAGCGTCCCTTGCTGATCGGCCAGGGTGCCAACGACCCGCGGGTCAAGCAGGCCGAATCCGACCAGATTGTCAAAGCCATGGAAGCCAGGAATATCCCGGTGACCTACGTGCTGTTCCCCGATGAGGGCCACGGCTTCGCGCGACCGCCGAATCGCATCGCTTTCAACGCGGTGGCTGAGTCTTTCCTGGGCAAATGCCTGGGTGGTCGCATCGAGCCCATCGGTGACGACTTCGCCGGCTCGAGCGTCACGGTGCCCAATGGCGGTGCGCTGCTGCCGGGGCTGACCGAAGCGCTAGGCACGCACGAGAAAGACGTCCGGATGTAACATCCAGGCTGGAGCTCACGGATCTGCCATCGACAGCTCGATGAGTTCCCCGCGTCGGTCAGCGCGAACTCCCAGGTTCTGCTCGAGCGAGCGTACGAGACCCTCTACATCGCCAACCTTGTAGAAGCCGCCGATACGCATGCGACGCAATCCGACGCCCTCGATCCTGAACCGCACGTTCGTGTAACGCTCGACCTCTGCGAGCGCAGACTCGAGCGGCTCACCTTCGAAAATCATCATTCCACGCTGCCAGGCCAGCCGGTCTGCAAGATCGTCTACAGACACGGCAGCGACGGCAGGCTGCGCGTTGCGAAGGCTGAGGACTTCTCCAGCCGACACCTCGGCGAGCGACTGCGTCTTGCTCGAATTGTTTCGAGTCGTCACACGTACGCGGCCTTCGGTCACGATGACTTCAAACCGCCTGGCATCGGCCGGACTCGAGCCGACTCTTACGTTGAAAGCGGTACCGACAGCACGCACAGCGTGATCGCCGGCGCGCACAACGAACGGTCGATTGCTGTCCGGCTGAACATCGAACTGAGCCTCACCACGCTGAAGTTCAAGGGATCGCTCCTTTGAGGTAAAGGCCACGCGGAGCGTCGTCGAAGTGTTCAGTTGCACCACGGAGCCGTCTTCTAGAGTGACCGAGCGCTGCTCGCCCACCGCGGTGGTCAGCAAACTCTCCGGCGGCGAGGCCGTAGCGACGGCCGAAGCCTGTGCGTTGTCTCGCGGCTCGCTGGGGACTCGCAACAGGACCGCTACCGCAAGAGCCGCGACTCCCGCCACAGCAAGGCCACCCATCCAGGCAAGTCGTCGTCGCGCCAAGGCTCGCTCCGACGGCGCGGGGAGTGGAATCAACCCGGACAGCTCACCGAGCACATCCAGCTGATCCCATAGTCCGGCAAGGCGCAGCAGCGTTTCGCGGTGCCGGGGCTCGGCGGCAAGCCACTCGCCAATCTGCTGGCGATCTTCTTCGCTCAGCCCACGGTCGATCTTGCTGAGCCAGAGACTGCTTTCTTCCTCTATCGTCTGAAGACTCGTAAAGCGGCGCGGATTATTCATGCGCGACGCACCTTGCCAGCACTCTTTCGAGTGTCGCGCATCGGGAATCCTGCAGCCGTCAGATATCGCGAGCATTCGAGTATGCCTTTGGCAACATGCTTCTCGACGGTGCTCTCACTGATGCCGAGGTAGCTGGCGATCTCGCGCTGACTCAAGCCATAGACTTTCTTAAGGATGAACGCGCGCCGGCACTGCGCTGGCAATTGCCGCACCGCCCGACAGAACATCAGGAAGTGCTCCCGCGACTCGTGCTGACGTTCCACGCTGTGATCCGAACGAAGTTGGTCCGGATCGGGGAAGTCTTCAATTGAGTCCACAAGCCGCTGCTCACTCCTGGCCGTGTAGTTCAGCGCCAGATGTTTCGCGGTCTTCAGCATGAACGCGCGTGGATGCTCGATCGGGTGCTGCAGCTCCGCTTCGAAAGAACGGACGAAGGCCTCCTGCACGATGTCTTCGATATCGTTGCGACGCACGAAACGCCCTACCAGTCGCTCAAGCTCGCGCCGAGCGGCGGTAAATGCAGTTGCTATATCCGAGGGCGGCGTCACCAGCAGATTGTATGCCATGCCGTGGCGAAGCCAAGCGGCAACAGACTACGATGCCTATCTGCCTCAAGTGTTGATGAAAAGGAGTTCGAGCCGAGATGGAGGATTCTCCGTCCTCAACTGTCTGTCTCGTTAGGCCCGCTTCGCGACGGGCTCACTGGGGGAGTCGAAGAGTCCGTATTGCATGGGTGGTCCTGCCGGGTTTGCTGTGGCTGGTTCTCAGCGCAGCGATGGCGGCATCGAATCCAGCGGCACGGACGTTTCGCTTCGACATCCCCAGTCAGCGCGCCGACAAGGCACTGACCACGTTTGCTCAAACAGCAGGCGTGACGCTGGTTTTCCCGTTCGACTCGGTCCGCCGGGTCAGAGCGAACCAGCTGGCCGGTGAATACAGCGTCGCGGATGGCCTGGCTCTGCTGCTCGCAGGAACTGGTCTCCGCGGCATTGCCGATTCGCCGCAACGCGTGACGATCGCCAAAGCAAATGCGGCCAGTACAGATCAACCAGGGGAATCGACCAGCATGAAGAAGAGCTCAATCGGACTACTCGCGCTTGTGGCGAGTTTCTTCACCAACCAGACCTTTGCCCAGTCAGGACCCGCGGCGGCGACATCCGGCAGTGGCGCCGCACTTGCGGAGGTTACGGTTACGGCCCGCAAGCGCGAGGAGTCCCTGACCAATATTCCGGTGGCCGTCAGTGCCTTTTCGTCGGCCAAGATCGAGGAGATTGGCGTCACGAGCCTAGAGGATCTGTCCAAATTCTCGCCTGGCCTGAGCGTTGTAAACCAAGGGGCCGGCTTCGGCGGCCGATTGCTGTCCGGTATTCGTTTCCGCGGCATGAATCCGACGATCTTCACGCCATCGACGCAGGTGGGCGCGTTGTTCATCGACGGCGTGTACTTCATCGGCGGCGCGCAATCGGTCGGCTTTGATGACATCGAACGCGTCGAGGTCATCCGTGGTCCCCAGGCAGCCTATTTTGGCCGCTCGACCTTCGGCGGTGCGATCAACTACATCACGCGCGATCCAGGCAGCGAGTTCAGCGGCCACATCTCGGCCGACGCTAGCTCCTACAGCAGCACGGCGCTTTCCGCATCGGTCGAGGGCGGAATCATCGGCGAGACCCTGACCGGCAGGCTGTCGGTCAGCACGCGTGAGAAAGGTCCACAGTTCACGGCTACGGACGGTGGCGAGCTGGGGCGTGAGAAAACGGAATCGGTCAGCGGCACCTTGCTGTTCCGCCCCAATGACGCGCTGCGGATCAAGTTTCGCGCGAGCTATTCAGAAGACGACGACGGCGCACCGCTCGCCAGCGCAATCAGCTATTCGCGGGTCGGCAACTGCCCGCCGGGCACACCGCAGAGCTACCGCAATGCGGCTGGCGCGGTCGTCAACGGCATGCTGACACTGAACTTCGTTTGCGGCGCTCTGCCCTACAATGGCGTGCGGATCAGCAGCAATACGTCCTTCCCTGATCCCTTCCCGCCTGGGCTGTTCGTGCCCGGCCCCGGCCTGCCCCCGCAGAGCCTGCCGCTGGATCCGCGTGCAGTCCTCGTCGACAACAGCTTCAGCAGCCCATCGCTGGCAGCAGCGCCGCGCCTCGGCAGCTTTGGTCTGCTGCGACGGATCGAGCGCTACGCAGCAACCTTCGACTACAACATCAATGACTCGCTGACCCTGTCGGGCGCACTGGCCTTCAACGAACAGAACGCCTACGCGATCCGCGACTCCGATTACAGCGATAACGAGAGCGTCTACATTGGTTCACCGTCCGCTTTCGAGGACAAGAGCGCGGAGCTGCGGCTGGCCTACGATGCGGGTGGCAAAGTGCGCGCACTGATCGGCGCCAACTACTACGAGCAGGACACGACCCAGGGTTTCGCGAACGGCATCGAAGCCACCTTCGGCTTCAGGATCCCGGCCACTGGCCCGCTTGCGCGCCCGAATCCGCTGCAGAATCCGCAAGGCGCGGATACGATCACGACCACCGGCGCGTTCGGCTCGATCGACTGGGAAGTGCTCGACTCGCTGACGCTGACACTCGAAGGTCGCTACCAGGTTGACAAGGTTGGTCGCTTCTCCGGCAGCGAGCTGATCGGGCTGACCCGTGAGCCGGATTTCGAGTCCAAGGAATTCCTGCCGCGCGCCATTGCCGCATGGCGCCCGATCCCGGGCACGACCGTTTACGCGCAGTATTCGAAGGGCACGCTGCCTGGCGACAACACGAATCTCGCGACGTTCCGGACGCTGACACCTGCGCAGCGGGCCGAAGTGCAGGCCAACTTCGGCAACTCGATTTCCGAGTCAATCGACTCGGAAATTCTCGACAGCTATGAAATCGGCCTCAAGCAGAACCTGCTCGACGGCCGCTTGCGCTACTCGCTGGTCGGTTATTACATGGAATGGCAGAATCAGAAGGCCGCCGCAACGATCTTTCTGACGGCCGACAACGGCCGGACGGTGGGTTTTCGCGTGCCTGGCGACTCAGAGATCAAGGGACTCGAGTTCGAGAGTGAATGGGCTGCCACCGAAAGCCTCGATCTCAGTGCCACGTTGAACTGGACTGACTCCAAGTACACCGACTTCAAACTTGCGGCCAATGCTGCATTCTTCGGCGGCACCTCGCTGGCCGGCTACAACGCGGTCGGCAATACACAGCCCCGCTTCCCGGAGCTCAGTGGCACGCTGTCCGCAAAATACTCGGGCAGCGTCAACGCAGACTGGGGCTATTTCATCCGCGGCGATGCGATCTACACCGGCAAGCAGTTTGTCGACGAACTGAACCTCGCCTGGGTTGACCCGTACACGACGGTCAACTTCGGTGTGGGCTTCAACCGCGACAGCGTGTCGATTCAGGTTTACGCTAACAACCTGTTCGACGAAGAAGGTTGGGCGACCGCCGCAGGCGGCTTCGATCTGTCGCTGGCGCGCGCCATCACGTTGCCGCTGCAGCGCGGTGCGACCGGCACGCCGATCGACCGTCGCTCATTCGGGTTGCGCGCATCCTACAAGTTCTAACTGACCGGGGGCTTCGCGATGAACCGACGTGACCTGCTGACTACCGCTGGCCTGGCCAGCGCCTCATTCGCGGTGCATGCCGGAAGCGAAACGAACACTGAGGTGGCTATGGCCGTAGAAGTCCCACCGTCGGCGGTCGATCTGCTGCGCGACGGGCCGCCGATGAACCTGCCGCGCGCGTATGAAGTCATGGAACGTGAGGGCCTCGACGGCATCGTGGCCACCGGGGCCCTCAACGTTTATCACATGACCGGCCTTTGGCCGGCGACGTTCCGGATGGGCTATGACGGTCCAGTCATCGCGGTGCTGACCCGTGATCCGGATCGGCCGCTGGCGATTGTTGCGGCAGAGTTCACGTACTACTACCTGCTGAGCGACGTCACCCGCAGCTTTCCGGTCGAGTGGTTCATCCACGGCGCAGGAGTGGGCCTCCAGTCCAGGGTGTTCCGCGACAAGGGGCTTGCGCCGATGTCAGCGCGGGAAAAGGCGCGTGCCGCGGCCCTGGGCGCCGTGCTCGAAGAGCAGGAAGCGACTGCCGGTCGCGACGCCGCTATCGTCAAGGCCCTGCGCTGGGCAGGGCTCGATCGTGGCCGCGTCGCCGTCGATCACGAGTTCATTCGGGGCGCGATAGCTGCTGCCAACCTCCCCGTGCAGGTGGTCGATGCCGACCTGCCGCTGAAGCGCATCCGTATTATCAAGTCGCCGCGGGAAGTGGCGCTGATGCGCGTGGCAGCATCGGCGAACGTCGCCGCAGCACAAGCCGCGCTCAGCACGGTGCGCGCCGGAGCCGATTTTCGCGAGATGCGAACTGCCTACTTTGCCGAAGCGGCACGCCGCGGCAACCGTGGCGTGTTCATGGTCATCGACGGCGTATCCGCGGAAGGCATCGCGACCCCGTTCCGGGATGGTCACGCGTTCCTGATCGACGCCGTCAGCGAAGGCGCTGGGTACCACGGAGACTTTGCGCGCACGATTTTCCTGGGCGAACCGGCAGCGCCGATGAAGAAAGTCACCCAGGCCATTCAGCTCGGCTGGGCAACGGTTCGCGACGCGCTGAAGCCCGGAATGCGCTTCTCGGAAGTTACCGCGCTCGGGCGCAAGACCATCAAGGATGCCGGCTACGACTTCACCGTCAGCTTCGGTCCGCACAGCGTCGGCCTGCTGCACAACGACGCGATTGGTCTTGGCGACCTCGTGCTCGAGGAAAACATGGTCATCTCAGTCGACTGCCCGGTGCTGGATTCCGGACTCGGAGGCTCAGCACATCTCGAGGATCTGACGCTGATCACGAAGACCGGCGGCCAGGTTATTCACGAGGTTCCCGAGGCGGTCCTGCAGATCTGAACGCCCCTCGCGGGCGGATGGGCAGGCCACGGTCAGGCGCGCCGCCGCCCATCAGTTAGAAGGACCAAGTACCGGGCGATTCCGGCCTCCAGCGCAACTCTGCGGCGCTGACGCGGTATCCTTGTCAGTCGTGCAAGGAGGATGATCATGAACTTAACGGTGTTGCTCTGGGGCATCCCGCAGGCGATGAGGGCCGCAGCCCGGATCTTTCCGGACTATGCCGCGCGCCTCAAGGAAAGGAATCTCATCGCTCAGTTCCGGCTGCGGGATCAACCTGAAGGCCGCTGGATCCAGCTCAAGGACGGCAAAGTCAGCTCCGGCAAGGGCCTGCACAAGAGCCCGGATCTTACGATCCACTTCAAGAACAGGGAGATCGCCGAGAACTTCCTGACGCCGCCGTTCGACCTGCTCGAGCGCATCGACGCCGCCAAGAACTTCAAGATCGGCCTGGATGGCCCCGATGAGCTTGCGGTCTGGTTCATGCAGACGCTCACGCGCCTGGAGACCGCAACCTGGAAGGCCGGCACCGACATGGGCAACGGCGTCACCCGCTACACCAACGGCACCAACAGCGGGCCGATCTTCGTCTACGTCAAGGACGGCAAGATCCTGCGCACGACTGCTATCGATTTCGACGAAACCGACGCGCCATCCTGGGAGATCACCGCACGCGGCAAGACCTTCAAGCCTCCGCGCCGCACCACCATTGCGACCCACGGCGCCTGCCTGAAGTCGATGGTGTACTCGAAGAACCGCATCCAGTATCCGATGAAGCGCGTCGACTTCGATCCCGACGGCGACCGCAACATCCAGAATCGCGGCAAATCGAAGTTCGTGCGCATCAGCTGGGAAGAAGCGACCGATCTCATCGTCAAGGAGATCAAGCGCGCCAAGGCGGTCGGTCCCGGCGCGATCTGCGTCGCCAATGGCTCGCACCACCAGTGGGGCAACCTCGGTCACTACCTCAGCGCGTTCAATCGCTTCTGGAACCTGATCGGCGTCACCAAGCTCATGCACACGCCGGACAGCTGGGAGGGCTGGTACTGGGGCGCGATGCACCACTGGGGCAACAGCCTGCGACTCGGCTGCCCGGAGTTCTACGGCACGGTCGAGGACTGCCTGAAGGAAGCCGAGATGATCGTGTTCTGGTCAAGCGATCCGGACGCCACCTACGGCTTCGACGGCACCGAGCGGCGCGAGTGGGCGAAGCAGCTCGGCATCAAGATGGTGCACATCGACCCGTACATGAACCACACCGCTGCACACCTTGGCGGCAAGTGGATTTCGCCGAAGCCTGGCACCGACCCGGCGTTCGCGCAGGCGCTGTGCTACGTCTGGATCACCGAGGATCTCTACGACAAGAAGTTCATCGCCGAGCGCACCACCGGCTTTGATGACTGGAAGGCCTACATCCTCGGCGAGAGCGACGGCATCCCGAAGACGCCGGCATGGCAGGAGCAGGAGACCGGTGTGCCGGCGCGCGACCTGCGCGCGCTGGCCCGCGAGTGGGGCAGCAAGAAAACCTATCTTGGCGCCGGCGGCTGGGGCGTGGGCCTCGGCGGCGCAGGCCGCGGCCCGATGGGCATCCAGTGGGCCCGCATGATGACGATCCTCGGGGCGATGCAGGGCTATGGCCGGCCCGGTTCGAACTTTGGCAACCTGCAGTTCGGTGCGCCGCTGGACTTCAACTTCTATTTCCCGGGCTACGGCGAAGGCAGCTTCTCCGGCGAAACCGTCGCGAGCGCTAATACCGCCAACAACTATCAGCGCATGCCGCACATCCTGACCATGAGCTCGGTGCGCCAGACGATCCCGCGCATGTGGTTCCCGGAGGCGATCACCCAGGGCAAGGCGATGGGGTATCTGACCGACGTCGCGTCGATCCAGGGTCAGTTCTTCTCGTTCGGTTATCCGTCACCCGGCCACGTGCGGGTCGAGATGCTCTACAAGTACGGCAGCTCATCCTTGGGCACGCAGGTCGGCTCAAACCGCTGGATCCATGCGTATCAGCACGAGAGCCTGAAGTTTGTCGTCAACCAGTCGGTCTGGTGGGAAGGCGAGACGCCGTTTGCAGATGTGGTGCTACCCGCCTGCACGGTGTTCGAGCGTTGGGACATCGGCGAGTGGTACAACGTCGGCGCGGGCTATGTGCATCACATGTACTCGATGAACAACCATCGCGTGATCGCCCTCCAGCACAAGGCCATCGAGCCGGTCGGCGAATCCAAGTCCGACTACGACATCTTCCTGTCGATCGCCGAGAAGCTGGACATGGGCTCGGTCTATTCCGAGGGCGGCACGTCGGAGCTCGACTGGTGCAAGCGCGTGTTCGACTCCTCGGACATGGCCAAGCACATCAGCTGGCGGCAGTTCCTGAAGAAAGGCTACTACGTGGTGCCGCCCGATCCGGAGTCGGCGCGCGCACCGACTGCGGGTCGCTGGTTCTATGAGGGGCGCAAGAAGGACACGCCGGAGCCTTACCCGCTGCCCTCTGATTACGTCAGCGGCTATGGCAAGGGCCTGCAGACGCCGTCGGGCAAATTCGAGTTCGTCGCGACGACCCTCAAGCGCATCGATGATCCGGATCGGCCGCCTCTGAACCAGTACATGCCGGTCTATGAAGACCACAAGCGTGAGCCGGAGCTGGCCGAGTTTCCGCTGCAACTGCTGTCGCCCCACTCGCGCTACCCTTTCCATCTGATGGGTGACGACGAGGGCTGCAGCGTCCGCGACATCCGCGAGCATCGCGTCCTGAACGAAGACGGGCACTACTATCTGGTGGCACGCATCAGCCGCGAAGACGCCGCGGCGCGTGGCATCAAGGACGACGACCTGATCCGGCTGTTCAACCATCGCGGCTCGGTCGTCTGCGCCGCGCAGGTCACCGACCGGCTGCGTCCGGGCGTCGTTTCCGCTTCGACTGCCTCGGCCGAGTATCGACCGGTGGGTGAGCCTGGCAAGTCCACCGATCTCGGCGGCTGCATCAACATGCTGAACCCGAGCAAGGCGATCGCGAAGAAGACGCACGGCATCCGCCCCAACACCACGCTGATCCAGATGGAACCGTGGACCGGGGTCGACACCTGGAAGCCGCTGGCGGAGACCGCCTGATGAGCAAGAAGTGGAACATGGTCGTCGACGTCGAGAAGTGCGACAACTGTCGCGTGTGCTTCATTGCCGTCAAGGACGAACACAACGGCAATGACTTCCCGGGCTATGCCGCCGCGCAACCTCCGCAGGGCCACAAATGGCTCGATATCGAGCGCAAGGAGCGCGGCAGCTATCCGCTGGTTGAAGCACACTTCATGCCGGTGATGTGCAATCACTGCGATGACGCGCCGTGCATGAAGGCCGCGAAGAACGATGCAGTGCGCAAGCGGCCCGACGGCATCGTCATCATCGATCCGCAGAAGGCCAAGGGCCAGAAGCAGATCGTCGACGCCTGCCCCTACGGCGCGATCTCCTGGAACGAAGAGAAGCAATTGCCGCAGGCCTGGATCTTCGACGCGCACCTGCTCGACGCCGGCTGGACCAAGACACGCGCCGAGCAGTCCTGCCCGACCAACGTGTACCGCACGATCAAGGTCACCGACGACGAGATGCAGCGGCTCGCCACCGACGAGAACCTCGAAGTGCTGCAACCCGAGCTGGGCACCAAGCCACGGATCTACTACAAGAACCTGCACCTGATGACGCAGTGCTTCGTGGGCGGCACTGTCGTTGCCGACGTGGACGGTGTCGAAGAATGCGCGGCTGGTGTGGAGGTCACTCTCAAGCAGGCGGGCCGCGAGATCGGTCGCGCCACCACCGATATGTTCGGGGAGTTCAAGATCGACCGGCTCAAGCCCAATAGCGGCGCCTATGAGATCAGCGTCGCCGGTG
>Ga0335394_10004572_pt1 | contig 15726 bp, 9 predicted proteins | sample MAT03_FD_205741 | JGI IMG/M metagenome (GOLD analysis project Ga0335394, IMG submission 205741) | Freshwater microbial communities from Lake Fryxell liftoff mats and glacier meltwater in Antarctica - MAT-03 (spades assembly) (version 2) ... | reverse complement strand
GAAACGCAATCCAGTTCATGCGCTGACCAGTAATGCGAATAGGATCGGAACTCCACAATCCACTGCCGAAAATGTTGGAGTTCTGTCGGTTAGCCCCAACGGAGCTTATTGTATTGAGGCGAAGTTACCGACACAGCGATCTGAACAAGATATGAACGAGCGGTTCGTTACTTCACTCGCTGATCCAATGCAGAGTATGAGTCTTGGTCTGCAACCGATGACTGGCCGAACGCAACTCATTTGGCATGCACAAGGTAAGTACTTCATGACACTCGAAACCAAGTCAACGCGAAGTGGCCCTTCCTCTGACTTCCGATTGTTCGACACAGAATCGTTCCAGTGGAAACCGTTGCCATACACCAAGCTTCCGAAGGGAGACATGTTAAAGATCATTGCTTATGAAGACCAGTTTCTTTTAGTGACCAAAAGCACTAGCAGCTCGAGCATTCAGCTATGGAAATTTACCCCGACAACTTTACAAGCAGAGGAATTAAAGTCGACAAACATTCTACTTGCTGGGTTAAATGGCAGCAGCATCTTGGCGACTAAAAAATCTTTTTCTTCACCGGAATAAAAGCTCCTATTGCCGTCAATTCGATTTAAATTCAAACCTATATTCGCATTCCCGATGAACAAAGTGAAGACAAATCGATTTTTGGAATCGCCGCACCAAACCCGAATAAGTTGCTTTTCTCCTACGATGGGCAATTTGTTTTTCAAGAATCGCCCATTGTCACCAACGTATCATCTCAACGCACATCATATAGCGTGCAATTGGAACCTAAGTTCATCACGCGTTGGTCAGATGATGCCAAGCTTTTCGAACCGGATCGCGAATTCCAAGCATCTACCTTTGAAAAGAAACTACACGTACTTGAGTCTAACTCTACGAACAATATGCAATGGCACCGGGATGCGAACGTGGCCAATTGAAACTTATAGGCCAATTAATTCAGAGGATTTTGAAAGGTGTGGCAAGGATTGACTTGCATTAAGGTCAACTTCTCGTGATCCAAGCCAAGTATGTGCAGAATCGTTGCATGAAAATCCGGAATGGTTACCTTGTTCTCAGCCGCAAAGTATCCGATTTCGTCCGACCTGCCGTAGCGAATCCCTTTCTTTAAGCCTGCGCCTGCAAGAAAGCAAGTGAAGGCGGTCGGATGGTGATCTCGACCCGTTGCCCCAACGCCCTGAGTCGCAGGACTGCGTCCAAACTCGGTCGACCAGATAAACAGCGTATCCTCAAGCATCCCTCGTTGCTTTAGTAGCAAAGGGAGGTGCAGGGTGGCACGCTCAGAAGCTGTGATTTTATAGTACCAATCACACTCCGTGTGATTTCCGCTGTTCAAAAACCTTTGGCTTTTGAGGCAACATCACACGGAGTGTGATGGGTACTTTCTTCGGCTTCAAAATGGAACTGGCGACTCACACGCCCCTCGTACCTCAGGGCGTGCCACCCAATGTGCTACAGGTATGTTTCACTCTGCGGATCGCCTAACAGGATTTATCTATTGCTCTCCAAATAACGTTGGGCGAGCAATTCTCCCAACTGGACAATTCCAGCCGTATCGATGACGAGCTTCTCTTTTTGCGGAGGAAGATCGAAGGCCTTGATGTGAATGAAAGAGGGATCCGCAGCGGCAAGGATTTCTAGGTTTGCAGTGATGTCAATGGTGTTGAGCCCCTTAGTATCGGTAGGCGGTTGTTGGCTCACGTACCATCTAAGAGAAGGAAGCGCCAAGTCCTGGCGGCTTTGTGCAACAGTGGATTGCAACCATTGACTCGCCGCTTTTCGGTAGGGCCCAAACGCCATATCGTTTTCCCCGACATGATAAAAGATGCCAGCCAAATCTACCTTATGACCTTTTGCTTCGAGGTCCTTGACAGCTTCTTGGATGAAGGCAATGAACTGCGGGTAGAGATTTCGATCTTTCGCGACCGTACCCTGTGGAGTCCAGTCGTTGATCTGCGAACCACTGTGCGTAAACTTGGCGATTGCGATGTTGCCCGAAACCTTATCTTGCACTGCTTTTCCAAAGCTGAGCTCTGGTCCGAAGGTGCCGTAAAATCCTGCGGGGCCAAGCGGTTCCCAGCCATTGGAAACTTTGTAGCCACCTCCGATGCTGTACTTGAACGCGATCTTTTCATTGTCCTTTGCGAGGGCCCTCTCATCTCCCATCGTTTCGAGATCCTGCTTGAAAGCCCGCTCGCCCTCCATGTTGCGATGCCCGGCAAGGACGAATAGTTTCACCCTGTCTCCATTCTGGTAGGGCCACACCTTGAATGGGCGATCAGTGGTCGGCTTCTTTCCGATCGTTTTCAAGTAAGCGTCCGCGTAGTTTACGCCGTGTTCAAGTTGCCCAAGTGTTCCGTAGTGATAGTGCAGTCCCTCACCGCCACCAATCTCCACCGCATCATGCGAGGTCGGAATGTAGACTGCCAGAGGATTTGATTCCGTGACTTCCTTCTGACCGGCCCGAATGGCATACATGTTCTCGCGATTGTCCATGCCCCAAATCGTCTTGCAGCAAAGCTCGCCGATGTAAAACTTGAGATCGGGGGCATTGAGGTCATGCCGCCATCGTGCCAAGAAGTTCTTTAGGTTCTTGCCATAGTTCGGCTTGAACTCTTTGCTGAACATGTCGTTCTCCCCCTGATGCCACATGAAGCCTTCGATACGGTAGGCCACTTTCTTTTGATCCAATTCAGCCAGCGAGGATTGAATCAACTGCAGTGCTAGGGGGTAGAGCTTGAAGCCACTGGGATCATCCGGATTCCAATCGCCTCCCAAGGTCGTGCCACCAGCCGCACACTTGATGATGGCGATGGGCGCCTTAATTTCTTGGGAAACTCTTTTAGCGAAGCTGAGTTCCGGGCCAACAACTTCTTCAATAGGCTTTAACGAGACCCAACCGTTGGACGCTCGCTTTTCCTCGCGTCCGAGATTGTAGGAGAACATAACTCGATCTTGAGGTTTGTCCAATCCTACGAACGGCGGGAAGCGTTGGATGTCCTTCGCTTTCGAATCTGAGCCCACCATGTTGGATTGGCCCGCGAAGATAAAAACTCGCAAGGTCTCGGTGTCTTCGGCGCGTTCTTTTTTATGCGATGGATTGGCACGTAAAGTTGCCACTACTACGAAAAACGAGACAACAAGGAATGCAAGTTTGGAGTCCATACTATTGGAGCTGATTCTGTTTGAGTTGGATTAGTTTCGGTGTGTCCGTCGAAGCTTCGATCGCACGGATCGATTCTCGAACGCACTTGCCACGAGTGAAAGGACCACCGGAGTGATTTTCATTCACGCACCCTTTTTATGTGATTAAGTTCTGCCATTGCCTCAGCCAATCCTTTGCCGATGCCGCCGAGAATTTTCGCTGAGCCAAGATAGTGGAACTCAAGATTTGAGATCCCCTTTTCGAGCACCATCCGTTCTCGCTCCGTGAGCCCCTCTGCACGCATTTTCTCTTGGAATGCTTTTTCTTCTGCGGGTTTCATTTCCTTATCGGTCGCGAGCTTCTTTGCTCTTTGTTTGATTTCATTCTCCTTTGCTTTCGCAGCCGTTAACTCGAGGTCCCAATACTTTTCTGCCAAAACGGTCGCGACGTTCCCTTGGAACTCCGGCAACTTTGCTGGAGCGGCCATGGCCGCGCGGAAGTTGTCATGTGTCGCCTTGTAACGCTGCTGATCGGGACCATATTCCGAAGTCGGGCCGCCGACACCCAGCACACCGATAACAAAGGGGAGCTTAGGTGCGTTTAAGTCTTTTCGGACATCGCGGATGAAGTGAGTCATGACGTCACTATAAGCATCGTAACCGCCTGGCGAATCGCGTTTCGGGTATGTGCCTGCGTCCACCATGTCGTTCCAGCCTTGGAACCACACAAAGCCAGCAAGCTCAACGCCCTGAGAAGCATCGTAGGTAGGCACCACGCGTTTCACGTCAGCCAACACACTCTTTACGTGCTCAATCATCATGCGATAGTTGACACCCGTTGCCAATTCCTTTTCGGCCTTGATGGCAGCGAAGTCTTTACCTTGCTTTTGAAAAGTCGCAAGCTGTTGTTCATTGAACACATACGGGCCGGCGCTCGGTGATCGGAAGTCGGTGTTCAAACTCTTACCACCCCATGAGGTCTTGATCAGGAGAACGGGGCCAGCCACAAACTTTTCTATCGTGATTCCGAATGTGTACTCCGGTCCAATTTTCGGCCCATTTTGGCGTGCACCAAAGCCTGTAGTCAGCTTGCCAGTTTGCTCTGCATCGGCACAGCCGATCGAGGAAATCCAAACTCGTTCACAAACCTTCGGTGAGCCATCGGCGCTCTGCATCTCAGCAAGCAGTGGCTTGGTGGCAGGGTCCATTCCGATATGCTCAAACGTGCGGACCTGGGCATGCCCCTGCATGTTTGACTGACCTGCAAGAATGAAGACTCGCAAGGGCTCCGCTTCCGCGGGAGCGGCAATGGGGCTGAACAACGCTGCCAACAAAAGACTGCATTTTTTCATGATCACCATTCAGCCAACCTACAGAATGAAATCAACGGATCAAATCAATTACTGCGACCGGGCGTTTGCGTTTCGCGCCGAAGACACTCTATTTCGACGTCGCTACTTGGACTGTTTTGGACTCGGTACCTCGCCGGATCTTAATCGCAACGCTTCGGCCTATCTCCACCTCGTTAACGGCATAAGCCAATAGATCGGTTTCGCGAACCAGATCGGTCCGACCGTCATATTGAACGATAACGTCTCCCTTTTGTAAGCCAGCCTTCTTCGCGCGATCATGCGGTGGATAGGCTCCAACGTGCTCAATTACCAATGCCATCTGTCCTTCCTTCATGCCCAGCGCACTGCGTTCCTCTTTGGTCGCGGAATTGAGTGACATGCCGCCAAGACCAGCTTGCCGAAGCGACCACGACGATTCACGCCAGGAGATGTCATCCTTTGTTCTCCAGGAATCGCTCAACGTCAGCGATAGCTCGATCATCTGCTTGTTCCGTTCAACAGATGCCTTAATCGAGCCGCCGTTGTCTGGAGCATGGTGAAGTACCCATTGGAAGTCTGCGATTGATAGAATCGGTTGACCATCGAGAGTGGCTATTCGATCGCCGAATTTAAACCCGCTTTTGTCTCCGTCGCTTTTACCCACAACGTCTTTGACCGTAGCGCATTGCGTTGGATCCATAATGAGACCAATCGCCTTGGGGTGCGGATAAGAAAACACTAATGAATTCGGTATCTTGCCTTTCTCTGACCGAACAGCCGATTTAATACCTTCTCCGATCATATGGCAGTGAATACAGCTCTTGACCGTGTCTCCCTCGTAGTCCAACTTATTCGTGTAGCGAGTTGCTAAAGACGGAATCTGTTCTGGAGTCGGAAACATCGGCTTGTCCGCTTGTTTGCCAGCCAAACTGGATTGGTTGGCTGGGTAATTGCGATGCAGTTCCAAAGCCGCCTCGAGCGCTTTGCCAAGCCCCTCGACCGATACGTCGTCCTTCCACTCGGTATGACCGGATCGCGTACCGTATCGACCGTACAGAGTGCCATCGGCATTGAAGATGAACGCCGCGAACGACTGGTCCGTATCGAACTGAAACTGAGAAAGATCGAGTCCATTCGTACCAACGACTCGAACGCGAACAAAGGATTTGAGTAGCTGTTGAAGCTTTGGATTGACCTCGATCAGATCATCATCCAACTTGACACAATCTTCGCAAGGGATGCAACGCAACACGACCAGCATCGGCTGCTTTAGTCGCTCAGCAGCCTCGAAGCCTTTTTCCAAGTCGTTGTAAAACCAAGATCCGGTGGCTTCGAATTTCAGCTTATCTCCGAGCACTTTTTGCTGACGCGTTTGAGCGTTTGCTTGCGGAAGCATAGTCGCGGCAAGGAGACACAGCGTCAAACTCAAAAACGACAATCGTTTACGGATCATAAGTGCAGGCCTATTTAGGGTGAAATTGTCCGGCCAAAAGCCGGGGAGCGACCCTACGGATTATAACAAGATTACGCTCGGCCTGCCGCCATCTGGATTGGATCGACTTATTGACGGGCGACTTGCCCTATCCCCTTGAGCTTACCTAGCCCGCCGTCCACTCCGATCGTTTGTCCGGTCACCCAAGACTGATCTGGCGACGCGAGCCACAGTATCGCTCGAGCAATATCCTCTGGCTGGCCAAATCGACCGATTGGATGCATTGAAAGGGACACTTCTGCCGACCGGGGATTGCCCCAGATCTTTTCCGTTAGCGGTGTTTGAACAAGTCCCGGTGCGATGGCGTTGACACGAATTCGTTTCGCCGCGTAAGTCATCGCAGCGGATCGAACCAGCCCCTCAATGCCGGCCTTGCAAGCGGCGATGGCTTCGTGGTTCGACAACCCAATCGAAGCGGCAGCTGAGCTCATGAGCACCACCGATCCACCGCTGGCAAACATACGAGGAACGCACGATTTCAATAGGCCAGCCGCCGAAGTCAGATTTACAGCTAGAGTTGCATCCCATTCTGCGCGGCTAGTTAAATGCATCGGCTTGAGCAACACGGAACCCGCGAGATTGATGGCTGCGTTAATCCCACCCAGCAACCCCTCCGCACTCGAAACCACCGCGTCAATTTGAGCCCAATCGGAACCATCCGCTACCGCATAACCCCATCCGTACTGTTGCGACAGTTGATGCAATGTGTCTGCCGTTCGGCCAATCAAAAACGCTTCTCCGCCAGAGTTCGCGAGCTGCTTGCAGACAGCTTGCCCTATACCACCGGTCGCTCCGACAATCACGGCCTTGATGCTTGATTCCGAGTCATTCATTCGATTTACTAGTTAATATGGAACGGGGCGGGACAGTCACTAGGCTATCTGTAGGCTGTGTAATACCAGTCGTAGTTTGGGACCATTGTCCCGAACGAATCAACGGACGGGACATTGGTCCCACCCTTAGGTACTTTTCATTCTGACGATCGCCTTAACACGCACTTAGCAATACGATGTGTAAGTGTAGCGGGTCGTCAACTGCCCTTAGAATGCACAGACTATTTTTGTTTCGGCCTGGGAACTCGGGTGCCGGAGCCTTTTGTCGAGCGTTTCCGCTGACGGCCCCCCACCATTCGCTCATCCGGAACATCGCTTTCAACAGGCTGCCCGATCCGTTCTCGCATCCGAACAATTTTGTCCCTCAATGCTGCGGCTCGCTCAAACTCTAAATTCTCAGCAGCAGCCAGCATTTCCTCCTCCATTGTCTTGAGGTAGTCTTCCGTGATTCGCTCCGAGGTGGTGTCGATTCGGACCATATCGCGAGCCCGTTTTCGGTTCTCTGCCGCTTGGAGAATGCTAGCCGACACGCCTTTGCGCACCGTTTCGGGCGTAATGCCATGTTCCAAATTATGCGCCTCCTGCAACTTTCGCCGTCGTTGCGTTTCCTCAATAGCCGTTTGCATCGATGCAGTCATCCTGTCAGCATACAAAATCACTTTTGAATTCGAATTTCTCGCCGCGCGGCCAATCGTTTGTATCAACGATGTCTCGCTCCGCAAAAAACCCTCCTTGTCCGCATCCAAAATCGCAACCATGGATACCTCAGGCAAATCCAGCCCCTCTCGCAACAAGTTCACTCCCACCAAAACGTCGCACCGGCCCTCACGCAATTCTCTCAATAAGTCGACCCGTTCAAATGCGTCGAGTTCGCTATGCAGCCACCGGCATTTGAGATCGTTCTCGACAAAGAAATTGGACAAGTCCTCAGCCAATCGCTTGGTGAGCGCTGTAACGAGCGTCCTGTCCCCCATCGCGATCCGCTCCCGGATCTGACCAAGCAAATGCATAACCTGTCCCCTGGCCGGGACCACTTCGATGATGGGATCGAGCAAGCCAGTCGGGCGAATGATTTGCTCGACCACCTCGCCATGTGTCTGCTCCAATTCATAGTCGCTCGGCGTGGCGGAAACGAAAACCACTTGATTGATTTTGGCTTCCCATTCGTCGAACTTCATCGGTCTGTTGTCCAACGCACACGGCAGCCGAAAGCCGTGCTCAACCAGCGTCGTCTTTCGACTGCGATCACCTGCATACATGGCGCGCACTTGAGGTATCGATACGTGGGATTCATCCACCATCAACAAGTAGTCTTTGGGAAAGAAATCGTAAAGAGTATCTGGCGTCGCACCCGGTTCTTTGCCCGACAATGGCCGTGAATAATTTTCGATACCTGGACAATGCCCGACTTGCTGTAACATCTCCAAGTCAAATCGAGTCCGAGCATTCAGCCGCTGCGCTTCAAGTATCTTGCCTTCCCCCTTAAACTTTTCCAGCTGCGAATCCAGCTCTTGACGAATTACTTTAATTGCGTTGCCGATCCGTTCCTCTGAGGTAACAAAGTGTTTCGCGGGATAAATGTAAACTTCATTGAGCCGCGAGATCACTTCGCCGCTCGTCGGGTTAATAATAGAAATCTGCTCGACCTCGTCGCCCCACGATTCGATTCGATAGGCAAACTCTTCGTACGATGGCCACAGCTCCATCGTGTCGCCTCGAATGCGAAACTTGCTCCGTTCAAAGGCGATCTCATTGCGTTCGTACTGAATATCGATCAGCCTCAACAGCAGGTCCTCGCGATTGACCGTCTCGCCTACACGAATCGGCACCACGCTGCGTTTGTATTCTTCGGGAGACCCCAAGCCATAAATGCACGATACGCTCGCGACGATGATACAATCGCGTCGGCTAACAAGTGCGCTCGTCGATGCTAACCTCAACCGGTCGATCTCCTCGTTGATCGACGCGTCTTTTTCGATGTAGATGTCGCGTTGCGGGATGTACGCTTCGGGCTGATAGTAGTCGTAGTAACTGACGAAATAGTGGACAGCGTTTCGCGGAAAGAACTCCTTGAACTCGGAATAGAGTTGAGCTGCCAACGTCTTGTTGTGGCTCAAGACCAGTGTGGGCTTTTGGACGGCCTGAATGACATTGGCCATCGTAAACGTCTTGCCCGACCCAGTAACCCCCATCAGCACTTGATGCTTCTTGCCTGAGTTGAGTCCCCGAACCAATTCGGCGATCGCCTGAGGCTGATCGCCGGACGGTTTGAAACGGCTTTCTAGGTCAAATGCTGTGAAACGCTGTGGTTCCATGCTCGTCAGATTCCTTTCTTGTGGCTTGCACCCAATCTACAAAACTCTCGCCCAAATGCTCTTTAGATAACTCGTTTCAGGGCAATGCGCGACAACAGGGTGGTCCGGAGCCGCACCGCCCGCGTGTATAATTTGAAGTGTCCTCGGCGGATGCGGATTGCCCTGATCGTCGAACCCAGTCGCCTTGGCTGCCGAGCGTACGACGCCATTAAACGCTTCACTGTCTAGCAAGCCCGCACAGGAACACGTCAACAGCAGACCGCCTGGTTTGACCATTTGCATGGCAAGTCGATTGAGATCGAAATGTTTGTGTGTCCCTTCCTCTAGCTCAAGGCGAGAGCGAATTAACTTGGGCGGGTCCAAAACAACGACGTCGTACTGCCTGCCAATACGTTGCATATCGCGCATGAATGCGAACGCATCCGATTGGACAAACCGAACGCGAGTGTGATTGATGTCCGCGTTCTTCTTTGCAAACGCGAGCGGCTCGGCATCGAGATCGACACCTGTTACTTCAGACGCTTGACCGGCTTTGGCCGCTTGGACCGCGAAGCCCCCTGTGTAGCAACACAGATCCAAAACGGTCTTCCCTTTGCACAACTCGGCAAGCTTGCGGCGGTTGTCGCGTTGATCGCAAAAGAAACCCGTCTTGTGCCCCGTGCCGAAGTGAACCTTGTACTTAACCCCGTTTTCCGTAATCGTGACAACCGGAGGCAAGTTCTCGGACGAACGATTTGGGACCGTGCAGCCCTCTTGGCTAATAAATTGAGGGCACTCCTGAATGAGATAATGCTTGGTGCCAAGTTCTTTGGCCAACATCTCCAGGATCGGTTCGCAGCGTTTTGACATGCCAAGGCTAAAGACCTCGGCGCTCAAACAATCGCCATATCGATCCACAACGAGACCAGGCGTGCCATCGGACTCTCCGTGCAGTACGCGATACGCATCGGTGGTTTCATCCAGTCGCAAAACATCTCGGCGCAACGAAACGGCTTCGCGCACTTTCGTTTGCCAAAATGCTTCGTCCGGCCACTGCCCCCACCAAGAATACAGGCGAACCGATATCTCCGATTTTGGGTTGTAGATACCGTAGGCAAAAAGCTGTGGCGTCCCGCTTAGCTCCTCAGTCTTCTGAACCCGCGGTTTGTACGGAGAATCGTTTCGCTCGAAAGCGGAATTCGTCTTGGGTTGGTGTGGCAACTGCTGGTGATATACCGCCACCCATTGTCCTGGTGCTGGATTTCCCTCGACGTCGAGGATGCGTCGCTTATAGATATTCGGATGCAGCATTGGGCGGCTCACGTGCACGATTCCCATAGCCGAATTCGTGGGAGGCACGAGCCCCATCAATTCATCCACTTCAGTATTGTACATTTCACAAACACATTCAAAACGCGGGGACGAGGCTCCTGCCAAGCCAAACAAACGATCCTGCCCAGCAGAAGCCTCGCCCTCCCGCCCGATTACAACATGTAACAATGGATGGCTCTACTATAAGCGTCGTTCTCCAACTCTGATAGTTGCAGCGATCGATTATGATTCAGAAAGGACGCCTCGGACCACACGCCCATACACATCAGTAAGCCTGAAATCGCGGCCCGCGTGCTTAAATGTTAGTTTTTCGTGGTCGATTCCCAACAAATGGAGAATGGTGGCATGCATATCGTGCATGTGCACTTTGTTCTCGATCGCCAAATGGCCGAAATCGTCCGTTCGACCGTAAGCGATTCCGGGGCGAACACCACCTCCAGCCAGCCACATGGTGAAGCCACCGGGATTGTGGTCCCGCCCTGTGCCGTTCTTCTCAGCATAAGGTGCCCTGCCAAACTCTCCGCCCCACCAAACCAACGTATCTTCGAGCAACCCTCGCTGAGCCAAATCAGTTAGCAACCCTGCGATCGGTTGGTCCACGGCGCGTGCATGTTCCGCATGCTTTGGCAAATTCGAATGCTGGTCCCAAGCCGGATTCGCAGAGTTGTCACCGTAGTTCACTTGCACGAACCGAACCCCAGACTCGCACAGTCGTCGCGCCAAAAGGCACTTGCGTCCATAGGATTCTGTCTCCTTCTGATCCAGTCCGTATAGTCGCGACGTTTCTGCCGTCTCATTTGAGAAATCCAAGAGTTTTGGAGCAATGCTTTGCATCTTCCATGCCATCTCATAGGACTCAATAGCCGCATCCAATTCCGTTTCGCCATTCGAGCGCTGTTCGAGTTGAATTTGATTCAAAGCCTGGATCTGGTCCAGTCGCGATCGATTGGCAATGCCTCCGATGGGCTGAAGATGATCGATACTCAAAGGCCCATTTCCAGCCTTGCCGATTGGAGTCCCTTGAAATTTTGCTGGCAAAAAGGCACTCCCATAATTGCGTGCCCCGCCGTTTCCGATCGATGGCGCAAGTGAGACGAAACCAGGTAAGTCTTCGTTCTCAGATCCAATCCCGTATTGAATCCAGGAACCCATCGACGGTCGAATGAAATTTTGCGAGCCTGAATGCAAAAACAGTGTGGCGGGTCCGTGCGCTACGCCATCAGTGTGCATGCTGTGAACCATCGCCATCTTGTCGACGTGCTCACCCATTTTAGGAAAGAGCTCAGATACCCAGCGACCGGATTCGCCAAACTGCTTGAATCCCCAAGGAGATTTCATCACGCGTTGCGGACTACCCACTGTTCCTTTGTTTGCAAATTCGCGAGCATCGTCAAAGCCCGCCATCTCTCCATCGCGACTTGCAAGCATCGGCTTGTAATCAAATGAGTCCACTTGACTCACCCCACCTTGCATGTACAGAAAGATGACCCGTTTGGCCTTAGCGACATGATGAAGCCCACTCGAACCAAGAATCCCGCTCCCCAGGGCTCGCGATCCATTTGTCAATTGAGAAAGGATCGAAGCTGCTGCGACGGTGCCAAATCCACAGGCTGTTGAATTCAAAAAGGAACGTCGGTGTATCATTTTGTTTTAATTCCTATTCGACGTAACGAAAACCTATGGAGGCGATAATGGAACGTGCTAAGGAACTCCAAACCCGCTCGTCAAAAGAAGTGTTTCCCCTCGACTGCCGAAGATACTCCTGCGCCCAAGTGACTTCTCGTTCCGATGGCAACCGGCTCAGGAGCGTTTTAAAGCAATAGCAAATCTTCTCATCATCGGAGAGGCTAGACTGTTTAGAAACAAGCTCGCCGATTTTGGTCGCACGCTGAGCGATCCAATCGCTGTTGAGCAACGCCAGTGCCTGTTGAGCGATGGTGCTTCGATTTCGCTTGCTGATTGAAAAGCTAGGGTTGGCACCGTCAAATTCAGAATAGAGTTCCGGCAAAGCATTTCGGAACCATGGACCATACACCGATCGATATCGGACAAAGTGTTGGAAGCCATAGTCCTCTTTCAATTTACCAGGAATCGTCGACTCAATCTGAACTCCCAAGTCGAGTTCGCCGCTCGCGCTGAGTAGCGTGTCGCGAATCGACTCCACATCAAGCCGCCGAAGGCTGCTTCTGGCAAACAACCTATTGTCTGGATCAAGCTCTCTCAATGCTGTCGAGCATTGACTGGATCGTTTGTAAGCGTCGGAGAGAACGATTTCTCGCACTAACCACTTGGTGGACCAACCGTTTTGAATAAAGCGAAGTGTCAACCAATCAAGCAATTCCAAGTTGCTCGGTTGTTCGCCCGTTGTGCCGAAGTTGTCGACTGTCCTGACAATGCCGTCCCCAATGAGCCAACTCCAAACGCGATTCACATAGACCCTCGCGGTCAATGGGTTGGTATCACTTACAAGCCAATTCGCAAGCTCCAGACGACCGTTTGCATGTGCACCAATCGTCGGCGTCGACGTCGCGTTGGATATGCAACTCAAAAAACCTCGAGGAACATTAGAGCCGAGTTGGTGAACGCTGCCCCGTACATGAATGGGGATATCGGAAGGATTGTCGGAAGCACGCAAAGACAAAACCATCGGTCGAGAATCGATCTCCAACTGGAGCGATTTCAGCTCGATTTCCAGAGACGCGGCTTCTTTCCTTAACAACTCCATCGACGCGACGTCCGATTTGGAGACTTCCTTATTTTGATCCGTATCAATCACCGTCTTGTCGGCAGAGCCGGATCCCACCACCGATAAGTTCTCGGGCAAGAACTGCACTGCATCGGCAACCACATGCCCATCCGATTTTTCATTGCTAATGATTACGAATGCCTGACCGCCTTGTTCAAATCGATACGAGCCCAGTGTTTGCCATAATCCATCATCCGAAGGTTTTTCTACTTGGTTAACACGAACGACATCTTCGCCATCCGCACTAAAAATCCGAACAACGGTCGCAGTGGATCGTCCGCTACCGTGCGTGTACGAAAAACGGACTTTGTAAACTCCAGGCCTAATATCCGCGGGCTCGTAGGTAACGGACTTTAAGCCCTGGCCGCTGTTTTCGTCGTGCAAATAACCCATTCCAACATAAGATTTCAATGATGTAGAGTCTTTCCAAATCCCCGTTTTCTTGGCACTTGCATCGTCTACAACGATGCCGTCGAGATCCTCAAGTCGAACAACTGCCGATGAATCAGGAACGGACTGAATCCTTTTTTTCAAAGCGTCCAATTGTTTCTTTGCTTTCGCATGGCGGACTGATTTCGCTTCGTAATCGGATTCGGAAACGGTATCGAGTGGCAAAGGGACGCTGACCCATTTAGATACATTCGAATGCTCCAGAGCAACCGACGACTTCATAATACCTGCAATTGCGTAATAGTCGCGAGTCGGAATCGGATCAAATTTGTGATCATGACATCGTGCGCAACCGATCGTTTGCGCTAGAAAAACTTTGCCGATCAGGTCAAGCTGTTCATCCACATAATCCATCTCCAATTGCTTCTTGTCCTGCTCCTCAAGATTGGTATCACCCATCGCGAGAGCCGTCGTGGCAATCAACTCCGATTGCCGTTTTAATAGCGAGTCCGATTGAAGCAAGTCGCCCGCAATTTGCTCTCGAATGAATTCCGAAACAGGCTTGTCTTGGTTAAAAGAATCTATGAGGTAACTTCGATATCGCCAGGCATCGGGCAACACAAATCCTCGAAGCGTAATGGACTCTGCGAATCGGACCGCATCCATCCAATGGCGAGCAAAGCGTTCGCCAAATCGAGGCGACGACAACATAGCCTCGACCAACTCCTCATAGCCGTGTGCCGATTCCAATTCCTCGACGTTTTGCCGCATTCCATGCAAATCGATTGCTAAACGCTGGTGCAAAATTGCGTTGGACGCAATCTCACCCGGTTTAACTCCAACCGAAAGATGGGATCTCGATAAAAATGCGTCGATTGCGCTCGATGGTTTGCTATCGTACGACGGAACAAACGAATCCATTACTGAGCGGTATGCCCAATGATTTTGCGAATCTTCAACCGCCAACGCGGAAGATTTCTTTCCTGGCTGTGGTGCTATCAACTCTCGTGGATCGTATGCACCTGTGCTGAGCCAAATTCGAAAAACCTCCTTTTCTTGCTCGGTTAGCTTGGTGTCCGGCGGCATCTGCAGCTTAGGATTTCGGTAATCCACCGCGATCCAAAGCAGGCTCTTTTGCCATTCTGTCAGGTCAATCGCGGCTCCCGAATCACCCCCTATTGTCCAACCTGCTTTAGAATCGAGCGACAAGCCGCCACTCTTCTCCGAATCGACTGAATGACACTCCAAACAACGAGCAACCAACAATGGACGAACCCGCTTTTCAAAGAACTCATTGCGTTCGTCCACCAAGGGCTGCGAAAATACCTGCATGCCCCAAAGCATGACCAATAGAATGGAGAGCAATTCGTCCATTCTATGTGCTTGTCTCGGATGCATTGAAATCCTGCTCACGAACCTATTTAGATTCGCGTTCAAGTAATTTTTGGATCGCCGAAAGCCGTTCCGACGGGGAACCGCTCGCGATTACCCTGCCGGCTTGGCCAGCAATCTGCTCAAAGGCATCGGCTTTTTGCTTCTCATCAATAAAGCCCTTGTAGTAATAGAGATTCACTTCGCTCAATCGGTCAATCACAGAGGTTTCGGTTTCTTTAACTAAGCTAGGAATCCGCTTGTTTGCGATAACCTCGGGGGTCAAGGCAGCTGGCAAAGATTGCAAAGCCAACCCCTCCGCGGTCTCTCGAACAATCTTTTCCACGGTTTCCTCAAGCCCATCAGGTTCACCCTTGGCTTTGCTCTTCGCAAACTGAATATTGTTGATTGACTTAGAAACGTAAACTCTCTTTACGTCCTTAGGGATCGAGCTTGGCTGAACCACGCGAACCAATGTATCGTTGGTTACTATTTGTATCTGCCGATTGATTCCGATTGTCACTTCGAAAAGCATCAAACCGTCAAAGCCTTCTTGCGAGGCCTTTTTCATTAATTTGTTTGTCTCGTCGACACCAATGAAAGTGAGACATGGCGCCAAAGGAGATGAGCCAGGTGGCAGTTTCGCATTCGCAGCAAACGCCGGCGAAAATCCCATTCCCGGTCCGCCCATTCCCGGTCCACCCATTCCCGGTCCACCCATTCCCGGTCCACCCATTCCCGGTCCACCCATTCCCGGTCCACCCATTCCCGGTCCACCCA
>Ga0335394_10004569_pt1 | contig 15731 bp, 12 predicted proteins | sample MAT03_FD_205741 | JGI IMG/M metagenome (GOLD analysis project Ga0335394, IMG submission 205741) | Freshwater microbial communities from Lake Fryxell liftoff mats and glacier meltwater in Antarctica - MAT-03 (spades assembly) (version 2) ... | reverse complement strand
GGCCTCGAGCGAAGAAGCGCGGGCTGTCGGTTGCGGCAGCGACGTCACGTCGTTCATGGGGCCCTCTGGATGAACGGAGACCGTATTCCAGGCGAAGGGTTGGGGCAACGGGCGTTGCCCCCCGCAGGGGCCTGGTGCCCACGTCTTCAGGCGCAGCGCCGACCCCCCTCGCCGCTCCGGCCTTCATGCCGGCAGCGGTCGGCGCGATGGGTGGCACTCAACTACGTCGGCTGTGGTGCTCTCGGGTGCGGGTCGAGCGACCGTCGCGCGATGCCTGCCATTGCATACCGGACACCCCGGAGGCGACCGCTCGCTGGGACCAGCTCAGCAAGTGGAGGCATGCAACTCAACGACTTTCGCCGTGCGCTGCAATCACGTCCTTGATAAACTCGAGGCACGCGTCAATCTCCTCCTGGAAGAAGACGCGGTCGACGAACGCCTCGGCACCCTCTCGATAGCGTTCCGCTTCGCGCCGAGCGCAAAGCAGGAGCACGATGTTAACAGCACGACGACAACGGGCCGAGCTTTCAGGATCTGCCCACGCAGGCTCGCCCTGAATGGTCCCGGATTCGCGAGAACATCAACGGTCGTCTTGAGCCCGAAGCCATCGAGCCGGAGATTGCCGTAGAGGCCAGTGCCGAACCCGCCGATCTCTCGGCGCGCCGCCCGGTCGTTACCCCCGCATCGCCGCCAGCGGCGACACCCTCGATGCGCGCAATGCCGGCAAGAAGCCTCCGAGGAAACCCATGCCCAGTGCGAACACGAGGGTGGTCACGATGATCTGGGGCGTGGGCTCGAAGGAGAAGACCATCTCGCTCCAGCTTGCGTAGTTGAGCATCGAGAACTTCACGGTACCCAGCGCCAGCGCGCCGAGGACGCCGACGAAGCCGCCGGCACCTGCGAGGATCAGCGATTCGAAGACGAAGCAGATGAGTATCGAGCTGCGGGAGAAGCCGAGGGCGCGCAGGGTACCTATCTCGCGCTGCCGGTTGGCGACCGACGAATACATCGTGATGGCCGCGCCGATCATCGCGCCGATGGAGAGGAAGAACGCGATCAGCGTTCCGAGCACGCCCATGAACAGGGCGGTGCCCTCGGATTGCTTTTCGAAGAACTTGTCCTCGCGCACGGCCTGGAGCCCGAGGCGCTTGTCTTGCTCGAGTGCCGTCTTGAAACCGTCGAATGCGGCAGGTGATTCGAGCAGGACGCGCACGCTCGAGACGCCGCCCTCGCGGCCGAAGCTGGATCGCACGACGTCGAGATCGACGAGGACCTCCGACTCGGTGGAGGAGCCGCCGTCCTCGAAGACGCCGACGATCTTCACCTGGCGGTTCTTCTTGATCTCGAAGGACTGATCGAGATCGAGCCCGGCGATGCGGCCGCGGATGCGCCCGCCCACCATGGCCTCGTCGGCGCCGGGGTTGGGCTTGCGCCCCGCGACGATCTTGAGGTTGGGCCGGAGGGCGAGACCCTCCTCGGTGATGCCGCGGATCTGGACGTTGGTCACGCCATTGGCACCGAGCTTGGCCATCGCCGCGACAACGACGACCTCGCCCGAGCCGATGGGCTTCGTGCCCTCCTTCTTCACGCCGGGCATCGACGTGACGAGGCCGATCTGCGGGTCCTCGACGCCGCTCGACATCTCGTTGTCGCTGCCCTTGCGGAGGACCAGGCCCACGTCGGCGCGGCCCGTGGTCGCCATCGTCTTCTTGATGCCGGCCGAGAGCATCAATGCGCCGGAGAACACGCAGACGACCAGCGCGATGCCGAGGCCGGTCGCGACCGTCGTGGCCTTGCGGACCATCAGGCTCCGCATGTTGTATTTCAGGGGGATCATGTCAGGCCACCCGCCTTAGAGCTTCGGTCACCTTGAGCTTTGCGGCGCCCCGCGCCGGCAAGACGCCGGCGAGGAGGCCGAGGCCGATCGAGGCTCCGAACGCCACGACCGCCGTGCCGATCCCCACCCGGAAGTAGGGGAAAAATGCGCCCATATTCTCCTCGAGCCAGCGGCCGAGGCCCTGCTCGACGAAGGGGTAGGCGATGAGGAGCCCGACCGCGCCGCCGATGCCCGAGAGGGCGGCGGCCTCGCCGAGGATGAACATGACGAGGTGTCTGGGCAAAAAGCCGAGGGCGCGCAGCGTCCCGTACTCGCTGGTGCGTTCGCGCACGCCCATTGCGATCGTGTTGCCGAGGATGAGCGCCATGATGAGGAGGATGACGATCGAGACGCCGTCGAGCGCGGTGATGACCGCGGAGAAACCGGCGAGGAACGAGGCCTGGAACGCGTGCTCGTCCTGGGTGAGCGTCTGGATGTCGCGCTCGTCGAACATCTTGTCGATACCGACGCTGATGCTCGCCACCTTGGATGGGTCTTTCACCCGAGATATGACCCAGCCAATCGTGTCGCGTCGCTTCTCGGGCAGGCCCTCGTTCAGCGCCTTCCAGTGGAAAAAGAAGCTCGACCGGTCGGCCGACTTCATCGTCGCCTTGTAGATGCCGCGGATGGTGAAGACCCACGGCTTGTCGGGCTGCGCGGGGTAAATGCCGCTTTCGAGCGTGACCTTGTCGCCGATCTTCCAGCCGAGCTTCTCGGCGATGGCGTCGCCGACGACGGCGCCCGCCTGGTCTTCCATGAAGGCAGCCTTCTGGTCGTCGGCCAATGTGATTTCTTTGGAGACGTCGAAGTAGGAGCCGCTATCGATGGCCAGGGTCGCGAAGAACTCGGTGTCGTGTTTCGGGTCCTTGCCGCCGAACCAGTTGGCGTACGTTGCGGCCGCCACGTCCGGATCTTTGCGGATGTCCTCGATGTACTTCTTCGGGAGCTGCATGATGAACGTGACCTTGTGACGGGTCACCACGCGGTCCTTCTGGGCGTAGTCGGCGGCGACCGTCCACGCGTTGACCACGGTGCGCAGCAGCACGAACGCCACCACGGCGATCGCCACGCCGAGGATGGTGAGAAAGCTCCGCGTCTTGTTGCGCAGGATGTTTCGCGTGGCGAGGCCGGTGAGGGTCACTTGAGGCGCCCCTTGTCGAGGTGACGCGTCACCGATGCACGCTCTGCCGCGTTCGGGTCGTGGGTGACCATGAGGATGGTCTTGCCGAGCTGGCCATTGAGCGTCTCGAGGAGCTTGAGGATCTCGTCTGCCGCCACGCGGTCGAGATCGCCGGTCGGCTCGTCGGCGACGATGAGAATGGGGTCGGTGACGATGGCGCGCGCAATCGATACTCGCTGCTCCTGACCGCCTGATAGCTGGCGCGGGTAATGGTCCTTGCGGTTGTCGAGGCCGACCACCTTGAGCGCAGTCTCGGCGCGCTTGCGACGCTCGCTCGACGGCACGCTGGTGAGGAGCAGCGGCAGCTCCACGTTCTCGACCGCGGTGAGCACGGGCAGCAGATTGTACGACTGGAAGACGAAGCCCACGGTGTTGGATCGCCACTTGGCGAGCCCGGCTTCACTCATCTGATCGATGCGCTGTCCGTCGATCTCGATGGTGCCGCCCGAGGGGCGGTCGAGGCCTGCGATCAGGTTGAGCAGCGTGGATTTTCCGCTGCCGCTCGGCCCCATCAGGGCCTCGAATGAGCCGCGCGCGACGTCGAGGTCGAGGGCTTCGAGGACGCGCAAGGTCTCGCCACCTCGCGTGAACTCCTTGCGCAGCTCGCGCAGCTTGATGAGGGTCTCGGTGTTCTTGCCAGCGCTCGCGCGGTACGAGGGGGGCGCTTGCGCTTGATCCTGTGCGGTCTCGCTCACGAGCTCTTCTCCTTCACGGATTGACCGTCGGCGAGGACCGCCGGCGGTTCCTTCACGATTCGCGTGCCGGGCGATGGCCCTTCGAGCAGCTCGAAGCCGGCTCCGAATGCGGGTCCGACCTTCACCGGGACGCGCCGCACTTTTCCATCTTCGACCACGAACACCACCTTCTCGCCCCCGCGGTCGACCACGGTCCCCCCGGGGACAACGACCTTCGCCTTTTCCTTGCGAGAAGCTTCGTCGAGCTTCTTGGCGAGGAAGCTCACGCGCGCGCTCATCTCGGGGCGCAACACGTCGGGCGGCGCGTCGAACTTCACCTTCACCGTCGCCGTGGCCTTGGACCGATTGAGGCGAGGGCCGAGCTCGTAGACGGTGCCCTGGAAGCGGCTTTCCGGCTGCGCGTCGAGCGCGATCTCGCAGGGTCCTCCGATCCTCACGAGGTGCAAGCGCCCCTCGGGGACGTCGCTTTCGACCAGCAAGGTCGAGAAATCCGCGATCTCTGCGAGCTGGGCCTCGGGGAAGGTGACATCGCCCACCGAAGCGGGCTTGCCCATCACCGTGCCGTCGATGGGCGCCGTGATGACGAAGTTCTTGAGGATGACCGAGGTTGCGTTGGACTCGGCAGCCGCCGCCATGGTCTCGGCGTCTGACGCTTTGACCTGCGCTTCGAGCGCCTTGATGCGCGCATCGAGATCTTCGACAGTGGAGACGGGCACCGCGCCCCTGTCCGCCAGGAGCTTTTGCCGCTTCTGCTGGACCTGGAGCTCCTCGACCTGAGCGCGCGCCACCATGGCTCGGGCGCGCGCCGCGGCGACGCGGGCCTGCGAGGTCGCGGCGAGCCGCTCCTGATCGGTCGGGTCGACCTTGTAGAGGAGCTGGCCGGCCTTCACGGTCTGGCCCTCCTTGATCAGCGACTCGGTGATGCGGCCAATGACCTTGGCGCCGATCTTCGCGGTCGTCTGCGGGACCACGTAGCCCGTCGAGGTGAGCTCCACCGAGGCGGCCGTCGGCGAGACGCTCGAGACCTCGGTGACCTGCACCTCGACCTTGAAGACCTGCGCCTCGAGCCACGGTTTGCCCACGCGGTAGCCAGCGAAGCCGCCGCCGCCGAGCAGCGCGACCACGAAGATCCACGTAGGAAACTTCCGCTTCGGTTCGGGGGCCCGATTCCGCTCGATGCGGAGCGAGGCGAGATCGTTGGAGAGCTCGGACATAGCGGAAACGCCTTCGGCCTGACGAGGTCCCTGCCCCGCGGATGCGCGTCTAGCGCTGCGAGGGGGCCGCCGCCAGGGAGTCCGGCCGCGGTAGGACGGCCGTGCCTCCTGACTTGCTCTTTCAGAAACGCCGCGGTGGCCCGGCTCGGCATCGCCTCCACCGACCAGAAGTCTCTCGATCTCATCTCGCGCGCGGGCCGCGAGCCAGCCCGTCACGGCGGGGCGAGTGGCCGAGACGATCGGGCTGTCCACCGGGGCGCGCTCGCGACGTGCGAGGATCGCCCGATGCTCGACGCGATGTGGGCAGAGACGGCGCGAGGCCTCGGCGGATCGCTTCACGGCTCGTCCAACGGGGTGCTCTACGACGACTTCGAGGGCATGTGGGAGGCGCTGGGCCCCGCCTGGGGCGAGGCGCCCTCGCACTTGTCGTGGCTCGCCGCGCACGTGCGAGGCAGGCCCATCTTGGGCAAGATGACCGAGCGTCGCTATCGCGCGCGGCGCAGTGACCGCTGGGTGACCGAGCAATGGACGTACGCCGTGACGCCGATAGACCCGCCCCTCTTTCTCGGGCTCGACGTCACGGCGCAGGGAGGGGCAATCGCCTCGTTCCTGAGCCCCAAGCCGGATTGCATCGTGGGCCACCCGCCCTTCGACGCGGCCTTCGCGGTCTCCGCGTTCTCGGTGCCGCGCGTCCGCGAGCTGCTCGATCCACGAACGGCGACTCCTCTGCTCGACGCGCTCACCGGGTACGCACGGAGTGGAGTCGAGGTGCAGATCTCCGATCGCGTCGCGCGGATCGTGCGCTCGGGGCTCCACGCGCACCATGGCATATTGCCTCATTGGTGCGACGCAGTCACCCGAGTCGCCGACGAGATCGCCTTGCTCCGCTCGCGCATGCCCGAGATTCTCGGCGAGCTTCCGTCCGCGGGCTACGAGGCCGTCGCCGGCACGTTCGGCCTCGTCTTCGATCGGCCGCGGATGCGCGCGACGGGGAAGGTCCGCGCGGCACAGGTGCGCCTCTCGCTCGAGGTGCGTGCCAAGCAGGTACGGACCGAGCTGCGCATCGAGTTTCCGACCTCGCTCGGGATGAACCTGTGGCTCGCGCGGCAGGGCGGTCTGAACTTCGAGACGGAGCTGAGCCGCGCCCTCTTCGGGGGCGAAGAGGACATCCACGTCGGCGATCCCGCGTTCGACGGCTCGTTCGTGGTGCGCGGCCAGCCGGTCGATCGGGTCCGCGCGTTATTTGCCAACCCCGAGACGCGGGGACGACTCTGGCAGCTCCTCCAGCAGACGGGACGGGAGGGCAACGTCACCCTCGACGACCGCCACCTCACCATCGAGGTCCCTCGAGTCCTCGCCCACCCTGCGGAGCTCGGCTCGCTCCTGGAGCAAGGCGTCGGCGCGTTCGAGTCGCTGTGGCCCCACCTCCGTCCGACGTGACGGCGCTCTGCGGCCTATGCTGATGAGGTCCCGCGGTCGGCACCCGGCCTCCTGGTGGGACGCCAGATGCTTTTCGTACTCGGTGGCGAGCGCGTGGGCCATGCGATCGCCGGCCCAGTCGCCACCGCGCGCGTTCCAGTGAATGGCGTCGCGGTTCGCCATTCCGTTCTTGACGAACCCAGCCATGGACCCCGAGCCGCCCATTGCATCGAAAAGGCTCCAGTAGGCGACGCCCATCTCGGCCGCCAAGCGTTGACGCTGCGCCACGACCTCGAGGGTCTGCGAAAACGATTTGCGCGCGCCGCGGTCGGCCGGGCTGACGACGAGGATGGGCACGCCGGGGAGGGCGGCGCGCTGCCGCTCGACCAGCGCCTTGAGCGCGGCCGGCACCGCATCCATCGTGAAGACGTCGTTGGCGCCGGTGAGAAAGACGACCAGATCGTAGCGACGCGCCTTGAGCATCTCGGCATTGAGCGCGGGGTTCTCGGCGGCTTGCGACCGCGTGTTGAGCGACCCGACCCCGAAGGTGTCGATGACGATGCCGGGTGCGGTGCGCTCGAGCGCGACGCCCATGAGCCGGGTCACGGCGGGGCTGCTCGCGACGAGCTCCAGGCGATGCGCGCCCTCCGGGACATCGATCCGCTCGATGCCGAGGCGGGGGCTGCGCTCGGCGGCGCTCCGCGGGATCTGGGTCTCGACGCGACGTTTCGCGACGCCGTCGACGATCGCATCGAAGCGGCCGCCGCCCGCGCGCCGCAGATAGAAGACCTCGAAGCGTGCGACGCTCGTGCCGATCGGCGCAGGCTCTGCTGCGGTCTCGACGAACGTCGTCGCGCCTTGCCACTCGTTCTCCACCACGATCCCGCCGAGGCCGTAGAGCCCGTCCCCTGTCGGCGCGGTGCTCACCGCGTAGGGCTTCCACCCGGAGATGACGCCGTGACGTACGTCGCGGTGCTGGTAGTGGCTCCACGGCTGGCCGGCGGCGACGAACCCGTGGCCTCCTTCGCCGAACGCCTTGGACAGGACGCGGCGCATGCGACCCGTCGGAAAATCCATCGTCAGGTTGGAGTCGCCGTAGACCGCGATCCGTACGTGATCGCGAGACAGCTTGCGGTCCAGCGCGGCGAGCGCGTCGAAGAAGGGCGCGAGGGTCTCGGCGCGCTCGATCGCCACGGGCGGCGGCGCGTCGAGCGATGCGAGCAGCGGCCCCAGATCGGCCTGGCGCGCGGCGCACGCCTCCTTGTCGGGAGGCGCGGCGGCGAGGACCACCGTGGGCGGTGCCGCGACCGCGGCGATCGGGGCGGCAGGTGACGGGCCTCGACGCAGCGACGCGTCGGCACCGCAACCGGTCAGTCCCAGGAGGGCTAGCGACAGCAGGGCGGTCGCCGCGGCTGCGTGCTCGAGGGTCATCTTGGCGCGCGACCTCGCGGAAGCTATGACCACGGATCGATGATCCGCGCCAAAATTCTCGGCCTGGGCTCCTACGTGCCCGACCGCGTCGTGACCAACGAAGAGCTGCAGTACCTCAACGATCAGCACGTTCGTCAGGCCGAGCTGCAGATGGATGCGACCCACGAGTGGATCGAAAATCGCACCGGCATCAAGGAGCGGCGCTACGTCCCCCACGATGGGACGATGGCCTGCAGCGATCTGGCGCTCTTCGCCTCGCAGCGCGCCCTGGAGGACGCCGGGACCGCCGCCGAGGAGATCGACTGCATCATCCTGGGGACCCTCTCGCCGGACATCCACTTCCCGGGCACCGCCGTCATCCTGCAAAAGAAGCTGGGCATCCACAAGCGAGGGTCCCCTTGCTTCGACATTCGCCAGCAGTGCTCGGGCTTCCTCTACGGCCTGCAGATGGCCGACAGCTTCGTGCGCACCGGGCTCTACAAGCGCGTGCTCGTGGTCGGCGCCGAGCTGCACAGCCACTCGCTCGACTACACGACGCGCGGTCGCGACGTCGCCATCCTCTTCGGTGACGGAGCCGGCGCGGTGGTGGTCGGCCCGGTGGAGAGCGACGATCCGCGTGAAGGCGTCATCTACACCAAGCTGGGCGCCGACGGCTCCGGCGCGATGGACCTGCGCCTCAAGGTGTTCGACGTCACGCGCAAGCCATACATCTCGTACGACGAGGCGTTCGGCTCGCCCGACCTGAAGTACCCCTACATGAACGGTAAGCGCGTGTTCCTCAACGCGGTCAAGGCGATGAACCAGGGCACTCGCGCTGCGCTCGCCGCCACCGGGCTCACCTGGGACGACGTCGACTGGTTCGTCCCCCATCAGGCCAACCTCCGCATCAACGAGGCCGTCGTGCAATACGCAGAGATCCCGCGCGAGAAGGTCCTCAACACGATCCAGTTTTACGGGAACACGACTGCAGCGACCGTTCCGCTCACCATCGATCACCACCGCAAGGCCGGCTCGGTGAAGAAGGGCGATCTGGTCGTCTCCAGCGTGTTCGGCGCTGGCTTTACCTGGGGGGCGGCTGTTTTTCGGGTTTGACGAAGTCGAGGGCATCCCATGTAGCCTCGTCCCCATGTCGTGGGAGCCCGCGCCGGGCGTCATGCTCGGAGGCAAGTATCGTCTCGAGCAGGCCCTCGCCAGCGGCGGGATGGGGAGCGTGTGGGTCGCGCGTCACACGCGCCTCGACGCCGACGTCGCGGTCAAGCTCATGGCTCGGGAGATCGGCCAGGACGCAAGCTCGGTCGCGCGCTTCGAACGCGAGGCCAAGGCCTGCGCCCAGCTCCAGAGCCCGCACGTGGTGGGCGTGCACGACTTTGGCGTCGAAGACGGCACGCCCTACATGGTGATGGAGCTGCTGCGGGGCGAGGATCTGGGCACCCGCATCGACCGCATGGGGCACATGACGCTGGCCGAGGCCGCCGCGATCGCCGTTCCGATCGGCAAGGCGCTGCGCGCCGCGCACGACGTTGGGCTCATCCACCGCGATCTGAAGCCGCGGAACATCTTCATTGCGCGGCAAGGCCACGAGGAGGTCGTGAAGCTGGTCGACTTCGGGATCGCGCGCGAGACCAGGACGCGACTGGTCGACGATCGAACCGCGACCGGCGTGGTGATGGGCTCGCCGTTCCACATGTCGCCCGAACAGGCGCAGGCCTTGGCGATCGACCACCGCGCCGATCTCTGGGCGCTCGGCGTCGTCCTCTATCGGCTGCTCACTGGGGTCCGCCCTTTCGAGGGAGAGAGCGTCACGTCGGTGCTGGTGACGATCTGTACCGTGCCCCACCGCGCGCCGACGCTCCTGCGCAGCGAGCTGCCCCCGAAAACCGACGCCTTTTTCGTCCGCGCCCTCGCCAAGGACCCGGCCAAGCGCTTCCAGAGCGCGCGCGAGCTGGTGGACGCATTCGTCGCGCTGACCGGCGACCCCCGCCTCCACGACAGCAACGCGGTGGGCGCGTACGTGCCGCCTCCGCAACCGTCGTCGCCTTCGGCGGCGCCTGTGCCGGTGCCGCAGGTTGTGTCGTTCGCGGTGGATCGACCCGAAGGGATCGCGGGCGCGCCCGCGGCGAGCGCCGGCGGTTCGGCCTCGTTCGATGCGCAGACGCCGCCGCCGCCGGTGAACGACGCGAGCGCTTCCCACGCGCTGCGCGCGGTCAGCACCGGATCGCACGCGCAGGCTCGTCCCGGGTCGAAGGCGAGTCGCGTCGCGGCGTTGGTGGCGGTCGTCGCGGCTTTCGTCGTGGCCATCGTGTTCTTCGTCAAGGGGGCAGCCGGCCCGACCGCGCCGGCCACGCGGGCATCGCCTTCCGCCTCGATCGCTGCCCTCACGGCCGATGGTGCGGCCCCCGCAGCCCCGGCGCCCGAAGTCGCGCCCGCCTTGCCGATCGCCAGCTCCGCCTCGAACGCTGCGTCTTCCTCCTCCAGTCCGGTCGCGGGCTCCTCCTCGCCATCGCCCGCGCCGCCGCCCGGATCAGGTCCAACGCGCGGTCCGGTCCGCCCCGCGCCGCCGGCGCCCCCTCCGTCCGTCGCGGCGCCCGCTGCGCCGGCGATCGATCCCTTCACAGGTCTCCCGGTGACGCGATGAATCGCAATGGACTAGCACTCGATCCCTTCACGGGCCACGGGCCACGGGCCTTCCGGTGACGCGATGAATCGCAATGGACTCGAAATCATCGCAATGGTGGTGGTCGCGCTCGCCTCCAGCCCGCGCGCCGCGCACGCCCAGAGCAAGCCGCCTGGCGCCGCCCAATCCGAGGTCGATCGCGCGGTGTCGCTCGCTCACGAAGGGCGGACGCTCTACGAAAACGGAAAGTTCGCGCTGGCCCTCGAGCGGTTCCGCGCCGCAGACCGCATCGCGCATTCACCCGTGCTCTCGCTGTACGTTGCGCGATGCGAGCGCAACCTCTCGCACCTCGTCGCCGCGCGCGATGCCTATCGGATCGCTGCCTCCGAGGTCCTGGGGGCCGATGCCCCGCCGCCCTTCGTCGCTGCCAAGGCTGATGCCACCCGCGAGCTTTCGGCCCTCGAGCCGCGCATCCCGCGGGTGAAGATCGAAGCGCCCGGCGTGACTGCAGCGACGCGCGTCCAGCTCGACGGCGTCGTCGTGGATGTTTCCTCGCGCGAGCCGCTATGGGTCGACCCAGGCGACCACGTCCTTTCGCGCAATGACGGGGGCGTGCCCACCACGCGATCGTTCCGCGCCGTAGAGAGCGCCGCGGTCCTGGTCGTCGAGCTGCCGGCTCCTGCGTCCGGTCCCTCGCCGAACCTCAATGAGGTCGTCACCGATGACGAAGGCTACGAACCGACGCTCGTGCCCGGCGTGATCGTCCTCGGCGTGGGCGTCGCGGCCTTGGCCGTGGGCGCCGCGACCGGCCTCGTCGCCGCGTCGAAGACCAGCGACATCGAGGAGACCTGCGTGGACGGCCGTTGCCCGGTGTCGCAGCAGTCCGCCGCCGACTCGGCTTACACTTTTGCGACGGTATCGACCGTCTCGTTCATCGTTGCGGGCGCCGCCACCGCCGCCGGCATCGTCCTCCTCGTCACACTGGGGAGCGAGGACGAGGAGGCGACGGCGACGCGCCAGCACATCGAAATCGCACCCACCGCCGGCGGCGCCCGCGGCACGTGGGTGTTCTGAGCTGAGCGCTCAAGGGGCGCTCAAGGGGCGCTCAAGGGGCGCTCGAGGACGCCTTGTCACCAGTGCGCGCTCAGTCGACCCGAAAGCAGCTGCCGCCCTGCAGGCATTCTACGAGGTTGTCGACCTGGGCATCGCCAAACTCGAAGTCCTCGACGGATTCGCCATCGAGACCGCTGAAGACGAACGCCACTTCGTCGAGGGCGAGCGCCGGCGTCGCAGCATCGGCTCCGGGGTCGGCTCCGATGCTGAGCCGAGCCTCCGTAAAGGGCATCTCGAGGACGATCGACGTCTCTTCCATCAGCCGTACGCCGTCGACATAGCCGCGCAGAGGGCCATCCTGCCTGGCTTTCAGCACCACCACGAAGTGCCACTCCCCATCGGTGGGAAAGGGGAATGGCTCGGTGAGCTCGCTGTTGCCCTGGCCCACGTTGCCGAAGCCGCGGCGCTCGAGGACGATCTCGTCACCCAGAAGGATGCGCCAGCCCTTCTGCAGGGCCTCGTCGAAGCAGGACATGACTGTGATGGGCGCGGCCGGCGCCCCGTCGAGCTTCGCGAAGAACGCGATGGCGAAGGGCTCGCTCTCGGAGCGCAGGTGGAACCAGTAGCCCTTGTCATCGGCGAGGGGTACCTCGATGCGAGCGCCGCCCACGAAGGACACCGCAGTATCGTCACCGAACACGCCGGGCTCTTCGTAAGCGAGGGTCCCTTCTTCAACGAGATAGTCGCCGTCCCAGTTGCGCCCGTCGTCGCGCGCCACCGGCTCCCCGTCGCCCTCGTTCAAGTGCCAGATCGAGGCGCCGTAGTCCCGCAAGAGATCACGGTACGCCTCGTGGTCGCCGGTCACGACGAAGCCGCTGCCACCACTGCCTCCCGATCCGGACGAGGAGGATGCGGTCTCTCCCGACGACGACGCGCCGGAGGATGAGGCATCGGTCGCGTCCCCGCTCGAGGAGGCCGCGTCGGTCGTCGCCAGCGCGCCCGCAGTGTTGCTCGCCGAGCTGACGCCGGTGGGGCCCGCACCGCCCTCGCCGTCGAATACGAGGACATCAAGGCCCACGACGTTCGCGCAGCCTGCGATCAGGCCGTACGACGCGACAACCCCCCAGCGCGAGCAGCGAGACGGCGCATCGGTACGGAGCATCGCGACATCTTCGGCGCCGCCCGCCAAAGGGTCAACGGGGGGTCAACGGAGGGTCAACGGAGGGTCAACGGAGGGTCAACGGAGGGTCAACGGAGGGCCAACGAGGCGAGGCGGCACGTCGGCGGGGCGCCTGGCCGCGCGGCTCTCGGGGCACTACGGTCCGCCGCATGCCCAGCGAGATCTTCGACGCGAGCCGGTGGGAGAGCGTCCCCGGGTTCGATTTTAGCGACATCACCTACCACCGGGCCAAGGGCCAAGGGACGGTGCGAATCGCCTTTCATCGTCCCGAGGTGCGCAACGCATTCCGCCCGAAGACGGTCGACGAGCTGTTCGCGGCGCTCGACCACGCACGGCAGACCAGCGACGTGGGCACGGTGCTCCTCACCGGCAACGGACCTTCAGCCAAAGACGGCGGCTGGGCTTTCTGCTCCGGCGGCGACCAGCGCATTCGCGGCAAAGCTGGCTATCAGTATGAAGGCGAGGCCCAGGGCAAGATCGATCCCGCGCGGCTGGCGCGCCTCCACATCCTCGAGGTGCAGCGCCTCATCCGGTTCATGCCGAAGGTTGTGATCGCGGTGGTCAATGGCTGGGCGGTCGGCGGCGGCCATAGCCTGCATGTGGTGTGCGATCTGACACTGGCCAGCGCCGAGCACGCGAAGTTCAAGCAGACTGACGCCGACGTCGGCAGTTTCGACGGCGGTTATGGCTCCGCCTATCTCGCGCGCCAGGTTGGCCAGAAGCGCGCCCGCGAGATCTTCTTTCTCGGGCGCACCTACAGCGCGCAGGACGCCTTCGACATGGGAATGGCCAATGCGGTCGTCCCGCATGCCGATCTCGAGAAGGTCGCGCTCGAATGGGCCGCCGAGATCAACGGCAAGAGCCCGACGGCGCAGCGCATGCTCAAGTTCGCCTTCAATCTCATCGACGACGGGCTGGTCGGGCAGCAGATCTTCGCCGGCGAGGCCACCCGGCTCGCATACATGACCGACGAAGCGCAGGAGGGGCGCGACGCCTTTCTCGAAAAGCGCGACCCGAGCTTCGACAAGTTCCCCTGGTATTACTGAGCGCTCGAAGCGCGGCCGTGGGCCAAGCGAAGTGAGCGGTCACCCGCGGCTCGACGCGTTTGTTGTACGCGAGAGCAGGTGGTCGAAACACTTACATCCATGGACTTGCCCACCTGGATTCCCGACGGCCATCGCCCGAAGCTGCCACCGCTGTGGATCGTGTCGCGCGGCGAGCGGTCCGCGGGACCGGTCAGCACGCCGAACCTGGTCCGATCCATCGCGCTCGGACGCGTCCCCGACGATTGCATCGCCAAGCCGCATCGCATGGCGGCCTGGCGAAGGCTCGAGCACATCCGCGAGGTGCGCGCCGCGATGGGTGGTCGCCCGGTCCATAAGACCGCCGGCGAGACCGAGACACAGAGCCTGGAGGCGCTGCTGCGCCTCTGCGACTCGCCGCGCGACGCCTTCGATCTCGCGCTGCGCGTGACGGCGCGCAAGCTCGGCGCCGACTTCGGCTACGTCCATTGCTTCGAAGAGGGCCACCACATCCCGGTGACCCGCCACGCATTCGGCGAGGGCGCCACGTTCCGCCTCGGCGCGCCGCTGCTCGAGAGTGATTACCTCGCGCACATCGCCCGCACCCGAAAGCTTGCGCTCGGTGCCGCACGCGACCACGTCGCCTTTCGTGCGGCGGCCTGGCGTCTCGGCGGTCGCACTGCCGAGATCGACGGCGTCGCGATGGTTCCTATTGCGACTTCGCGCGGCATGATGGCCATGATCGAGCTGGGGCGCGTCGATCGGCAGTTCCGCGTTTCCGACGGCCGGGTCCTGCGCGACATCGCCTCCACCGTGTCGGCGGCGCTCACGCCGCGTCGTTTCGCCACGCGCGCTCGCCACTGAGCCGCACTGCGGGGCCGGCGCCGGCCCACTGCGACTCTTCGACGTTAAACACCGTTTGTCGCTCGGGGCGGGGCTCATTAGGGTTCCCCCCATGAGCCTGAAGAGCGACGCGCTTGCGTACCATCGGCGGCACCCTCGGGGAAAGCTCGAGGTGGTCCCCACCAAGCCGCTGGTCAGTCAGCTCGATCTGTCGCTGGCGTACACGCCGGGCGTCGCCGAGCCCTGCCTCGAGATCGCGGCCGACGAGTCGAAGAGCTGGGAGTACACCTCCCGCGGCAACCTCGTGGCCGTGATCTCCAACGGCACCGCCGTGCTCGGGCTCGGGAACATCGGCGCGGCGGCTGGGAAGCCGGTGATGGAGGGCAAGGCCTGCCTCTTCAAGAAGTTCGCCGACATCGACGTCTTCGATCTCGAGGTCAACGAGACCGACGTCGACAAGTTCTGCGACATCGTCGCGGCGCTCGAACCCACGTTCGGCGGCATCAACCTCGAGGACATCTCGGCCCCGGCGTGCTTCGAGATCGAGGAGAAGCTCCGCAAGCGGCTGCGCATACCGGTGTTCCACGACGACCAGCACGGTACGGCCATCATCTCGGGCGCCGCGCTCCTCAATGCGATGGAGGTGGTGGGCAAGAAGATCGGCGACATCAAGCTTGTCGTCTCGGGCGCCGGCGCGGCCGCGATCGCCTGCGTGGAGTTCTTCGTCAGTCTCGGTTTATCTCGACAAGGGGTGGTCCTCGTCGATTCCAAGGGGGTGGTCCACAAAGGGCGCACCGACCTCACCCGCCATAAAGAGAAGCTCGCCTGCCTCGATGACGGGCGTCGCACGCTGGCCGAGGCGATGGTCGGGGCCGACATGTTCATGGGGCTATCGGTCGCCAACGTCGTGTCGGCCGACATGCTTCGCACGATGGCCGACAAGCCCATCGTGTTCGCGCTGGCCAACCCCGATCCGGAGATCGCCTACCCGCTGGCGGTCGCCGCTCGGCCCGACGCCGTGATCGCCACCGGTCGGTCCGACTACCCCAATCAGGTCAACAACGTCCTGGGCTTTCCATACATCTTCCGCGGCGCATTGGACGTGCGCGCCACCACCGTGACCGAGGCCATGAAGGTCGCGGCGGCGCGCGCCCTGGCCCAGCTCACCCGCGAGCCGGTGCCCGATTCGGTGGTCGAGACCTAC
>Ga0335394_10004568_pt1 | contig 15731 bp, 13 predicted proteins | sample MAT03_FD_205741 | JGI IMG/M metagenome (GOLD analysis project Ga0335394, IMG submission 205741) | Freshwater microbial communities from Lake Fryxell liftoff mats and glacier meltwater in Antarctica - MAT-03 (spades assembly) (version 2) ... | reverse complement strand
TAATGAGAAAATGGGAAGAAAAAAGAGGAATAAAAAGGAAAAAAATAACAGGATTAAAATTATGTAATCCGGTAAATCTAAACGTCCACGAAGCCTAGCCAGTGGATAAGAGTAAATGGGGATACTCTAGGGTTGAAGAACTCTTAAAAAATTTATATACTTTTATATAGATTTACTACCCAGATGGCCTTTTGTAGATACAGTTGCTTTACTCATACTTTATAATCTAAAATTTACACATATATCTCTAAATAAAGAATTTTTTTGATCAATTTTTTGAAACAAATATTTAAAAAAAATTGAAATTTTATTGTACTGAATGGTCCATAGATTTTAACTATAGATTATCAGGGACATTCACAAACAATCACAATCATGGATAGTCACGACGGTAATGATACTGTCACAATAAACGGAGTAAAATTCTCTGTTAACAACCTAACCATTACTTTTCCGAACAGTTATTTCTGTTCGATGTTCGATGGTAAATTTTTGGAATCAACCAAAAAGATTATCGAAATTACTTTTCCAAGTACAATTGACCCGTTTGGTATTCATGGTACCCGTTATATGAACCAAATTGCCTACCGATTGAAAACGGGTTTTTATCAATTACCCGGTAAAAATCAGGATACGATACATGCAATTTTTCCGGAAGCGGATGGTGATCGTTTCATTACATTTGAAGAAATGGAACAGGTATTAGATTTTTTGATGATGGATAAATCCGAAAAAAATCTAATAGAGGAGTTTGAGACTGCTTCAAGTGATGGTGATTCTGAAGATCATTGCGACAATGATGATTATCGATGGGAAAATTATTACGATGGGTACGACCAATATGATAATCTCCAAGCTGAGTTTCTTGAAGAGGATTTTGGTGTGGGTGAAACTTATCCCGGCGATGAAAGTTCTGAGGATGAACATCATCCTGGTGACGATGATACTCATACGTATTTAGGATATTAAAATGTTAAATTATAAAATTTATCATTTTAATGTTTTGATTTAATGAGTTCCACTACGAAATTTGTTCCCTTTGGAATTTTTGAATAATCTGGTGGTGATTTAGAATATTTTTTGGAATTATAATTTGATCTAACCGGTTTAGTATTTTTGCTACCACTATTTCTGGTATTTCTGGTGTTTCTATTACTTTTACTACCACTATTTCTACTATTTCTTCTACTTTTGCTACTGTATGAATTTTTTTTCTGTGTGGGTTTTTGGAAACTGGACATACTAATTTCCTTTTTGGCTTTATTGGTGGCTAGTGTAGCTAGCTCATCAGCACGGGCATTACCAATACTGTCTGGATCTTTCCTACCAGTATGTGCTTCTACATGATCAAATTCGATATCGTACCGTTCATAATATTTATATAATATTTCAATAAATTCTTTATTGGCAACTGGAGTATTATTTTTTGTTTTCCATCCATTTTTTATCCAAGCATAGACCCATTTGGTTATACAATCAATACTATATTGCGAATCGGTTTTGATTAATATGGATTTATTACTCAAACCAATATTCTGTTTAATATATCTGAGCGCCGTTAAAATAGCGAATAATTCTGTTCGCTGATTCGTACAACAACCAAGCCTGAATACTTGACTAATGTCAGTTAATTCATTATTGGGAAAATGAATACCAATCCCACCAATAGCGGCTTTTTTTCCGTTTCCCGAACAGGAACCATCTGTGTAAACAATGATGCAATTCTTTTTATTGTGTTTGGACATATCTATTAATATGTTAATAAGATTATGTATTTACTCTATATAACATAAAAAATATTTTTTAAACCTGTAAAAAAATATTTTTAGTGTTTACATGAATAACATTTTTTAATTTGATGAACCTGTTTTAGGAACATACCTTGATTCTACTTGACGCCTCGGACCACTATTAGTATTTCTACTAAATGTTCGATTTGGTATCATTGGTTGTCTATAATTATTTCCATCATTGTTATGCATTTGATTGTGCATATTAGATGATCTTCTTTGAAATTGATTATTATTATTATTTGTTCGAGTATACGGAGAAGATGATCTCATTTGATTTCCCTGATGCATTCTTTGTCCCCGAGGTGCTGACATTATTTGATCCTGTTGACCTCTATTATCATAATGTGGTTCTTGATAATCTCCCGCTGGGTTATAATAATTTCTACCATAATGTGGACCATAATTCCTTTGTTGGTGATGATGGTATGGTTGATATCCGCGTTGGTATCCATAAGATTGGTCTGGAGGATACCTATTTTTTTCACGATTGGAACTAGCCACCGTAATATGAAAGCGTGATTCTGGAGACATATCACTAATAATTTGTCCAATAATAGTACGTGTGCGACGATGTTCTGCGGTGGTGTTTAAAGATGTCATAAAGATAAAAGCATAATTTCTGCCCTCTGGACAATTTATATGATGAACACAACCATACAAATTAAAAAAAGTGGTAATTTCTTCTAATGAAGGCCTTGCATTTTTATTATAACGCACAAAGAAAACAACTTCGTATGTTGGTCTTTCATTTTCGGCAACTGGTATAACATTATCATCACAAACTTCTTCAACTGGATCATCATTGGTACTGACCGTAATCCCGCAAGGGGTACATACAATAATCCCACAAGGGATAGAGGATTCGTTATTTTTTGTCTCTGAAACTTGCGTTTCGGGAACATCGTTAGTTCTGTCGGTGACTTCGTTTTGGATTTCAGAATTTGACATTTTTCTTTTTTTACTAATAGGTTAATAGCTTTATTTCTTTAAATAATTTTTTTATTTTATTTTTAATTTTATTAAAAAATAAAAAAATTAACAATATTTGTTGTTACATCATACCCGATCATAAAAAAGTATGTTTTCGTTGTATGTCGTTTCATCATTTTTTTGGTATGATAACCCATAAATAGTGTGTGTGGCGTATCCAATAATAAAAAATAATTCGAGCAGAAAACTAATAATCAAAACTCGAACAAAATAAATATTATTACATGGCCTATCGATTGGACAGGTATTATCCTTGTAAATATAGCAAACTCCGTGATTATTCTGTGGACATACTGTTCCAAGATGACGACAACTATATTTTGTACCAGGAATAGATATAATACATTGATTATTGTTTACTGAATTATCATCAACATAAGAACAATTTTGATATCGAACACATTGCCCACTCAATGAATCAACATCCTTCCAAATGTATCCAATCATCAGTGCGAAACCAATAATCGGAATCAAATACAAAAATTTAAAACACGTTGATTTTAAATTTTGGGTCATTTATGTTAGCTTTGATTTGTGTATAATATCTGTTAGCTATTGGAAACACCAGGACAATAATAGTTTCAATTTTATTTTAACCACGATTTGACCTTATAAAATTCTTCTTCAAAAGTAACTTCCTTATTAGTCTTTTTATTTATCGCATCCAATGGTGTTTCCATGATCAAAGGTATGTCATTTTTTTTAGCAAACAGTGCGATTGTTTTTAGTCCCAGTTCCTTAATATATCCGTACCCCAAATCCGCATGTCGATCAACACACGACTCTAATATTGTTTTACTGTCATTAAAATGAATACAGGCTATTTTTTCAATGCCAATTTTATTATCAAATTCTTTAAAAAATCGTTTAACCCCAACAGGTGATGATATATCGTATCCAGTGGCCCATATATGACACGTATCGATACAAAACATAATTCTTTTTCTTTCGTCTTCCCCCAGTTTCCAATAAATTTCTGATAATCCATCTATTTTACTGGCAATTTCTGAACCCTGTGATGCTCCCGTTTCCAAAATGATATTTGTTGAATTCGGACTAAGTTTTAAAGCTTTTTGCAATCCGTAAACATAATTATTCAATGCATCGTCATCAGAGAGTTTGTTTTCCGAAATATTTTTTCCCATATGAATAATAACTCCTAAACATTTTGGACCAATATATGCGGTACTGGTTAAATCTTGAACCAATGATTTGACTGATGCTATAAATTTTTTACTTTTTGATGGATGACATAAATTGATAGTATAACTACCATGGACTACCATCACTAAATTTCTTTTTTCCAATTCTTTTCCGAAATTTACCAAATCGTCTTTTTGTTTGGCTTTGGATAAAATTCGTTGCGGTGCACCCAGAAAAATTTGCATAATTGTACATCCGAGACATTCTGCATACCATGGTGCAGTAATAAATCCGTGACTGGTATTAATATGTCTACCTACTCTAAATTTTGTCATGATAACAACACTATAATATAATACTATTTTACATCTAAACATTATATTATAATTTGATTTTCGATTGGATTATATAAAAATATTTCATTTGTTTAAATAGTAATGAATAATTATTCGTCATGGTGTTCGGCATTACAATCTATTGGTAGTAATTTACAAACAAATAATGTTACTTCTCCAACTACTGTTAATTGGAATTTTCCACAACCAATGCAGGTTCAAATTACTACACAAATAAACTCAAATCAAAATTATCAAATGATAGCCAGAGAATTTATGGAAAAATATGCCGCTGCTAATACTTTAGGTGTTGGTTGTATTGGGCATTATTATAATACCAATTCATTAATATCCGTGCATATTCATCATGAATCATCAAATATTCTTTTTGAAATGGTTGGACATACTAATTTTAAAAATAAAATGACAGAAATTGGAATCCAAACAATAAAATATCACAGTCTCATTGATACGGTTCAACCCCTCGGTAAGAATAGTATATTAGTATCAATGTATGGTAAAGCAGATATTAATAACACAAATTGTAATATATTGACAACATATGTAATTCGTCTTATTGCAGGTGCGCCAAAAATTATAAATCAAACACTTAATATTTTTGTTTAAATTATTTAAATGCATATTTAAATTATTTAACCACATATTTATTGATTATTCTCGCTTTCATTTTCATTATTCTCATCATCACTATCTGTACTATTATTTTTATCTGCATTTGCAAATAATGGTTCGTATTTTTCTCTTTGTTTGTCATCAATAAAAACTATTTTAACTGCTACAATTTTATCATTTTTTGATGCTACAAATAAATCATACATGCCATCTCCGTAACCAGATGATGAAACAACTCCATATGGAACCGTATCAACACAATGCCATTTGTAATTCATGGTAATTTTACAATTCATACTATACCATTTGTCACCAGGATCATTTATTGGTATAAATTTTGCTAATTTATAATCGCCAACAATATTATCATCTTTAAAATATTTGGCATCATATATACCAGCTTGGCCTGAATCTACACAAACACCAAAAAAATAACTACAATCTATTTTTTCCCAAGAAATATCATCCACTAATTCAATAAAATCACATACTATTTGATTTGTTGTGTTATCATTATTATCATTATTATCACTACATGATGACGATGTAATATTTTTTTTGGAAATATTTTCATGTAATGCTACTAATTCAGCATTTCGATGTGTTTTTTCATCAATAATTATTCCGCTATGCCACTCACCAACTGCCACATTTTCTAATAAATAATTTAATTGCCATTGTCCATCTTTATTTAAATACTCACTCCGATCAAATTCATAACCTGGATCCGAAATTAGCATATCAGTCGATTCCTGATCGAATGTTCCAGTAAAATAATATTTTATTGATTCCATAGCAATTATAATATCATTTATATACTACTAAACAAAAATTGATTAAATTTTAATCAATTTTTTTTATTTTAATAAATCTGTTCAACCAAATGAGCAGATACTTGTGTATTTGGTAAATTAACAGAATCTTTAAATGTGATCGCATAGATATTTCCGGGTAATGCAGTATCTAATGGTGTACCGTTCCAACAAATATCTTTGATTTCATATATGGTACGATCAATATAAAGCACATCATTTTTATTAATTGTGATCAACGGTTTAATTAGTATGGTTCCGTCACTCTCAATTTTATCATGTATTGTTCCCAATAATGTGTACAGTATTGCTTTGAATGGTGAAAAGATTTCCACCAATAAATAGGATGAAAAATTACTTAGAATCGGAATATCTGTTTTTTTTTTGGTTATATATTCTGCTCGATGAATTGCAAATAATGCATTGGGCGACAAAATATTCCAATTTTGGTGATAATATTTAGTTATGATACTACGGAATTTGGTATGCGATGGAAAATCAAAATCATTTAATCGTTCAAATGCATTATTCTTTACAATTAATTCGATTATATCAGTCGGATCCAACATTTTAACTAAGGGCCAATCAAACATATCGGTTGTTATATTTTCTTTATTTGCATGAACAAAACTACATAATTTGTTGACCAAATCAGAAAAACGTTGTTGAACCATTATATATTTGTACAAATATATGTACGCCATATTAGCTTCTGTAATATTGGTTATAATTTTGACAAAATTATCCCAAAAATAATGAAATAAATAATCATTGACTTCATCAGGCATCATCCATAATTCTGCTAATTCCATAATATCTAATAGTTCTTCAATATCATTAATATTTGGTTCAAATTGTCCACCATAAATATACCAACTTAAATCATTAGCTGCTTTTAGGGATTCTACTTTCATGAATTTTTTATCATGATCAATCGGTAAACCAAAATATTGCTTAAAAAATGTATTGGATACAAGAATGGATTTGTTAAGATACAATTTTCCTTCTTCTGGAAGACTTGAAATATCGATTATATCCGTATTATTATCTGTTAAATCATCTGTCTGAATATTTATATTGTTATCGAACAAAATGACGAAATCTGAATATTCTGGTTCATCAAACATAGATTGGATATATTCCAATAATTTTTGTTGGTTTTGCATTTAATTTTATATAATACAAATTCCCAATAAATTTTTTTATCTATCCAGATAATCAAAGTTTTTACCGAAATTTTTTTCAATTTTTTTATTATAATATTCCCTAAAAATTATTTGGATATTTTATTTTTGGTAATGGTCATTTCATTGGAAAAATTATTAACAGCATCAATAATATTTTTTTGATTACTGGCCAATTGGCTTATTTGGTCTGCCATTTTGATAATATAATCTTCTAGTTCAATAAGTTTGTGTTCCAATGATTTGATTTGGTTTTCCTTAATATTTTCTTTTAAGTATTGTTCTACAAAAATATCACAAATCGGCTTTTTATCTGTTTTATTTTCATTAAGATCATCAGTTTTATTGTTTGAATTATTTCTGTTAATTTTTGGAACTTCTTTATTTTCCGTAACATTCCGATTAATTTTTTGATGAGAATTTGGAATACCACCAGTCAATACTTTTTTATTTGTGCTTCTTGTGGATCCAACTGTTCTTGGATTATATGGTTTTTTTTCTATGACAGGATTTTTGGGATTTTTTTCTGTTGAGACTAATTTTTTGGAAGGAGAAAGATTATCTAATACAGGTAATTGCTTGGTAGTGCTCGATATAGTATCATTATTTTCTTGAATCTTTTTATTTGTCTTACTTGTATCCAAATCTTCTTTATTCCAATCCGAATCCTCATCAGAACCCGTCGTAATATCTTGTTCATTTTCAACATCAAATTCAATTTCTAAATCAGGATGATTTCGAATTTCGGCATTTTTTTCTAATTGTTCGGTATCTTCATTATCCAATGGATACGATTTATTAACAAATATTTTATCATTGTCGTTATTATTCTTTTTTTTTACCCTATCTGTATATGTTTTTTTACCGTATCTACCATTAGTTATTTCTTTAAGTATTTGTTTATTGTAACTCATTCTTTACTATATCATATCCAACCAAATTTAATTAGTTTTTTTGAACAAAAAACTAATTAAATATATATATGGTCGTAATCCGATTTAATTATTCTATCACATGAACCAAGAATAATATTTTTGACGAATTCAGTGGTTAATGTATATGGGATTGTAAAATGCGGAATAGTAAAAGATAAATCAATATTAACTTTTCCATTGATTGATGCAACCCTGTAAAGATTAATTCTGTTAATGATACGATTTAATACCTTTTTAAGACCTCTTACCCCGGATTTGCCATTGATATTATTTTCTTCATTTATATTCTGTACCATATAACTAATTACGTCATTGGGTATGATAATATCATTTTTGGTTATTCCATAATTTGCTAAAAGTTCCGGTAAGATAAAATTTTGAACAATATCAATTTTTTGTTTTGACGTGTAACCATCAAATTTAATAAGTGGAATTCTACTGGCGAGTGCATTATCCAATTCCTCAATTGTATTCATTGAATAAATAAATATATAATTGGAAAGATCAATCGGTATTTCTGAAAGATATTTATCCCGATAGTCATGATTTTGGGTAAAATCGGTAATATGTAAAAGGCAATATTCAATCTCTTTGCCCCTTTCTGTTTTTGATATTTTATCAAGTTCGTCCAAAAAAATAATACCATTAGTATGTTTCATTTTAATAATAGATTTAACAATACAACCAGGTTCTGAACCAATATAGGTAAAACCATGTCCTTCCAAAAAACTAGAATCGGTCATACCACCCAATGATATTTGTTCGATGGGCAAATTAAGTACATCTGATACAACCTTGGCGATCATTGTTTTTCCAATACCAGGTGGTCCATAGATTCCAATTGCTTTATTTTTTGTTTGTGGGTTTGCTATCATATTTGCTATCATACAAACAAGTTCTTCCTTGGCTTCTGTCATACCATAAACTTTATCGTTTAGTTTTACCATCATCTCTGTTATTAATTTAGAAATTGCTTCATTTTGTGGTACTGATGTATCCAATTCTATTTTTTTTGGACAATATGGAATGGCTAATGCAGTTTCCAACCAAGTCTCGTATTTTGCGGCAGTATCCTCACTTGATTTACACATTATTAAATATTTATCGTAAATAATAGATTTGGTTGTGTCATCAAAATTACTAATTAAAATTCTTTCATTAAGTGGTTGAGTAAATTTAATTTGGTTATTAATATTATCTTCTAATTTTTTGGTTTGTGATAATTTTTCAAAATTGTCTGTATTTGTTAAATATTCGAATCTAATTAAAAATTTATGACATGCGGTATTGTATACATTAGATAGTTTATTATACTCATCCAATTCCCGTCTTGCCAATATTAACTCCTTTACACTATCCGAATTAATATCTAGATTCATAATATCTTTAGTAGTTGGTATGATTTTATCAAAAGATTGTAGTTCAATCATTTTTTCAATATAATAATGTTGTTTCTTATCCGATAATTGTTGGAACCATGATTCATCAATTAATTCATCCATTGCTTCATCGAATTCTGTATTTCCAGTGTAAGGTTTTGGATCTAATATAGAAGATATTAATTTATTGATTCTAGAACCCGAATGTTTTTTATTTTTCGATGAATATTCCTTCATAGTATCTGTATCTTCGGTATTATCCGTATCTGTTGTATCTTCACTAGATTCGCTAGATTCGTAAATATCATTATCTTTTTTATTATTAAAAAAATCATTTGTTTTTTGTCTTTTTGCTGCCAATCTTTTACTTCGTCGTGGATGATTATCCTCACAAATAATTTCATCCTGTTTTCTTTTTGTTTTTTTATTTTCGCATTTAGTATCTTCATTATTTTTGTTATTTTCCCCTAAATTTATAGTATTATTAGAACACATATCCGAATCTGTAAAAACTAATTTTTGATCCCGATGCGACATTATATGATTTAAATTGTTAATTTGTATATTATAAAATTTATTAATAACAGACATTTATTATTCAATTTTTAATAATAAATAATAAATATTGTTAGGGTACATTATTCCACAATAATAAAAGTTAAATATGTTAAAACACAACAGCAAATAACATTAGTTCCACCTAAATGAAAATGGGGTTTATTAATTCCGGATACGGCTAATGGACAATAATTTTTGCGTTTTATCTTTGATTGTGTATCAAAATTATCATTACATTTATTTTTTATTAATTTTGGATTTACCATTATTTTACCATTTTCTATCACGATATCATTGGATTTTTTAATTTGTCCGCCAATTGTTTTTGATAAATTTTTTTCTAATTCTTCCATGTTATTGTTTAATAATTCGTATAAATACATTTTTTTATGACATTCATCCGAATAATATTTTTTATTTACAAGTCTAATTTCAAAAAGTGAATAGGTATTATGTCCTACATTGTTATTGTCAATAATTTTAGCATGGGAAATAATATAATCAAACATTTCTTGTCCATTATTAGCGAATTTGAATCCAAGATTTTTTAATTTAATATATTTTTTAATGGTACGTTTATAACTGATGCCACCTAAATTTTTGGCAAAACGAAATGTTGCTGTTTTATTAATAATTTTGTTTAATACTTTAACATAAATTTTTTCTTTTGAATTATTTATTGCATAATAATTTTTGCAAATGTCAAAATCTATTTTTTCATCCAACCATGTTTCTATTGTTGTGGAAAAATTTTTAATAGCATACACATTAATTTTGTAATTACTATTGGTAATTTTATGGAATGATTTTGAAATTCGCTCACCACCAATAATATGTGGACTAGATTGTACACGATATTTTTTAGTCATACATTTTTTCGTCAAAAAATTATTAAATAATTCCAGTTGATTTTTTGGTATGAAAAAATCTATTTTTTTTGGTGATTTTTCTTCCAATATGCATTTAATGATGAATAATCCGGATACAAAAATATTTTGATTGTTCATTATTTTTTTTAATTTTTTTGTTTTATCACCAAAAATATTTGTTAAGTTTGTATTAATATTATTAATAATTTTTGAATTATCTGGTTGTGATTCAGTAGTGTTCATATAAATTTTAATTTGGCAATTAAAATTTATGTGGATTTAAATTGCGGTATATTTTTACCACTAGTTTTGAGTCAAATATATAATTGAACGCATTTTATTCAATTCTTCTCTTTTTATGCAATTGATTGTCTAATGCTATTTTTTGTGACATTAAATTAATGATCTCATGGATAACAACACAATCAATTCGGTTATATTCCATAATTTCACGCATAACAGGTATTTGGGTAATATTAATACCAGTTTGTTTTGATGATTGATAAGCTTTTTCCGCCATAATCATAGCAGTATTTCCATTAGCGCATGATGAATTGTTTTGTTTCCAATTGGATTGAATTAATTTAAGATCGGAAAGTCGTCCAGCAATTTCTTTTAGACCAAATTTGAAACATCCATTAATAACAATTGGATTTTGTTTAAACGGTTCTGATAAATCATACCAATTCAATTTTCTTCTAAAAATATTAATATCAGAAAAGATATCAGCCCCAATTATTTTTTCTAATTTATCACACAATCCCGCGAAAAAACTTCTTTCCATATGTCCCCAGTGGTATAGTGGAGGTATAACAGATTCAATACCAATATATGTATCAGTTAATTGTCTCAAAAATTTATAAAATTGGTCAATCATTTGGAATTCGGCATTCAAAGATAATTCCGATACTAAAAACATTTTATACTCAATAGGGCTATCTGTTATCTGATAGGCAACACCAATCATAAATAAAAAATTTTTATCCTGGGCAAATGGCAATACGGAAAAATCATCAAATACTGAATTTATTGTTTCAAAATCCACAGATATTTTTAGTTTACATTTATCCATCCATGAATTATCAATAGTATTATTAAGAATTATTGATATTTTATCTAATTCGGAATCAAATTTTCTTTTTCGGTTAATTCGAATAATCTCATTTAAAATTGGGGCTTGTTTGGGACCATTAATTCCAACATTTTCGGAACTACATTTTGGATCCAAATATGAATAAATTCCATTTGTATGCGCAATTTGCCTGTTTTTGACACCACAGTTCCATAATAATGTAATCTCACCGATTTGTTTTGCATATTCGGATTTTAAATTATTCCATTGTGTATCAAATGGGCTTGTCATGTTGGGATATAACTGGGAAACAGATGGTTTTGGTAATAATGTCCATTCTTTTCCTTTGGATCGAAGAGTTTTTATCCAATCAATTGCGGAAATTGTTTCGTTGATATATTCATTATCCCATTTATCATACTCAATATATCCAAATCTTTCAAAACAACTGTTTCCACTAAAATATTGTCCTCGACATTGATATTTATATTTTCTTCCAAGAATATATGATTCAGCGGGTTCATATCCTTGTATTCTTCCGAGTGCATGATTATATACATATAATTGGCATTTATACGCGGGTATGCTACCGGAATTTCTAATACGTTTTCCATCTGCGCATAATTCTAATGTGCTAAATTTAATATCCACAACTACATAATGAAATTTGCCATTTAATTTCGGAGCCGCGAATTTTCTCATTTTTTTATCTAGCGGACCCATTTTAATAATTTTATGGAGATAATCTGATCTTACCAATAAATCGGGCGAACCAAAAGAATATGATAATGGACCTTCTCTATTCATCAGAACAGCTTGATATATAATTGGTGTACCCTTTAAAATTTCTCTAATGGTTTTGTTTTCATATTCTAAAATATTTTGATCATAGTTTATCATATTAGGACAAATAGTAATAAATTCTTCCGGATTGACTTTTTTTTTAATTAAATTAATAATATTATTTTCGAATTGGATACCTTTGTTCATTATAAATTTAGTGAAACTGTATTCATTTTTTGAATTGTATTCTGCATTCGCTTTGCTTGTTTGAATAGCATCTTTCAGATTGTATTCTGCATTCGCTTTGCTTGTTTGAATAGCATCTGTTGTATTCGGTTGTTGGAAAGTGCGGGATACGTTATGTGTCATAAATTTATTATTATTGCTATTATCTGTTTTATCGTACCAGCACTCTAACCAATCAATAAGTGTATCTTTGAGCGCATAATTTCTGGTCTTACTTGCGGATACCCATTCATTCCTAATAAAATTTTTTACTTGGGTTGTGTCATTAGAATTTGTTATTGGTTTTATTTTTTTGTTGACTATTGAACAAAGATAATTTTTGGAAATATTTGGTTTGTAAGTAAATATTTTTTCTTCAATTTGTGTATACGTTAAAAATGTACACTCTGCTAAATTATTTAAAGTTCCAATATTAAAATCGGGATATAACATAATGGTAAATACCATTGCTTTATTTGTATTTGTTATTTCCATTGATAGTTGAACTATTTCTTCACCAACCATTTTGAGATAATTATTATTATGAACCAATTGTAAATAAATAATAACACCATCATCCCTAATAAAATGCGGAGTTACCATAATATTCGTATATTCTGGATGTATATACGGGCTTGTTTGGTACAATGATAAATCCATTTTTTCATATTCTTTACTGTAATGACTAACAAATATTTTTCTCGCAAAATCCAACAAAATATCATCAGTAATACTAATATCTTCAAAATTTATAATTTGGTTAGCAGATTGTTGAAGTTTAAAAATATCGTTGTGCTGCATATAATCGTTTAATTCTATTTTGACTGTTTATTTTTATAAAGCAAGAACAAAAGTCAATTTTTTATATAAATAATCACTTTATGCCGGACTATTTAAAAAAATATACGCAACCCAAACATCAAACTTAAAAAGATGACTAAAAAATATATATAATCATAATTCTAATATATTACAATAATAATGGGCGATTATAAAGACCTCTTTCTCGATATTGAAAAATTTAATGAAGAAAATATTAGTTACGTTAAACCAATATTATTCTATAAAGTAACACGAAATATGGGAATTTATTATAGAAAGGAAACAGTCAAAAAAATTAAATCCGAAAGTAATTCCAAATCGAGTAAAAAAAATATCAAGAAAAAAAATAGTTCCGATAATTATGAAACAATAAAACAAACAATAAAACAAACAAAAAAACAAAAAATAATTATACAAACACCAAAAATGGTTGCTCCATTTGGAGTTAAAGAATTTGATAATAATGGGAAAAAATCTTACCAAATGTCTTTGTCTTTCAACACAATGACAAATTTATACAATGAAGAAGAAATTAAAAAATTTTATTTATTCATACAAAAAATTGATATTATTAATGAGGAAACAATTATGGATTATATAAAAGCTTGGGGACTTCCAAAAAATTTGAAATACCGGAAAACATTACAAAGATTATCAAAAGAGTTTCCACATCATATGAATATTAATCTGCCGTATGATGAAAAAATTGGTTTTCTTTTTAATATTTATAATGAAAATGCGGAAAAATCCACCATTGATATTATAGATAAAAAATCAATTGTTTCTGTTGTTGTAGAGCTAACAGATTTAAAATTCAATGATACTGAATTCAGATCAAATTGGACTGTTATGCAAATCAGAAAATTTAAACCATATTCCCCCATTCAAGAATTTTTTATGTCTGGATGTTTTATTTGTGACCAGGATGATCCGGAAGATACCGCTTATGCTAAACTAATAGAAAAATATCAAAAAAATATGGAAACACCCATTACTATTCCAAAAATTCCACAACTGAATCCAAATTATTTTGCTTACGCAGATCCGAGACAGCAATATCAGTATCCAATGCAGCCAATGTATGCACCAAATCCATATACTGCTTCATATACATCCCAACCAGGTCCATATATTAATCATACAATACCACCACCGCCAATAAGTAAACCTAACCAACCTGAAAATAATATAACCTCATTTAAACCACCATCACTTCAAGAATTATTATCCGCTAAAAAATCTTTAAAAAAAACCAAAACTATTGTTAAAGGCGTACAATTAGGAAAAGTCGTTGATGACGATAATAATACTAATGAAATTTCTAATATTCCGCCGCCACCACCACCTCCAACAAATGATTCAAATAAAAAAAATACACAGTCCAAAAATAAATCCAATAAAAAAGACCCAGCATCCGAAATTAAATCCAATAAAAAAGATTCCTCTAGTAGTGATGATTCGGAAACAAATAAAAATTCATACATAAAAATTGGTCAAATAAATACCAGAAAAAAAAAATTACAACAAAAAAAAAATTTAATGAATAAAAATAAAAAAAAAAGTTATGATAATAAATAATTATGATAATAAATAATTATGATAATAAATAATTATGATAATAAATAATTATTTTTTAATTATAATTTATTTTAAAATAAATTATAACTAAATTACGCCTTCCCCATTACATCCTTAATCATAAAACAATTAATCCATCCCAATCCTGAATTAATAACAACTGCAGAAAATGGATAATAGATAAATGCAATGAACAATCCGCAAATACTATATAACGCTGACCTTCCAATAATGCCGAGTGATCCGCTAAATGGATTGCTTATAATATGACCAGGATAATTTTGATTATATTTGAGGAACGCATAAATAAAACAATTAGTGACTGTTACAGATCTAATTATAACTGGTAACCAATTATATATATTATTACGTTTGGCCTCCATGATAATAATAAGTTTATAAATTTGTGGATTAATAATACAACCAATACCAATTATATTTTTTTTCAATTTTTTAAACTATATTCTATGTTCGCTTTGCTTACTTGAATAGCGTCTGGGTAGTAAATCTATATAAAAGTATATAAATTTTTTAAGAGTTCTTCAACCCTTGAGTATCCCCATTTACTCTTATCCACTGGCTAGGCTTCGTGGACGTTTAGATTTACCGGATTACATAAT
>Ga0335394_10004567_pt1 | contig 15732 bp, 14 predicted proteins | sample MAT03_FD_205741 | JGI IMG/M metagenome (GOLD analysis project Ga0335394, IMG submission 205741) | Freshwater microbial communities from Lake Fryxell liftoff mats and glacier meltwater in Antarctica - MAT-03 (spades assembly) (version 2) ... | reverse complement strand
CCACTGCGGCCAATGCGTTCATGGCCCCCGTTCACGACCGGATGCCGGTGCTGCTGCTGCCGTCGGCATGGCACGAGTGGCTCGACCCCGACCAACACGACATCGAGACCCTCGGGCGTCTGCTGGTGCCGGCGCCCGACGACCTCCTCGAGATGCACCCCGTGTCGACCGCCGTGAACCATGTGCGCAACAAGGGCGCGGAGCTCATCGACGTCATCGACATCCCCGGCATCGACATGTCCGGGAGCGAACTCGCTGGCTGATCAGCCCCCGGTCTGCACGACCCATGAGTTCACCGCGTGCCCGCCCGTCTCGTTCACCTGCACGAGGGCGGTCGACACGACCCGGGGGTTGCCCGCCACCGTCTCGGTCACGATCTTGAACGTCTTCTGCACGACCGGGTTCAGCAGACCCAGTTGCAAGAACTCCGGCGGCGGGCCCGTGACCGCCATCTGGGCAGCCAGGATGCCGCCGCCGAACGACACCCACTTGCCGGTCGCAGCCGTCGGCCCCACCGAGATCGAGACCGAACCCTGGGGCACGCTCACGTAGCCCGGGACCCTCACCTGCACCTGTGATGCGTTGGTCAGCTGGAGGTCGATGATCGGGCACGACGACGTGACCGCACTCAGGGGGAGCGCACAGGGCACCGGAGCGGTCGCTGTCGCCACCAGGGTCGATGCCCGGTAGAAGTGGGTCCAGGGCTCGGGCGACGTCGCACCCCCGTTGAGGACAGGAGAGACCGGCACGCTCAGCCGGCCGGCGATCGACAGCGGCGTCGTCGCCGAGCCGTTGAACACCCCGTTCACCGACATCATCGACACACCGTTCAGCACCGACAGCGGGTCTTCCTTGCCGACGAGCCTGCGGTTCATCATGAACGACACGTTCGAGCCAGCGGTCTGTGCGTCGACGACGAACCTGCCGTTCGCTCCGAGGACGAACACTGCGCCGACCCCGTTGCTGATGGCGTCGAACGGCGCACCGAGTGCATCGGCCACGGCGACGGCGTCGCTCTCGACGCACGCCGGCGTCGAGCCGGTCCCCGCAACCACCTGCGCGTTTCCGGAGATCCGCAGCGCCTTCTCGAAGTAGTAGACCCCCGAGACGAAGTAGATGGGCGTGGTGCCCGTCAACACCACGTCGTCGGTGTATCGGCCGGGGAAGTACACCCGGCACGGGCCCGATTCGCCGACGGGCATCTCGTACCCGCCGGCGAACGCGAGCCGGTTCTGGAACGGCGGCAGCGGAGGCAGGAAGACCTTCGATCCGGTCGACGTCGGCGTGGCGTCGGCCTGCCATGCCGTGGTCGACGCAGCGCCGTTGCCCGGGTAGGGCTTGCCGCACGGCAGCTTGTTCGGCGCCGTCGCCGCGATCATGCTCGTGCACCATGCCGGCGAGATCGTCCCGTCGAGATCGGGTCGTTCCGGTTCCGCCACGTAGGCGGGCGGGATGAGTGCCTGCGATCCGGCCTGCACCGTTGCCAACGCGTACCGCTGCTCGCTCGGGACGTCCTGCAGTGCGTCTCGGGTGGTCGTGCAACTCGAGCGAATGCCCAGCCGGGGCGGCACCGCCAGTGCGACGGAGACGGTCCGGCCCGAGGTGACACACGCCTGGTAGAGCGCCACAGGGTCGTACAGAGCGGCGCGCAACCCACCCTTGACGGCCTCGGTGCGCTCGGCGCCGGCGCTGCGCACCCCGTCGGCGCGCATCACCGCCATCGTGTAGTTCATCACCGGCAGCACCACCATCGATGCGAGCAGGATCGACACGAGGGCGAAGATCAACATGCTCCCCTCGTCGCGGCGCACCGGGCGGACCGGGGGGCGCACCGGGTTCGTGGGCTGTTCGGGGCTCATGTGAGCACCACCTGTTGCACGCACGACACCGCTTGGTTCGGGTTCACGGTCAGGGTGATCGACGTCCACGGTGCGTGGCCCGGCACGGGTGAGGTCGTGAACGGGTACGGCTGTCCGCCGCTCCGGCACGTCCATCCCGCCGGCTGGTAACGGACGAGGTTGGTGAACTGCTGCGGCGAGATCTTCACCGTGGTCGATCCGCCACCCGGCAATGCGATGTCGAAGGTACCGCTGCGGTAGGCGGCCGAGGTCTGCACGACCTCCTTCGTCGTGGTGTTCTCGTAGGTGAACGGGTCCTGCGCTGCGCCGGTGCCGACTCGCGTCTGCACGGTGACGGTGCCCCCGCACTGACCGAGCGCGACGGAGGCGAGCGCCGAACCGAAGTTGGTGTAGTTCGGCAGGACGAACAGATCGGCGGCCGCCGCGTTCGTGTAGGGCCCACCGCGTGGCAGCGCCTCGACGAAGCCGCTCTCGATGCCGGAGGTGTTCCCGACGACGAGGTTGCCGATGGTGGCGTAGTTCCGGATCTGTGCGGCCACCGTGCTGTCGTAGTACAGGTACGGCTCGGCGTATTCCTTCACGACGCGCCAGCCATCGGCGGTGTCGGCGGTGGTGTTGCTGCGGTCGTACAACGTCGGTTCGACCGGCGTCCACGAGGTAGGTGACCCGCTCACGGTGGTGCGCCACCCGTCGGTCTCGCCGGCCACGGTGTTGTTGGTGGTGTACGCGGTCTCCGACGTCGTGGTCCAGACGCCGGCGCCCGGTCGCCAACCATCGGTGCTGTCGGTCGTGGTGTTGCTGGCGTTGAACCGCGCCTCGGTCACCTGCACCCAGGGCGTCTGCGACCCCGAACCGACCACTGTCCGGAAGCCGTCACTGGTGACGTTCGCCGCATTGCCGGCGTGGTACTGGGCCTCGGTGATCGCCGTCCACCCCGACGAGGGGATGCTGCCGGTCGTGCGCGTGCGCCAGCCGTCGCTGTCGTTTGGGGTGGTGTTGCTCGCGAGGAAGGTGCTGCGTGTCGTGGTCGACCACGACGAGCCCACGCGTCGCTCGAACACCAGTCGACTGTTGGTGCTGATCTCGAACCCCACGTTGTTGGCGCGCTCCCACGTGCGAGAGCCCTGCTGGAACACCACCGTGTTCGCCCGCGACCAGTCGAGGTGGTAACCCGAGCGGGTCGACCACGGCGATGTAGCGGTCGTGCTCGAGTTCACGTACACGCCGACCACGTCGATGGCGCCGCGGTCGCGCAGCAGACGTTCGGTGCGGTTCCACGCGATCTGAGAGAAGTCGCCACCGTTCGACGGGTCGAAGCCGGCGTCGTCGGGGTGCTCGACGGCAACGGCAACGGCCGAGGTCCCGTCGAGCCGGCTCAGGGTGGGGATACCGTCGGTGAAGAACAGGATCGTGCTCGGCAGCGAGGCTTGCACCGTGCCGTCGTTGTTGCGGAGCATGCGGAAGAACCCGTCTTCCCAGTTGGTACCTCCCGTGGAGGTGACCCCGTCGACGGCCGTCTTCAGCGCCGCGACATCGGCGTCGATCAGCATGTCGTAGTACCTGCTCCAGCCGCTGCCTGCGCCGAGCGTCTCGGACTCCGCGTTGAACGTGACCACCTGCAGCTTCACGGGTGTGCCGGCGAAGGTATCGACCAACGATTTCACGCCCGTGCGCACGACGCCCATGTTGGTGGTGCCGATCGAGCCCGACCGGTCGACGATCAGGCCGAAGTTGCCGCCGCAGCGGCTGCGCGCCGCCGTGAACGTGGGCGCGCCCGCCAGGTCGTCGGTGCTGAGGTTCGTCTGCCGGTTGGTGCCCCCGGCGCTCAGGGTGATCTGGTTCCGGCCGCCGCCGGCGCCGGATGCGTCGCCGCCGCCGTTGATGGTGACCACCACGCGCTGGGCGTTCTTGTTCCGGAAGCCCGGCTCGGTGACCACGGGTGCGGCGTCGTCGATCTGGTCGGGCGCAGCAGCTTGGGTGACCGCGATGATCCAGCTGGGAGAGGTCTGGCCCGGGAAGAACTCGACGTCCGCCGGCGGCTGTTCGAGGTCGCGCAGGACGATGATCGATCGGCAGTCGAGTTCCTCACCGACGACCCCGCTGCACTCGAGCCGGATGAGGCGGAACTCGCCCGAGGTCTCGACCACGCGGTACGACACGTTCGTCACCGTGGCCACCACCGCGTTGCTCTCGACGTCGAACTGCTGGCCCGACCAGCTGAGCATGACCGCGTTGGAGCCGCCGAGGTCGACGCCGACGGCACAGGCGGGCGACGGCCCGCACGGGACGGCTCCGGGTGTGACCACGACCGACTCCGCCGACGACAGGTCGGCCGGCATCACCATGCCGACGTTCTGTTCGGAGCGGGCGTTGTTGGTTCGGCCCTCGGTGTTGTCCGCCTGTTGCAGGACGACGTGCGTGGTGGTGGCGAGCGCCGTGGTCATCATGCCCATCACCACCACCGCCACCAGCACCTCTGGCAGTGTCATGCCGGCGTCGCCGCGCCTGCGTCGGCCCCGACGACCGCGGTGCCACTGCAGGCTCCGTCGTTCAGACATCGCTCTTCACCACCTGGATCGTGCGCGCCACGTCTTCGGCCGGCCCGGTCACGGTGATCGTGACGAGCTGGATCAATCGGGGCGTACGTGCGTTACCCGGGCAGGCCCCGCTGGCCCAGGTCCCTGCGTCGGCGGCCAGTGCGCTGGCACCGGGCACGTAGTACTCGTACGTGGCGACGGCACGGTCAGCGGGCCAGCCCTTCGATCGAGCGGCCGCCTCGACGTACACGTCGTAGTCGCACAGCGTGGGTGCCCGGTTGACGCGGTCGGCGGCGTTCGCCAGCACCGTCTCCACCTCGGCCGCCTCACGAGACAGCGACGATGCGTTGATCGAGGTGATCGTCGCATCCATGAGCGGGATCACCGCGATGCCCACCAGCGTGATCGTCATGATCAGTTCGACGATCGAGAACCCGGCATCGCCCGAGCTCCGACGCGACGGCACACCGCTCGTGTCCTCGTCGACCCTCCGTACCCGTGTACGTGCTGGCCTGAGTGGCCCTGGCTCGCTCATCGTTGTCCGCCTCGCTCGTCGGCAAGGGGATCGGCTGATCACGGCGTGAGGATGAGACCTCGAGGGTGCAACCCCGCTATCGGGGGGAGACTCCTACAACGTTCAGGCGGCGATCTGGTCGCGAATGGCAGCGGCCGAATGGTCGAGCTCGTCACGGCTCACCGACGCCGCCGCATTGGCGAAGTCGAGCTGGCTCATGTTCGTGGTCGGGATCAGGTGGATGTGGGCGTGCGGCACCTCGTAGCCGGCGATGATCATCCCGATCTTGTCGCACGTGAACGCCGCCCGCTGGGCCTGCGCGATCTGATGCGCGACGGTGAACAGGTGGTTCGCCTCGGCGGTCGACAGGTCGACCCAATGGTCGACCTCGCGAGTCGGCACCACCAGGCAGTGGCCCGGCGCAAGAGGATTGATCGACATGAACACGGCACAGTGCTCGTCGCGGTGCACGAACGTGCCGGGGAGGTCTCCCGCGAGGATGCGGGTGAACACGGTAGCCATCAGACGAACCCTCCAGATGCGGCGAAGACATCGCCATTGCAGTAGCTACTGTCCGGCCCGGCGAGGAATCGCACGAGTTCGGCCAGTTCCTCGGCCGTCGCCATCCGTCCCCGCGGGATCTGCATCACGATGCCGGCCATCACCAACGGGTCGATCGCTGCGAGCAGCGGAGTGTCCACCCAACCCGGACACACCGCATTGACACGGACACCGAACGGTGCCACCTCCTGGCCAGCCGACTTGGTGAGCGCGATGATCCCGGCCTTGGCCGTCGCGTAGTGCAGTGCACCCGCCATCGGCCGCAGGCCGAGCACCGACGAGATGTTGACCACCGACCCTGATCTCGCCGGGGTCATGTGTCGCAGCGCCGCACGGGTGCCGTAGAACGTGCCGTACAGGTGGATGCGCAGCATCCGGTCCCAGTCGGCGTCGCTGAGGTCGACGGTGGAGTTCGGCGGCAGCATCTCGTCGATCCTGCCCTCCATCCGCTTCATCTGGTTCTCGATCGCGAGCTGGGTGCGTTGCGCGTCGGGTGGGGGAGCGATGCCGGCGTTGTTGATCATGATGTCGAGCCGGCCGTGCCGTTCGACCGCCTTGTCGACCTCGGCATCGAACGCCGCCGAATCACCGACGTCGAAGACTGCGGTGTCGCCGTCGAGTTCGACCGCGATCGCCGCAGCGGCGTCGGCACTGATGTCGTTCACCACGACGGTGGCGCCGTCGGCTGCGAGGCGGCGGGCGAAGGCCGCGCCGAGCCCAGAGCCGCCGCCGGTGATGAAGGCCACTCGGCCAGTGAGATCCCCTTGAGACATGTTCGGGACTGTAGGTCGTGCGCCGGTCTCGACCGGGCTTGTACGCTCCGGATCGTGACCGATCCTGCACCGACCCAGCAGGCGACGCATCGGTTCCTCACCGCTCCGAACGTGTTCACCCTGCTGCGGTTGTGCTGCATCCCGATCTTCGTGTGGTTGCTGTTCGGCGCCGACGATCAGGTCGCTGCGGCCTGGCTGCTCGGCGGTCTCGGGGCGACCGACTGGGTCGACGGCTGGCTGGCCCGCCGCTTCAACCAGGTGAGCGAGTTCGGCAAGATCTTCGACCCGACTGCCGATCGGCTGCTGCTCATCGTCGCGATCACCAGCATCATCGCCTACGGGATCCCACCAACGTGGGTGTTGTGGGCGGTGGTCGTGCGGGAGGTGGTGGTGGGTCTCACGATGGCGGTCGCCACGCTGGCGTTCGGCATGGCACGCTTCGATGTCACCTACTGGGGCAAGCTCGCCACCTTCTTGTTGATGTTCGCGATCCCCGGATTCATGCTCGGCGATCCCGACTCGGGCTCGTTCGGTCAGCAGGGCTTCCTGATCGCGTCGTGGATCCTCGTCGTGCCGGGTCTGGTACTGAGCTACTGGACAGCGATCCAGTACGTGCCCAAGATCCGCGCCGGCATCGAGGCCGGACGCCTCGAACGTGCCGGTCGGAGAGACCGCCCAGACCGGGCAGACCGCCCAGAACGCACGCACCGCACGGCATCCGCCTCCGTTCACGACCACCCTTCGGCCGGTCGGAAAGGGCGATCGCGATGAAGGCTGTCATCATGGCCGGTGGCGAGGGCACACGGCTGCGGCCGCTCACCTCCAATGCGCCCAAGCCGATGCTGCCGGTGGCGAATCGACCGATGATGGAGCACATCATCCACCTGCTGAAAGAGCATGGTTTCGACGAGATCGTGGTCACGGTCGCGTTCCTCGCGAACCACATCAAGACCTACTTCGGTGACGGCAGCGAGTTCGGGGTGACGATGAGTTATGCCGACGAACCGGTGCCGTTGGGTACCGCCGGCAGCGTCGGCAACGCCCGCGCTTTCCTCGACGACACGTTCATGGTGATCTCGGGCGACGTACTCACCGACATCGACCTCACCAAGGTGCTCGAGTTCCATCGCGAGAAGAAGGCCGTCGCCACGATCGGTCTCACTCCGGTGGAGAACCCGCTCGAGTTCGGCATCGTGATCACCCGTGAGGACGGCTCCATCGAACGCTTCCTCGAGAAGCCCACTTGGGGTCAGGTCTTCAGCGACACGATCAACACGGGCATCTACGTGTTCGAACCCGAGATCTTCGACCACATCCCCGAGGGTCGCAGCGTCGACTTCTCGAGCGAGGTGTTCCCCGCGCTGCTCGCCGCTGGGCGACCGTTGTTCGGCGCGATCGTCGATGGGTACTGGGAGGACGTGGGCACCCTCGATGCGTACCTGTCGTCGCACAAGGACGTGCTCGACGGCAAGGTGCGTGCCAGCGTGCCAGGGTTCCTCGTGAACGACGGCATATGGCTGGGCGAGGGCGCCGAGATCAGCCCCGATGCTCAGGTGACCGGGCCGTGCGTGATCGGCCCCGGATGCAAGATCGAAGCCGGATGCACGGTGGGGGAGTACACCGTGCTCGGCTCGAACGTCCGACTGTTGAGTGATGTGCAGATCGAACGTTCGGTGCTGCACGACAACGTGTACGTCGGCCATGGCGCACGCATACGCGGCGCGGTCGTCGGACGCAGCAGCAGCATCCGCAGCGCGGTACGCATCGACGAGGGCGTCGTGATCGGTGACGAGGTGTTCGTCGGCAACGAGGCCGTCATCTCGAGCGATGTGAAGATCTACCCGTTCAAGACGATCGAGGATGGTGCGGTCGTCAACTCGAGCATCGTGTGGGAGAGCAAGGGCGCGCGCAGCCTGTTCGGCCGCGACGGGTTGCAGGGGCTCGCCAACGTCGACGTCACCCCCGAACTCGCGGTGCGCGTGGCCCTGGCCTACGGCACAGCGCTGCGCAAGGGCACCACCGTGGTCACGTCGCGCGACTCCAGTCGCGCGGCGCGGATGCTGAAGCGGGCGATGATGGCCGGCCTCAACGCGGCCGGCATCGACGTGCTCGACCTCGAGGTCGCGAGCGTGCCGGTCACCCGCTTCCTCGTCCGCTCGCCACGGGCATTCGGCGGTCTCACCATTCGGCTCGACCACAACGACCCCGATCGCGTGATCGTGCGCTTCTTCGACACGGCGGGCACCGACATCACCGAGGATGCACAACGCAAGATCGAGCGCCTCTTCCAGCGCGAGGACACACGTCGAGCCCTCGCCGAGGAGGTGGGCGACATCCAGTTCCCGCCTCGAGCGCTCGAGGAGTACACCGTGGCCCTCGAGGCCACGGTCGAGCCGGCCAGCATCCGGGCCCACCAGTTCAAGCTGGTGGTCGACTACTCCTACGGTGCCGCCAGCACGGTGATGCCGACGTTGCTCGGCAAGCTGGGCGCCGACGTGCTCGCAGTGAACCCGTACGTGTCGACGGCCGGTCGGGTCGGCTTCGACACCGAGCAGGCGCTCGTGCGGGTTGCCGGACTCGTGCGTGCTTCGGGGGCACACCTCGGCGCCGTGATCGATGCCGACGGCGAGCGGCTCCGGTTGGTCGACGATCAGGGGCGAGTGCTCACCGACACCGAGGCGCTGCTGGCCTTCGTCGAGTTGGTGTCCGACCATCTGCTCGGCGACACCATCGCCCTGCCCGTCAACGTCACCCGCTGCGCTGCAGAGATCGCGTCGGCCCATGGCGTGCAGGTGATACCCACCAAGATGTCGACGCCGGCACTGATGGCAGCCGCCAACGACCCTGCGGTCGGCTTCGCCGCCGACGGCTCCGGCGGGTACATCCTCCCGGGCTTCCTGCCGGCGTTCGACGGCGCTGCGGCACTGCTGAAGATGCTCGACCTGCTGGCCCGCTCGAACCGCTCGCTCAGCGATGTCATCGACGGACTGCCCAAGGTGCACCTCGTGCACGAGACCGTCGTGACCCCGTGGGAGCAGAAGGGGATGGTGATGCGGTCGCTGATGGAGATGGGCTCGCGCGACGTCGAACTGGTCGACGGCGTGAAGATCAATCACGCCAACGGTTGGATGCTCGCCCTACCCGATCCGGAGGACCCGATCACACACATCTGGGCCGAGGCATCCACCGACAGTGAGGCACGCCAATTGGCTCAGGAGTATGCGCGTCGCATCCGCCAACTCGTCCGCTGACGCACGGTTCACCGCGACACGTTGCTGAGACCGCTGTTGCGCCTGAGATAGATTCACGTCCATGTCCGCCGACTCCGCCATCCCCGCTTCGCTCAAGTACTCCAGCGACCATGAGTGGCTTGCGATCGACGGCACGAAGGTGCGGATGGGGATCACCGACTACGCGCAGGATGCACTCGGTGATGTCGTGTACGTGCAGATACCGAGCATCGGTACGGCCGTCAGCGTCGGCGACACGATGAGCGAGGTCGAGAGCACGAAGTCGGTGAGCGACATCTACGCGCCGGTCAGCGGCACGATCGTTGCGGTGAACGAGGCACTGGCAGATCAGCCCGAATCGATCAACAGCGACCCATACGGTGCGGGCTGGATCTGCGAGATCGAGCTCGCCGATCCGTCCCAGCTCGACGGACTGCTCGACGCCGGCGGCTACCGCTCGCTCGTCGACGGCTGACCGGGCCGCTCCGAGAGACGAACCGGACTAGAGTCGCGCTCCTCATGGCCTACGTGTTCTGCAACCAGTGCGGCCATCGCAACACGACCGACGCCGTGTTCTGCTCGTCGTGCGGCGCCCTGCTCGACCGGCCCGCCGACCAGACGATCACCCTCGCGAAGGTCGACCCACTCCAGGACGCTCCGGGTACGGCCGACGACACGGTGGTGCAGCTCGACCAGTTGCCCACGGGCGCCGCGGCTCTCGTGGTCCGCAGCGGCCCTCAGGCCGGAGCGACGTTCGCTCTCCGCGGTGCGCTCACCCGGCTCGGCCGTCACCCCGACAGCGAGATCATCCTCGACGACATCACCGTGTCGCGCCGGCACGCCGACATCCACCGCAGTGGCGACCAGTACGTCGTGCGTGACGCCGGCTCGCTGAACGGCACCTACGTGAACCACGAACGCGTCGACGAGGTCAACCTCCGTCAGGGCGATGAGTTGCAGGTCGGCAAGTTCCGCCTGGTGTTCTTCGAGATCGGTGCTGCGGCATCGTGACCAGCGGCATCAACGAACGTCCCTATCTCTCCATCGGCGAGGTGCTCGGCCTCCTGCTCGAGGAGTTCCCCGACATCACGATCTCGAAGATCCGGTTCCTCGAGAGCCAGGGCCTGATCGAGCCCGAGCGCACAGCGTCGGGGTACCGGAAGTTCTTCGACGCCGACATCGAGCGGCTACGAGTCATCCTGCGCGAACAGCGCGAGAACTTCCTGCCGCTGCGCGTCATCCGCGACCGCCTCGAGAACGGCGCGATCGATGACTCCGGTGGCATCGTCATGCCTCCGGCCGGCTCGAACGACCCGACCGGCCCGAACACCGCGACGAACGTGAGCCAACTGCATCGAGGCACCCGCAACGTGCGCGCCGGTGATCCGACCCGCCAAGGTGGTCTCGATCTCGACGACACCGGTCCGATCGCACCCTCGGCCGACGACACGTCCGGGATCGACAACACCTACGGCATCGATGTCGACGATCCCACCGGCACGATCAGCCCGCATGCCGACCAGGTGAACACCCGTCGGCATCCCGCGGCACAGGGCCGCCCCGCTCCCGCGGCCGTCGAGAACTCGGGGGACAACACCACCTCGCTGCGCCTGCTCGCAGCGGTCGGGCCGAGCAACGTGTACGACCGCAGCGAGATCTGTTCGCTCGCCGGCGTCACCCAGCCACAGCTGGCCGACCTCGAGTCGTACGGCCTCGTGACCGGCCGTGGGACGGGAAGCACCACGACGTTCACCGAGGGCGACCTGGCCGTCGTGCAGGCCGCTGCCGGCTTCCTCACGCGCGGGATCGATGCGCGCCACCTCCGTTCGTGGCGGCAGAGCGCCGAGCGCGAGGCCGGCCTGTTCGAGCAGCGGATCCTCCCACTGTTGCGCCAGCGGAACCCGCAAGCGCGCCACGACGCAGGGCAGTTGCTCGGCGAGCTGGCAGACCTCGGCGCTGAGCTGCGCGCTGCCCTGATCGTGTCGATGCTGCGTCACCACCTCGACAGCTGATCCTGCCCGGCACAGTCCTGTCGGAATTCCGCGAATTCGACCGAGCGCACCAATGCGGCGAGGGGTATCGTCATCCCGTGGTCCCCATGGAACTCGTCGGTGTACGGGTGGAAGTTCCCGCCAACACTCCGGTGGTCATCCTGCGCGAGCAGACCGGCACCCAGCGCCTGCTGCCGATCGTGATCGGGACCCCCGAGGCGTCGTCGATCCACGCCGCCCTCGAGGGCATCGAGTCCCCCCGGCCGCTCACCCACGACCTCCTCGTCGAGATCCTCGGCAAACTCGAGACCACCCTGCAGCGCATCGTGGTCACCGACATCCGCGAGCACATCTTCTACGCCGAGCTCCATCTGCTGACGATGGGACGCGAACTCGTCGTGTCGTGTCGCCCGTCCGATGCGATCGCGATCGCGGTGCGCACCGGCAGCCCGATCTTCGCGACCGAGGGGCTGTTGTTGCAGGCAGGGCAGCAGCCGGTGCAGATCGCCGAGGAATCGGTCGAGGAAGCAATCATCGACGAGTTCCGCGACTTCCTCGACGACCTCGACCCCGACGATTTCAAGGGGAGTTGACCGAGACCCTGCTTGTTCGCGCGAAGGGCGCACATCTTCGCGCGACGAGTGCTTGAAGCCGACGTCCGTGGTGAGTAGCGTGATCGTTACACGGTCGTAGTTACGGCGGTGTCGCCCCGATCGCCGGCGACGAGTCACAGGGTTCCCGGAATTCGTACGATTCGCACGGCCACAGCACCAAGGTGACCACGTCCATGATGACCACACCCATCGATGCCACACCTGACCCCGAGGTCGGCTTCAGCGGCACCAGGGCGGCCAAGATCGTCGGCATCTCCTACCGCCAGCTCGACTACTGGGCGCGCACCGACCTGGTTCGCCCGTCGCTCACCGATGCCAAGGGAAGCGGCAGCCGTCGCGAGTACTCCTATCGCGACCTGCTCGAATTGCGGGTGATCAAGAGCCTGCTCGACGCCGGCATCAAGCTCGAGTCCGTCCGCTCTGCGTTCGAGTACCTGCGCGGGCACGTCGACACCGACATCGCGTCGGCCCACCTGGTGATCAGCGGCAGCGACGTCGTGCTCTGCGATGGCGAGCAATTGATCGACGTGATGCGCAACGCCGGCCAGGGAGTGCTCAACATCCTCGCGATCGGCGGGGTGAAGAGTCACCTCGACGCCGCTATCGCTCCCGAAACGAGCATCGCTCCCGCAGCGGCTGATCCGGCGGTTGCCCGGATCGCGCTCTGAGCTCGTACCGACGATCGCCAGCAGCATGACCAGCGAGACGTTCGAGCACAGCCCACTCGACGCCGCACACCGTCGTCTCGGCGCCAAGATGGTGCCGTTCGGTGGATGGGAGATGCCACTGTCGTACGAAGCAGGCACCCTCGACGAGCACCTGGCGTGTCGCAACGACGCAGTCGTGTTCGACGTCTCGCACCTCGGCACGGTGCGCGTCGAGGGCACCGACGCCGACGAACGGCTGCAGTGGGCGCTCACGAACGACCTCCACAAGATCGCCCCGGGCCGCGCCCAGTACACCCACCTGCTCGACGAGATCGATGGCTCCGTCCTCGATGACATCATCGTGTGGTGGATCGACGACGAGGTCTTCGACGTGATGCCGAACGCGTCGAACACCGATCGTGTGCGCTCGGCCATCGGCGGCACCGAGACCACCCACGACCGTGCCATCCTCGCCGTGCAGGGACCACGAGCCCTCGCGCGGCTCGCCACCGTGTTCCCCGATGCGGCGGCCATCGGGCGTTTCCGCGTGGCACGGTGCACCTGGCACGGCGTCGAGTGCACCGTTGCCGGCACGGGGTACACGGGCGAGCGAGGTGTCGAGATCGCGGTGCCTGCCGCATCGGCCGACGACCTGTGGTCAGCGATCACCGGCACCGGCATCGTGCCTGCTGGATTGGGCGCACGCGACACCCTCCGCCTCGAGGCGGCGCTGCCGCTCCACGGCCACGAACTCGGCCCTGGCATCACGCCGCTCCAGGCGGGCCTCGGCTGGGTGGTCGCGTGGGGCAAGGACGACTTCCGAGGGCGCGCTGCGCTGGTGGCCGAACGTGAGCGAGGCGTCGCCCGACTGTTGCGGGGCATTGCCACCGACGGCCGCCGACCCCCGCGCGCCGAGTGCGAGGTGCTGGTCGACGGGTCACCCGTGGGCATCGTCACGAGCGGCAACTTCTCACCGGTGCTCGAACACGGCATCGCGCTGGCGTTCGTGGCGCCCGCTCTGTCCGTCGGCTCTGCGGTCACGATCGATGTGCGCGGCACCGCTCTGCCCGGCCGCCTGGTCGAACTCCCCTTCGTCGCCAAGAACTGACATCCGTGAGCCAAACGCCGCGTGGCGCGGCGTTTCGCTCACGGACCACGTCTAACCGTGAGCCAACGGCCGCGTGACGCGGCGTTTCGCTCACGGATCACTTCTTCTTGGCTGGGACCTTCTTGGCTGGGACCTTCTTGGCTGGGACCTTCTTGGCGACGGGTACAGCCGGGACCGGTTCGCCCACCTCGGCTGCGGGTGGGATCACCGGCTTGGTGGCATTCCCGCCAGGGCGTAGCGACGTGAGCGACCGCAACCCGAACAGGCCTCCCGCCGACTCGGCGATCTGTCCGAGCGGCTGGAGCCGCTTCGCGAGGTCGCCGAGCGTGTTCACGAACTCGCCGAGTTCCTTCGGAAGTTGGTTGAACTGTGGCGACTGCAGGGTGTCGGCGAGCCGGGTGAGCCCCGGAGCAACCCTCTCGATCGGTGCGCTCATCTGCTCGACGAGCTGATCCGCTGTCTTCAACGTCCGCGTGATCTGGGGCATCAACGCCCGCACGGGGGGCTCGACGTCGTCGAGCAACCGGTTCACCCGCGCCGTGATGGTGTTCAGCTGCTCCATCGACTGGTTGAAGTTCTCGACGGCGGTGAGGAAGTCGGTGACACCACGTTGGAACTGGGCGATCGACTTGCTGATGCCGGCGAGCGGGTTCGACCCGCCGAAGAGCCCGAGGAGGTCGCCGAATCCGGGCGGTACGGAAGAGTCAGCCATGGGGATCCACGGTACTCGCCTGGGCGTGGGCGTACGCCTCGAGCGGCTCGCAACTGCACACGAGGTGCCGATCGCCGTAGGCCGAGTCGATGCGAGACACCGGGGGGAAGTACTTGTCGCGTGTGCCGGCCGGCGACGGGAACGCGCCGAGCTCGCGGGGGTACGGGCGGTTCCAGTCGCCGAGCAGATCCGCAGCGGTATGGGGCGCATGCCGCAACGGGCTGTCGTCGAGCGGCCATCTGCCAGTGACGATCTCGTCGATCTCCCGGCGGATCGACCACATCGCCTCGCAGAACCGCTCGATCTCGGCGAGCGTCTCGCTCTCGGTGGGTTCGATCATCAGCGTTCCCGCCACGGGGAAGCTCATCGTTGGCGCGTGGAAGCCATGATCCATCAGTCGCTTCGCGACGTCGTCGACGGTGACACCGGTGGCCTTCGTGATCGCACGGAGATCGACGATGCACTCGTGCGCCACGCGGCCTCGCTGATTCGTGTACAACACCGGGAACGCCTCGTCGAGCCGCACCGCGATGTAGTTGGCGCCCAGGATCGCCACGCCGGTCGCAGCACGCAGTCCCTTGGCGCCCATCAGCGCGATGTACACCCACGAGATCGGCAGGATGCCCGCCGAGCCGTAGGGAGCAGCCGACACAGGACCGACGCCGCCCTCGGTGAAGGGAGCGAGCGGGTGGCGGGGTAGGAACGGGGCGAGGTGCGCTCGAACGGCGACCGGCCCCACACCAGGGCCGCCTCCACCGTGGGGGATGCAGAACGTCTTGTGCAGATTGAGGTGGCTGACATCGGCCCCGAAGGCTCCGGGTCGGGCGACACCGACGAGTGCATTGAGGTTCGCGCCGTCGACGTACACCTGGCCGCCCGCGGCATGCACGAGTTCGCAGATCTCGGTGATGCCTTCCTCGAACACGCCATGCGTCGACGGGTACGTGACCATGATCGCTGCGAGCCGGTCGCCGTGGTCGTCCAGTTTCGAACGGAGATCATCGAGGTCGACGTCGCCACGGTCGTCGCAGGCAACGACGGCGACGCGCATCCCGGCCATCACCGCGCTCGCAGCGTTGGTGCCGTGCGCACTCGATGGGATGAGGCACACGTCGCGGTGGGCCTCGCTGCGACTGCGGTGATAGGCGCGGATGGCGAGCAGACCGGCGAACTCGCCCTGGCTGCC
>Ga0335394_10004561_pt1 | contig 15740 bp, 12 predicted proteins | sample MAT03_FD_205741 | JGI IMG/M metagenome (GOLD analysis project Ga0335394, IMG submission 205741) | Freshwater microbial communities from Lake Fryxell liftoff mats and glacier meltwater in Antarctica - MAT-03 (spades assembly) (version 2) ... | reverse complement strand
TGAACCAGGGGAAATCGGAGATTTTCGACGGTGGCACCGCGCAAGGTGATTTCTCCACGCGTACCGTAGTCGGCGGACCCATCGGTGCATTTTACGGTTATCAGGTGGCGGGTGTTTTTCAAAATGCGGAAGAATTGGCAACGCTGCCCAAGTTTGGCAGCGAAAAACCCGGTGATTTCCGCTTTGCCGACCTCAATGGCGACGGCAAACTCGACGCTTCCGACCGCACCTATCTCGGCAGCCCGATCCCCACGTTGACTTATGGTTTTTCAGCCGGACTGGAAGTGTTCGGTTTTGATGTGGCTGCTGACTTTTTTGGTGTAAAAGGCAATCGTGTTGTGAACGCGAAGGCCGTTGCGCGCTTCGATACACCCAACTGGGAAACGCTCTGGTACGACAACCACTGGACGGGCGAAGGCACGAGCAATACGGTGCCCCGCGTCACCAACGGCGGCCACAACTACCGGATGTCCGACTTTTTGGTGGAAGACGGCGCATTTTTTCGCCTGCGGAGTATCGTGCTGGGCTATTCGCTGCCCAAGCGCTGGCTTTCATACGTCGCTATGACCCGCGCACGTTTCTATGTCAGCGGCACGAATTTGTGGACAAAACAGGCTTACTCCGGTTTCACACCCGAATTTCCCAACGATCGCGTATTTCAGGCCGGTGTAGATTACCTGAATTACCCGATGGCGAAAACCATGTTGTTCGGATTGGACGTAACTTTCTGACACTGTACCCCGGAACGCTGTTCCGGGAAATGTCTCACCTGAAATTTTAACGAACTTCCGGAACCCAGTTCCGGGGTACAAAATAACAAGCGCATGAGCACTCCTTTCAAATCACTCATCGCAGCAGCCCTGTTGCTGCTTATGGCCACCAATTGCCAAAAAGATTTTCTCGACCGCCGTCCGCCGGGCGACCTGACGTTTGAGGAATTTTTCAAAACTGCCGCCCAGGCCGAACAAGCCACCAATGCTGTCTATGAGCAGTTCCGCTCCTTCGACTGCATCGGGTTGAGCTACCTGGGCAGTACGGACATTATCAGCGACGATGCGGATAAAGGTTCTACGTTTAACGACGCGCCGCTGCTGCGCGACCTCGATGACCTGACGATGGATCCAACCAATCCATTTGTTGCGCCCATTTACAAAGGTTACTACCGCGCCATCGCGCGGGCCAATGTGGCCATCGAGAATATCCCTAAGGTGGATATGGATGCGACCACCCGCGACCGCCTGGTAGGCGAATGTAAATTCCTGCGAGCCCACAGTTATATGTTATTGGTGCAGTGGTTCGGCGATTTGGCGTTGATTACCAAAACGTTGCAAAATGACGAATACTATGCACAAGACCGCCGCCCCCGGGCAGAGGTATATGCCCAAATCGAAGCCGATCTGAAGGATGCGATCAACGCATTGCCGGAGCGCGATGCGTATGGACCTGCTGACAAAGGGCGTGCTTCCAAAGGCTCAGCACGCGGTTTGCTTGCCAAACTCTACATGATCAAAAAGGACTGGGCTGCCGCTGAGACCCAGTGCATGGATATTATCAATTCCAACAAATACAGCCTGTTACCCAAATACGCCGACAACTTTATGCTCGCGGGCGAAAACGGTGCAGAGTCTGTCTTCGAATTTCAGTCTGTGGCACTCCAGAGCCAGCAGGCAGCTGGTCCGGGTTCTTCGCCCTACAACATGATCCAGGGCGTACGCGGCAATCCCAACCTCGGCTGGGGTTTCAATCGCCCATCTGACAACCTCGTGTCGGCTTTCGAAAACGGCGATCCGCGTCGGGAAGCGACTGTCATTTACACGGGCGAGGTGCTGCCCGACGGTGTCACACAAGTGAAAAACAACCCGGAAATCATCAATGCGCGCTACAATCAGAAAGCCTGGACACCAGCACATCCTGGACTTCAGGACAACGGGCCCGGAAATATTCGTGTCCTTCGATATTCCGACGTGCTGTTGCTGGCCGCTGAAGCCAAAAATGAACTCAACAAAGGGGCCGAAGCCCTGACATTGCTCAATCAGGTGCGCAAACGCGCCCGGGGCACCAACAACTTTATCCTGCCCGACGTGACGGTCACGGACCAAGCCCAGTTGCGGGAAAGGATCTACAAAGAGCGCCGCGTCGAGCTGGCGATGGAGCAACATCGTTGGTTCGACCTGCTGCGTTGGGGCCGTGCCGGCGAAGTGATGAAAGCAGTCGGCAAAAATTTTGTGGATGGTAAGCATGAATTGCTGCCGATCCCACAGACGGAAGTGGATTTAACAAGCGGAAAAATCGGACAGAACCCGGGGTATTGATCGCACCGGGTTCGGCCAAATAAAAAAGGCACAAACGTTTAGGAACGCGGCAACACGGCCAACATCACTACCTACGACGTGTATCAATCGAACGGCGTGATCCATTCCGTGGACACCGTACTGCTCCCGAAATAAATCGTCAGCATCCACTGGACCCAATCAAATTAAACACACCACACGAGAGGGGGACTGTAAAGTCCCCCTTTTTGTTTTAAAAAATTGCCAAAAAACTTTTATTTCATTAGCGAGTGACTACTTTTGGCCGAACATTGATTCGTAAAAACGTTTTTAACCAACTCGCACATGAGAATTCCTCTTTGGCTGCTCGCGCTTTTGTTCGTGGGCTGGACGGCTTGGGTCGTCAATCATTATTTCTGCCAAAAATGCGGCTGTTGCGGCATCGCTGCCACTGAAACAGGCACTGAGAGCTCCGGGGCACCGCTCTTCAAATGGAACATGGCTTCGCCGGAAGCGGGGAACAATTTCTCCGATTGGAAAAAGGCTTTTTTAGCAAAAGGCGGACAGGGCGATACGCTGGTCATCACTGGTAATTACCGCGCCGGAGAGAAAAACGACAGCAAATTCGAGAACCTCGGCCTGGCGCGTGCAGCTGCACTGAAAAGTAAGCTGGTACCGCCGTTGCCTGAAAACCGGGTGCGCACCTCCTCCAAATTGGTGACCGACAATCTGGCCGAAGGAGGCCCTGCCATGGAATCCGCCTCTTTTTCATGGCTCAAAATGATGCTCAAACAAAATGAAGGAGCCATCATCGAGACGGCGGAGAACTCCGTCACCATTCTCTTCCCCTTCAACTCGACGGTGAAAGACAAAGACCCGAAAGTGGATGCCTACCTCAAAGCCTTAGGCGAAAAACACAAATCGGACAATGCCACCTTCAGCATCGTGGGTCATGCCGACAATGTGGGTGAGGATGCCGAAAATACCGCAGTGGGTCTGGCTCGCGCGCAATCCATCGCTCAGATCCTGTCCCGCTACGGCATCGCTGCATCGCGCATCAAGACCGAATCCAGGGGCAAATCCGAGCCAGTGGCCGACAACAGTACCGACGATGGTCGCCACCAGAATCGCAGGGTCGTCATCACCGTCAACCTTTAACCAACTCAACGCAACGACATGATTATCAGCATCATATTTCTGATGACCTCTGAATGCCTCAAAGCGCTGCTCATCGCTTTGGCAATGTGCCTCATCCCGGCTCTATTGGGTTGGCTCGCGGCACAATCCTATTTTAAAGTGGGCGAACTACGCGAAAAAGTGACTGCCCTGAGTGCTGAAGTAGGTACGCTCACCGGCAAAGTCAATACGCTTGCCGGCGATAATACGGACCTTCGGGTCAAACTCACCCAAGCGGATGCAGAAGCGGAACGCCTCCGCCAGCTCCTTTCCAAACACAAAAACGATTTGATCATCGTCGAAAGCGAACGCAACATCTTACGCCAAAAAATGGCAGATCTGGAAGCGGGTACAGGCGCCCCGAAAAAAGCAGCGGCTGCTCCCGCAGTAGCAGCGGCAGCGGCAGCCATCATGTTCGCTGGCACGAAATACAAAACCGACGATCTGAAAATTGTGGAAGGCATCGGCGCCAAAATCGAAGGGCTGCTCCACGACGCGGGCATCAAAACGTGGAAAGGCCTGTCCGAAGCGACCGCAGATCATCTCAAAGAAATCCTCGATGCTGCCGGCCCCAACTATCAAATCCATGATCCCGGCACCTGGCCCCGCCAGGCCGGCTTGGCCGACAACGGAGATTGGGACGGACTGAAAAAATTGCAGGACGAACTGGACGGCGGTAAAGAAAACAGTTGAGGATTAAAGTTTTATCGGCAGGCCTCCTTACAACGGTGCAGGACATGGGCCGCCCAATCTGGCGGTCAAGCGGAGTGCCGGTGGGAGGTGCAGCCGATATCAACAGCCATCGCATTGCCAATTTTTTGCTCGCTAATACTGACCAAGCCGCTACCCTTGAATTAGTGGGAGGTATTTGGGCCGTGATGGTGGAAGAAGGCGATTGGATGGCACATTGTGGAGCAGGGGGAGCGGTGTTTGCAAACGGCAAACCGGTTCCATCCTATCGGACTGTGTTCGTACCGGCGAACACCTTGCTGGAAATCCGTCCGGCACCCGGTGGTTCCTACAGTTACCTCGCCGTTCGAGGTGGCTGGGATGTACCGGAAGTGCTTGACAGCCGAAGCACCTGCCTGGCAGCGGGTTTCGGCGGACTGGAAGGCCGAACGGTACAAAAAGGAGACGCATTGCAAAACATCAACCATGCGGCACACCCGGACTTCGGCTTGGGTGTGCCGCATTTTTTTGAATCCCCGGAAAGTTTGTGGGTAAGTCCATGGTTTTTACAAGAGCCATATAGCAGGACGAATGATACTTTTCGCGTGTTGCCCGGTCCTGAATGGGCGCGTTGGACTGCGAAACAGCAACAGCAATTTTTGGAGACGCCATTTCGAGTCACCCTTCAACGCGACCGGATGGGGGTACGGCTGAAACCACCATGGCCCGAAAAATTTAAACTATTACACAGTTCGTCTATGTCCTCCACTGCCGTTGCGCCGGGCATCATCCAGGTTCCACCCGACGGCTGGCCTATCGTTTTGTTGGCCGATGCACAAACCACGGGCGGTTATCCGCGTATCGGCCAATTGGCAGCCATTGACATTCCGGCAATGGCGCAAGTACCTTCCGGAAAAGAGGTTTATTTTCAACAAATTACGTTGGAAGAAGCCGAACAACTATTATTCGAACAAGAGCGCTGGATGCGGCGGGTCAGGTGTGCGTTGGCACTTCATCCAACCAACAGCCGATAACCAGTACCCAGCAACCGCACCCTATTTCCCGATTTTTTGATCCGCTTCTCCTACCCGGTCCAGCAGGTCCTGCACCCGGTACATTTCGTCTACTGTTTCGTCAAGGAAAAATTCGATCTCCGGCATCCGGCGCATCTGCTTGCCAATTTTGCCTGCAAGCGCTTGGCGCAGGCGGGTATGATTGTTCTCCAGTTCGAGGAGCACTTCCTGCTTGTTCTCGGTGCCGTAAATGCTGATATAGATTTTTGACACCAACAAATCGGGCGTCATTTTCACCCCGGTGACCGTCACGAGTTTATCGCGGCCATAAATATAACTGCCTTCTTCGGCGAGGATCATACCAAAGTAGCGGCGTATGAGTTCGCCAACCTGTTTCTGACGGATGCTTTCCATTGTTGAATGGTGGATATAGGTTTTTTTAGTTGAGGCGACAAGTAAACGTCTAAGGAACGCGGCACCAATAACTTAGTCATTTTAGGTCAACCATTTTTTCATCAGACAACACTATTTTTCTGCGAATAGTGGGGCTATTTAAAGAAAAATAGCGGCCGTATGATGGAACAAAGGGTGGCATCAAATGACTAAGTTATTGGTGCCGCGTTCCTTAGTGGGAAAAAAGTGCCGCTAAGGTACGGTTGATTTATTCTTAATGCCTTCGGAGTCCTAGCTGATTCTAAAATTTCCACCCTATTTCGAGACTCAACAGATGCTGATAGAGGACAGCACCGTGGCTATGTGAAAAAAACAACCGAAAGCGGCTGTTTAGAATGAGGCACCTGCACCCAGACAGGACGTTTGCCGTGCCGTCGCGGTCGAATGCGGCGGGCCAGATTGCCTAGGCGCCGCTCAAATGTGTGTTTGATCCAGTTGACCACCGTGCCAATATGCCACCAATGGACATCCTTGTCCTGAAATGTGCTGCCATGTCCGGCTCCTGTAATGAATCCGCCGGATTTGAGGATCATGGGGTTGCGCCTTTGATAGGTAAACGGCCGCATCAGCGGTGGACAGGAATTCACCCTTCAAATGTCAGCAGCCCGTCTAAAAAAGCATTTTAATTTTCTTTTAATGCACGTTTAATGCCCACCCTTTCTGTTCACCCAAAGATTTGCCGCTCAATTTCTAAGGAACGGTTTTTATAAAAATTTATGAGCATTCAGCAGCATTCACGAGTTTTGAACATAGTGGGTCTATTATTGCTTCTCTTTGCAAGCGGCCTGTCTTTTTTCTTCTGGCAAAAATCCAACAACGCAGAGGCAGAAAACAACCGGCTGGCTTCCGAGGAACAGGGGCTGGAATTGGAAAAGTCCATGATCGAGCGCGGATTGGACAGTCTGACGATCTCCTACCTAAACGTTCGCCTTGAAAACGAAGACCTGCGCGGCAAAGCAGCCAGCAGCGCCGAACAGATCGCTCAAAAAGATGCAGCAATCCGAAAAATTAAAACCCAGGGCCGCCGCAACCTGGAAGCGCTGCGCAAACAAGTAGAAGAACTCCGCAAGATCAAAATCGAATATGAGACGGTCATCACAACAGTACGCGCTGAAAATGACCATCTCAGGGAACTGAATCAGCAATTGAATGGAGAAAATGTGCAACTCCGCGACGAAAATTTCAACCTGAACGGCCAAATGCAGCAACTGGCCAAACAGCTGGAGGAACAAATTCGAAAAACCCAAAGCGCTCGTTTCAAAGCCACTTCTTTCCGGGTAGAAGTGATCCGAAAGACCGACAAACTCACAGCCCGTGCCAAACGGGCGCGGGAACTTGCCGTCAGTTTTGACCTGGTGGATGTGCCAGAAGCCAATCGGGAAATACAGAAACTTTACCTGGCCATTACAGACGATAAAGGACGACCCATCTCCTCACAAAATCCGACGAAAACCACCGTACAGGCGCCGGCAGGTGCTGTGGCAGTCATCGCCCAGCAAATCAAACAGGTCTCGCTGAGCGAAACCCAACGACTGTCATTCAGTTATAAGTTCGAAGAGCGACTTGAAACCGGCAATTATGTCGTCGCTATTTACTGCGAAGCAGGATTGCTGGGAGCGACGTGTTTTCGAGTGTTTTAGTGGTTTTTGACTTAATCTCTCCTCTCATGAATAAAGTAAAAGTGTTGCTCATCGAAGACGAGCCCAAGGTGGCGGCTTCTGTCAAAACGTGGCTGGAAGAAAATGACTTTGCCGTTGAACTGGCGCCTGATGGAGCGGTGGGGCGGCACTTGGCGCAAACGAACGGGTACGATATTGTGCTACTCGACCTGAATCTGCCGTTCGTCAACGGGTACGATGTATGCCGGAGCATCCGCGCCGCACAACCCCAATTGCCGATCATCCTGGTGACTGCGCTCGGCAGCGTGGAGCAAAAACTGACCGGTTTCGATGCCGGTGCCGACGACTATCTGGTCAAGCCCTTCGATTTCCGGGAACTGTTGGCGCGGATGCGGACGCTCCTGAAAAGAAATCCCGCCAATCCCATAGACAAGGAACCGAATGGCGAGGTGCTGCGTGTCGCCAACCTTGAATTGAATACCGGCTTCAAAACCGTGACCCGGGACAGCAACCCGATCACATTGACTGCCAAAGAGTTCAGCCTGCTCGAATACCTGGTGCGACGCAATGGACGCGTTGCCTCCCGCCATGAAATTGTCGAGTATGTATGGGATGTCAACTTTGATACGGGCACCAATGTGGTGGAGGTGTACATCAACTTTTTGCGCAAAAAAATAGACCGCAACTTCGAACCGAAGCTGATCCATACCAAGCAAGGCATGGGATATTATCTAACCGTCTTGCCTACATGAACATTCGCACTCAGCTCACCCTCCGCTTCACCGCTATTGTAGCGACCCTCCTGATCGCGTTTTCGCTGGCGGTTTATTTTTTGTCTGAAAACCACCGGAGGGAACAATTTTATGCGCGGCTGGAAAGTCGGGCCATCACGACCGCCCGGCTGTTTGTGAGCGTACAGGAAGTGGACGAGAAATTGTTGCGCATCATTGACAAGAACTCCATCCACGCGATGTTTCAGGAGAAAATACTGATTTTCAATCCAGACGATACTTTGATTTATAGCAGTCTGGATGATCTGGAGGTGCAGTATTCACCTGAATTGCTGTTGCAAATTCGGATGAAACAAAACATTGACTACACCATAGACGACATAGAGCATATCGGCATCATTTATCCAAGCAGGCAGGGTGATTTTATCGTCATCTCTTCCGCTTTTGATCGCTACGGGCGAGGCAAATTACAAAACCTCCGCAACGTGCTCTTTACCGGTCTGGTGGTCGGCATCCTGATCATTGTGCTGGCAGGGGCTGCCTTTGCGGGTCAGGTATTGCAACCGCTGGCCCGCATGAATGCTGAAGTGTCAAATATCAGCGTGGGCAATCTCGGACAACGTATCAACGAAGGCAACCAGCAAGATGAAATCGCACAATTGGCCATGAATTTCAACGATATGCTCCATCGTCTGGAAGCGGCTTTTGAGGTGCAGCAACAATTTGTCAGCAACGCATCGCACGAAATGCGTACTCCCCTGGCGGCCATTACCAGCCAGTTGCAGCTGATACTCGACAAAAAACGAACGCCGGAAGAATACCAGGCGGCCATGCAATCGCTGCTGGACGATACACAAACACTGGTGGAATTGACCAACGGCCTGCTCACACTTGCCCAATCGGGGATTGAGAAACAGCGTTTTCAGTTGAAGCCTGTGCGGGTGGATGAAGCCTTGTTCAGCGCCCAAAATGAATTGGGGAAAGCGCATCCGGAATATCATTTTCTCATCGAATACGAAACCTTCCCGGAAGACGAATCGCAGCTCACCATTCTTGGCAATGAACAACTTCTGAAAACCGCTTTCCTGAATCTGATGGACAACGCCTGCAAGTTTGCCGACGATCATGCCGTGCATATTCGGGTGGCAGCCAACCAACATTCGGTTGATGTTACGTTCAGCGACAACGGGATAGGTATTCCTGAGGAGGACTATGAAATGATCTTCAGTCCATTTTATCGAAGCAGCAATGCACAGTCTTCCATCAAAGGACATGGCATTGGGTTGTCCTTATGCCGCCGCATTGTGCAATTGCACAATGGCAGTGTTGTGGTAGAATCCACTTTAGGGAAAGGCAGCCGTTTCGAGGTGCAACTTCCGTGTTAGAGGCTGCCGAGAGAGGCCCCAAGGGCCTGCTCCCTGGCATTTTAATTTTCTTTTAATGTCCGTTTAATATGCCCCCCTTTGCGCTGCGTGATTTTTGCCTGCCGATTTTCCCACCCCCCTGATTTTAAGGTTTTTCTGCCAAGTTGAGCCATTTCCCCCGATTGCATCCAATACATTGGATTCCTGTGTCTATATTTGAATATCTTGTTACACCCACAACCAATTCCTCAGACAACCATCAAACTTTCATTTCATTTTTTACAAAACTTTTAATCAATTATGATTGAACAAATTACGTACCTATTGTCAACGCTTCGGTTGACCAACTTTTTCCCAAAAAACAAACGGCTTATCAGTGGATGCCTATCAGCAACAGCTGTGTTATGGCTGGCTGTTCTAAGCGCTGCATCCAACAACGCCACCGGCGATTTTGCCGAAAGCAGCGACGATATACTGCGCAAAACAACACACCGGACCACTTTGCCCGGCGACACCAGCATCACGGTGACGATTTGCGCGAATGAATTTTATGTGTTCAACGGCAACAGCATCAACGAGCCGGGTCAGTACTCGGCAGTACTGGTCGCATCCGACGGCTCAGACTCGATCGTCGCGTTGCAACTGTTTGTGCTGCCCCTGTCGGGTGGCGACGAAAGCGCCACGATTTGCGCAGGCAATACATACACTTTCAATGGCCAACTGCTGTCTCAATCAGGCATTTACGAGGCTGTGCTAACCGGCTCGAATGGTTGCGATTCCATTGCGACACTGGACCTGACGGTATTGCCCAGTCCTTTCACAAAACTCAGCGTGGGTATCTGCGACAGCTCGTTCTATATTTTTCAGGGGGATACGCTGACCGAAAGTGGCCTTTACAATGTGGTGCTTCCTGCCGCGAATGGCTGCGATTCCACGGTAACATTGACCTTGGAAGTCGTGCCGTTTTTCGATATCAAGATCAACACCAATCTCTGTGCAGGTGAAACCTATGTTTTCGGCAAAGACACCCTCAGCACATCAGGCGTGTATGTGGATTCACTCACCGCTACCGGTGGTTGCGACTCCACCGTGACATTGACGTTAAATGTACTGCCAGTACCGTCTACCCATTTGAAAGCAGGCATCTGCACCGGTTCGGGATATATTTTTCATGGTGATACCCTGGATACGAGCGGCATTTATACCGATACTTTGACGGCTGCGAATGGCTGCGACTCCTTGGTTATTCTGGATCTACAAGTGGCCGACTTTTTCGATGTTTTATTGAATTTGTCCATTTGTGCGGGTGAAAGCTATGTGTTCGGCAGCGATACACTCAGCGTGGATGGCGTGTATATAGATTCGATCACGGCGGTTGGCGGCTGCGACTCTACGGTAACGCTCACCCTGCGAGTGTTGCCGATATTGACCGGCGCCTTAGACGCCACGATTTGTCAGGGCGATACCCTGAATTATGATGGCGTCTTGCTCACCGAAGCAGACGTATATGTATTCGGGCTGACCGGCTCCAACGGTTGCGACTCTACTGTAACACTGACGCTGAGCGTATTGTCTTTGTCGAACACGGTGCTTGCCGGATCAATCTGTCAGGGCGAGACCTACGATTTCAACGGGACAACGCTGGATACCACCGGAGTGTACGTTGACATTTTGACTGCTGCCAATGGATGCGACTCGATCATAACGCTGACACTGACGGTGCTGCAGGTGCAACAGACCAGCATCGTTGCCACCATCTGCGCGGGAGAAACGTATGTCTACAGCAACGACACTTTAACCACCACTGGCAGTTTTCCATTTGTATTCACAGGCGTCAACGGCTGTGACAGCACCGTCACTATATTGCTCACGGTGCTGCCCACCCAAAGTGATGTGGTAGATGCCAGCATCTGCGACGGCGAAGCCTACATTTTCGACGGCGATACGTTGACCATGGCGGGGAGTTACCCGTTTGTGTTTATCGGCGCGAATGGTTGCGACTCCACGGTGACTGTGATTGTGGAGGTGCTGCCATTGCAAACTTCCAGTGTGCAGGCGAGTACCTGTGACGGAACGGCGTACATTTTCAATGGCGATACCTTGACGCAAGCGGGTGTTTACACGGCCATTCTCACGGGCGTAAATGGCTGCGACTCTACGGTGACATTAACGCTCATCGTGCTGCCCACTCAGAGCACCACGGTCTCTGCAACCACCTGCGCGAACGAGCCCTATAATTTCAACGGCCAGATCCTGACCACAGCCGGCGACTATGACTTCATTTATGGCGGGGCAAATGGTTGCGACAGCACGGTAACCTTGCAATTAACGGTGCTTCCCATCTCCGAAACCACGATTGCGGCCTCCATTTGTGCCGGTGAAATTTACCAATACGACGGCGACACGCTGACGACGCCCGGTACTTACAAATTCGTGTATGATGCGGCCAACAACTGCGATTCCATTGTGACGATTGAATTGACCGTACGGCCCTTGTTGTCGTCGAGCCTTTCCGTCACTTTGTGCGAAGGGGGCGCTTTCATTTTCAACAGCGATACGCTCACGACGGCCGGCAATTATGTCGTCACGATGCCAGGCTCCAACGGCTGCGACTCGACCGCCACGCTGATTTTGAATTTTGTGCCCGGTTTTGAAACAGCTCTGGAAGCGACTATTTGCGACGGAGATTCTTATGATTTCGGCGGACAAACGCTGACTGCAAGCGGTGAATATATTCAGACGCTGACGGCTACAGGTGGATGCGATTCTCTGGTTACGCTCACGCTGACCGTGCTTCCCCTGACAGAAAGCACCACCAACGCCAGCATTTGTCCGGGCGAAACCTATACGTTCAACGGACAATCCCTGACGACAAGCGGCACTTATAAGGCCACCCAGACCGGCTCGAATGGTTGCGACTCCACGGCAGTGCTGCAACTCGTCGTACTTCCCGTAACGACCACGAACGTGTCGGCTACTATTTGCGCCACCGAAACCTATCTTTTCAACGGCGATACACTTTCAACCTCCGGCATTTACACCGATATGCTAACCGGCTCCAACGGTTGCGATTCGATCGCCGTGCTCACACTGACGGTGCTGCCTGCACAAAGCAGTACCCTGGCAGCGACCATTTGTGACGGTGAAACTTATACCTACGAGAACGATACCCTCACCGCATCCGGCACCTATGAATTTGTGCTGAGTGACGTGAATGGTTGCGATTCTACGGTGACACTCGAATTTTCAGTCCTGCCCCGCGCACAAGGCGCCTTTGCGGCCATCGTATGCAATGGAGAGCCATTCATTTACAATGGGGATACGCTGGCTACAAGCGGTACTTATCCGTTTATTTTCCCCAGCGCCTCCGTCAATGGGTGTGACTCGGTGGTGACGCTGTTCCTGACCATCTTCCCAGCCATCCCACAGACTCCGATTTCATCTTCGGTTTGCGAAGGAGCGACCTATGACTTTTATGGAACGCCGCTCACTACTGCGGGCACTTATTCCTTCGATCTGGCTTCGACGAATGGTTGCGATTCTACGATTGTATTGGATCTGGCGGTGTTGCCGAAGTTGACAACCGCACTCAATGCAACGATTTGTGCAGGTGGAAGTTATGCGTTTAACGGGCAAAACCTGACTGCCCCCGGCGTTTACACCGCACAATTACAGTCTGCTGCAGGCTGCGATTCCATCATCACGCTGACACTTTTGGTGAACATCGTCAATGCGTCGGTCACTTTGCAGGGGGGTACCCTGACTGCGCAAGCAACCAACGCTACCTATCAGTGGATCAATTGCAACGGCAACACCCCTATACAAGGGGCCATTGCAAGCAGTTATGCGCCTGCGGTGACGGGGCAATACGCGGTTATTGTGACACAGGGAGGTTGCATTGGCACCTCCACTTGCCAACTTGTGCAGGTCGTATCAGCCAACGAGCCGCTGGCTGCATCCGGCTGGAACGTACAGCCCAACCCTGCTCATTCGGAGGCAGCGGTCGTGCTCGAAGCAGCTGCTTCGGGCCCGCTTTGGATCGAACTCTATGACGTTGCAGGTCGCTTGTTGCAAAAACAACTGGTGACTCCCGGGACTAACCGGGTTGACCTCCAACTGAATGGCGTGGCTGATGGCCTGCTGCTGGTGCGCCTGGTCAATGAACAAGGAGCCTCGACTAAGCGATTGATTAAGACCGAAAATTGATTTTTTGTCGCTGATTACCAGCGCGAACACTGTTTGAATTAATTTTGACGGGGAGGCACCTTTGTAAAAAAGTGCCTCCCATTTTTATGCGATTCCGATGCGCATGCGGCGAACTAATATTGCAGGTCGAATCAGCGCGCACTTTCTCATTCATTACTCAAAACATAACTTTATGCAATCACAGATCAAATTGATGCTGTTGTTGGTTTTCCTTGCCGGAACGACTTCATGTGTCACCAAAAAAAAGTTCACAGCATTACAAACCGAATTGAATACCAACAAAACGCTGTTGGACGCTGCCAACAAAGATCTGGGCAAATGTGGTCAAAGTCTCAACGAATACATGGGACGGCTTTCTACCTGCGAGCAAGAGCGGGAGCGACTCAAAAGCGATATGACCAATGCGCAGAATGCGCAGCGGATGCGGGATGAGCAGATACAATACCTAAAAGTGCAGGTAGAAGATTATAAATCGCTCAGAGACAAACAATTGACGCAAGCATCCGACCTGACTGTGCTCAATAAATCAGCCAATGAAAACATCAAGGAAACCCTGTCGCAGCTGGAACGGAAAGACCGGTACATCGTGCTGTTGCAAAATGCCAAGACCCGGGCCGACTCCGTCAATCTGGCCCTGGCGGTCAACCTGACCACCATGCTCCGCGACGGGATCGAAGACAAGGATATCGAAGTGAAGGTGGATAAAACCGTCGTCTTTGTCAACCTTTCCGACAAGATGCTTTACCAGAGCGGAAGTGCCGGGCTGACCCCACGTGCGCAGGAAGTGCTCGGCAAAATCGCGCAGATCGTAGAGTCGCGCCCCGACCTGGAAGTGATGGTGGAAGGTTATACCGACAATGTGCCCATTAAAAACAATTGCGTGGAAGATAACTGGGACCTCAGCGTGAAGCGCGCGACTGCAGTGGTGCGCACTTTGCAGACCCGTTATCGCATCAATCCCAATCGCCTGATCGCTGCCGGACGAGGAGAATACAACACCCTCGCGAGCAATGATACCGACGCCGGGCGGGCGACCAACCGCCGCACCCGCATCATCATTTTGCCCAAACTGGACCAGTTTTATGATTTGTTGAATCCCAACAATGTGCCCAAAAAGTAAAATGGGTGCTTCCAACAAAACGGGCGGTGCAGTAGTATCTGCGTCGCCCGTTTTATTCGAATGGTCTAAAATCGGATGATATCGGGCAATATAACCGCCACTTTGCCGATTCTCCCTTCCGATAAATAAATCCTGATCGAATGCGTCGTTTGCTCCGTTTTTGCGCCTGGTGCGCTGCTTTTTTTCTGCTGGTCGGCTGGCTCGCCATTGAAAATGTGCTGCCTTATTGGCCGATCAAGCCGTATCGCCAAAACCCTGAACGCGCCAGTTGGCGGCTGCCGAAGGGCGCGAATCCAGAAACGTATGGCTTGCAGGTCGAACATTTGACTGTTCAGACCCGCGACAGTCTGCTGCTGCAAGCCCTGTTGGTAGTGCCCACTTTATCCACAGCCCCTTCAGCAGACGCAGCCCATTCACCCATGGCTGGAAGCGAAACCTGCCTTATCATGCTCCCTGGCATCAGCAGTTGCAAAGAGTTTTTCCTGCCAGCAGCGCAGCAGTTCAGCCGGGAAGGTTATTATGTGTTGCTGCTCGACCAGCGGGCCCACGGCCAAAGCGGCGGAGATTATTGCACCTTTGGTTTTCAGGAAAAACACGACGTATCCTGCGTCGTGGATACGCTGCTCGCCCGGCATCCGAACATGCGGATCGGCATTTATGGCAACTCGCTGGGCGGAGCGGTGGCGTTGCAAGTGCTTGCCGAGGACAAGCGGCTGCAATTCGGCATCATCGAGAGCACCTTCAATACGATGGAAAACGTCGTAGCGCAATATGGCGAGAACTACTTCGGCATTCGCAGCGAATGGTTGACGCGACATACCCTCGATAAAGCGGCAGCCATCGCGCATTTCGACCCTTATGCGGTAAAGCCTTGTCAATCCGCTTGCAGCATCACTCAACCCATCTTCATGGCGCATGGCGATGCGGACGAGCGCATCCCGTTCGCGTTCGGGCGCGACAATTTTGAGCACCTGGCTTCCCAAGACAAAGAGTGGCATACTGTGCAGGGCGCCGGGCACAACGACATCTGGGCGAGGGGTGGGGCGGAGTATCAGGCAGCGATGCTGGCGTTTTTGGGGCGGCAGAAATAAGTCGCTACTTTTTTGTCATTTCCATCGG
>Ga0335394_10004560_pt1 | contig 15742 bp, 15 predicted proteins | sample MAT03_FD_205741 | JGI IMG/M metagenome (GOLD analysis project Ga0335394, IMG submission 205741) | Freshwater microbial communities from Lake Fryxell liftoff mats and glacier meltwater in Antarctica - MAT-03 (spades assembly) (version 2) ... | reverse complement strand
GTTGCGTCCATGGGTCCGGGCACTCTGGAACCCGGTGAACACATTTCCCTATTGGTGGCTTACGTATACGCCAGGGCCGGAAGCGGTGGGGCACAAGGCAGCGTGGCCGCCTTGCAGCAACGCGTAGATAGCATCCGTGCCTTCGCCCAGTCCATCCCGGGCATGTTCACACTCGGCGAGCAGGAGCAATTACCCTGCGCTGAGCTCGTCACTTCCATCGGTGAGCTCCACACCGTGCGCAACGTACTGTCCATCTTCCCCAATCCGGTATCGGACCAGCTATCAATGGGTACGGAGACCTTGCCCACAGGAACCCAGCTTCAAGTACTGGACTCACGAGGGCGGCTGGTGGCGGAGCTGGTCAGCACAGGAGCCATCACCCGTTTCTCCGTGGCCGACCACCCTGTTGGGCTCTATTCGGTGCGAGTGATCGGTGGCACGAGCAACTTCGCAGGTCGATTCATGAAGGAGTAGGGTTGCGAATGATCAAGAGTTAATCCGGACCTATACAGAACGTGTAGAACCGCGGTAGCCACTACTCCACACGCATCAATTTCACCTGCCAAGGCATTCCTTTCCCATTCGTGATCACACAAGGGTAAAGCCCTTCGGGGTTATCGGAAAGGTCGATGGCGAGCGGCATGGTCTGCGTTTGGTTTTGCTGAACTAATTTACCGCTGCTGTTGTAGACTGAAATAGAATATCCGTTTCCTTCCGGCAAACCACTGATCGTGAAACGGCCTGTGGATGGTTGCGGGGAAATGTGCGGGGTGATCGATGCTTCAGTTGTGGTGACTTGTGTGGTGATGTCGCAGAGTTCGTCGATGCCGGTCCAGGTGCGATTTGTTGTCAATAACAGCTCAGTATCCCACCCGCCACATGCGAAGGTTCGACCTTGCGGATCAACCCCAAGGTCTCCGATTGGATCACGTAGTGTGCTATCACCCGCCAAGTACCGCACACAAGTAATTGTACCGGTGCTGTCCATATCAAAGATGGCCCGGGACTTTGAGAAGTCCGTTGGCCATCCAATGATGGGTTCAGCGATCGTTCTGTAACCGCCGTTCGGTAACAGTATTGACTTTCTCGCGATCAAGGAACTGAAATCGGTTGAACTAGCGGCTACTTCATCATTCCAGCTGATCACAGAAGTAACCTCCCCATTTGCATTGCCTCTTACCCAAAGAACGTCAACAGTATTTGGGTAAGCCATTGCTAAGAACCCACCATCTGGTGTACGATCAAGAGACAGCGGTGCCCCAACAGGTGTTGACCCATGGGAGACCGAGTCGATCAACAAGCCGGAAGAGGAATAGTGACCAAGCCAAATTCTACTATCGCAGCATAGAAATATCGGGTGGTTGTATCTTCCCAAGACCATGATCTCTCCTGTGGAGGTACGTGTTGTCAGGTAAAATACGACGGAATAACCGGGGTCTGCAAATACAGGAGGTGCTACTTCCCATGCAATGCCGCCATTCTTATCTCCAAAGACGAGGTGTGTTGCAAACGGAATACCCCGAAGCCAAACCAAGCTATCAGGAGACGTCCAAACAAGGGAGTTTGAGTTCAAGTTGTTGTTTATAAAAACAACATCGCCATTGGCGGGATCAAAAACGTAAAGACCGTTGTTTGGTGCTACCGCGGTCAGCGAATACATCCCGTCGGTGGTTGGCCAAAGCATTCGATACTCTGGGTATGTCAAATACTGCCTCCCAATTTCCGGATACACCCGCTGCCAAACCACTTCGCCCAACGGTGTGGAGCGTACCAAGAGCAAGCTGTCGCCGTGCCGGCCGGACATGAACAGATCGCCATCGGGGAGCACCTCCAAGTTGTACAAGGCCACTTCGCCGGGGAGATCAATCGAGCTTTCGAAGATGATCTGGGCGGGGCTGCTTACTGCTAGGAAAAGGGCGAGGGATCCCAGAAGAAGGCGTTTCGCTTGGTGCATGGGCTTTGGTTGTGTGGGTAAGATAGAACAAACGCGAAAATGTGGGTTTGGCGTGGCGACGACCTCGTACACAGCTTGATCGAAAAAGTAGATGTGGACGGACTGCGGAGTATTTGTAACGCCTTATCTTCGCCGCCCCAATACCTACCCAGGTGGCGGAATGGTAGACCTACCTGCGGCAGGCAGGCGCGCCCTTCCTCCATTGAAAGTAGCGTTCTTTGAAGCATTATTCACCTACCCAGGTGGCGGAATGGTAGACCTACCTGCGGCAGGCAGGCGCGCCCTTCCTCCATTGAAAGTAGCGTTCTTTGAAGCATTATTCACCTACCCAGGTGGCGGAATGGTAGACGCGCTGGTCTCAAACACCAGTGACGCAAGTCGTGCGGGTTCGAGTCCCGCCCTGGGTACTTTCATGAATGGTTCTCGAGCGGGCTTGCGTACGGCAGGCTTGGCTACCGTAGGTAAGTTCGAGTCCCGCCTTGGGTTCTATTTTCTACATGGCCTGTTGGACATATGCGATCATTAGTCAAGTAAGGCCATACATCTATGTGGGCTTGACCGATGATGTACCGGCCAGGGTTGTAAGACACAATGAAGGCCAGGAGAAGACCACAAAACCGTATCGACCATTCGCACTTCTCCTTTCAGAAGAGCATATTGACCGACCTACGGCAAGACTTCGTGAGATATACTTGAAGTCCGGACAAGGAAAGGAATTCTTGAAACGACTGCGTGATAATTGTTAAAGAACGAACAAAACAAACAATCCTGCCTGGTGCCTTCGGCAGACAAGTTCGGCAGGCAGGCCCGCCCTGGGTACTTTTCCAATTGCGGCCGCTTCGAGCGGCCGCAATAGTATTTGCACTATGTCAACTACACCAGATTCCTTGGTCCACACCAACCCCGCCAAGCAGGAACGGTACGACCGTGCCTACATGAAGATGGCGCTGGAATGGGCCAAGTTGAGCCATTGCACGCGCAAGAAGGTGGGTGCCTTGTTGGTGAAAGAGGGCATGATCATCAGTGATGGCTACAACGGCACGCCGACCGGTTTTCCCAACGATTGTGAAGACGTAAACGGTAACACCCATTGGTACGTTCTCCATGCCGAAGCCAACGCGATCATGAAAGTGGCCCGCAGTACCAACAATGCCAACGGTGCAACATTGTACCTCACGCATTCGCCGTGCAAGGATTGCAGCAAGCTCATTCTGCAAGCCGGTATCGGCAGGCTGGTATTTTTGGACCCGTACAAGGACCCGGCCGGTCTGGACCTTTTGAAGGAAGGAGGCCTGCTGGTGACCCAATTGCAAGCACTCTGATATGTCCGATAACAGGCGAGGACCTTCCGTTTTCTACCCGATCCTGTTGGCGCTGGCCTTGGTGATCGGCTTGTACATCGGTCGTGATCTCGGCTCCAGTAGTGCAGGGCCGCTTTCGATCTTCCAAATGCGCAAGCCCAGCGCATCGGACAAGATCGGCCAAGTGTTGGACCTGATCGATGCGGAGTATGTGGATACCGTGCAGAAAAGCAAATTGGTGGATGAGGTGCTACAGGATATCCTGCAACGGCTGGACCCGCACAGCTACTACATAAGCGCTGCGGAATTGCGCGCAGCGCAGGAACCGTTGGAAGGCAGCTTCGATGGGATCGGGGTGGAATTCGCCATTCAACATGATACCGTGGTGGTGATCTCGCCCGTTGAAGGAGGCCCCAGCGCAGCGGTCGGTATCCGTACCGGTGATCGCATCATTTCAGCGAACGGGGAACCGCTTGCCGGGATCGACATCACCAACGATCAGGTGATGAAGGAACTGCGCGGACCCAAGGGCAGCACCGTCGTGGTGAGCATTATTCGCCACGGAAAAGCCAAACCCTTTGATGTGAGCATTGAACGCGGCAAGATCCCGATCAACAGTGTGGCGGCTTCGTTCCTTGGTCCCGATGGTACGGGCTACATCAAACTCGTTCGATTCGCAAAGAACACGCACGAAGAGTTCCTTGCGGCGGCGAATGCACTGCGCGAACAAGGCATGGAACGTCTGGTGCTGGACCTTCGTGGCAACGGTGGAGGCTTCCTGAACGCTGCGATCGCCTTGGCCGACGAGTTCCTGCCCACCGGCGAGATGATCGTGTACACTGAAGGGGTCCATTCCGCGAGGCAAGATGCGGTAGCCACCACCGACGGAGCATATGAAAAGATCCCGTTCGCTGTCCTTATCGATGAAGGTTCAGCGAGTGCCAGTGAGATCATCGCAGGTGCCATGCAGGACAACGACCGGGCGATCCTGGTAGGGCGACGCACCTTCGGAAAGGGCTTGGTACAGGAGCACGTGCCCCTACCCGATAGTAGCGCCGTACGCCTAACAACAGCACGCTACTACACCCCCAGCGGCCGGTCGATCCAAAAGCCCTACGGCAAGGATATCAATTACATGGAAGACCTGGAGGATCGCGTCGGTCACGGAGAGTTGTTCAATGTGGACAGCATTCCATTGGACACTTCGAAGGCCTACAAAACCTTGAAAGGAAGGATCGTATACGGCGGTGGTGGCGTGGTGCCCGACATCTTCGTGCCAACGGATACTATGGAATCCTCCGGCTACCTCAGCGACCTGTTCTTTTCCGGTACCCTGAACCAGTTCTCCTTCGATGTGGCCGATCGGGACAGGTCCAAGCTGCTCGCAACCTACGGCACATCCGAGGAATTCACGAAGCGCTATGTTGTGCCCGCCTCCCTACTTGCCGAACTGGACCGCTTTGCGATCAAGGAGAAGATCACCGTATGGCCGGAGGAATCCTTGCGGTCACGCGAACGGATCGCCATGCGGTTGAAGGCCGGTATTGCACGCAATGTGTGGGGCGATGTCGGGTACTACAGGATCCTGCTCGAGAAGGATGCCGCATTCAACAAAGCCAAAGAGGTGCTGTTGCGGACCGGTGGCCAAATTGGGATGGTTTCCAAGGACCAGTGACTGCTGTTCGGATGGAACACACCAATTGTTGGTGAGGCCGATAATGGATCAGAAAGGACTCCGATGAACGCTAGGGTGGCCATCTGAGTGCAAATAACATCAATTCTTGGTTCATAAGAAAAGGGGCCTCGCGGCCCCTTTTCAATTCGTTGTACGTAAAGACCTAGTGCTTCACTTCTTGCTTAACCTCCTCAACTTTCTTGCCAGCTTCGTCGATGGCTTTTCCAGCGGCATCAACTGCGCTACCAGCTGCGTTGTTGGCATCTTGGCCAGCAGCGTCGATGGCGTTGCCAGCTGCGTCAACTGCATTCCCTGCAGCGTCCACTGCATCGGCAGCAGCTTCAGTAGCGGTTGCGGCTGCAGCTTCTGCATCAGCAGCAGCTTGGTCCATCATTTCTTGGGCGGAGTTAGCAGCTTCATCAGCGCTATTTTCCATCGTCTCGGTGTTGCTGCTGGAGCAAGCCACGAAGAATGCTGCCATAGTGGCGAGCAATGCGAACTTCTTGATCATTTTTCCTTACGGTTTGGGGGTGAAAGTTGCCGCAAATGTAATCATCGCAGTCAGATACGCAAGTGATCAACGCCCTGTTCTGTACCTTCGCCATGCTCTTTCGACAGAAACCTAAAAGAACTCGACCAAAATGGCTTTCACCTTACCTGACCTGCCCTACGCCTTTGATGCATTGGAACCACACATTGACAAGAAGACCATGGAGATCCACCATGGCAAACACCATAATGGCTATGTGACCAACTTGAACAAGGCCTTGGAGGGCACACCCGACGCGAACAAGCCGATCGAGGAGATCCTCAAGAACTTGGACATGTCCAAGGCCGCTGTGCGCAACAACGGTGGCGGTCATTACAATCACAGCTTGTTCTGGACCATTATGGCTCCCAACGCAGGCGGAAACCCCGGAGGTGAACTCGCACAGGCGATCGATAAGGACTTCGGTTCCTTCGATGCGTTCAAGGAAAAGTTCGCAGCTGCCGGTGCTACCCGTTTCGGTAGTGGCTGGGCATGGCTGTGCGTTCACGAGGGGGGCAAACTGGAGGTGTGCAGCACACCCAACCAAGACAATCCCCTGATGCCTGATACCGGCTGTGGAGGAACTCCGATCCTGGGCATGGACGTTTGGGAGCACGCTTATTACCTACACTACCAGAACCGTCGCCCGGACTATATCGCCGCATTCTGGAACGTGGTGAGCTGGTCGGAAGTGGAGCGTCGGTTCAAGAAGGGTTGAAAGGTTGAAGAAAGTTGAGGGTTGAAGGTGGTTGAGAGTTGGGGCATTCAACCTTCAAGTTTCCAACCTGCTTCAACCCTCAACTACTTTTACGGCAACATGATCCTGCGATACATGTTCTTCACCTTCTTCCTTACGGTGTGCCAAGCTGCACTCGCAGGGGGTCCAACTGGGACAAAGAACGGGTTCCCCGAAGGCGAGTGGAACGAACTGACCGCTGGCTTGGATACCCTTCAACGGCACGAGAATGAACGGGTGATCAGCACAGGGCTCGCAGTGCTATTGGGCGCTTTTGGGGCGCACCGGATCTATTTAGGCACCAAGCCGCATGTGGCCGTGATCTATGGGATCACCTTCGGTGGATTTGGAGTGCTCGCCCTGCTCGATGTGGTGCATATCCTGCTCAAGAAGGACCTTGCACCGTATCGGAACAACGACAGGATCATCATGTGGGGCAAGCCCAAAGAGGGTCCTACTCCACGGTAACGCTCTTGGCCAAATTCCGTGGCTGGTCCACGTGGCACCCACGCATCACGGCAATGTGGTAGCTGAGCAATTGCAGCGGCACAACACTGAGCAGGGGCACCAGCGCATCGGAGGTTTCGGGGATCTCGATCACGTGGTCCGCGAGGTCCTTCACGACCGTATCGCCTTCGGTCACTATGGCGATCACCTTTCCTTTTCGCGCCTTCACTTCCTGGATGTTGCTCACCACCTTCTCGTAGCTCGCGCCCTTCGTTGCGATCACGATCACGGGCATGGCCTCATCGATCAACGCAATGGGACCGTGCTTCATCTCAGCGGCCGGATACCCTTCAGCATGGATGTAACTGATCTCCTTCAACTTCAATGCTCCTTCCAACGCTACGGGGAACGTATAGCCGCGACCCAAATACAGGGCATTGGTGGCATTCTTGTAAATGTCCGCGATGTACTTGATCTGTGCCTCGGTCCCAAGCACTTTCTGCACCTTTTCCGGGATCGCATCCAACTCGTTCAGCAACCTATGGAAATTGGCACCGCTCAGCACGCCCTTCTTCTGACCCACCATCAAGGCCATCAATGTGAGCACGGTGACCTGGGCGGTGAAGGCCTTTGTACTCGCCACACCGATCTCCGGTCCGGCGTGCGTGTACGATCCTGCATGCGTTATGCGCGCTATGCTGCTGCCCACCACATTGCAAATGCCGATGATCGTGGCGCCCCGGTTCTTTGCCAGTTCTATCGCCGCCATCGTATCGGCCGTTTCACCACTTTGGCTGATCGCGATCACCAGGTCTTCTTCCCCAACGATCGGATTGCGATACCGGAACTCGCTGGCGTACTCCACTTCCACGGGGATCCGCGCAAATTCCTCGAACAGGTATTCACCCACCATGCCCGCATGCCAACTGGTGCCGCAGGCCACAATAAGGATACGTTTCGCGTTCACGAACTTCTGCTCATAGTCCGTGATACCTCCTAGTACCACTTCCCCCTTGGCCAAGTTCAACCGACCTCGCATACTGTCGCGGATGCTCCGCGGCTGTTCGTGGATCTCCTTCAGCATGAAGTGATCATAGCCACCCTTTTCCAACGCCTCCAAATGCAACTCAAGCTCTTGAATGAAAGGGGTCTTCTCCTGGTTCTTGACGTTCCGGATCTTCAAGCCATGTTCGCGATCGATCACCGCGATCTCACCATCTTCCAGATACACCACGTTCTTGGTGTGCTCCACGATCGGGGTGGCATCGCTCGCTGCGAAATACTCCCCATCACCGAGACCGATGACCAGTGGCGAACTCTTGCGTGCCGCTACCATCATGTCCGGTGCCTTCTTGTCCAACACCACAATGGCGTATGCGCCTACTACGCTCTGCAAGGCCAACCGTACCGCCTCGGCCACATCAACGTTCTCCGTGCGTTGGATGTCCTCTATCAAATGGACCAATACCTCCGTGTCCGTGTCGCTCAGGAATGAATGGCCCCTGTTCACAAGCTCCTCCTTCAAGGAAGCATAGTTCTCGATGATCCCGTTATGGATCAATGCAAGGTCGCCACTCGTACTTTGATGGGGGTGTGCATTCACATCATTGGGTGGTCCGTGCGTGGCCCATCGGGTATGTCCTATACCAACGGTGCCCGCAGTTGAGCGCCCACCCACAAAAGCCTCCAGATCGCTCACCTTGCCCTTGCACTTGTACACGGTAAGGTCCCCATGGTCCATTAAAGCCACACCCGCACTATCATACCCTCGGTATTCCAACCGCCGAAGACCATTGATAAGGATCGGGTACGCTTCGCGCTTGCCGAGGTATGCCACTATGCCGCACATGGAGTGTTCAGTATGTGGTAAATGTAAGTTGAAGTTGCATGGGCGTCGTGGGATGCTGCGGACCGCAAAGCACCACCCTGTTGACGCTCACACCAGAACTGCCCGATGCCAATTCGAGACCGTCGTTGGTGATGGTGCCGTTGAAGATCCCTTGGACGTAACGCGTCACGTTGAATTTGTAAGCGTTCGTCACTTCATCGTAGTTACCACCGATCCCTTGGATGCCCTGCAGTTGGTCCGGAAGGAAGACATCGCCCCCCGCACTCCCCTTCCTGAAAACGAAAAGCTGTGCCGGAGGTCCGTAGTAAGGGTAGAATGCACCCGAGACCGGGACCACCAATTCCGCCTTGGAAAGGGCCCTGCCCTGTGCTGCCCGTAGCTCAAGCTCCGGAAATCGGATAGCAGTGCGCAAACCGCCCAACGCCTGCACATAGGTAAGCGGTGCCGGTGCCGAGGTGTCCGAAAGTGCCTGGACCAACATGACCGCTTGGGAACGATCGCGTTCCACCGTGGTGTAGCGCACGCTGTTGCTGGAGATGGCAAGGTCCAGCACACGCGGCAACAGCGGATCACTGCTCAATGTATCCTTGTAGTACACGGTGACCTTGCTTGCACTGCTTTGTGTGTTGAAGTAGAGCACACCCCCTTGGTACGGGGCCTGCGCACCATTCTCCACGCCTATTTGGATCCCTTTGAAGAAAGTCAAGAATGCCGGATTGTCCACCAACACCGATGTGCCGAACGCGGCCAGGAACCGACGTGCCAAGCTCTCCTTCAGCCGGATGCGCAATTGCGGTACGGCCGTTACCCCACCGATCTCCGGCGTAGTAAAGGGTTCAGGGGTAAGAAAGCCCGCATGTTCGGCCACGAGGTCCTCGTTGGCCACTTGGGGAAAGTCATCGCTGTGGTATGCGCTATCGACCGAAAGGTCTTCGGCCAGCTCATGCACGGTGAAGAATTGCGCATGCAAATTCCCATATCCGTAACTGGGGAGCTCAAAGGCCAAGGCCAAAACGATGCTGTCGGGCACCAACCCGATCGTATCCAGCCCTAGGCCCACATTGTTGGTGGTAAGCCGCAACTGGGCCACGCAACTCGCACGTAAGGTCCCGAAGTCGGGATCCGAATAGGAACCGATCAGGTTGCGTGACAATCCGCTTGTGCGGATCGCACTATCAGCAAAAGTGAATGCCCGCAAGGCCACCGTGTCGAAGGACAACCCCAATTCCTCGCCCGGTAAGAGGTCCAAGCCAAGGTCCTCGTCCGGCTTCCGACAGCCGAACAAGATCGTTGCGCACAATACAAGAAGTACTCCCCGATGCGGGAGGCAGACCTTGGTGTTCCGTAACATGGGATCCACTGGATCAGACCAACGCCTCTTCCAGGACCATCTGGTAGAACTCGCTGTGGGCCTCCACATGTTCGCCATCCTTGGCATGCGCCATCACAGGCACGCTGGTTGCCTTTACCGCAGTCTCCAAAACCTTGCTTAATTTGGAATTTCCACGTACAACAGCATCGGACAAGGACATGCTGAACTTGATCAGATCATCCGTGGTGGGCTTGTTGAAGCCTTTCAAGAGTTCCTTGTCAAAGCCTTCCATCTCCAACTTCTTGGCCATGTTCTTGTCCAGTACCTCGGTCTTCTGATCGTAGACACTGGTTATGATCTTGGCGTTCTCAAAGTGGGGATCATCCGCAAAATGGTGGCGCACATACAGGGGAACGAAGGCCGTCATCCAACCATGGCAGTGGATAATGTCCGGTACCCAGCCCAACTTTCGCACGGTCTCCAAAACACCACGGCCAAAGAAGAGGGCCCTTTCGTCGTTGTCCGCACAGAATGTTCCGTCAGCTTCGTGCGTATCAGCCTTCCGCTTGAAGTACTCTTCGTTGTCGATGAAGTACACCTGCATGCGTGCGCTGGGCACACTGGCCACCTTGATCAACAACGCGTGGTCCGTGTCGTTGATGATCAAGTTCATCCCGCTCAGGCGGATCACTTCGTGCAACTGGTGTCGGCGCTCATTGATACAGCCGAACTTGGGCATGAACACCCGTATTTCGTTTCCGCTTTCGAGGATTCCTTGGGGCATGTGCCGGGTAACCTTGGCCATTTCCTCCGGACCGTCCATGAAGGGTTGAATGGACTGGGATATAGTAAGGACCTTTACGTTCTTCAAAGTGGATGGAATTAGGGTAAGTGAATGGGAAAGAGGGTACAAAAATATAGACTTTTTCCCGGAACATCAACTCCAGCCCCTAGCTTAGTCCCCCCCATCAACCCCTGAAACCCGCGCCGTACGTGGATTTCATACACTCACCCACCACCATTGCAGAATGGTCCGCCAAGGCCCGCCGAGAGGGTGTATTGGTCGGTTTCGTGCCCACTATGGGTGCTTTGCACGAAGGACACCTCCAATTGGTCCACTGCGCCAAAAGGGATGGTCATCGCGTGGTCTGTAGCATCTTCGTGAACCCCCTCCAGTTCAACAATGCCGACGACCTTCAGAACTACCCTCGACAGTTGGAAAAGGATCGTGAACTGTTGATGGCTGCTGGTTGTAACGCCCTTTTCGCACCGGAAAAGGAGGCCATTTTCGCCGAATTCACCCCAATTATCCAAGATCTTGGCGGGCTGGACACTTATTGGGAAGGACCTTCCCGCCCAGGGCACTTCAATGGTGTGGTGAATGTCGTGGAGCGGTTGTTCCACTATGTCAGGCCTGACCTTGCGTACTTCGGCGAAAAGGATCGCCAACAACTTTCCATTTTGGAACACATTGGCCGTGCCTATCGCTGGCCGGAGAGGATCGTGCCATGCCCCACGGTGCGTGCTGCGGACGGCTTGGCCCTGAGCTCGCGCAATGCCCGACTCAATGCCGTGGAACGCGAACAAGCCACAGTTCTGTACCGTGCGCTGCAAAAAGCATCGGAATTAGCATTCAAAGTGCCTGTTGATGAGGTCCTTACCCGGGCCTTGAAGATGATGGGCACCGAACCGGAGATCAATGTGGACTACTTCGGGATAGCCGACCGCCACACATTGGCACCTTTAACGGATTGGCAGGATCGCACGGAGGCCATTGCCTTGGTAGCTGCCTTTGTTGGCCCGGTGCGGCTGATCGATAACATCACACTTCGGCGCTGATCATCGCTTCTTCCATTGGCACATACATTCGCGACCGTCGCAGTCCAATGACCACCGAAGCTTTTCAACCCAAGAACCGCCGCGTAACTTTTACCCATGCCGTGGAAGTCTCCGCGGGTCGATCACGTCCATGAAGAAGGCTATCATCGGTGGACTAAAGATGGTGGTGCCCATTGCATTGGGGGTTTGGCTGGTGCTGTATTTCTATCGTCAATTGGATGAAGCACAACGGGCTGAGTTGTTCGATGCATTCGGTCGTGCCAATTGGTGGTGGCTGTTACTGAGCATCGTGCTCGGTTGGATGAGCCACATGAGCCGTGCTTGGCGTTGGCGCTACCTGCTGGACAGTATGGGCTACCGACCGGGGTTCTGGAATTGTTACCACGCCACCATGAGCGGCTATTTCATGAATTTGTTGATACAACGCGCTGGGGAAGCAAGCCGTGCGGCCTTGCTCTTCCGCCGGGAAAAGGTCCCGTTCGCGAAAGGTTTTGGCTCCATTATGGCGGAGCGTACAGTGGACACGATCCTGCTCCTTTGTCTATTCGCGCTCACCGTGCTGCTTCAACTGGACAAGCTGGACCTTTTCCAGGAACGGATCGCTTCTTTCATGGAAGGCCAAGGACCGGCGGAAACTAGTGGTTTCCCGTGGCTTTGGTTAATTGCCGGTGTTTTGGCTTTGGGTGCCGGGGTGACCACCTACCTCATGATTTCACGACCCATTTTCCATGCACGAGTGATGGAGATCTTACGCGGGTTTGCTGAAGGTCTCCGTTCGGTTACGCGGACAAAACATCCGTGGAGCTTTGTGTTCCATACCTTCTTGATCTGGTTCCTCTATGTGCTCATGTTCGCTGTGGGTTTCTACTGCCTACCCGAAACAAGCCAAGTTCCTTGGGCAGGGATCATGGCGGGCTTTGTGGCAGGGGCTATCGGGATCGTCCTGGTGCAAGGTGGCATCGGCGTGTACCCGGCATTCGTGGCATTGATCGTGAGCGTGTACATGCCCGCACCCGAAGGCGGTGGTCTATTAAGTCCCGAAGCGCTCGCCATGGGTTGGCTGATCTGGGTGGCCCAAACTGTAATGACCATCGTTCTGGGCGGCATATCCCTACTTTTGATCTCCCGAACGAAGAAACCAGCCGTTTAGATGTCCACCGAAGTCGCAGAACGTATCAAGGACCCTCGTGTAATGGACCTTTTGCTGGCACAACGAGCGGTGAACGTTTGGCGCATGAAAGGCGATCGCATCGTGTTCACCAACGGTTGTTTCGATATCCTGCACCGTGGCCATGTGGAGTACCTGCAAGAGGCTGCCGCTTTGGGCGAGCGCTTGATCATTGGCCTGAACAGCGACGAAAGCGTACGTCGTTTGGACAAGGCCACCGACCGACCCTTCAACGATCAGGACAGCCGCGCCAAGGTGATCGCGGGTATGCGCTTCGTTGATGCCGTGGTGATCTTCGACCAGGACACACCCTTGGAATTGATCCAAGCCCTCGGACCGGATGTGCTGGTGAAAGGTGGCGATTGGAAGCCCGAGCAGATCGTAGGCTCCGATGTGGTGAAAGCGCGCGGTGGCGAAGTGCGTTCGCTGAAGCTGGTGGATGGCTTCTCCACGACCAACCTGGTCGAGAAGATCCGCCGAGGGAGTTGATCACGATACATTCATTCCATGGGAGTCACCTTGTACTATAGCGGCACCATCCGGAACATTCGGGACCCGAAACTGGAAAAACTCGCCCTGAAATGGGCCAAGCGTTGGGGGTCCGAGGTTACCACCGTTCGCGACGGGGAGTTCCCGTGGATCTACGTCCGCGATGGTAAAACCTTCGAGAGCAATGGGCCGGTGAACGGTTTCATAATGCATCCACACCCCGACTCCGAATCGGTCGCAGTGCTCGTATTGGAAGATGGCTACTTCTGGCGCTTCTGCAAGACCCAATTCGCCGGACCGGATATCCATGTGCAAGTGGTGGAATTCCTGCGGGAATTGGCACCCTTCGTCGAGAATTTCGAAGTGAAGGATGAAGCCGAGTACTGGGAAACCGGTGATCGGCAGGAATTGGACCGAAGGATGGGCTTTTTGGGCAACGTTATAAATACAATGGCAGAGAAACTAAAGGATAGCATAAAGCCGCCTGATCGCACTCCCACCAGCGGCTCCAACTGACCATGGCCAAACTGCGCTCCAAATTCGTTTGCCAGAGTTGCGGCACCAGCTACCCGCAGTGGCTTGGACAATGCATGCAATGCAAGGAATGGAACACGTTGGTTGAAGAGGTCGTTGATCGCGGAGTGGAGAAGCGTAGCATACCACTAAGCATCAAGAGCCGTAGCCCGAAGCCTGTCGCGATCGATGATATCCCCGCTCAGGATGGACCGCGCATTGCGTTGAGCGACAACGAACTTTCACGTGTGTTGGGCGGAGGATTGGTGCCGGGCAGCATCACACTATTGGGTGGCGAACCGGGGATCGGAAAGAGCACCTTGCTGCTCCAGACCGCATTGCGGAATCCGCATTTGAAGACGCTCTATGTCTCTGGTGAAGAGAGCGAGCACCAAGTGAAGATGCGTGCGGAACGCCTTGAGCAGGATGGTGGAAAGTCAAGAGTGGCGAGTGGCGAGTCTGGCAGGCGTCCTGAAATGCCAGACTCACCACTCTCCACACGCCACTCGAATTGCTTTGTCCTCACCGAGACCAACACGCAGAACATCTTCAAACACATCGAAGCGCTGGATCCCGGGTTGGTGGTGATCGATAGTGTGCAGACCCTTCACACCGCCGTGCTCGATGCCAGTCCCGGAAGCGTTGGCCAAGTGCGCGAATGCACTGCGGAGTTGATGCGTTACGCGAAGACCACCGGCGTGCCCATGGTGCTGATCGGCCACATCACCAAGGACGGTTTCATCGCCGGGCCCAAGGTGTTGGAGCACATGGTGGATTGCGTGCTGCAGTTCGAAGGCGACCGCGATCATGCGTACCGTTTGTTGCGTCCGTTGAAGAATCGATTCGGCAGCACCAATGAACTCGGCATCTACGAAATGCGTGGCAGCGGTCTCGCGGAGGTAGAGGATCCGAGCCAAGTGTTGCTCGGTCGTCGGGAAGAACGTCCGAGCGGCGTGGTGGTTGCGGCTACCATGGAAGGCATGCGGCCACTGCTGATCGAAGTGCAGGCTTTGGTGAGCTCCGCGGTCTATGGCACTCCACAACGCAGTTCCACCGGTTTCGATCTCCGCCGACTGAACATGTTGCTCGCCGTGATGGAGAAGCGCTGTGGCTTCCGGCTTGGGCAGAAGGATGTGTTCCTGAACCTTGCTGGTGGTTTCCGTGTGGAAGAACCCGCGATCGATCTGGCCGTGGTATGCGCCGTGCTAAGCAGCAACTCCGATATCGCTGTGCCCATGGATGTGTGCTTCGCCGGTGAAGTGGGGTTGACCGGTGAGATCCGGCCAGTTACGCGCACGGAGCAGCGTGTTGCCGAAGCAGCGAAACTCGGCTTTGGACGGATCTTCGTTCCAAAAGGCACCAAAGGCATTGCACCGACCAAAGGCATCGAAGTGGTGCAGGTTGGGCGCGTGGATGAGGTGCTGGGGCAGTTGTTCGGGTGAAAGAAGGGTTAGGAAGTGAGGAGGTGAGGAAGCCATGTAACCGCCGAGTTCCAGCGACTATTCGAGCAGCGTATTCTCGAAGCAACCAACCATGAAGGAGTTGCTATTGCCCATGTTCAGGTGAGGCGTTCAGTTCTTCACAAACCGCGCGGTGCTACTTCCATGGTTATCCGTGATCTCCACTGCGTAAACGCCGGTTACCAGATCTTCCACCGATAAGCTGATAATCTTGTTTCCTGCGGTGATCATTCCGGAACGCACCAGCTTTCCGAATGCATCGTGGACCGCCCACCGTCCTGTGCCAACAATTGCTTGCGACACTTGGATAGTGAGTTCACCTGTGGTCGGGTTGGGCCAGATATTCAATGCATCTTGATTCGCGCGCGCTGCGATCCCTGTAGAAATATCTGCGATCAACTCTGCGGTGTTCGTCCGTATCGGCGGATTGAAGTCGAAGTAGATGTCGGCGAAATTGGCCAGTGTTTCGC
>Ga0335394_10004550_pt1 | contig 15759 bp, 18 predicted proteins | sample MAT03_FD_205741 | JGI IMG/M metagenome (GOLD analysis project Ga0335394, IMG submission 205741) | Freshwater microbial communities from Lake Fryxell liftoff mats and glacier meltwater in Antarctica - MAT-03 (spades assembly) (version 2) ... | reverse complement strand
AAATAAAAAGATTGTTTTGTAACTTTAAATTTTGATAATAATAAAATCAAAAAATCAAGCCACTTAATTTAAGGATAATATATGAAAGTTGTAATGGAAAAACGTTTAAACTTACGCGAATACCCCTTAAATAAATTAAAAATTATGCATCAAAGCTGGCGTGATCTTCTTTTTCTACACTGGAAAATTGATCCTGCCTTAATTCAAGAAACGTTGCCGGAAGGATTATTTGTAGATACATTTGATGGAAGTGCATATATTAGCGTTATCCCATTTTTACTCCAAGATCTTCATCTGCCTCTTATACCTCCTATACCCGGTTTTTCAAATTTTGTTGAAATTAATTTACGAACATATGTCAATGATAAGAACGGCCTACCAGGCGTATGGTTTTATTCATTACACATTAATAGTAAGCTTTGTGCCTTCATAGCAAAAAAAGTATTTGGATTACCGTATCATTTTGCAGAAATAGAACTAAAAAAAAGCGAAAATACTCATATTAAATATAATTTAAAAGATGAAAATTCTTCTTTGATGGAATTTAATTATCAACCAGACGGTAATTTATATTTAGCCAAGCCTGAAACTTTGGACTTCTTTCTCTTAGAGCGGTATGTTCTATTTTCCTTATATGCAAACGAGCTTTATGTTGGCCGTGTTCATCATGTACCGTACCCTATTTCAAAAGTGAATGCTACATATAAAGCAGAAAATCTTTTTACATTTAATTCTTTTAAACATCCCAGTCAAAAACCTGATCTCATAAACTACTCTCCTGGATTAAATGTTGATTTATTCAGATTTGAGAAAGTTTATTAACACATCATTCATCCCTAAAAAATCTTAAAGCCAAAAATGCTAAAAAAAATCTCAAATATATTGAAAACAAGTAAAAATTTAAATATAGAGATTTTAGTCTTGAGACTCTTTTATTTCAGGATATCGCAAAACAAATTTAAGGAGAGAATGATGTTAGTTTTCCAAAATGCATGTAGAACTGTTTTTTTACTTTGTATGCTAAGCCTTACACCTTTTTATGGGTATAGTGCTCAAAGTATAAATGACAATGAAATACTCAATCCGAATTTTGAAAACAATCTAGTCGATTTATCAAAAAAATGTAGCTGTAAACAGTTAACCTATTATCTAAATATTGAGGATTTTGTAGAAAGTTTTATCGAAATACCTACATCTAATGTTTTAGTAGACAGTACAACAATAACATCTAGTTATTTGGCAGGAAGAGCGGCTCTCTATAACGAAAAGAATGTTAAAGTGGGCACCTGTTCCGCTTCATTTTTAAATATGCAAAACGCTGATGGCATCTATACAGATATTTCAAACTATCTATCTGTTGATAGCGGCCTTATTGTCACATGGTTTACACCGACTACGCTTATTAATTTGGAATTAGACAGTATCGTCCATTCCATGGTTACTGAATGTATTGTTTTGGCATCTACAAAAGTGGGTGTCAATCCATTTTACGGAAAAACTTTTAATATGGTTGTTTCATCTGATGATCAAAAAATTTATTTTAAATTAACTAGAATAAAAAATTAAGGGAAGCCAAAAACTTAAGTAATTTATCTAAGATACATCTGGATAAATTACTTAAGTTTTCTTAAGCCTTGAAATGAAGCGAAGTTGGCATATAAAAATAAAATAAAAACTTAACATCAATACTCTTTTGATCTACCCTCAATTTACCGACCTATTCTACTAATGAGGATTTTTTATGAATAAATTAATGCTACTCTTTTCCTGCCTTATCTTTTTGATAAGCGGGAGTGTAAATGCTATCATTACAGATAAGGCTGTGACATCTACTCTTAACGCCACATATGAGGTTGATGCTGTTTGGGCAACAACCTACCAAGTCACTGTGACACTTAAAAACATACAAACAAGTTCTACAACTTCTTGGGTTTCAACTTTTACAATGCCCGCAAGCTACGTATTAAGTTCCCACGTTTCGTCAGGAGTTTTTACCGTCAGTGGACAAAACGTAACAGTTAAAAACTTAAGCAGCAAAGGTATTATCGCTCCTGGTAAATCGATAACTTATTCCATGATGATCAACATGCCTCGTGGTATGCCGACCGTTATAAATAATTTACAGGCCACTGCAAACGGTGGTACTACTCCCCCGCAAATAATTATTCCTGTTGCACCGGTTTTAAACCCAATTCTTGAAATTTCAGCAAATGATTATACAGTTTCGTGGAATAGTGTAGCAAATACCACTTCTTATATTTTACAACAAGACAGTGCGGCTAATTTTTCTAACGCTCAAATAGTTGCAACAGGAAATATTCTTTCTAAAACTTTTATGGATCAGCCTATAGGATCTTATTATTATCGAGTCATCGCTCAAAACAATACTTGGAGCAGTCCTTTTAGTAATACAAAGATGATTACAATATCTGATAACGGCCCAATAACTCCCCCAACTATTACTCCAGCAATTGAATATTCTGCATGGTATATAGACTGGACAAGTTGGTTTACAGGACCTCCATTTGTTATCCCGACAGATGTTAACTTGATTAATGTGTTTGTAGGGAGACTAAATTTTGGGGCTGATGGCAAACCAACGATGGATGGATTTGGTAATATGACTTTAGAGCAACTACAGAAGTTTTCAACGTATTGCGCTTCTCAACAGTCCAAAATAGCTGTTAAAGTATCCATCGGCGGTGGTGGTGGTTCTTACGACAAATGCTGGGACTTGTTGACAACATCAAACAGCCAAGCTTTTGCACAAGGTATGGCAGATTTTTGCCATGCACATGGTGTAGTAGGTGTTGATTTTGATTACGAGGCTTTTGGCTCTGAAGAGCAGGAAGTTTTGGTTGGAACATTGATTAAACAATTCAAAGCACTTGACCCTAACTTTCAAACAAGTTTATGCACAAATGCAGGTTTTGGGCCTAATTTCCCATGGCAGGCTGTTGTCAAAACTATCATGGATGCAGCAGCTATTTCGCCCGGTATCTCTGCATTAGACAGGTTGTATGTGATGTCTTATTACAACTCGATAGAAGACGAAAAAGTTTGGGTAACAGGCTGGGCAAATTGGATGATACAAAATTATGGCTTTACACCTGCCAGAATCTCTGTCGGCATTGATGATTTTGATGCTCACGCCTATGATCCTGTAGTATTTAGAGCATGGGCTGCAAGCCAAGGTTATAGCACGGCACATTGGGCGTTTGATCCGGCTCACCCTTAAGAGTCAATTCGGTAATGCGAAAAAATTTAAGATCTTCTTTAGATTTTTTCGCATTATTTCATTCTTAAATATTTTCACGTTCTACTTAGTAAAAAGTCGAATATAGATTGCATTCAGTGTGATTGCTGTAAGTGAAATAGCAACAATAGTTACTCCAATCTGAGCTGAAACCAAAGAGATCTTCCATAAAATGGGACTTGTATCAAGGAAAGTCCATGCAACTCAATCTTTAAAGTACCCCCTGAAATGACTTTTAAAATAGTGTTTGCTATGATATTAATGCAAACAGCTCTAGACGATGCAATAAGCAAAGTGGCAGTAGCAGGAACTAGTGCTATTCCTAACCCAACTTAAACCCCAAGTTTACCTATTTCATATATTGACATTCCCGACATAAAACTCCCCTGTTATTATAAATTACAATATTATGAATAATCCGCCAGATGGGATCTGAAGAACTTTTTCATTGATAGTTTGCGGAAATAGAACACCAAAAAACCCTAAAGGAATAGCTCCAGCATATATTAAAGTCTCTTTTACATTTTTCAAAAGGGAAGTTCTATAGGTTTCATGAAGACCTAATGTTAAAAGCGTAGCAGCAAGAAAGAAGATGGAAAAGGCAATTTTTTGCACAAGAAAGCAAATAGAAAAAACAGCGCCTACATTAAAATTTAACCTTGAAATAGGTGAAATTTTTCTAAACTCGCCAGGTCTTACTTTATTCGGTGCTATAACATCTCTATAAAAATCACAACTTCCAGTAAATACTGAAGACATAGATACTCCTTATTAACTTTAAAATATAATTATACAAAATTTGTTATTTATATAGAATTAAATAATTCAATATTATTTAATTCTGAAAAGAAAATTCATACAAACCTTCTTGCTTAATAATTGTTTGCACTGATAAAGACAAAAATTGCTCAAACGATTTTTTGTCTCGGATAGCGTTTCTTACTTCGGTTGACGAATTATTTTTTGACTGTATAAATGCATAAATTGGACGATCATCAATCTGCCCCTCTAGATAAGATAAATCTATATCTCCCCTAAGAGCTACTAAAAAAGAATTAGCTTTCAGTGCCATCAAAGCACCTATTGTGTCTTGGGTATGCTTTTCTTTAAGCGTGATACCCCTCATAAAAACAGCTCGATACTTTTCGCTTACCTCAACATCAGAGCTCATTAAATTTTCAGTGACAACATCTGATCCAATAATTCCAAGAATGTCAACGCTGAACGCACATGAATTAAACTTTAATTGTAATTCTTTTGGTGTCCAGTAAGTTATCAAAACTTTTGGATGATCCTGATAGATGCTTGCAATCATTTTTTGGCGAAGCTTAAGGTCTGTTCTATTTTTAAATTGATCGCCACCAGGAACCGGATAAATTAAAACATAATCCACATACTTTGATAACGCTTGATCTATCACATCTTGATGACCTAAATGAATAGGGTCAAACGATCCTATATAGTAACCAAGCTTTAATTCTTCCAAATGTTTCCAATCAAACGTCTCATCTAATAATTCAGCACGCATGCTAAATGCGCTAAATAATGCTCCAGCAAACAAAAAAATGGATAGTATTTTGGGAATAGAGTGTTTCATAAAATCCTCAAAAAAAAGTGATTATAGGCAGTTTTCTTTCGATAATCAATCATATATCTCTTAAGTTAATGGCATTGGGGTTTAGCGTAAGGTGTTGATTTTATCTATCTTTGTGGGTGCTATATACCTAGTAATGACTCACCTAAAGTAGTTAGTTTAATTTTTGGTTGAGCATAGCTTGGATCTTCAAGATACTGCTCAAATTCTTTATAGATGTGGTCTTTACTGTATTTGAGTTCCGGTGGGGCCGGGTTGTGCCCTGTTGCGACACCCATTTCAAAAGCTTGCCTTCTAAATACCATCCCCTCTTCTGTTAACCTGGACTTTGGAACGTAGCATAAATAGCCAACCATTCTTACTTTTTGGTTATCACTAAAAGGTCTATTCGCATGCTGATTCCAATGAATGGTTCTTGAATCCCATAGAATAGGTGAGCCTCGAGGAGCTGTAATGTGCTGCAGGCAATAAGGGTTTCCTGCCTCATCTGTACCATTTACAAAAAAATCATGTCATTTTTTTTATAAGGTATGCTGTAGAAAAAATAAAGTTTGAATAGTGGAAAAAAACAGCAGAATTAAGGTATTGATCCGAAAATTATAAAAGCTTCAAATCGTAACTTCTTAATTTTTAGTGAATTTCTCTATAATTTTGACTATTGCATTAAAAATATTATTTGTCAAAAACACAAGTCTTTTGGGGATTTTTTTAAACTGAAGATAGCAACAAGTGTCGTCAGAATTTGTGTGTCATTTTGACGACACTTGCTGCTCGGACAACCGAAAATTACTATTTTACTGCAATCTTAACAATCGTTTTCTAATTTATTAACAATTATGCGCTAATTTATTAATTAATTAAAATTGAAGAATAAAAAAATCTTTTATTTAATTATATAAACTTTTTAGTATAGATCATGGTGCCACATTATTAAAATCCTCTAAGGATTGCATTTTCCTTGATTATTTGAATTTAAAGCAAATTGTATCAACTCCCCTACATCCCCAAGTGAAGGAATTTATTAATAATTTAGTGAACGAATGTTTAAAACATAGTTTATAAATAAAAGGTGAAAACTTTGAAATGTTCCCCTTAGATATTGCTTTTGTGTTAACAGGAGGACGCCAAATGATTCTGCAATCGCCAAATAAAATAGAAAAATTAAAAATTACTAGTAGAAGTTTTAGAGTTTAAAGCTATTTTAAATGAGATGAATAAATCAGGGACGTTAACTGAAACTAACATTCTAAACTTAAAAGCTAAAATGGGCAACGCAATAAAAACTCAAGGAACAAATCGAGAAAAAGAATCGAAATGGCCCAACAAATTGTTTTCTCTCGTGGGTAAAAATTATTGCAAATACCTCGATAACGAATTAATTTTAGACTTCTAAATACTTTTGTCGATCATCTGCCGTAGTTGTTCTTGAAAATGATTATTTGGCTGAACACAGGGCCGTTTTTCTTTTAAAAAGTTTAAGATTTGATCATATGTTAAGTTTGGAAATTTATTTGAAAGATAAATAATCATAATTGAGGCACTTCTTGACATTCCTGCAGCGCAGTGGATTAATATTGCCCCTTCATTCATTCTTTGATCGATGATTTGGATTAAATTCGCCTGAAAAGCGTTAACTAATTTAACGTCAGAATCAAAAAGAGGAACATCGATATAATGAAATTCATAATCAGAAAAGTAATGCTTAGAATCTTCTGTGCAACAAATGATTGAGTTTATGTTTTTTTCAAATAACTCTGTTTTTTTTAAAAGAAGAGCTTCGTCAGTTTTTCTCCCAAGAATTCTTCCAGCTCCATATTGATTACCAAGATAGAGTCCTGGTAATATTTGGTTAAAGCTAACGTTGCAGGCTTCTTCACTTGTTTCAAAATCTACTTCTTTAAATTCTTTGGAAATATTTCCTGATATGAGGTTTTTTATATCTTGCTGGAATTTAGACCATTCTTTAGGTTGATGAGTCGTTTGCCAATTTAAAGAATTTGCTGTTTGAAATGAAGCTTGCATACTTTTCCTTTGTTAATATTTTATTAAGATATCAAATAACTTAATAATCTACAATTATTTTTAATTCTTTTGGCGTCCAATAATTTAACAAAACTTTCAGAAAAACAAGTTACATCATTTAAAAGATTATACGAAATACTAAATTTACTTTGATATACCCTTGAAATATGCAAAAAATAAATTGAGTAATTTTCGGTATAATGTAGAAAAGGGGGTAACCATATGACTACACATCATCAAGATCAAACAAGGTTAACTTTTGAGCTTCCTGTTATAGAGCATAAGAAATTAAAAGCTATCACCTCTTGCTGGCGTTTCCTTAAAGGTCTTAATTTTTGATTGCTTAAAAGAGCATCTTTTAAGGGAAAATGTTCCAAACGAAGAGACTATTAAAGTTTTCAAAGAAACAGATGAAGGTAAAAACCTAATACGTTGTAAAGATTTTAATGACTTTACTGGTAAGCTTGGATTAAAATAAATCCTGAATATTTCTTATACGATTAAGTTTAAAAAGGAATTAAAACAGCAAGAAAAACAAGGAAAGAACAGGGTCAGATTCGGATCTATTTAAATATTGAGCTAAAACTAAGAATTTGTAAATTTGTCAAACCATTCACATTTGAATGACTAAATAATTGGGGAAAAGAGGTTACACTTGCCTGAATTGCATTATGCGAACCTTTGTCTGAACGGTTCGAGTAAAATATGTAGCTTGAGAATTATTCTTAGCGTAGTTTTAAAATAATAAACAGGCTCTATCAACCTAGATTATTCGCTAAAACAGTTGAAGGATAAATCCTTCAAACACGATCTCAGAATAAATTCTAATCTACATATTTAGCGCAAATAATTGAAGGATTTTGAAAATAGATTGCTGACAGTAAGACTCGAACTCACGACCCCCTGATTACAAATCAGGTGCACTACCAACTGTGCTATGTCAGCGTGGTAGGAAAAATTGGGGGCAGTTGGACTCGAACCAACGCAGACCGAAGTCGAGAGATTTACAGTCTCTTGCCATTGCCACTAGGCGATACCCCCGAATGAAAGAAAATTGCTGACAGTAAGACTCGAACTCACGACCCCCTGATTACAAATCAGGTGCACTACCAACTGTGCTATGTCAGCGTAACAAGATTGACTCTTGTTGAAGGCACTTTTATAGCAAATTGTGCTCTTTTGGATCAAGCTTTTTTTGATTAAAAATAAATTATATCTATTTTGTGATGAGTCAATTCCTTGAAGAATTGACTCTAAACACTTAAAAATAAACGAAAAGAACACTAAAAAAACTTGGTTGATTTATTCTTCTGTTTTCTTTAATTCCGACGTGTCTTCTTCCATTTTTCTAATGGCAGCGCCAAAAGTTCTTTCCATTAGATCAGTGCCTTTTGGCTGATTAATCCATTTAGCCGTTAGTTTTTTCTTAACTCCGCTACCGCCTTTTGTAAGGAAACAGCATTGTTTAAATTTTTTCCCTGATCCACATGGGCATGGGTCATTCCGACCAACCTTTTTATCCATATTTACCCCTTTAATTAAATAAATAATTCCTTTATCATTAGCTGAAGTATAATCTTTTCTCTCTTTTTTTAACATAAGTAACAATAAAAATGTCAGCACCCAACACAAAATTTGCCTGGACAGGCCTTGGTAAAAGGCTTGAAAGTACAGTCCGAAAAGCCCTCTTTGACTATGAAATGTTAAAAGATGTGACTAAAGTAGCTGTTGCTTTGAGCGGCGGTAAAGATAGTTTAACTCTCCTTTACATGCTAAAAGCAATTTCAGGCCGGGGATTTCCAGAACTTGACATCACCGCCATTAACGTTCAGGGCGAGTTTTCTTGTGGCGCCGGTGTCAACTCCAACTATTTGCAAGGAATTTGCGATCAGCTTGAAGTCCCCCTTATTTTCAGGGAATCGACACAAAAACTAGAAACACTTGAATGTTATAACTGCTCGCGCGAAAGACGCCGATTACTTTTTTGTGCAGCGCTTGAGGTTGGAGCTACTACCATCGCATTTGGTCATACCCAAGATGATAATACCCAAACAGTGTTGATGAATCTATTGCACAAGGCAGAATTTGCCGGCAATTTACCAAAACTTCATATGTACGATTATGGTGTGACCATCATTCGTCCCTTGATTTATGTTGGCGAAAACGATATACGTAACTTTGCAACAAACCAAGGCTTCATGCGGATCATGTGCAGATGTCCTGTAGGGCAAAATTCTTTACGTAAGCAAACAGAAGATCTTTTAAAACAAATTGAAGCTCTTTTTCCTAACGCAAGAGAAAATATCGCAAAAGCAGGACTTGTTTATGGGTCGGACAAAGCATCAAGAAAATAGGAGTCCATTTCAATTGAGTGATTCAATAAGCGAACATGAAAGTACAGTAAATATTCAAGGAGTAGAAATTGCTCTTGGATTTCCGGACGTTTTTAATTTTGAGTGGATAGGTCAGCAAGATGTGCTAAATCAACTTTTGGCTGCTTGGCTTGTGATTGACAAACAAGACATCCCCTTAAACCCGCGTCTTATTGGTAAGCCTGGTGTCGGTAAAACAACTTTGGCTTATGCAGCTGCCAAAAAATTAGAAAAACAAGTCTACATCTTTCAGTGTACAATGGATACGCGCCCAGAAGATTTGCTAATTACGCCGGTTATCGATAAAACAGGTGGTATACGCTATGTAGCCTCTGCGCTAGTTACTGCTATGATTCGTGGCGCTGTTTGCATATTGGACGAGGGTAACCGCATGAGTGAAAAATCATGGGCATCTTTAGCACCACTCCTTGACACACGTCGCTATATTGAATCTATTATTGCAGGCTTAAAGGTTTCAGCGCATCCTGATTTTCGCATTTGTGTCACGATGAATGATGATGCATCCACGTTTGAAATCCCTGAATATATTCACAGCCGTCTTCAGCCACAAATTTATTTGGATTTCCCAGAAGCTGAAGAAGAAAAGCGCATTCTGCAAGAAAACCTACCCTTTATCAATGACTATATCATGGATTACGTCGTTAACTTTCTTCAAAGAGCGCACGCTGGTAACGAAAATTATACGATTAGAGACGGTATTAATATTGCAAGATACGCAGCTAAAAGAATAAAAGCTACTTACGGAACAAGATCTGCAAGCAAAACAGAGCTTGATAGTCTGTTAAGACAGTCTGTCATGATGACACTTGGTGATGAAGCCTTGATTTATATGATGGAAACTTAAAAAAAGCCTATATGTTTTATTTGCAAAAAAATCAAATCTTTGCAGTACCCATCACCCATTACAACATAGAAATGGCGCTTCAGGTGAGACTTGCAATTGATGAACTTAAGCCAGACTGCATTGCTGTTGAATTTGCAGAAACGATGCAACTGCAGCTATTGCATGCGGCATCAAGACTGCCGGACACAAGCGTTGTCGTAGCTCATCACCTTGAACATGAGTCCATTTACTACATGTGCGAGCCGTGCGATGCAGGTTTTGAAGCGTTACGATCAGCGCTTGAACTCAAAATACCTGCCTTCTGCATAGATCTTGATGTAGCTAACTACCCTGAGATTCCTGAAGTTTTGCCCGATACTTACTCTATTAGTCGAATTGGCCTTAAGAGCTATTATGAAGCATACAAAAAAAGTAAGCATCATAAAAATCTAAAAATTGCTAAAGATGACCCCCGCGAAATATACATGGCAAAAAGACTAAAAGAGCTCTCCTTTTCATATGAAAGAATTTTATTTGTTTGCGGAATGGCTCACGCTGAAAATATTCTGAAATTAACCGAGCAAAACGCTTTTAGGGTGACAGAGCATTGCAAAAGAAGTTTGATAGAACTTACAGCGCTTACCGAAAAGTCTAACCGTGAGGTGATGGCAGAATTTGGATATCTTAGCTCAAAATATGAGCTATGCCGAAAAGGACACTTTTTAAATGGAAACCTACCTGATAGACAAAAAATCATCTATCAACTCTTTAAAGATGCATCGGTAAATTACATTAAAAATACAGGTAATACCTTTCCTTTTTATCATTTTAGAAATATCATGAAATTTTTAAGAAACTACGCCCTCATTTATAATCGGTTAATGCCTGATCTATTCCAGATCATAACGGTAGCAAAGCTCAACGTCGATTCAAACTACGCCTACGAGGTTTGGGCTCTTGCAACGCAATATGAACATCATAAAAATGTGGACTCCCTAAACGAATCAGACCTTTCCATTGAAGATATTTGGGGTAAAAGTAAAATTATTCGTTTCGACATGAAGCAAAAAAGTCGAAAAAATTCATTTTTTGATAGGCAAGCAAAATCCAAATCCTCATATCGATTTAAACCGCCTGGCATGTTTAGTATCTGCTCCTACCCAAAAGAAGATCTTGTAATAGAGCGTTTTGGAAATTTTTTAAAAAAAAAAGGGTCGGAGCTTTTAAGAGAAGAGGCTTCTAAAACATTAAAATTTTCAACAAGTCTTGAAGATGGCATCGACACGAAAGAGACTATCAGACATTGGCATGAAAAACAAATTTATGTAAAAGTTAAAGGTAAACCACAGGGAGAAGTGGGCTCTGTTGTTGTGATTTTTGATGAAGATGCAAAAGATAAATCAGAGGAAAAAGAGGAAACTTTCAAAGAAAAATTTCCTTGGACAACAACTTGGCTTGGCGAACACTCTCAAGAGTCAGATATGGCTTTTTATTCGACAAGAATTGGTGACAACGTTGTAGGACCTGGCATATGTCGCTGTGAATATGGCGGATTCATGATGTCATACCCACCAAGAAGATTGCGGGATGTCTGGTCAGACTCAGATTATGAAGAATGCCAAACAAAAGCTGAAATTTTGCTAATGGCAGCTATTGACTATGCAGTAAAACCTTTAATTATTTATGTTGCTGCAAAGCCTCCCCGATCTATCATTAAAAGCTTTGCGAAACGCTTTGGCAAAAAAATAATCTATTTACCTCTCGGGGGCTTTTCACAAGTTACGATGAATAAGCTACGTATTTTTCATGTGCTTGACGGCCAAGATAAGCGAGAAATAGCTGACGACTATATTTTTTAGTAGCCCTTTTTCTTGATATTTAAAAAAACTTCTGCAATAAGTTCTTTTAAATCTTGCAACTTTTCGATGATGGAAGGTGGCATCCTCATATCGAGATATAAATCATGAATCTCATCTTCAAGAGCTAGTAATTGTTGTTTACTGACTTCAATTTCGAAGAGATCAATAGGATCAGTATTAAATTTTGCTGCAAGCATGGGGATTTCCATTTCAAGATAAGATATTTGCTCCAGGGTGCCAATTAAAGCACCATGATCTTCTTCAAGACTTCTTTTTGATGGGTTTATTTCGTTTATTTTACCGTCTATAAGCTGCAAAATAGCGTTAAAGTAGCGATCGCGTCTTTTATCGGCATTATCTTTCCAGTTGCTTAAATTTTCGAGGTTAATACCCTTTGGATGATTTTTTAAAGTCATCAATCTTTTAATCCTCGGCACTAAACATTTCTGGATTTCAATTTTTAGAAGATTTTTTTGATTATTAGAAATATCAACATCGTCTAGAAGATGCTCTTGATAGTCATCTATTAATTGTAGATCCCTCTCTATTAAAGCGCTAAAATCATCGATTGTGTGTTTGACAACAGCCTTTGATATGGCTTCCTTATCTTTTGCAGTTGAACAGACTTGAACCCATAATTTTGCCTTATCAATCCATTCGTTATATTTTGTAAAGGCATCTAATTGCTTGTAAGTAGCCCCATCATTTTTCACAATTTTTTGAACACGTTTAACATCTCGGATCATCGGGTTCATAACTGACTGGACAAAAGAATAAAGCTCATCATCAACTTCATTTTTTAAATCTTCACGAACAACACTTAAAACTTGCAGTACGTCAGCTGCATTTTTGTTTAATTCGCGAATACGACCTGCAAGTTTTCCATCTTCTTTGACTTCAACTTTAGGTTTATTAAATTTAAAAAGATTTTTTAGTTTGATGATGAATTCATCAATGAATGTTTTTTCTTGTCTTTGCTTGGTTAGCTCGTTACGCTGAGTAACGAACCCCCCGACAAATGCATGAATTGCTTTAAAAAAATCAATGTGCGAATCGGAGTCTTTATGGCGAAAATTTTTGGGATTATTTGGGTTTCTGATCGACATTTCTAAAAATACCTACAGTTCTATATTCCACCACTTTAGAGTAAAATTTTTTTTGGTTTTTAATCTCTAGTCTGTACCACTTATTATAATACATTTTTATAAAAATAACAAATAAATATTCAATTTTAATCTTTAAAAAAACAAATGTTTAATTTATGAAAACAGAAAAATATTAAAATATTATTAAGATCAATGTTGTTTTTCATAAAAACTCTCTTAAGATCTTAAATTTTAAGAAAAAAGTACCATAAAAGGTTAATTTATTGATAGAATAAGCACTTGGTATGTAAAAAATTAAAAGGAACAACATGAAAAAGCGACCTACAATATTGATTACAAATGATGATGGTATTCATGCACCAGGAATCAGACATCTTTGGAATGCCCTTAAAGACTTTGCTGACCTCACTGTTTGCGCGCCTGCAACTGAGCAATCAGCTGTTGGACTGTCCATTTCAATTCGAAACCCTCTACATATCCAAAAAATAAAATGGTATAATCCCGTATCCTCTTTTCATGACCAAAACGAGCAAATAGATGCTGTTACATGGGCTGTTAATGGCACTCCTGCTGACTGTGTTAAACTTTCTTTAAATGTAATTTTTGACACCATGCCAGATTTAGTCGTCTCAGGTATCAATCGTGGATCGAATGCAGGAAGAAACGTTCTTTATAGCGGCACTGTTGCAGGAGCTATTGAAGCTGTTATGCATGACATCCCGGCTATTGCTTTTTCCTGCCGCGATTTTTTAGAGCCTGACTATCAAACGTTTGAGCAATACATTCCGCTTATCGTCCAGTATGCATTAGATAATCCTTTACCCAAAGGCACCCTACTAAATGTTAACTTCCCTGATAAAAGTCATAAAACTTTTAAAGGCTTTTGCTTAGCCCGGCAGGGAAAAGAATTTTGGGTGGAAAACCCGGATAAAAGAACGCACCCTGCTGAAGGAAGTGACTACTACTGGCTTGGAGCAAAAATTGCAAGCTACGATGAGCATGAAGACTCAGATATTAGCTGGCTTAATAAAGGCTACATAACAGTTGTACCCGTACAAGTTGGCGAATTGACAGATCAAACTTATTTAAAGGAGCATAAAGCAAATTTTGCAAATTTAAATAGTTTAGTTCAATTACAAAATAAGCAAGCTGCAATTAAATAGGGCTCTTTATATAAAAACCCTTGACAAATTTTATGGATTGTTTTATAAAATGTTCAATAATTCTTATAATTTTAAAGGTTTTTTCATGAACATCGATCATTCAAAAAATAGTGCATTTGGCGATAAATATTTTCTATATATTAACTCTCCGACAGCAAGGTCCTCATCACTTATCAAATGGGATAACAGATTTAAAACTACCCCACTTTTAAGCAGCCTTTCAGCTCTTTTTACAATATTTCAAAAATGTATTATTATTCCTGCAATGAGCTGCTATAACCCCAACTTAATCAAGAGTAATCATTATTTTAATTATATTAAAACACAAGAAATTAGTAAGTGCTGTATCTTGCTTATCCCGATTATTGGAGACATTATTGTCTATTTTCTGGATAAAGACTTAAATGCATTATCAGCAAAACTTAAATCTTACACATTTAACGATTACGATAAAATTGCTATAAAAGATGCTGTAAAATCTATACCCCAAAAAGAAAGAGAAGGTTTTGTTAATTTCGTATTAAAATTTTACTCAATCGATAAATTCAACAAATTCAATGCAGCTGAATTAGCATCGTTTATGGAATTCTTAAAGGAAATCCCTGAAAAAGAAAGACAAAGCTATAGTTACTTTTCAAAAATTTTTATTGAAAGTATTTTTGCAGATTTAAATTCTGCTAAAACTTATATTGAAGCAATTAAAGAAATTCCTTTAAATCAACGCGAAGCACTTGCTAAGGATCTAATCGATTATGTTCGATCTCTTGGCAAACTGAAACCCGATGTTGAAAAATTTTTATCCAATAGTTTTGGCTATTGGTTTTTCGTGGCGCGATCTTCTTGAGCCTGACTATCAAAGGTTTGAGCAATACATTCCGCTTATCGTCCAGTATGCATTAGATAATCCTTTACCCAAAGGCACCCTACTAAATGTTAACTTCCCTGATAAAAGTCATAAAACTTTTAAAGGCTTTTGCTTAGCCCGTCAGGGAAAAGAATTTTGGGTGGAAAACCCAGATAAAAGAACGCACCCTGCTGAAGGAAGTGACTACTACTGGCTTGGAGCAAAAATTGCAAGCTACGATGAGCATGAAGACTCAGTTATTAGCTGGCTTAATAAAGGCTACATAACAGTTGTACCCGTACAAGTTAGCGAATTGACAGATCAAACTTATTTAAAGGAGCATAAAGCAAATTTTGCAAATTTAAATAATTTAGTTCAATTACAAAATAATCAAGCTGCAATTAAATAGGGCTCTTTATATAAAAACCCTTGACAAATTTTAAGGATTGTTGTGTAAAATATTCAATAATTCTTATAATTTTAAAGGTTTTTTCATGAACATCGATCATTCAAAAAATAGTGCATTTGGGGATAAATATTTTCTATATGTTAACTCTCCGACAGCAAGGTCTTCATCACTTATCAAATGGGATAACAGATTTAAAACTACCCCACTTTTAAGCAGCCTTTCAGCTCTTTTTACAATATTTCAAAAATGTATTATTATTCCTGCAATGAGCTGCTATAACCCCAACTTAA
>Ga0335394_10004546_pt1 | contig 15766 bp, 17 predicted proteins | sample MAT03_FD_205741 | JGI IMG/M metagenome (GOLD analysis project Ga0335394, IMG submission 205741) | Freshwater microbial communities from Lake Fryxell liftoff mats and glacier meltwater in Antarctica - MAT-03 (spades assembly) (version 2) ... | reverse complement strand
TCTTGAAAACCGGAGATGTCGTAAGGCATCCGTGGGTTCGAATCCCTCCCCATCCGCTGATTTCTCCTGCGGATCACTTTGGAACACATCGTTTCTGCCCTGTTTTCCCAATGCAGTTGCGAGTTCTTGCGTATTTTTTGCCGTTGCCTTCGGCGTCGTTTTGTATCGTTTTTCTGTATCGCGAGCTACGCTTTTATCTCGCGGCTAGGTCATGAGTCTGGCTGTCCATCGACGTCGTTGTTTGGCAACCTCTACGAACAGGTTTCAAAGTGCCGACGCCCGCTTTTACACCGTCAGCTAAGAAAAACACCTGATAGCCCTTGTCTTCATGGCCTTTGTCTTCAAAATTGCGAGGGCGAGCGTTAAAAATATCGAGTTTACAACTCACTCAGCACTAACCGTCGACCAAGCGTGCTGCGTGACGAAACGGCACTTCGTTTCAACTTGCGGCGGTCGCCCAAACCGACGCCCCTAGCTTGCGACGAAAATGCTTCGGTAAAATATCAATCGCAACTAAGATCCAGCCATCTTCGCAGGGTGGTCGGAAGGCTGTTTCGGAATCACTGGCTTTTAGTTGTCCCCGGTACGGTTGCTAGTTGCACTGGGGATAGTTTTGGTTGGGCTTGGAACCGTTTTGGGGCCAGCCTATCTGCCTGCTATTCGAAAGAATGGCAGCGAATTTGTCGACAGCTTGATGCCGGACGAGATCCGACAGGATTCGGCCAAAGCGGAACTCGATCGCGGTCGCGCACATGCTGTCGAAGCGGTCAAGCTTTCCGAGGTGAACCTCGCGAAACGAGAAGACGATAGGAAGCTGCTCGCCACGACGAAGGATTAAATCGATCTCGTCAACGGCAAGCTCTCTCCTGCCAAGGAGTTCTTGGTTTCTGAGAACGATGGTATCGACTTGGTAAGTTTGCCCCTTGACGTCTGCGCGCTGACAACTCGACGAGCGGAGCTAGACGAGCTCAAGTCCGAGCTTGAAAGCTCTATCGCGAACGCCGGTAAACAGCACGTCGATCTCTCGGATCGTGCACGTGCCGTCGTTCTTCAACTCGATGGGCAATAGAGCAAGCTGGGCAAGCAGATCGCCGATCGGCACGTGAGCAAGGCCGAAGATCGCTTCCAATCGAGTACGAGTACGAGTACCGCTTCACTGAGTACCGCTTCACTGAGTACAAGTACGATTTTAAGGCATTCTATGGCAGTGGCGATGGACGGGAAGTAGGTCACTTTAATGCCCGACAATCCGTGCTATACTTTGAGTTGTCGAAAGAACTCTTACGAGCTGTTATGCAGCTGCTGCCGTTCTTTCCCTCGATTTGACTCCAAGAAGATTGGATCAGTTGTTCGGGACCGCATGTTGCCCGGCGACGGATTGGTTGTATGCCTTTATTTAGGGGGATCGAATCCCCGTGCCGCCGACAGGGTTGCTCGACAAGACAAATCCACCCAAACATCCCTATGCGAACGACAACCGCCGCGGCTGGCATTCAGCCGATTTCGACTTGGAAGAAGTCGACATGAAGTTCTTGGAAAAGAGTCAGCAGTTTATGCGTCAGCAAGTTGAGAAAAATCCTAACGAGCCTTTCTTTCTTTATCATGCAACGCAAGCCGTTCGTCTTCACTCGTTTCCCGGCAAAGATTTCAAAGGCAAGACACAATCTGGCCCCCACGGCGACTTTATCTTTGAATTGGATTGTATCGTCGGCGAACTGATGAAGACGCTCATTGAACTAGACATTGACGATAACATGATGGTGATCATTTCTAGCGACAACGGGCCAGAAGCCCCCGACGGTCTATCCTATGCGCCATGACTACAATCACGACGGCGCCTGGCCGTGGCGCGGAGTGAAACGGGACAAATGGGAAGGTGGTCACCGAGTCCCACTCATCGTCCGCTGGCCTGGCAAGGTCGTAACGGGTTCGACATCCGCTCAGATCACTTCGCTGTGCGATGTATTTGCAACCGCGGCTGAATTGGTCGGTTCGAAGGTTCCGGAGAACGCTTTCGCGTTGGAAACACTGCTTAAACAATCGATCGCAGCCGGACGCAGCCGACCGTTGACTTTGGAGAAGCCATGAGACAATTTTGTGCACGACTAATCCTACGCGTAACCCTAAGCGCTTTGCTAGTCATCGAGCTGCCTTACTCAGGAATCGCGAGCCAAAGCCGGATGGATGTTGTCCTCGAGACCGATGTTCATAGGTTTTTTTCGTCACTGCCGATACGCGACCGATAGATCGAACAATATGGAACAGAGCCTTGGTGCCAGGATTCTACGTAAATGGTCGGAAATACTGTCGACGCAGCGTTGGGTAGCCTACGTTCTTCCAATCGCCGTGTATATGCTCATCGGTAGCATCGAGCCGACGGATCCTGCGTTGGCCATGTACCGGTATTATCCCTGGCTCTATGGCTTCAAGCTGCTGGCAACCGTTGCTGTGCTGGGAGTCGTATGGCCTGTTTACAAACCGATGTTTCGTCCTTTCTCTTGGCGTGGGATTGCGGTTGGCATCGTCGGAGCCGCGATTTGGATTGGGGTGTGCCATCTGGAATGGGAGCGTAACTTTCTGGTACCGCTGATGAAGCCTTTTGGGATCGACAGTTTGTTGGGCTCGCAATCGCGATCGGCATACAATCCATTTGCTCAGTTGTCTGGAAATCCGATGGGGATCGGGTTGTATCTGCTAGTTCGAGGCGTGGGTTTGGCATTGGTCGTGCCGATTGTGGAGGAGCATTTCTTGCGTGGATTCCTCATGCGATATGTAGCAGCGGACAAGTGGTGGAAATACCCGATTGGATCGGTGACAAAGTACTCGGTGATCGTCGGTACACTTGTGCCGATGTTGATGCATCCAAGCGAGTTGATAGCTGCCGCGATTTGGTTTTCGCTCGTGACGTTGCTTTACGCGCGGTCGAAGAATTTGTGGGAATGCATTGCGGCACATTGCACGACGAATCTATTGCTTGGAATCTATGTGGTGCTCTTTGGCGCATGGCAATTGGTTTAGGCCTTGCACGACAATCAGTTGCCGTTTTTCGCAGGATAGGCTTCTTGCACTTCCAACCACTTCGTGCCTTTCCAACTGAAAATGACAGTCTAGTGCGTTGTCCGGCCTTTTGTTGCACGACGCTCCGCGTCGTGATACCTACGACGCGGAGCGTCGTACAACTAAGTGCATACTCCAAATTTAAGACCTGAAGAGGCGCCCCCGATTTGCTATCGCAAGTGCCTGGATCAAGTATCCAAGTTCCTCGTCGACCTCCGAAGCATTCGAAACCGTCGACGCGATGTGCCCTTTGACGATCTCCCGAAATCGCTTTCGCCATCGATGGATAGTGGTTTTTACGACTTCCACAGAAACGCAGAGACTTATTGCAACGTCGGCGTGCGAGAGCTCTATCGAGTCTCCACTGAGCCACGGCCGGATCAACTCAAAACGAGCGGCTTGAACGGTTCCCAATTCCAATTCAAGATCCTTCAGAGAGTGCTCGAGGATTGACATGGCCCACTGTCGATCAAAGTAGGCATCCGGCGGGAGTGAGCTAACGGCAGTAGTCTGCAACTGTGTCTCATCGACTTGATCGATCGTAAAATGCGAGACCAAGCCGCCTCTTTTTTCCGCCATCTGTTTAGCGCGATCATCGGCCAAAAAGTGCTTTACGGCTCCAAGAAGATAGCTCCGAAACTTCCCACGCGATTGGACGACGGAGTCCAAGGACTTTCCCTCAAGCAACGTCGCAAAAAAAGCATGGGTCCAATCGCGAGCATTCTGATCTTGATTTGTATAGGACTCAATAAATGCGAATACTGGACCATAGTAGCGATTACAGAGTTCTTTCAGCGATTGCTTGGCCTCTACTGTTTCTCCGCGAGCAGAGAGGACGTGCGTCCACTGTGTTGTCATGAACCGGCGATCGTCGCGATCCATCTGAACGGGTGGATCCGTCATCGGCTGGACTCCGCAAAGGCCTTATATTCTCCAAAAACACTTGCAACTTGGAAAAGAGGCTTCTTGCTACTATCTTGCGCTCCCCAAATCTGGGCATGGAGCTGGCGTTCTATTCGAAGCTTGCATGCCTGTGCGGTTTTGGCGTTTGGAAATGCAAAGGCGAGCGTTGCGGTCTGTCCACGGGTTAGATCATACGAAACCATTTCTGATCGTTCACCCGGAAAGAAACACTTCCCCGTATAGCTATCGGAAGCGAGGACTTCGGCATCGGGCAATAAGGGCGGCCCCTCGAATGTAACCGAAAATCTCCATGGAGATACGCCTCCCGTGCTTTCATCAGATTCACCACGTTCTGCAACGATTCCCTCCATTCCGTAGGAGGATACCCCATCGATGACATCGATGACTAAGACATTCTCTTTGGTAGATATCGTCGCGATGTCCAAGTGCAAATAGTGCCATTCCGGCTCGGTAGGTTTTGGTATCTCAACTTTGTTTTGCACTACGTCTGGTTTTCGCGTTGTGTCCGGAGTCATGTAAAGAATCACAAGCCCAAAAAAGGTCCAAAGGGTGACTGCAAATGCTTTCAAGATGAAATGGAGCACGAGCTCGACAGGGTGTGGCGCTTTACTCGCAAACGTAGGATCCGGTCGAATTCTTTTAACCCATTTCTTGATCGACCACACCCCCCAAACTGGAGCCATAATGCAGAGCACCAGTACGAGAGTCACTCCTAGTGAACCCACCCATTGAGAGTTACTCGCAAGGACTTGGAGCAATAATCTGCTCGCCAAGAAAAAGAACAGGTAGGTCGCAAGAGTGAACGGCCAAAACGTGCTGGCTAGGACAGCGGTCATCAAGCCGTTCCTATGCCCGCTTTGTCCCAGATACTGCAAATAGAAAATTCCGAGCAACGTGCCTGGAATGCCAAACCAGGCTGCAACCATAGCTAGGTAGGAAGCAATTCTATCGTCGATAAAATCATAACTCATAGCAATTGCGATGGGGAGCAGGATAGAAGCGATCACGAGCGCGATGGCAACCGTAGATCGGTAAGTGAACCGCGACTGGGACGAGTTCATGTGTGGAGACGCTGTAGCGGGCACTTGAACATTCGTTCGTTTTTCGCCAGCGTGACTACCTAGAAATTCCACCTGCGTTCGCACTTCATTCGCGCTCTGCTGTCTCCGTTCTCGATCCTTTTCTAACGCTCGCATCACAACATCGTCGATGCGAGAATCCAAGGATTTAGTCCGTTCCGATGGAGCGGCGAATCTTCCAAGCGGCAGTTCGCCGGTCAGCATTTCATAAAACACAACACCCAACGAAAAGATATCGGCTCGATGATCGACATCGGCAGGTCGTTCGACCTGTTCGGGTGCCATGTAGTGCGGGGTTCCAATCGTTGACCCAGTCGCGGTCAGTCCCGTCTGGTCGTCCACTCCAGCGAATTTGGCGATTCCAAAGTCGGCTATTTTCACGCGGCCTTTGGTATCCAGTAGAATATTCTCGGGCTTGATGTCGCGATGGAGCACCCCTTCGTCGTGCGCAAACTGCAAGGCTTCACAGATCTTTGGAATAACAGTTAAGGCTTGATGCGGAGTGAAGCGTGTAGACGCAAAAGCTTGTCGAAGATTGACGCCATCGACGTATTCCATGATCAAGTAATAGAGTCCGTCGGTTTGACCGAAGTCGTATACGCCGACGATGTTGGGGTGATTGAGGCGAGCGAGTAACCTGCCCTCGCGTTCGAAGCGTTCGGCGAATAGGGGTTCGCGAGCCAAACGAAGGGGTAGAATCTTTAGGGCTACGATTCGATCTAATTTCGGCTGTCGGGCTTTGTAGACAGCCCCCATGCCGCCCTGACCAATCAGCTCATGGATTTCCAATTGCGGGAATGCCGCTTGGATGGTTTCGAGCTCAGGTGGTGATCGATCGCCAGTCGGAAAATCAACTCCGCCAGTGCTCATGGCCACGAACTGCATCAAACAATGAGGACACAGGCCACCGGGTGCATCCTCCGCAATGATCGAAGAGCACTTCGGACAGAGTTTTTGAGAAGATTCTTGGTTCATTGGCGGCACCACAACACAAGCCCTGAGTTCGCAACAACGCCCCGGCAGCGCGTCTCCACGGATACTTGAGGATTTGAGTACGGAACGTTACCAGTTTTTTCGCAAACCTCTGTCGAATGTTTGCTCCCATGGTTTAAAGCCACTTCGGAGCAAACGAGTCCCACTGTTGGCAATTGTAGCCAAAGAAATGATCGAAGCCTCGCTTGAGTGGACTGTCGGTCGTGTTGAACATCCCCGACCCTCACTTTCCAACGTCGGCGGTGGCATAACCTGCCTCCTTGAGAATACCGGAACATAGCAACCGATGTCACCTTGTGCCAAACCATCTCTCAAAATGAAAATGATGTTGGGTCGCTTGGGCTCCGCAGCAATGAAGGAAGTCGCGGCTAGAAAGACAACTGACAGTTTAGAAAGAAATTGACACATCGAAGAGCGTGAAGTGCAAAAAAAACCCCGGTTCGGAACCGAGGTTTTTTGGTTTACGTGGATAGCACTAAGTTGTCTTAGTACATGTCGTAGTCGCCGCCATGGCCGCCTGCTGGCTTCTTGCCATGGTCATGTTTTGGTTTTTCGGCGATCAACGCGTCGCTGGTCAACAAGAGCGTTGCAACCGAAGCTGCATTAGCCAGGGCAGTGCGTGTAACCTTGGTCGGATCGATCACACCAGCCTTCACCAAATCTTCGTAGACGTTGGTTAACGCGTTGTATCCATTGTTACCTTTGGACTCGGCAACTTTGGAGCAGACGATGCCACCGTCTTGGCCTGCATTGGCTGCGATCATCGTCAGAGGAGCGCGGCATGCACGCAAGACGATGTTGAAGCCAGTGACTTCATCGGCTGTCAGCGTTTCCGCTGGCGAGACTTGGGTCGAAGCTCGTAGCAAAGCAACTCCACCGCCGGGCAAGATTCCTTCTTCGATGGCAGCGCGTGTGGCGTGCAATGCATCTTCTACACGAGCTTTCTTTTCCTTCATTTCGCTTTCGGTAGCGGCTCCGACATTTACCTTAGCAACACCACCGGCCAACTTGGCCAAACGTTCTTCGAGTTTTTCGCGATCGTAGTCGCTCGAGGTGTTGTCGATTTCGCGACGGATTTGGTCGATCCGCGACTTGATGTCGCTCGCCTTACCGCCGCCTTCGATGATGGTGGTGTTATCTTTATCGATGATCACCTTTTTAGCTCGTCCGAGGTCGGCCAGAGTTAAGGTATCGAGTTTCTTTCCGAGAGCTTCGAAAACGGGCGTAGCGTTGGTCAAGATCCCGATGTCTTCCATCATGGCCTTGCGACGGTCGCCGTACCCGGGAGCTTTGACGGCAGTCACCTGCAAAGTACCGCGCAATCGATTGATAACCAACGTCGCAAGGGCTTCGCCTTCGACATCTTCGGCGATGATCAAGAGGGGTTTGCCTTGTTGGACAACTTGTTCGAGAACGGGCACCAAATCCTTGATGTTCGTGACTTTCTTTTCGTAGACCAGGATGTAAGGTTCTTCGAGGACTGCTTCCATGGTGCCCGAATCGGTGACGAAATACGGGGATAGGTAACCGCGATCGAACTGCATTCCCTCGACAAACTCAAGTTCGTCGTGAAGGCTTTTTCCTTCGTCGACGGTTACGACCCCATCTTTACCGACACGTTCCATAGCATCCGCTAGCAGATTGCCGATTGCTCGGTCGTTGTTGGCAGCGATACTGGCTACGTTGGCCATTTCGGATTTGTCTTTAATTTTGATCGACATCTTGCGAAGTTTTTCGGTGATGTCGGCTACGGCGGCTTCGATACCGCTCTTCATTTGAATTGGGTTAACGCCCGCAACGACGGCTTTGAGGCCTTCGTTGAAGATAGCTTCCGCCATGACGGTGGCGGTGGTGGTTCCGTCACCCGCGACGTCGCTGGTCTTCGAGGCGACTTCACGCACCATTCTGGCGCCCATGTTTTCGTACACATCTTCCAAATCGATTTCCTTGGCAACGGTGACTCCGTCCTTGGTGACGGTTGGACTGCCAAAGCTCTTTTGCAGAATGACATTGCGGCCGCGAGGTCCTAGGGTAACTTTCACCGCGCGTGCCAGTTTACTGACGCCGCGACGAATTGCTTCGCGTGCTTCTTGATCGAAAGCGATGATCTTTGCCATTGATAAACTCCGTAGTTGTATTTGTTGGGTGATTCGGTTTGGAAATAGTTTGGACGGACGACGGTTAATTGCCGAGGATGGCGAGAACTTCGTTTTCGCTCATCAGCAGATACTCTTCGCCGTCGACTTCAATGTTTTCACCAGCATAGCTTGTGAACAGCACGTGATCGCCGATTTTGACTTGGAGCGTTGATCGGCTCCCGTTGTCTAGAACACGTCCATCGCCGATGGCGATGATCTTGCCTCGGGTCGGGCGGTCTTTGGCGGAGTCTGGCAAGAAAATGCCACCACTGGTCTTGTCCTGTGAAACCTCTCGCTGAACAACGATCCGATCTCCGAGCGGTACGAGCTTGACCTTGGTCTTTTCTTTGGTTGCGGCAGCCATTGAACTGAACTCCATAAAGTGTAAGTGGGAACTTGATTTGCTGGTTCGGTGGACGCAAACGCCAAAACGGCATTGCATGCGGTAAGATCGCCCCAGAGAGCAAGTTGCGTGCCATAAATTCCTTCCTAAATCCGAGTCGGTGTGACAGAAATAGGAAAAATGGAAGAATGACGTTGTTCTGCTTGTCCTCTCCGTCCAGAATATTGGTGGAAATTAGGACGGAAATCTTCTTAACGAAAGTGGTTAGCATGCCGATTCGAGTGACCTGCCAATGTGGACAGAACCTGAACGTACCCGACGCCATGGCCGGGAAGACGGGGAAATGTCCCAAATGCAAGCAGCCACTGAAGATTCCTGCGGCCGCAACCCCAGCTGCGGTTTCAGTCACTCCTGCCGCCTCTGCTAAGGCTACGAAAGCACCTACGGTCGTACAGGTTAATAGCTCGTTGGCCGGGCTCTTCGAAGAAGCCGGGCTCAGTCAGAGGAAGGGGGAGTTCTGCCCGAACTGCGACGAGCCCAAACATCCTGTCGCCGTAATTTGTGTGAAATGCGGCTTGAGCTTTATCGAAGGGACGAAAATCGAAGGGCATCAAGTCGTTGTCAGTAAGAAGTATGGCAACAAGAACTTGGACCATGCCGAAGAAATGATGGCGCGCGAAGTTGGCACGCAAAATCGCATGCTGCAAACTGGAGCCCCGTGGTGGATGATGTTTGCGTTCTTAGCGGGACTCGTCATCCTCATTGCAGGGGTCGCGGTGAAAATGGACGCGGGCCAAACCGGGACTATTTCCACTGTCCCTTTAATGGCGAAAATCCAAAAAGCTCAGTGGATTCACGTGCTGTCCGGATCGCTTGGGATGGGCTCGATATTGATCGCGATCTTTGCTTATCTGGCGATCCTTTTTACCAGTTTTTACGAATCGGCAAAGCAGGGTTTACTGTGCCTTTTTGTCCCACTTTACATCGTGTTCTATATGTTCTCTCGGATGTTTTCACGAAAATTGTGGAACACCATCCTTATCTTTTTCATAACGGCCATCTTAGCTGGCGTGTGCCTAGGTTTCGCATTGCCTAAAATCTAACTGGCCATGATCTAGGCTAGCCGTACGGCCAGGGTGGAAATGAGTTTCGAAATTCCTGACTAACTCCCCCCATCCAAACAAAGTGCTCGTCGATCTTTTTTGCATAGACGACGCGACACCCGTACAGACCGAGGATCGCACCGGTCAGCAATAGTATCGGAAAGAGCAATAGCAAGACGACGAACCAGGGTCTGTTTCCAGAACCATCTGCAAACGCGATGCCAGCCACTAAAGAGGCTATGCCAGCTAGCACTATCGACCAAGCGATCAGCATGAATCGCAGCCTTCGCTTCTTGAACGGCTTGCTCAACGGAATGGAGTAGACAGCTGACTTGCGGACAATCATAGCGACTACGGCATAGATCAGTAGATTGAACAGTATCAAGAGGAAAATCGCCGGATGGTGCCAATATAGTTTCCGCTTGAGCCGTTCCGTAGTTGGCTCATTCGATTTCACACAGCGATCGGGGAAAACCGCTTTGCGATGAACGATCAACACCCCTTTTCCAGAATAGATTTCATTGGTAACCCCATCGCTGCCATCCATAGGGCGGTACATGGATTGGGCTGCATACGGGTTAACTTCTGCAAATGGATCGGGCGGTTGGGCCATGTACTGACTCCTAGGTTACGTGATGGAAAGTTCCATTGTATCACTACCACATTCCTCGCAGACACCCCATCTCGCCTATCCGCCTCGGGTCTCAAGAATCCGTCGGGATAGATCTTGGACTTTCTCCCCAGATTTGCTAAAGCTGATGCGGGTTTATCTTGTTTGGAACAGACACGGATCGCAGGAGGCGAGCAATCATGATTTCTGCTTTGGATATTAGCACGAGCGCATTGGTGGCACAGAGGGTCAGACTCAATACGATTTCTGGCAACATTGCCAACATGTCGACCTTGAAAAATGAGGATGGTGAGAACAAACCGTACAGACCCCGTTTTGTGGTCTTCCAAACCGACGAAAAAAAGGCAGAGGGGGGTGCTGCCGGGGTCAAAATTGCGGAAGTAAAAATCGACGATTCAGAACCACTCTACCGCCATCAACCTGACCATCCACTAGCGGCCACCGAAGGGAAACACAAAGGCTACGTCGCTTATCCAAAGATCGACATGAACGAGCAATTCGTCGACGCGCTGGAAGCCTCACGGTCCTACGAAGCCAACATCGGAGTGATGGAAGTAACCAAAGGGATGTCTCGCCAAACTCTCAGCATCCTTGCCTAGTACTCTTGGTGGGCGGAAATAGCTCCAACTCCTAAAAGGCCGACTCCATGCAGATCCGCACCGATTCCCTGATGGCACAGCACGCCGACAAAACCATGCGGTTGCTTCAGCGCGCCGATGTGAAATCCGACTTTGGCGGTCAAAAACTCATCGGCGGTAATCCCTTCTCTGACCTGCTGGCGGGTGGAATGGCAAAGGTCAATTCCATGCAGCTTGGGGCCGAGGAGCAAATGGAACAACTGCTCACCGGAGGTGAAGTGAACCAAGCTGAAGTGTTCACCAGCGTCCAGAAAGCCGACATGTCCTTTCGGTTATTGGTCCAAATTCGCAACAAACTGATGAGCGCTTACGAAGAGCTCAATGCCATTCGCGTCTGAGTTAAACCCATCTAGGCCAACATGAACCAATTCAATCAGATCACTCAGCAAATTCGTTCTCTCTTTCTCGGCATGACGCCACAATCGAGACTGATGGCCATATTGCTGGCAGCGGGAATTGCGATCAGTGGCGTCTTCCTCGTTCAAAGTGCCTCGACTGGTGGGAACGCTATGGTAACCCTCTTCGATGGCAGGTCTCTGAGCGACGAACAGCTCGATCACATCGATATCGCGTTGAGCGATAAAGGTCTTCGCCAACAAGCGCGGGAAGGGAAAAGAATCCGTGTTCCGAAATCGCTGAGCGACGTCTACTACAAGGCAATCGCGGATGGTAAAGCAGTTCCCGAAGGAATGGGAACCGCCGTTGAAACGGTCCTGAACGGCGGTTCGTTCTTGGAATCGACCAAGACAACTGAAGCGAAACATTTGGCCGCTAAAGAAAGGGACCTCGCCAAAGCCATCGAGCGACTGGACCCATTGATTCTAGAATGCTTCGTCAAGTACGACGAGAAGCGGACTGGGTTCTCCAGCGAACGAAGTCAAACAGCAAGTGTGGCGATCAAAACCCGCGGGGGCAAAGACCTGACGGCAGACCAACGCCTGAGCATCGCAATCTATGTACAAAAATCCTTCGCGGGTCTGAAGGAAAGGGATATCGTTATCTATTGCAACTCGATCTCTTCGGTTGCGTCCGATGACCCGGCATCCATACAACAATCGAAGTACTACCGTTTGAAACGCCAATTGGAGGAAGACTACCGAAATCGTGCCGAGAAAATGCTCGCGAATTACGGGAACGTTCGAGTGGATGTCAACGTCGATTTGGATCCTGTGGCCAGCGAAGAGACGGAGAGTCTCGCTTTCAATGAAAAACCAACCAAACTGCAGTCGGTTACCACCAAGAAGGATGCTAAGCAGCAAAGAAACTCACCGGGTGGCCGCCCAGGTGCGGAACCGAATGCTACCTCCAACAAAGGACAAGCGCTCAGTACGGTTGCCGATCAAAACAGCGAAAGCAAGGAGCAAACCGAAAGCGAAAAACTCGTTACGGGAAGCACGATCAAGAAGTCAGAAAAGGTTGGACACGAGACCAAACGCGTTTCTGTCTCCGTCTCCATCCCAGAGTCCTATTATCGCAAAGCACATATCTTCAAGTCACGGTTGCTCGACCCGGTTGTACCCGGCAAGAAAGAATCGGTGATTCCAGAGCTGACGGTCGCGGATCTCGAAACGCTCAAAAAGGAAACCATTCGAAGTATTCAAACCGTCATTAACGGTATGTTGCCCACGGTAGAACCGGGTGAAGACAAATTTCCTCGTGTCCAAGTCGATTCTTATTTCGATATGACGGTCCCCGAGCCACCTGGAGTCAGCTTGACAGAGACCGTCTTGGCTTGGCTTTCGCAGTCCTGGCAAACGATTGGACTGATGGGATTGGTTTTTGCAGCCCTCATCTCATTGCGCTCCTTTGCAAAATCAACACCGAGTTCGAACGATAAGGACTTCGAACGAGGATTCGATTTACCATTGGATGACGCGGCAGATATCGATCTAAGTTCCCTGTCCAACGAGGAAAACGAGACGATCGCAGACGAAAACTCGGATGAGGTCGCGAGTGGTCCGCCGAGACTGCGGACGACCGGGGGCGATATCAAAAACGATCTGACCTTGCTGGTGCGGGAAAACCCAGATGCAGCTGCCACTTTGCTGCGCAATTGGATTGGAGAGTCTTAGTGGCCCAGGTCGATGGGCGGGCAATTAGCTCGCAGTCCGTTGCTACGAGCTGTTGGCCAATCGAAGCACATCTTCCAATTGGACGTGCCCTTCGTAGAGTGTTCGTCCGACAATCGCCCCAGCTGTTTCCTGGATCATCAATCTGCGAATATCATTCAAGGTGGTAACGCCTCCTGAACAAATGACAGGAAACGGACTGGCGGATTGAATCTCAGCCAAGGATTCGAAATTTGGGCCCGCCATCATCCCGTCTTTGGAAATATCGGTATAGACGACGGCGACGCAATCCGCGGTCAAGTCCCCGACCTGCTGCACGAGTTGGCTCGCCGATGTCGTGGAGTTCTCTAGCCAGCCCTCGGTTGCGACCATTCCATGGAGCGCATCGAGCCCCAAAACGAGGTGACCGCGATAGCGTTCACACATGGCAGCAAACCATTTTGGGTCCTTGAGGGCCGCGGTTCCAACCACCAATCGAGATAGTCCTAACTTAAGAAGCCTCTCAATGGTTGCCTCGCTCCGAACGCCACCGCCCAACTGAACCAATTTGCCTTCGGCTGCTTCGATGATTGCTAAGATGGCCGGCTCGTTGACAATGCTCCCGGACTTGGCCCCATCCAAATCGACACAATGTAAAAAATGGGATCCGGCGGAAAACCATCTCGCGGCGACTTCACCCGGGCTGGTGCTAAACACGGTGTCGCGATGGTAGTCCCCTTGCTCGAGTCTTACACAATTGCCACCGAGCAAATCGATTGCAGGCCAGATTTCCACGTTGTTCGTCCAGGAAGGAGACCAAAGGGCTAAGCAGCACATTTCAAACTAGCGTTTGATCTTGGGTGCCGTGTTTCGAGTGCTGGGGTTCTTTCTATTGGCGACCTCTCGCTGAGTCACATGCCGACCGTGCTGGGGTGGGACCAGGCGGTGAAGCACCACCGGAATGGGGTTGGAGTGAACCACCACCTCTTTTCCCTGGATGCTTTGCTTGTACTGTTTGGCACTTGCGTCCAAGGGGAGCACCAAAAAGAGTCCAAAAACAATAAGCGTTGCTACTTTGCTGGTAAATCGGAATTTCATGGTAGTCGGGTGCTTTGCTGGAAGGGGCCATTCGGTCCGCTCTTATCGATCGGCAACCGCTCACGGCTAAAAGCGATTTGCTGTCGTTTACGGACACAGTAAGTCAGGAAGGGGATCTTTGTGGTTTGTACCGGTTGGGGCACCCTCGGACATGCGTTGCTCGTATTTTGGTTGCCAAACCGCTTGAGTTGTCGTTCGACTTCGATGAGTCTAGACAAAGCAAAGTTTACTTCCAAATTCGATCTTAGCTACCGCGATCACAAGAGTTATTCCATGCAATCTGGTTGGCTAGTAGAAATGGCGGGACTGTGGGGCTACCACAGTGCCTCGCTTATCGGCGAACGGCAGCCACTACCGTCGGAAGCGTTGAACGAGTATTGGCTTCGCAGCCGAATACGTTTCGATGGCTGGAACGCCATGCTTTCGCAGTTCCGAGCCCAAACACTGTCGATGAGCGTTGGCCGTCGGGTCCGCGCCTGGGACAAAATCAGCTCGGTAGTCGAAGAGGTTTTGTTGGCCGAACCCTTAACGCGCGTTTGTGCGGCGGTGGCGGCCCGATTGGAAGAACGCCAGATCGACAATGACGCGCATGCCATTCTGCACAACGTTTTGAGTTCGCACAGCGAAGTTCGCAATCGATGCCTCAGAATCATTCTTGACGGAGTCGAACGCGGTCTTGCTGAGGGGGAAGAGCTCAATCGACTTCGACACTACCTCGAGCACTGGACCGACATGTTGATTGGCTATTTTGCCCAATCTCCTTTGGGAGCCGAGTACGCTTTTTCCGTGAAACGCATGGAGGAATTTGCAGAAGACTATTCGGAGCGCATGCTGGGTTCGCATGCCAAGGTGGTTTGGTCATTGCTTCAATCTGGCTGCCGGACATGGCTCGAAAAACACTGTCGTCGAGAACCCGTGTCAGCCCGTATGAACCAACGGATCTGCGAAGCGGCCATCGGAATGATTCATCCCCACCTATTCGATTCACTAGGCTGCATCCGTTCTCGTTTGATCCAATCTATCGAACACGGAATTGACCATGCCGAAGAGACAGTAGAGAGCTTGAAAGGCGATGCTTGGGAAACGATGTCTCAGGTGTTACCTAAGTCGTCGCGAACCAAGCCAGTACGGTTTGAGGCGTAAGTGAATCGAGCCTGGACCAGCCGCTAGGTTCTGCGTTCGGCGGCTTTCACAATCAGGCTGTTGATGACCCGTTTTACCCCGGAGGTGCTCGAGGCTACTGAGCCAGCAGCGATTTTCTGATGCGGCTGAGTTACCGTACCCGTCAGTGTGGCAAGCCCCTTAGTAACGGTTACGGTCACTTTGCATGGAGTGCGAATTCCACGCATCGCCAGTTTGTTGATTACCGATTGCGTCAGCTTGATATCGGCGCTGCTCTGAGACATGGTGACCACTCGTAATAGCAAAAGAACGAAAAGGAACACTCCCAACGTAGCGTATTGCACGCTCGAATCCCAAACAATCCAAATATTCAGAGGGAATACCTCTTTTGGAACCTCAACTTTGGAATCTCAACTTTGGAATCTCAACTTTGGAACCTCAACTTTGTCCCTGTGAATGCCCTAGGCACCCATTCAAAAGTTATTGAGCATAATGCGTTTAGGCGAGCGGCACATAAGATCTTACATCAATTCAGGGTTGCACGCATGACTCAGTTCAGTCTAAAGCCCGAAGGGCTGGCATATCCTCTGCC
>Ga0335394_10004541_pt1 | contig 15779 bp, 13 predicted proteins | sample MAT03_FD_205741 | JGI IMG/M metagenome (GOLD analysis project Ga0335394, IMG submission 205741) | Freshwater microbial communities from Lake Fryxell liftoff mats and glacier meltwater in Antarctica - MAT-03 (spades assembly) (version 2) ... | reverse complement strand
ATTGCAATTCATCAAAATCCCTATTAGGGATTGAAACGTTGAGTTGGCCAGTTCATTCCCTGGCCTTAGCCAAAAATCTTTAGTCTACTTCAGTAGACTTTAGCTATTAGCCTTGAACTTTAGTTCGAGGCGGGTGAGGAAGCTAAAAGTTAAGCTACTTTTAGCTTAAGTTGACACCTATGGGCAATGCCATCGCCCAATACCCAATACCCCATTCAAAATTCCACAATTACCGGCGTATGGTCGCTGGGTTGGTCTAATTTTCTGGGCGCGACATCGATGATGCAACTTGTAGCACGCTGATAGAGGATAGGTGTGAGATAGTGATGGTCAATCCGCCAACCTAAGTTGCGACGGAAGGCGGCGGCGCGATAATCCCACCAGCTATAATTTCCGCCTTCAGTGGTGAATTTGCGAAAAGCATCAGCAAATCCCAATTTTAGAATATCCCGTAAAGCTTGGCGCTCTGCTTCTGTTGCCATAATGTGATTTTCTGTACTCACTTGCTCGTGAATATCCTTATCTTCTAGGGCAATGTTGAAGTCACCGCACACACAAATTGCCGGTTCTGACAGCACCAACAATCGCAAATACTCGTGTAGCGCTGTCAACCAGCGCATTTTGTATTCATATTTCTCAGTTCCTACTGCTGCACCATTGGGAACATATAAGTTAACAATCCGAACACCATCAATTACACCTGTAATCACTCGCTTTTGCTCATCCCATTCGTGGTGTAAATCTGGCAAAATCGCCCTAAACCCCCTACTTACGTCTACGAGTGGCTGGCGGCTAATCAGGGCTACGCCGTTATAAGATTTTTGTCCCGATATATAAAGGTTATAGCCTAACTGCTCAAAAGGCGATCGCGGAAACTCGGCATCCACAACTTTGGTTTCTTGCAAGCAGAGAACATCAACGGGATTGGTAGTTAACCAATCGGTAACCTGTTCTAGACGAGTGCGAATTGAGTTGACGTTCCAAGTAGCAATTTTCATTAGTTATCAGAATTTTTTGAAAATTAATAATTACAAATTATGTAATTATTGTACAGTTACTTAATATTTAGAATTTCTGTTACATTTACCAATTACGTTTAAAGGAAGCTTTAATAACTTGATCCCATTCAGTATTTTAGTATTTACAGCTACAGAATATTCATTTTTGTAAGTTCTGCTACAAAATATTTTACTTTATTATGATCCCCAAGACAGATGCAACAAGTAATTGATTTACTATAAATTAGAAGTATAGGTCAGGCTTGACTTTTGCCGATAGTCGCTTAGATTTGCCGGGATAAAATTTACGGTGCGCTTAACCGTTATTGCGCTTTTGCTAGCCTGTTAGGTTAATTTAAATGTCAAAAGAGTAAGTAAAAATGCTCTTTACTCATACAATAATCATGCAACTCATTATATTGAGGACAATTTCATAGACTGAACCAATAAAAGTTATGAAAATCGCTCAAGTTGCCCCCTTATGGGAAAGGGTTCCACCTCCTAATTATGGAGGAATAGAACTGGTAGTGAGTCCCTTGACTGATGAACTTGTTTGTCGCGGTCATGAGGTAACCTTATTTGCCTCTGGCGATTCTCAAACTTTGGCTTATTTAGAAGCAGTTTATCCGTGGGCATTGCGCTTAGACCAAAATGTAAAAGAGTATGCAGTGTACGAAATGTTGGAACTAAGCCAAGTTTACCAGAGTGCTGCCCAATTCTATATTATCCATTCCCATGTAGGGATTTCGGCATTACCTTTAGCGAGTTTAATAACAGCAACTTCTACAGTGCATACCCTGCACAATAATTTTACAACGGATAAGCGTCACGCATTTAGTTACCACAAAAAGCAGCCTTATCTCAGCATTAGTAACTCGCAGCGTCAAATCGATCTCAATTATATTGACACGGTTTATAACGGAATTGAGCTAGCAGATTATCCATTCGTAGCCCAACCGTCAGAACCTCCGTATTTGGCATTTTTAGGTCATTTTTCACCAGAAAAAGGGCTACAACATCTGATCGCCATTATTAAAGACCGCATATAATCGAATGGCCGCATTCATGCAGCTAACATCCAGTTTTAATCAACTGCTTTTTTTATCCAACTTAAACAATAACTTTTTTCAAGGAGGACATTGGTATGAGTACAAGAGCCAACACCTGCCCATGCTGCGGTGGTTCCCTCCTGCGTCATGCCCGTCATGGTGAACTATATTGGTTTTGCCTGTCGTGCCGACAAGAAGTACCGCTCTTAACTGCTACTCGCTTGCCTAATGTGGAAACCCGGAACACCGCAGTAGTTCCTCAGCCAGCCGTGAATACCTAGTTTTTCGCCATTTTTAGATTATAGAACTTACACACTGTACAAAAAAATCATGTTGTGCATCAACCTGAATACGTCGTTTCAGGGTTTTATTAATCATTTTTTGATGATAAATATACCCGTGCTGTAGGGGCACAGCAATGCTGTGCCCTTACGACAGATGTGGTCTTTCAAATCACTCATATTTGGTCTTTTCTGTCAATGCGTAAGTTCTAGATTAAAAAAAGCTGACTAGAAATCAAGACTAATTTAGTTTAAACCTATCAACATAGCTTTAGCTCATACAGCAGATTGCAACAGGCGTGAGGTACAGACGATCTTAAGGGCACAGCAGTGCTGTGCCCCTACCTGTGTACTTCATTTACCTGAAAAACGCTGTAAAATCGGATGGAGCTAATTGATAGGTTAAAGGCTTTGTTAGCAGCGTTACTTTATGGTCAAGAAGATTTACGCCTAGAGCAAGTTCCTGACCCCACTCCGGCGGCTGGCGAAGTTGTAATTCAAGTGGGGGCAGCAACAACTTGCGGTACAGATTTGAAAGTCTGGCGGCGTGGTGGTCATGCCAAAATGTTGATACCACCGACGCTGTTTGGTCACGAAGGGGCTGGGCGAATTGTTGCCTTGGGTGCAGGGGTTACAAATTGGCAAGTGGGCGATCGCATCGTCGCTAATAATTCTGCACCCTGCATGAAATGCTTTTTTTGTCAACGTCAAGAGTATTCATTATGTCCGAATCTGACATGGAATAACGGGACTTTTGCCGAATACCTGAAAATTCCCGCACCGATAGTAGAGCATAATTTATTGCAGATTCCCGATGAGTTGCCGTGGGAATTGGCAGCGATGACGGAACCCCTAGCTTGTGTATTGCATGGTATAGCCCGTTCTAACGTCAAAGCCAAAGATCGAGTAGTCGTCTTAGGAGATGGGGCGATCGGGCTGATGTTTGTAGCGGCGTTGAGTGGGAAAGCTGAGGTGTTGCTATGGGGAGGTAATCACCACAGGCTAGAAATTGGTCAGAAATTGGGTGCAGCCCAGACTTTTAATTATCATCAAATTCCAGAAATTCCCAGTGTGGTGAAAGAACTTACCCAAGGATGGGGCGCAGATGTAGTGATTGAAGCAACAGGTGTACCAAGTGTTTGGGAAACTGCGATCGCCTGCGCCCGTCCTGGTGCAACAGTCAACTTATTCGGTGGATGTCCACGGGATACCAGCATTAGTGTCAACACAGAACAGCTACACTACAGCGAACTTACCCTCAAAGGTGTATTTCATAATACACCAAAGTATGTGCAAGAGGCGCTGGCACTGATCGCTAGTCGCAAAATTCCCTTTGAATTACTTATTAGTGAACAGAGGCCGTTAAAAGATTTAGAACTGGTGTTTTGTGAGATGAAAGCGCGTCAGGTAATTAAAGTAGCGATGATTCCTTAGCTTTTTACACTTTTTGGAAGAAGGCGATCGCCTTCTGGTTATCATGACATTTTGGACGATAATCTGATTGTCTCCTGGTTGTTTATTTTTTGGGATTGAAAACTCATACTAAAATGTTAAATAACTCAACAAATAAATGAGCAACTTTAGTACTTAAATATAGAAGTAATAACTTTGATATATAAAAATAAAATCCCTGAGAAATTACTTGCTTTATTGTCAAAATAAAAGTGAACTTGTTGAAGGTAAATAAAGACCATGTTAAACAAAATTTTAGCAACAAGTGTTGCAACAGTTGGATTAATGATGACTGTCTCAATTCCCTCTGCTCAAGCCAACCCTAATGCAATGACCTGGACAGTGTTAGATGCCCCTTTAGTGCTTAGCAACAAAACTTATGTTTTGTTCGGTTCGGATGCTGCTAGAGGTGGCATCACTAATCCTTATCAAGGTGACACTAGTATTAACGAATATCGCTCACTGCTCTGCATTAAAAACAACCCTCTGCTACCAGCACCAGTAGGTCTTCCTCCATCCGCCGTAACATCTGGCGGTTCGACTACGTATTCTTGGTCTGGCGGTACAGTGTTTGTGATTCCCAATGTCCAAGGAACGCAATTAACGTCTCTAGCAGTTGCAAATAATATATGCAATAAAAGAGGACTAAGGCGTTTTGGTACCAATGGATATCGGATGGCAGAATTCCATGATGGTACTGGTATAAACCCTGGATGGAGTTACTGGGCGGAACTCAAAGGCAGTATAGCCATTAGTGAGCGCTATTGGGTTTACATTAATGACCAACCTGCGAATCCTTGGCCTTAGAGATTGTTTGAAAATGCTTCATAGACATAGGAGTGAAAATGCTTGTAGAGACGTAGCACTGCTAAGTCTCTACAAAAGTTTTAGGCAAGGAATAATTAATTTCTGGAGATGTCTAATGCCCAATCCTCAATGCTCAATGCGCTACATTTACAGCCGATTAGTATCTTTTGTGACTAACTTCCAGCCTTCAGCTTCGTCAACTAGCTTCATCGACTCTAGTTGGAGATTGTTGAAAGCAGATGCATGAAGGAGAAAGTAGGGTTGGCCGTTGTAGTGCCAATAATATTCTAGTTCGCCAACAGAAGCGGGAATGATGGTGCGATCGCTATAAAAATCCAACGAGGGACGATGATAGGGAAAAGATGTGTAAATTTTCCTCGTAGCTGGATTTGCCCGCACGATCATCGCGGCGACTGGTTTAACTGGATAAGCTTCAGATAATTCCCAAACCCAGTAGTTAGATTTCATTAACAGTAGCAGCGAAATATAACTTCCCCAAAACAAAATCTTCAGAAATTGTCCATCACCTCGTTCTGCCAAAATAGCTGCTAAGGTCATAGTTAAAGCTACTGCTACAAAAATCAGTTGTAAGTCTGTTTTCGGTGTTGTACCCCAACTAAAATAAATGCTACCAGCAGAAGCGGCTACAGCAAGTATCGCCAAACCAGCAACCCATGCACGGGGATAGGATGAGAGTAAAGGCGAATTTTCCGTATCTGATAATTGGATACCAAAAGCTAAGGCTAAACTAGGGTAAATGGGGAATAAATACCAGGGAACTTTGGTAATCATGAAAGAAATTACCAACAAATAAACACCACTCCAGGCCATTACTAGTTTTGCCCAACTAAGGTTGCGATTTTCCCAGGTTAAGCGGACAGTTTGCGGTAAGAATAATAGCCAAGGCCATGTGTATTTGAGAAGTTCAATAACATAGTACCAAGGTGGTTCAGGATTACCCTCTACAAATGAGCCAATTCGGCCTAGTGATGGGTTTACAAGCCCAATTTGAGCGAAAGTGTAACCATAGTGAATTAATTGGGCACTATACCAAGTAGCTACAGGCAGAATACCAATGAAGATTGCTATCCACAGATAGTAACAGGTGAGCAGTCGTGGCGTATCCCAAAACAGAAATACGATCGCGATCGCACCTAGTAATACACCTAATAATCCTTGAGTCAGGCAAATCAGCCCAAAACTAATACCAACACCAAGGCAATAACGTAAATCCCGGCGCGATCGCAACACGCACAACATCATCACCATCAAAAAACTTACCATCGCCCCATCTAACATTGCCAGCCGCCCATGACGCACCACAGGTAGCATTGTTAGATAAATCAAGGCGCTATAAATTGCCGCCCAACGTTGACGAAATATCTCTCTAGCAATGCAATACAGTAAAGGTACAGATGTCGCTGTTAAAATTGCTCCAGGCAGGCGCGTTGTTAACTCATTTTCGCCTCCAAGAGAATAAGCCCAAGCAATTAGCAAATGCATCAAAGGCGGCTTGTTATGATATGGTTCGCCTCCTAGCGTTGGATAAAGCCAACGCATTGAACCTGCTGGAGCGTGCCAAATTTCACGAGCAACCTGTGCCACAGTCCCTTCATCCCAATCTCGCAACGGCAATCCTCCCAGATTGATGCTAAACAGTAACACTGCTGCCAACAGCAATACGATTAGCCATACCCAATCAATCCATTTGCCAACCGTGCGATGCTGTTTTTCTTGATGACTCCAAATAAAGCTTCCTTCTTGCATATTCTATGTTAATCATTTTACTTTCTGGTTTGATTACATAGAGACATCTAGCGAATCTCCAATGTTGTCACCCAGTAACAACGTATTTATTAACAATTGCTAGTTTCCAAGATTAACTCAAGTTTCTCTAATTAGCGCTATTTTTTGAAAAATTTATATTGGTTATTTAAATAACATTTCAGCCTGTAAATGATAAAAATAATACAGGTAATAAATTATTTATTACCTGTTTGACAGTCCGTAAATTAGCTTGTATTTTTTTTGAATGTGACGCTTAAACCTCATCTATGTTGAGAACCGTAGTTTTTGCTCTCACCCTAAATCCCTCTCCCAAGATGCGAGAGGAACTTCTTTCTGGCTCCCCTTCTCCCAAATTTGGGAGAAGGGGCTGGGGGATGAGGGTTTTTCTTTTCATACTGAAATAACTACAGTTTTCAAGATGGACGCGGTTTAGTTTAAACTTTATATACTTCGTTTTTATTTGGTTAAATTCCAATACAGTCCAGTTAGCGTCAAACTCAGAAATAGCGTTTCAATTAAAAAATAAAAATAACTCGGAGTTGTAATTCTTTATTCTCAAGAGTAATGTCAATTTGCCTGATAAATTCTCGAAAGTAAAATCGTCGCTCTGTTTCAGACAAATCTAACCAAAATTGTGGTATGGAAACAGCTTGAGCAACAGAACGCAAGTTAACTGGGGGAAGAGTCGCCAACTTTGCTTCGAGTGCAGAAATTTCTGTGCGGAGTTTGTAAGCCCTTAACTTTGCTGTTTCAACATCTAAAATTCCAGTTTCAATTAAAGCGGGTAACTGAGCAAGTATTTCTTGCTGACGTGCGATCGCTTGCCCTAAACTATTCTTAACTGCATCCAACTGAGGAAAATTCATCCCCGCCACAGCTAAGGGTAAGTCACGGCAAACCGTTTCAATTGTATGTTCTAAAACCTCTTGGTAGGGAATAGCCTTACACTTGGGGCGTTGCGGACAGCTAGTAGAACGTAAATAAAGATCCTCTTTATTTTGGTTGCGTTGGGTGACACGAGTAACTGTTAGATGTGACTGACACTCAGCACAGACAACCAACCCAGCTAAAGAACGCCTAGCACTAGCAGTTCGGGATGGTAAACGGCTGTTACGGCGTAAAAGTCGGTCAATTTGGGCTGCTTCTTCTTTAGAAATTATCGGAATATGGGTATTAGAGATAATTTCACCATTTTGGTAAGCTGTATTGCCGCGATAAACTGGATTAGTTAGCCAGCGTCTTCCTGTGGTTACAGAGATTTTTTTGCCGTATTTTTTCGCCAAGTAACGAACTGAACCCCGCAGGGAACTATAGAGTATAAAGTGTTCAAAAAAATCTTTGACTACTGGTGAAGTACTGCGATCAATGGTATATTTTCCGTTACCTCTGCGATAGCCGTAGGGAACTTTGCCGGGTGGCGGTGCAACATTGAGACGATTACGGGCGTGTCCTTCACGGATGCGACGGCTACGTTGTTGATGTTGGATTGCATTTAGCAAATTCAGCAAGTCAGCGCCCAGAGGATAATTTTCGGAAGTGTAGGGTTGTTCTGTGGCAATTATCGCTACTCCCATTACTTCGAGTTTATGTAAGCGATCGCTAATTTCCTCTACAGTATCCCCTAATTCTTCCAACCGACGAATCAACAGATAATCTGCTGGTTCAATTTCGCAATCGCTAAATAATTGTTGTAATTGCGATCGCGTAGCGTGTTCAGAAGACTCTTGCTTGCCCAAATCTTCATAAACCCGATCCACCTCCCATCCCCAATCGGCTTGATCGGGAGCAGATTCTAGTAGAGGATTGGTGTAAGAGTAGGCAATTATTTTCATTAGTCATTAGTCATTTGTCATTGGTCATTTGTCATTTGTCATTGGGCAGAGGAAAATAATAACTTCTAACTCCTAACTTCTAACTCCTAACTCCCCACTCCCCCTCACTGCTGACTCAACTCGATAATATTCCCATCAGGATCTTGAGTGAACAGGGCAGGGCGGCCTGAGGCGCTGGGTTGAATAGGATAATTATGATTGAGCAACTCTTGTTTTGCAGCGTCCAAGTTATCAACTGAGAAAGCGACGTGGGGGTTGCGTCCCCATTTTTCATTAGGGTTTTCGGTGGGGACAGTAGGTGCAACTATTAGGTGAATTTGATAGTTACCGACTTGATACCATGCACCAGCGTATTTCAGAGAACGATCTATTTTGGATAATCCTAATACTTTGCCATAAAAGTGTTCGGAGCTTTCTAAGTCAGTCACGAAAATTGCTGTATGGAGACTTTGGGTAATCTGCATTGTTGGTAAGTGCGATCGCGTTTATCTAAATTTTGACGTAGTTTTAACCTTTGCAGGAAGTGGGAAAGCAGGGGAGGAGGGGAGAATAATAATAAACCACCCGTTGGCAATTCTGGAACTCTAGCGCCAGAAAACTGATGTGCTACTTTTTACGGTTTATTGAATGCTCAAGAAAACCTCACCCTGGTTATGCTACGCAAAACCTGTCCCTCTCCTTGGTAAGGAGAGGGATTAAAGTCGAGAGAGGGTGAGGTTTTTGTTTTGGGTAATTCGATGACTTGTGTGTATACCATAGCCTAAAAGGAGAGAGGCTTTGAATCTTACTCCCCTTCCCTTGTAGGGAAGGGGCTGGGGGTTAGGTCTATATTGGACTCAACACAGGAGCGCTATTATATTGATGCGATCGCACTACTTGCCAATCAGTGCCGTCTTGCCGTTGAGTATTGCATCGCCGTGTTATCTCAATGCAACCTCTTGCAATGCGATTGTATCGACTAACAATGCGATTGTATCGACTAACAATGCGATTGTATCGACTAACAATGCGATTGTATCGACTAACAATGCGATTGTATCGACTAACAATGCGATTGTACCAACTTGCTACGCCTGCCTAATAAGTATGATCTGGTCGCGCCTCTGTTAAATGCTATCACTTCATCACTCTGGTAATCTCTCTAACGCCTCCCGTGCGATCGCCCCCCAATATTCTTCCTTATACTCAAGATATATCTCCAACGCTGTCTGCAAATGAACCCTCGCCTCTGCGTAGTTTTCTTCTGCTTCTGCAACCAGTCCTAAAGTGTAGTAGGTGAGTGCTTGGGAATAGCGATCGCCAAATTCGATTTTGATAGCCAAAGCTTGTTGGTAATTGCGCCGCGCCTCCTCAAATTCACGCAAATCTTGGGCAACTATTCCCAACTGGTGGTGGGTGCGTGTTTGGGAATAGCGATCGCCAACTTCGATTTTGATAGCCAAAGCTTGTTGGTAATTGCGCCGCGCCTCCTCAAATTCCCGCAAATCTTGGGCAACTATTCCCAAATTGTGGTAAGTGCTAGCAGAAGAATAGCGATCGCCTATTTGTTGTTCAATTTCTAGACACTGTTGATAGAAAGTTGTCGCCTGTGTAAATTGTCTCAAGTCTAAATAAGCATTCCCCAGTTTAAACAAAGCAGCAATTTCGCCGCGAGGATTCTGAAGTTGCTGTGAAATACTTAAAGATTTTTGATAATAAGCGATCGCTGTATCAAATTGTCTTTGCTGAGAATAAGAATCTCCTAATGTGTTGAGGACTTCAGCATGGAAGGTGGAATCTTGAAACTCATTAGCTATTTTTTCGGCTTCTTCTAAATATTCTCTAGCTTTGATAGGTTCTTTCTTACTCAGATAAATACGACTTTCTCAATCTTAAATTTTAGGCGATCGCACTGCGATTTTACACCTGATAAAAGTTTACTTTTTGATACACAGGTTAGTTGTAATATCTTATACATTAATAAGCTGGATAACGATATAACCTGAAAAATTTTTACCCGACGGCTGCGATCGCGCTATGTTGAAAAATGAACTTTCAAGTATGGGAAACTGATGATCTGCTGCTAAAGCCGGTGTGGTAGCTTTGACAAACGCGATCGCCGATGAAACTAAAGATAAATCTTATAAGTAAGTGGGTCAAATTAAATATAAAATCTCACCCTGCCTCCGGCTTCCCTCTCCTTACTAAGGAGAGGGACAGGTTTTGCACAAGCAAAACCAGGGTGAGGTTTCTTTGGGCTATTCGATAAACTGTAAATTGCGTCAAGAGAGACTTGTCTGTACACGGTAGCCTAAAAGGAGAGAAGCTTTGAATCTTACTCCCTACTCCCTAATTAGCATTTGGAATCAGCCTACCGCAGGGATAAGTTGCTGTTTGCTGTGAAGCACTGTCAGCCACTCCTGCTGGAATCTGATCCGATGGTCGGGTTTTGGCTGCAAGATAGTCTTTTTGCAGTTTGTCAAAAATGGCTTCTCGCCTGTCGTATATACGCTTCAGGGGACGAGGCTGGCACTTGTTCAACACGTATGCTGTCACCAGTGGTAGAGCGATTGTGCTATCGGTATAACAAACAATTGTGTTAGGTAACTCTTCCGGGTCAATCTTACCCCAACTCACAGCTTCCGATGGGGTTGCTCCAGACAAACCGCCTGTATCTGGACGCGCATCGGTAAACTGTATAAAGTAATCGTGTCCTCGTTCTTCTAGCCCCAATACTTCGTGAAGTTGCGGTTGGGTTTGGAGCAAAAAGTTTTTGGGACTACCGCCACCAAGAATTACAGCTGCACTTTTACCTCCTGATTCACGGGCATTATATGCGATCGCAGCCGTCTCATTTACGTCAATTGATGGATCTATCACCAACTGCGAACCTTCCAAAGCTAAAGCCGCCACGTTCATCCCAATTGAGCTATCTCCTGGAGAAGACGTATATATCGGTACGCCACACTCATAAGCTGTAGCAAGCAAGCAAGAATGCTGTATACCCAGCTGCTTTTCTACTTCCCGAACATACTTACCCAATAAATAGTGAAACTCAGCCGTTCCCATCCGCTTCTGAAACGCTTCCCCTTGCAAAATCTTGCGGATGAACGCATCAGTTTCCAGTAGCACATCGTAACCAAAGATAATGTCATAAATGCGAATAGTGCCTTCCTGGCGCAGTTTCACATCATCCAAAAACGGATTACCAGCAAAAAGTTCAAAACCCAAACCGTAGTGCATATCGTGGTAAAGATTTGCACCAGTGCTAATCATCCAGTCAATAAAGCCGTTGCGAATTAAGGGCGCAAGTGCTGAAACCCCGAATCCTGCTGGCGTCATCGCACCGGAAAGGCTAACTCCCACCGTGACACCTTCTGTTAGCACATCACGACTCAGTAGTTGGCAGATTTCCCGCAACCGCGCTGAGTTGTAAGCGGTAAAGTATTGATCAATCAAATCCACCACATTGATATCATTTGATATAGGTGTAGGTGCGATTTTTTGACCCAGCTGTTTAGACATTTTGGCACTCCCTAACTAGTAAACACGCCGAATCTAATGTTATCTAGCTTTCAACCAAAGTGACACCAATTTATAGCTATTTTCAGGTAAATAAACCACGCGGTAGGGGCACAGCAATGCTGTGCCCTTACGACAGATGTGGTTCAAATACTTGAATTCTGCTGTAACTAGCCCATTTCATCAAAAAACAGTACAACGGCTAAGATTAAATCGTGTCACCTACCTCAACGCCTACAAATGAGTTTCCGAAAATATTAAATTTAATGGAAGATTTAATAGATCGAGACAGGTGTACGCTACCTACATGGAAATGTGTCAATAGAGGACTCAAGCAATGGGATATGTAATTGCTACTGCAAATATGAAAGGTGGCGTTGGTAAAACCACCCTCACCGTCAACTTAGCTACCTGTTTAGCTAAAAATCATGGCAAGCGGGTGCTTGTTCTTGATTTAGACACCCAAATTAGCGCTACACTCAGTTTGATGTCGCCTTTAGATTTTGCCAAGCGTCGTAAACAAAGTAAGACATTTAGGTATCTGATAGACCAAGTTATCAATCCAGAACCAGAAGCAAAATTGACAATTAAAGATATCATTCAATCTCAGGTTTGTAATCTTCCTGGGCTAGATTTATTACCAGGAGATATCGACTTATATGATGAATTTGTTGTTTCAGAAATGCTGCATAAACAATCAACTGCTTTGGGTGAACAGGACTTTGAAACAATTTGGAATCGCTTTGAAAGAGTATTGATAAATAATATTTTAAAACCTGTACGTCAAGAATATGATTTTATCCTCTTGGATTGTGCGCCTGGATATAATCTATTGACTCGTAGCGCTTTAGCTGCCAGTGATTTTTACATCCTTCCTGCTAAACCAGAACCCTTATCTGTAGTGGGTATTCAACTGCTGGAAAGACGGATTGCCCGATTAAAGGACAGTCACGGACATGAAAGCAAGATAGATATAAAAATGCTGGGAATTGTATTTAGTATGTCTAGCGCTAACCTTCTCACTGGCAGATACTATAAACAAGTTATGCACCGCGTTGTTGAAGATTTTGGTGTTGACAAAATTTGTAAAGTACAAATACCAGTTGATGTCAATGTTGCTAAGGCTGTTGATAGTTTTATGCCAGCTGTTTTAATTGCTCCCCAATCAGCTGGTTCAAAAGCGTTCTTTCAGTTAACTCAGGAGTTGTTGCAAAAGCTTTAATTTAAAGTTATGAGTACACCCGTAGGGGCACGGCACTGCCGTGCCCCTACACCTCGCAATATAATGTTGTACCTCATCTGAATGGGAACCGCTATATGGATTTTATTCCTAACTCCTGTACAGACGCGATTAATCGCGTCTCTCCTAACTTTTAGAAGTTTCCGGCTAAGGCTGCAACACACCGATCGCAAATTAAGGGATGTTCTGCTGATTCTCCCATAGGAGTAGAGTAGTTGCAACAGCGATCGCACTTCGTGTAGCAATACGGTTCAGTTAAGGATAATTGTAGGTTGGGTTGAACGTAGTGAAACCCAACAAAGTACCGAAAATGTTGGGTTTCGTCCCTCAACCCAACCTACGCAGGTTAAGGTTTTTGACTTTAACCCAAGCGTATTGCTTCGTGTAGGTTTTGCCAACGCATTTTTCCCCGTCAGCATTCACTACACCAATTACCCAGTCTTCTGTTTGTGCTGTATATTTTAATTTTTGTAGTGCATCAGCAGAATCTAATAATTCCACTCAACTAATTGTTTTCTCCACTCTCAATTACACAAAACCAATATTTTAATTACGAATTAATTTTTTAATAAATCGCCACAGCAGGGAAAAGGGTAAAATTAATATCGCCTTTAATATTTGCATCAAGTGACTTAATCGACCTTTCCGAATAGCGGGGGGATTAGACTGGCGTTGCAGGATTGCTAGATTTTCTCGAACTGTCGCTGTAGTGGGATGATTAACGCCTAACACCCGTTGGCACATTGCCAGGGCTTCAATCAACAGAGGTTCGGCATCGCTGTACCGTCCTTGGCTATTGTAGAGCAAAGCTAAATTGTTCAAGCTAGTAGCTACATTGGGATGCTCCCCAGCAAACAGGCGCTTTCTCATTGCCAGGGCTTCAATGTACAGAGGTTCGGCATCGCTGTACCGTCCTTGGCTTTTGTAGAGGGAAGCTAAATTGTTCAAACTAGTAGCTACATTGGGATGCTCCCCAGCAAACAGGCGCTTTGTCATTGCCAGGGCTTCAATGTACAGAGGTTCGGCATCGCTGTACCGTCCTTGGCTTTTGTAGAGCAAAGCTAAATTGTTCAAGCTAGTAGCTACATTGGGATGCTCCCCAGCAAACAGGCGCTTTGTCATTGCCAGGGCTTCAATGTACAGAGGTTCGGCATCGCTGTACCGTCCTTGGCTATCGTAGAGCAAAGCTAAATTGTTCAAGCTAGTAGCTACATTGGGATGCTCCCCAGCAAACAGGCGCTTTGTCATTGCCAGGGCTTCAATCAACAGAGGTTCGGCATCGCTGTACCGTCCTTGGCTATCGTAGAGCAAAGCTAAATTGTTCAAGCTAGTAGCTACATTGGGATGCTCCCCAGTAAATAAAGATTGGCAAACATTTACGCATTCTTCACTCCAAGGTTCTGCTAATTTATATAATCCTTGTCCTTCGTAAAATCTTGTTATCCCTACAAATACCCAAATTACTTCATCGCTAGGAACTGATGCTAAAGAAATTATCTCTGCCTCTGTTGGTTCTTTTATCTCTGCAATTATACGTTTACCCAGGTCTTCGAGATGGGGAACGATATCTCTGATGCTTTCAATCTGCTCAGAAGTGGCAGAACCAGGAAGGATTTGGGCTTTGGTTATCATCGCAGTAGCGAAGGTTGTTTCCAAAACTAATTTCATCTCGCCAGCATCGGCTAATTGCCCTTGCAAAAACCACCGCACTAAGGCATGAATTTTATAACATCCTGCTCTTTCTTCTAAGATTTGCAGCAAATTGCACCCGTAGAGTTGCTTTTTAGCTGCGTTTAATTCATCTTTCGACCAAGTTAGCTGTTTTTGTTCCTGATTTTCTGTTTCCCCTCCACCTGTCGCCACCCAAAGAACTAAATCCCAAAGAATCTGTACAGGAGAAAATAAACTCAAAAATATTCCTAGTTGTTGCGCCAGTGGGTCGAGTTCTGACCAAGTTAAAGCAAAGGCGGCTTTGACTCCTAGTTGAGTTGAATTGAGATTTTTCCGGTCTTGTAAAGCTGCTTCTGCTAATTTACGTTCTTGCAATCGCCCAAACATGATATCTAAAGATATGTCCGGGTCGCGTACTAAATAGCCTCCCACTAATTCTATGCCCAAGGGCAAATATTCTAGACATTCACATATTGCTGTTGCGGCTTGTGGTTGATTTTCAACTCGCCTATCTGTTTTCCTCAACAGTCGTTTTAACAGTTCTAAGGCTTTACCCGGTTCTTTTTGGGGCGAGAGAACATCTAAGGCAATCTCTTGAATAAAATTCTCGTCTAAATCCCGCAGTCGAGTAGTAACTAAGACTTGGAAGCGGTTATCCTTGGGAACGACTTGGCAGAGGTTGTCTAAATCAGTTACGTCATCGAAGACAATTAAAATCGGCAAGGCAGAGTTAGGATATCTAGACCAACACCAGACGACTTGTTGTTCAAGGCTTAAAAATCTTCCTCCTGATTCTTGGGGAATCTCCAAACCTAACTGCAATGAGAAAAACTCTAAAACTTCGGCGGCGAGATTGCTTTCTCTGTCGTTAAACCAAGCAATTCCCCCATAATCTTGTTCGTATCGTCTGGCGTACTGGGTAGCTAATTCAGTTTTACCCACGCCACCCATTCCCGCTATTGCTACATAATTTCCGCGCTGCAAGTCTTCATGCAGCATTGTCAGTTCGGTTTCTCGCCCAACGAAATTCACCGAACCGCGATAAGGAATAGATTTTTTGACACTCCCCGGTCTAAAGACACGGGGATTCTTAATTGAATAGCGTTAACTACTCAGTTAATATCCGTTTTTCAGGCATAGCCTTGGATTACGGTTCCTGC
>Ga0335394_10004538_pt1 | contig 15788 bp, 13 predicted proteins | sample MAT03_FD_205741 | JGI IMG/M metagenome (GOLD analysis project Ga0335394, IMG submission 205741) | Freshwater microbial communities from Lake Fryxell liftoff mats and glacier meltwater in Antarctica - MAT-03 (spades assembly) (version 2) ... | reverse complement strand
TGCCAGGCATCGGGACCCCCGAGCCCAGCTACGCTGGCGGGGGACGACCCGGCAATGACACGACCGGCAATCCTAATTGTCGCTGACCGGCAATCCTAATTGTCGCGAGACAATGAGGTCTCCTTGTAGACCATCATCACTATCCTGAGGGCTCCCGTCGACCCGGGTTTACCGGACGGTTACCATTCTTCTGGGAGCAGGAATTCTATTTCTCGACACTGCGCAGCCTCGACCGCCCGCTTGATCGGTTCCCGCACCACCACCATGGGGAGGAACTTGGCGATGCGGAACATCAACGCCGGACCGAGCCCCTCGGTCCGCGGGGTCAGCGAATCGAAGGGCAAACCCGACAGGCGCTCATTGCCGGACCCTCAGTCGAAGGCCATCCAGCTATTGTTGGGGAGTTCAGTGTGCACAGATGAGACCCGCGCCACCTTCGGACACAGTCCAAACGACGTGGTGATGTTCATTCCTAGGGACTGCGCGAGTTGTAGGATTGCCAAGCCATCAATGTAGATCGTCCCTTCCGTCGCGGCGGTCGTTGGCAGGCCTCCGGGTGATTTACGGTAGGCGACCATTTGACCGCGGCGTCGCTCGATCACGGCGGAGAATGCTTCCTGGAAGGCAGGGATGTCCCGATCTGCCAGGGCCATCCAAAGCGGAATATCGTCGGTCGAGCTACCGTCTTCAGCCTGCTCCCAGCGCTGCCCTAGCGCCTCTATGCTGGCACGATCATCCGGTGCACGCACCAACCGGCTCATCATCGCCAGTGGCATGTAGTCATCGAGATATTCCCGTTCCAGATCTGGTTCGCCAGGAAACCGATCGGCAATCTGTTGAGCGAGTTTCAGGTCACCTGCCGCGATGGCACTTGCCACGCAGTCCCAGGTGCTCCCCAGGCGCAGCGAAGGCGCGGCCTGCATGCCCTTGGCCATCCGGGTCAGGAGGTGGAGCCACGTCAAACCCGAGCGACGAAGTCCCAATTGAAAGGCGGCAGAGTCACCGTCTTGCAACAGGCGACAGATGGCCAGTTGGCGATGCTCCCAGGAGATGGCGAAAAGCCCACGGGAATCCTGGTCATCACCTTCGTCGGCAGACAGTTCTGTGACATAATTGAAAATGCGAAACCTGGCGTCTTCTCGCGCTTGGCTCAGGGCAGTCAGCGACATGGATCTAATCCTGACACTTAGAGGTCAACCGACTTGCCCACGGGGATGAATTCTGCGCCGGTGAGTTTCGCTTTGATGAACGCGTCAACGAGCGCTTCTCCAAAAATGGGAACGCGGACGAACGACGACATCCGGAAGAGGTTCGTGTCCGTAGGTGTGCGCTCAGGACGCAGGGCGAGGCGCTGAATGGAAACGTACTCAATATCGGGGTTCAGATCATCGTTATACTCCCTTTTCGGGAGCCCCTTTTTTTTGGCTGTCGCTTTTTCGCATGCGTCCAGGTCTTCAGTCGGTGACCCTTCGGTTTTAGCACGATCTAGGCAATCATACCACCCGATCGGATTGACGAGAATGAGGTCACCCGCGGGCCTCTTCCGGTGATTGAGGAGTTTGACGGGCAAGTACTCAATCTCTGCGGTTGCCACTGACTTGACCAGGTCGGCGGCCCGCGGGCTGATCAACAACTGGGCGACCACTTGTTTGACGAAATCAGGGACCACCTTCCCCGAGACCTCAGACGCCATGTGGTAGGCAATCGACGGATCGAAACGCTTTCCCACGCGCAGCCCGAAAGCCGATCGGAACTGATCGTCATAGCCATCAGGATCATCGTACACGGCACAATAGTCATCACGATCAACGTACCGCAGCGTGAAAAACGTCATTTCAGCGTCATCCTCTTCGGTTTGGCCTGGGTAATATCCGGGGCTTTTTTGTTCTTGGCGACCTCAGCGACTCCGAGTCGACGAATCACCCAAAACATGTCCTTCTGCCAATCCTCCAGCAACTTCTTGACCTTTTTTGCTTTTTCCTCGTTGTGAACAGCGCTCCCCAGCGCCATCTGTCCCTTGATTGAGGATATCTGAGCGCTGGTTTTTACGAGGTAGGTCGGGTGATTATCGCAATGGTACGGCAGTTCGACCATGCGAGCGTAGTACTCGAGTTTTGGGAGAATGATGAGATTTCCCCCGGCATTGAGGTTGTACCCCTCTTGCATGAGGAGCTTCAAGCGGGGGCTGCCGAGGCGAAGGAGACAATCCATCGGCATGATATGGTGGTAATCGTGGTTATATGGCGTGTGGCCCACCTGGAAGTTTTTGGGGTGGAGCGGGTTCCCCAAATCCCACGCCCCCTTGTTCTCAGCCTTGGAGGGGTCGGTACGGGTCACCGACAGTCCGGTGCCATGTTGGGATTCGGACGGCGGCTTCGCTTTTTCAAAGCGTTTCTTGATCCGCGCGAAGCTGCGATTGTAGATCTCGCGCTTCTTCGAGTCCCCCACGATGGTGTCGTAGCCATTCCGACGATAGCTACCGTGGGAGCCGGCTTTGGCCGGCATTTTTTCCCCAATACATTTGACCACGCATCCTTTCCCGGCTTCCGACATCACCTTATCGGGGATATGGATTGTCGCTTCCTGCAATTCTTCTTTGTGTTTTTGGGAGGTCATAGCGGTGCCGCGGTTCCTTGTACGACCAGACAGGCGCGGGCACCGTCGGCATCACTCAGACAGATGGGGATGAGGTCTCCCTTAGCATACCCGCGGGCAAAGGCACGGCACGCCAATACACAGGCGGTGACTCCAGTAGCGGCCCCAACTTCACCAAAGTGTTCCCCCACCATGATCACCTTCGCGTCTGCCAATGTCCGCGCTGGTTTGGCCAACTGGGTAAGCATCTGGGCGTAGGCGGCAAAGCGCCACATTTCACCCGTATGGTCGCAGATCGCCGATCCCACTGAGCCAGGTCCTGCCGCAGTCAGGGCCTGCGCCACCACCTGTGCATACACCCGTGCTTGGTTGGGCTGCTGCTCACGATCACTCACGGCACTCTGAATATGTGCCAAGGGCACCTGGACGTGCTCGCGGCGCATCACGACTACTGCCGCACCTATCTCGCCTGGAACATAGGCATGGGTATTTCCAGGGGTGCGAACCAGAGCCGCTAGCACCTGACCTGGGAGTCGCACCGGATCGGTGAGACTGTCGACGGCTAGCACGATGCAGGCGTCGCAGCCATCAGGACGAAGCCATGAGTCGGCGAGCTGCAGTGCGTCGACCATCCCCGTATGTTCCATGAACAGCATACTGGTCTGAGCGGTCTTCAGCCACGGCACCGAACGCAGGATCCGCTCAACCAAATCGGCCAGGCTCAGCTGTCGGTCACGCTCCGCGGCATCGGCGTCGGCACGGGCATCGGGCTGCCCCGCCTGTTCGAGCTGTCGAGCCACTTCCCGCTCCGTGTGGCCAGCGCTCAGTTATGCCGGGTGAGCCTATCGTGTTGACCTTAAGGAGTCTCAAAGAGTTTTTGCTGCGTCTCGCCAATCTTTGTCATCCCATCAATCGATTAGCCGATAATTGGCTTCTCCGACGTACGGGGATCACTGAATTTTCGGCACCGCTTGGACCGGATCGAAAGTCAGGGGAAGCTGGTGGCCCTCTGACTCGCAGTGTCACTGCGAATTGGTGTCGCCTGTAACGACTATCAACGCAAGGCTAGTCATCGATCGCCCTTCGAGACCGCGCAGGGTTACGAACTCGATGTTCAGGCCATTCCGACTCCGTCCGCCGTGATCTTGTCTTCAGCGACAATGCCCGAATGGCACTGCGACTATTTGCAAGTTCAGTTCCCGATGACCAATGGGAATCACGGTTAGTGATAATGTTCGCTTTTGCTGTTTGAGGAGAGCGAATAATGTATGCGGAACCGGATAAATAAGTGATGCCGTAACGCGCTCGCCAGCGGTACGGGCAGTAACTGTGGCAGCGTACGCCAACACCTGGTGAATATCCGCCCGCATTGAGGCCTGCGCCTCCTCTGCCAGCGCGGACCACCGCACTGCATCCAGATCCGCGAAATGAGATTTGTATTTGGCATCGACGATCTCGATGCCGTCAGGTCTATAAACGACGAAATCCGGAACTAGGTGTCCAAGAGCGCGATGGCTGGGGTTATTCCACGCCAGGGGCACTGTCGTCTCGCCCAGGCGCCCGGCGCGAACTCGGCCTCCGGTCCGTGCAGCTTCGTCACGCACCAAGTGTTCGACGTAGCGTTCCCACAATTGTTCAAGCCGCAGTATCCAAGCTAAGCCGTCCGATGAACGGCCGCCGCCAAGGCCACGCTCATCAACGATCCAACTCATGGCTCGCAATCCCTCGCGCAGGGCCATCGAGACCAGCGCACCACCGCCAATGTCGCGATCGAGTTCGCCTCGCTGGGGCCGTCGGGCAGGCACATCCGCAACGCGTTCCAATAGGCGGGCAATCTGAGAAATGAGCGTCAGGGCTACGGGGTCGGTGCCACCGACAACACCGAGATCGCCGCGCAGACGTTCAAGTGTCCAACGCACGGCCTGACGCAGTCGGGAATCGGTATCAAGCTCGCTGAACCGACACGGGAGGTGATGCCAGCGGCCGGTGGGGAGCTGATGAGTGAGATAGGTTTGCCACTGAATCTGTCCGCGGGGATGACTGCGAACCTCGTTACGCTCACGGTAACCGGGACGCAGGTTGGCAAGTAGATCAGCTAGCAGGCGCAGCACCGGACCAGCCAGGACCCAAGGCGGCACTTCTCTCCCACTACCGGGCACCAGCGGCAAAGTGAGGAACTCGGGTCCACTGCCCCAGCCGGTGGCCGTCAATACCTGGCCCACGCCGGACCAACCGAAGCGCGGACTAACGACCACGCCACCCGACACTTGGCCGGTGACCGCCGAGTGCAATGGGATGGCACCTGCGCGGAGACCCGGCTGCAGTTCTAGCCGTATCCCATGGCGACCGGCGACGATACGAGGATCAAGCCCCAACGCGTCCAGACCAGCCCGATTGCGATCGAGAAAACCATCTAGATAGGCGCCCCAACCGGGTTCGCGTCCGGCGGCAATGTGCGGGGCCGGATCCACGACGATTGGAGCACCGCAGTCCACGCCATGGAGTAGCGTGCGAGAATGGGGCGTCTCTCCGAGGTGGATCTCTGCAGCACGCGGGCGTGGTAAACGACGACGGACGGGACTAACTCGGCGTTGCGGAGTGCGAGTCGCGGACATGTTTAACTGTCTGCGGCTGCGTTAGCGGCATCCGCTATACGATTGCGGACCGCATGCAGGGATCCGGTAGCTGGACCAAGATAGCCCTCGCGAATGTAGTCGTCGATGAGCGGTAGTAGCTCGTAACGCAGGCGACTTCGCAAGGAAGATTCATCGCCTGACGGGACGATGAAATAGGAATGGCCGGGTAGCAGCGCGAGGGCATCGTCCGGCGCGAACTCCAGGAATACGTCGCACAAGGCGTCGAATAGGATGAGGCCCGTCGGCGTGCTATGTGCCTGCACCACGGTTCGGTCCGGCATCATGGTGATGAAGGCGAATCGTCGGCGAATGGCTAGGTCCATGCGTGCAACGCTCCGGTCGGCAGTATTCATGGTCGCAAGTACGCGCAGATTGGAAGGAAGGGTGAAGCTCTGCGTCCCATCGATGGCGTGAGGCAGGCGTATCGATCGGGGAGATCCGGATTCAGCCTCAAATAGGTAGATCGCCTCACCCAGTACCCGGCCGAGGTCCGCACGGTTGATCTCGTCTACCAGCAGCAGGGCGGGTCGATCGGCGGCTTTGGCGGCAGCCTCTAGGAGGTGGCCCTTCCTCGAAGCAAAGCGCAAATTTGCGTTGGTCACATCAGGTGAGAGACCGGCGACAAAGTCCTCGTACGTGGTCGATGGATGGAACTGGGTGATCAGGCCGTTGCCATCGTAGGCTTGGCGCAGGATCTGTTCGGCCACTCGCGATTTGCCGGTGCCTGGCGGGCCTTCAAGCACGACGAAGCGGCGGCGTTCCAATAAGTGGATGATCTCGTCCACACAGGGTGTGGACAGCCACATAGCGTTGAGGCTAGCGATGAAGGTGCGGAATTCGTCCTGCGCACTCTTGAGTACTTCCCAGCCGCGCTCGTAGGCGTAGAGGTCCAGGAAGGCCTGCACGACTACCCGCGCCTTGGCTGGGTCACCGTTTGGCACGACAGCCAAGCAGTAGAGTTCGTTGCTATAGCGTTTGAAGACAGGCTCCCATGCCGGCAGCTGCTTGGTAATCAGATCCGGCACTGGCACGCCGATGCTTGTGGGATCTTGACGTGCCCAGGCGGTTGGAATGCCCTTGCTGACTAGATAGCGGCGCAAGCTGGCGATGCGACGACGATGGCCTGGTCGTGTGAGGATACCCTCATCGGGACTCAGCCCGCGAGTGCCGACTCCAAAGTCGATGAGGCAACCTTCGTCGCGCGGGAACCACACCAAACTGGTGCCGCCGTAAGGGCCACTAGGTGGGTTATCTGGATTGATGAAACCAGCATAGGCGACGTGTTCGGTCTCACTGCCGCCTTTGCCGTAAGCATTGCGGATGAACGGTGGCTTCTCGTGATCGAGATGCGGCGCCGACCGCTTGTGAAAGCGCTCACCAAATAAACCGCGCATGGCAGCCAGCATAGTTGTGTCAGAAGTTGCAGCGCCGGCGGCAATGGCATCTGCAAGAATTTGGAGTGCATCGGACATGGAGACCAGGTTCCCAATCGGTGGTCCACGTCCAGAGCCAATCGGCCAGCATGGGTAGCCTTGTCAGGAATCGGATGGTTTGGCCTTTATGCGATTCTTCGCCAATATTTTGAGCCGGCTATTCTCACTGAGAAGGTCATTGAAAGGTCTAACAAGATAGTCCACTGCATGGGTCAAGTCGCCAAATCAAAAAACCGCTCACTCTCATCCGAATTAGCACCAGAGCGTCGCGCCGGTGCCGGCCCACGGGACGCAGCCGGTCCTTGCTGGAAAGTTCGTAGTGATCAACACTTGCGCTGGGGAGGCACGACTGAGGATTGAGGCAGGATTCATAGCGACTGTAGTGAAGGGGCTGGTGCCGCTGCTGATCATCGTCAGCCCGGATGGGACGCTGCCGCTATTCCTGAGCATGACGGTGGACGATGGGCCGATCCGGCGGCGACGGTCGGCGTGGTACACGGCGGTGACCCGCGGTGCCGTATTGGCGCTCGCCGCGCACGGTGGGAAAATGGTGTTCCGCTTCTTCGGCATCACCCTCGACGCCTTCCGCATCGCCGGCGGGGCGCTGATGTTCCTCTATGCGATCGACATGGTGCAAATGCGCACGCCGCGCATGAAGACCACGCAGGAGGAGGTCGCGGGCGGCGTCGCCCAGCAGAAGTCGGCATCATCCCGCTGGGCGTGCCGATGCTCGCCGGGCCCGGGGCGATCGCCACGGTGATGGTGCTACGGCTGGGCAGCCCCGATGGGGTGGCGGTCCTGCTGGTGGCAATCGCTGGGCTGACGGCGGTATGCGCGGCCATCCTGCTCGCCGCGGTGCGTCTGGAGCGCTGGCTGAGCCCCGCGGTGATGGGCATACTCATGCGCCTGCAAAGACTGCTGCTGGGAGCCATCGCGGTGCAAATGATGGTATCTGGGATCCGCGGAGCGTTCGGGATTACTGGACCGGCGGCAATGGGTGGGTGACGGTTGCGGCCTTGCACTCGGCTGACCGACCAGGATTTGCCCCTGTGCCCTCGGAGTCATGTGCGAGTCGAGTCGCCTTAGGACTCTCACCGAAGCACAAAAAATATTCGTCGTCGGCAAGTTCCTTCCGCCATTCAACTTACCGATTCGGACCTCCGGAGGCATGATCCGAACGAATCAGAGACTTTCGGCCTTTCAGAGACCAAAGAATTTACGTGTACCAGTCTCTTGGTCCGAGGCGTGAGACTACCTCCAGCAAAACTATCGCGGAAATCCGCGATTAACGACGCAACCCACGGACGATGTCCGTGGGTCTGCCGTGGGTTCGAAACCCAGAGTGGTGGAGGCGCCGGGAATCGAACCCGGGTCCGGCTTTGTTCGTACGACGCGTCTACGTGTGTAGGCAGTAAATTAGTTCTCATCTACGACCAAGGCCACTGCCAGCCCGAGTCATAGACCAGCCCGATATCTCTCGCCAAGGGTAACCGGACAACTCCCTCAGCCAGCCGATGATTATTAGGGAGACCATCGCCAGCATCGGCAATGGGATGGTCTCGTCTCACTATCTAATTTATTGCTAAATTAGGCAGCGAGAGCGTACTCGACGTGATCGTCGGCACTTAGTTTTTTGCGGGTTATTTACGTGGCCTCCCGCACCACGACACGCGGCAATCGCCGGTGCAAAACCGTCGATACCTGTTCGCCCCCATGTCTTCAGTTGTCAACGAGGGTGAGCATCGGCAGGCGGACGCCGGAGGGAAGTGCGGAACTCCACGACGTGCCGCAGCTTGCCAGAACGGGTGCGCGTCGGCAGGGTGGAGGGCATGGCGGAGTGCAGCCATCCGAATCTGCGTAAATCCGCCGTCGGGTGGATCTGTGCGCGCTGTGGCCAGCCGGTGACGACGGGCGGTGACGTGGTCGCCTCGCCAAGCGTGGCCCTGCCGGCATCGCCTGATGCGTCGCTGCCGCCTGCGCATTGGTTGGATGGCCACGTGCTCGGCGTCACCGTGCGCGGGCTGCTGGTCGGTGCGACGACTCTACCGTTGGCGTGGCTGCTGTGCTGGTTGTTCCCGTTCGGCAATCACATCCTGTGGATTTTCACTACGCTCTGTCACGAGATGGGCCATAGCGTCGGGGCGTTGCTGGTCGGGCGTCCGGCATTGCCGGCGTTCGATTTCAGTTTTGGCGGCGGCGTGACCATGACCGGTGAACGACGCTGGTGGTTGTTGGCGGTGTACGTCATCGGCGTAGTAATGCTGTGGCGACAAGTCGGCGAGCAGCGTTGGATCCGTTGGGCGCTGGGCAGTGCGACGGTCGCAGTGACGTTGCTGATTCTGACCGGCCTTGATGAAGCATGGTTCGTGTGGATGGGTTTCGGCGGTGAGTTGATCATCGCCACGGTGTTCCTGCACCGCGCGCTCACCGGAGTGGCGGAGGTCTATCCAGGCGAACGTTGGCTCTATGGCATGGTCGCCTGGGCGCTGCTCGGCCATGCGCTCGGCATGTGTTGGATGCTGCTGTTCGATCCGGCGTTTCAGCACACCTACCTGATGGGAAAACGCGGCATCGACAATGATTTCGTGCGCTTGAGCGAAAGCCTGGGGGTGAGCCTGCGCGGCGCGGCATGGCTCAATCTGTTGGTCGGCGTGCTGGTGCCGGTGGCGGCGGTGTGGGCGGCACGGTGGTGGCCGCGTGACGCGGGCCCACGCGCTCGTGCTGCCGCTCGGCTTTAGCCGTCCGCTATTTTTACCATGAACTCGTAGTGGTGTGGCTCGACGGGCTGCACCGACAGACGCGAGCGGGCGAACAATATCATGCCGGACAACTCGGGGATGCCGCGCAGTTCTTCGAGCGGCAGCAAACGTGTGAAGGTGCTCACGTACTTCACGTCAACCATGTACCAACGTGGCTTTTCTGGCGTGCTACCCGGATCGAAATGATCGGACCTGGAATCCCAACTGGTGTGGTCGGGATACGCGGTTCGCGCGACCACGGCGAGGCCGGCGACACCGCTCGGCTTGGCGTTGGAGTGGTAGAACAACACGCGGTCACCCACCGCCATGTCGCGCATGAAATTGCGCGCCTGGTAATTGCGCACACCGTCCCACGGGGCAACTTTTTTTTGCTTGAGCGTGTCGATGCTGAAGGCGTCCGGTTCGGTTTTCATCAGCCAGTGTTTCATCGCCGATACCTCACGAAGGCTGGGGAGTGCGCCGAGGTCCGGTCGGTGCGTCGAGCGCAGCGATCAACTCAGCAAAATCAGTAACGAACCAGTCGGCACCGGCCTTGACCTTCTCGCGCACGACGATGCCGCCGTAGCCGATAAAACCATCCGCCGGTGGGCGCGCCTCCAGATCGGTGGCGCCATCGCCAACCATGATCAGTGGCGCGTAGCCAAAACGGTTCTTCAAATCGCGGATCGCCGTGCCCTTGCCGCCACTACGGCTGGGAAAAGCGTTCTCATCGAAACCGGCGTAGCTGCCGTCGGGCGCAAAAAGCAGGACGTTGGCGATCACGCGTTCCTGCGGCAGGTTCAGCTGTTTCGCCAGCGGCAGGATCATATGGGTGAAGCCGCCACTGATCAGGTAGACGTGGGTGCCGCGATGTTCCAGTTTGCTGATCAGTTCACCGATGCCGGGCGTCAGACGCGGCGGATGCGCCTTCAGACAATCAGCGAGGAGTTGCTGCGACGGGCGGATGAGATCAAGGCGCGCTTTCAACGCATCCTGAAACAACACCGATCCGCCCATGGCATTGCGCGTGAGTTCAGCAACGCGATCACCAACACCGGCCTGCGCCGCAAGGACGTCGATGCCTTCGTCAGGGCTGACGGTGGAATCGACGTCGAAACACACCGCTTTGGCGGAAGCCCACAGGGCGCGGATGTCAGGGGAAGGCATTCGATCTGTCCGATGTCCGAGGTCCGATGTCCGATGTCGTTGCTGTCCGACATCGGACATCGGACATCGGACGGGTGAGCGCAGCGAACGATCAGACGGAGGTTCACCGCGCCATGAGGTAGCGCAGAATCCGCGCCAGCTCCGCCCTTAAATCCTGGCGCGTGCAGATCTGGTCGAGCTGTCCGTGCTGGAAAAGGAACTCGCTGGTCTGGAAACCCTCCGGCAATTCCTGCTTGATGGTTTCCTTGATCACGCGCGGACCGGTGAAGCCGATGAGCGCTTTCGGTTCGGCGATGATCACATCGCCGAGGCTGGCGTAACTCGCCATCACGCCGGCCATGGTCGGATTGGTCAGCACTGAGATGTAAGGCAACTTGGCCTGCGCGTGGCGACCGAGCGCGGCGCTGGTCTTGGCCATCTGCATCAGCGACAGCGCGCCTTCCTGCATGCGCGCGCCGCCGGAGGTCGACACGATGATCACCGCCTGCTTTGCCGCGGTCGCACGCTCGATCATACGCGTGAGCTTTTCACCGACGACCGAACCCATCGAGCCGCCGTTGAAGCTGAAGTCCATCACGCCGATGCCGACGCCCAGGCCAGCGAGTTTGCCGGTGCCGCAGATGACCGCGTCCTTCAGGCCGGTCTTGGCCATCTGTTGGATGATGCGGTCGAGGTAGGGCTTGCTGTCGACAAACTTGAGCGGATCGCCAGAGGTCATGTTCGCGTCGAACTCGGTCCAGGTGCCGTCGTCGATAAGGTTCTGGATGCGCCGCGAGCCCGGCATCGGAAAGTGGTGGTTGCACTCCGGGCAGGTGTCGAGGCGTTCCTCGACCAAACGTTTGAACACGGTCTTGGCACAGCCGGGGCATTTCACCCACAGACCGTCAGGGATCTTCTTCGCCTCATGACCAGGCGCACCACGACGCAGACGTTCCAGCACCATGCGGTTCTCCGGGGCGGGATGCTAAGGCGCCACCGCAGGGCGCAAACGACCACCCTCCAGTTCCTCACCAGCGACTGCTGGACCGTCCCGGGCGCCGAGTGGAGGAGGGCGGATCCTGTTGTTGGATACCGTGTGCGAAGCACACCCGCCCACGGGTGAAGAGGCGAAGCCGACGAAACCGAGCCGCGACAAAGCCCGTGGAGGCAGGCCCGCAGGGCCGTGGGGGCAAAGCCGGCGAAGCCGCTGAGAAACCAGCAGCATTGCAAATAGAGCGTCGAATCTAGGCTCCGGCGCGGAGACTCTGTCCATGCTCAAAGCCTGCTCCTTGACCCTGCTCGCCCTTTCCTGGCCGTTGATGATCCCTGGCACCGTCCAGGTCATGGCGGCAGACGCACCAACGGAGCAGCCGCAGGCGGTGGCCACCACCATGTCCAAGAAGGGCAACGTGCGCTTCGGGCCGAGCACCCAGGCCAAGGTTGTGGCAACCTTGGAAGTCGGCGTCGCAGTCGACGTCCTCGGCATCGCCCAGGGCCTGCCCGAGTGGTACGTCATCCGCTTCCCGCGCGAAGGCTCGGCGTGGATCCACCAGAAGGTCATCCAGCCGGATGCCTCGGGCAAAAAAGCCACGGTCATCGAAGACCGCGCGCGCGTGCGCGACGATTCACGGCAAGGCGGTAACATCGTCGCCGAACTGGCGCTCGGTGAAGAGGTCGAGATCAAGGAACGTGCGCGCAACGGTGACTGGGTGCCGGTTTATCCGCCGAGCGCGGTGGCTTACGTGCACAAGAGCGTGCTCGTCATCCCGCAGGAAAAAGTTCCCGGGTTGGTTGAGGCCGAGCAACAGGCGAACAAGCTCGACGATGTGAATGCCGAAGCGCAGGCGCGTTACGCCGCCTACAAACAAGCGCTCGATGAAGACATCGAGATCGCCGCCAAGCTCGACTGGGAATATCTCGACATGCAGTTGGCGCAGGTGGTCGACGGCCATCCCAACGAGCGCGTGAAGCTCGCCGCCAAACGTCTGAAGGATCGTATCGCACCAGTGGTCGCGGCCGCGCTCCAAGTGCAGCGCGCGAACAAGATCACGCCGGTGCGCGACGTGCCAGGAAAACCGCCGGTGGTGGTGAAGGTCGATCCGCTGCCCAAACCCGCGGTTGAACCACTCCCAAAGCCAGCGGTTGATCCGCTGCCCAAGCCGGAGAAACCCGCTGATCTCGGCGGACTAAAAGAGGCCGCGACCAAAGCTCCAGCAGTCGTCGGTGGTTTCGCCGCGCAAGGTTTCCTCGAAGAACGCGCCGTCGCCGGCACCGGCACCAACCACGTCATCATCGACAAAAACGGCAAGATCTGCGCGTTCGTGAAGACCAAGCCGGGTGTCGACCTGCAGCTCTCGGAATTCTTCTGGCGCCTAGTCGGGGTGAAGGGCGATGTGCAACCGATTGAAGCAGAGAAACACGGCCAGGGCGGCGGACCGATCCCGCTGGTGCTGGTCGAGGATGTGGCGTTGCTGCAATAAAGACTGTCCGATGTCCGATGTCAGATGTCAGATGTCGGGACGAAGTCACCGCCGCTGTGAGCGTAACCTCGTTTCGCAAACGCTTCATGCGCATCGCATGATCTACGGCGACGTTCGCGCAGTTTCCACGTCGACATCGGACCTCGGACATCGGACATCGGACGTTCCCCTTGGCTAAATCCGCCCACGACACCCCAATGATGCGTCAGTACCTGGAAGCCAAGGCGGCACATCCGGATGCGGTGTTGTTGATGCGTATGGGCGATTTCTACGAAGCGTTCATGGGCGATGCCGAGGAGCTCGCGCGCCACGCCGGCGTCGCGTTGACCTGCCGCAACAAGGACGCCGACCATCCCATCGCCATGGCCGGCGTGCCGCACCACAGTCTGTCGACCTACCTGCCGCGCCTGCTCGCTGCCGGCAAACGTGTAGCGATCATGGATCAATTGGAGGATCCGAAGAGTGCAAAGGGTCTGGTCAAACGCGGCCTCACGCGCGTCATCACTGCCGGCACGCTGATCGATGAGAGCGCGCTCGATGCCAGCGCCGCGAATCACTTGGTGGCCTTGACAGCGCTCGACGTTGCGGGCGGCGTGGTCGGAGTTGCCGCACTCGATACCAGCACCGGCGCATTCACCGTCGAGTCCGCCAGTGATGCGCAGCACTTGGCGCTCATCCTTGCACGCCTGGCCCCAGCGGAACTGCTGGTGCCGGAGGAACTGCGCCGACGTGAGGACACCCCCGTGCTGCTCGCCACGTTGTGTGCACCCGTACCTGTGCCGCCCATCGCCGGCTTGGCAGCGTATGCGTGGAAACCCGCAGACGCGCGTCGTTGGCTGACCGAACGCCTGGGCGTGACAACCCTCGACGGTTTCGGCATCACCGCGGGTGATGATCACCTGGCGGCTGCAGCGGCAGCAGCGCTGCGCTACGCCGACAGCGCGGCCAATCCCGGCGGCACCGGCAAGGCCCTTGGCCACGTGCGACGCATCCGTCGTCTGCACCATGACGATCATCTGGTGATCGACGCCACCTGCCGGCGTAACCTGGAATTGTTGCGCAACAGCCGTGACCAGGGACCACAGGGCAGCCTACTCGCCGCGATCAACCGCACCAAAAGTGCGGCCGGAGCTCGTTTGCTGGCGGAGTGGCTGGCCCGACCGCTCACCACGCTGAGCGCGATTAACGGACGGCACGATGCGGTGGCGTTCCTGGTCGCCGATGATCGTCGCCGTGACGAGGTCCGCGCGGCGCTGACGCAGGTCTACGATCTCGAACGTCTGCTGGCGCGCATCGCTACTGGCCGCTGTCATGGGCGCGACCTGGTCCACCTTGCCACCACTGTGCAAGCGGCCTCGACCGTGGCCACGGCACTCGGCAACGATGCCGCAGCACCTGAGTTGCTGCGGCTGGCGCACGAACACTTGCACCCTGCGGTGGATCTGGTGCGCGACATCACCCGCACGCTGGTCGATGATCCGCCGCTGACCATCAGCGACGGCGGTCTGATGCGCGATGGTGTCGACGCCGACCTCGATCGTCTGCGTGGTATCCGCCGCGATGCCGATGCTTGGCTGACACAATACCAAGCACGCGAAGCCGCCGCCTGTGGCCTCAAACAGATCAAGGTCGGCTACAATCGCGTCTTCGGATATTACATCGAACTGTCACGCGCGCGTGGCGATCAGGTTCCACCGCACTTCGTGCGCAAACAGACGCTGGTCGGCGCCGAACGCTACATCACGCCCGAACTGAAAGAGTTTGAAGACCAAGCGCTTGGTGCCGAGGAAAAGATCAATGCGCTGGAACTGGCGCATTTCACCCGCCTGCGTGATCGCGCAGAGCAAGCACTCGACGAGATCCAAGCCTGCGCTCACGCACTCGCGCGCATCGACGTGCTCGCCGGACTGGCCGATGTCGCACGCCGCCTCGGTTGGTGCCGACCGGTGGTTGATGATTCCTCCGTCCTGGAGCTGATTGAGAGCCGTCATCCGGTGGTCGAAGACGTGCTCGGACGCGGACGCTTTGTCGCGAATGATTGTCGGCTGGATGCGTCCGATGTCCGATGTCCGATGTCCGATGTCCCTGATTCGACATCGGACATCGGACATCGGACATCGGACATCACCAGTCGCCTAGCCGTCATCACCGGCCCCAACATGGCGGGAAAATCCACCTACATCCGTCAGGTCGCGTTGGCGGTGATCCTGGCCCAGGCCGGCTCGTTCGTGCCCGCGACCTCAGCGCGCATCGGCGTGGTCGATCGGGTGTTCACCCGCGTCGGTGCCGGTGATGAACTCGCACGCGGGCAATCGACCTTCATGGTCGAGATGGCCGAGACCGCAGCGATCCTCAACCACGCGACTCGGCGTTCACTCGTCGTCCTCGATGAAGTCGGCCGCGGCACCTCGACCTACGACGGTGTCAGCTTGGCCTGGGCGATCACCGAACACCTGCATGATCACATCGGCTGCCGGGCGTTGTTCGCCACGCATTACCATGAGTTGGTGGACCTCGCGGTCGATCGCTCAGGCATCCGCAACCTGACCGTCAGTGTTGCTGAGCAGGACGACAACGTGGTGTTCCTCCACCGCATCGTCGACGGCGCGGCAACGCGCAGCTACGGCATCCATGTCGCGCGTCTGGCTGGTGTGCCGGAACCCGTCATCCACCGTGCGCGCGAAGTACTCGCCACGCTTGAACGACTCAATGTCGACCTGACGGAACGAGAACGTCCGACCGCCCGCAGTTGCGAGGCGT
>Ga0335394_10004536_pt1 | contig 15789 bp, 13 predicted proteins | sample MAT03_FD_205741 | JGI IMG/M metagenome (GOLD analysis project Ga0335394, IMG submission 205741) | Freshwater microbial communities from Lake Fryxell liftoff mats and glacier meltwater in Antarctica - MAT-03 (spades assembly) (version 2) ... | reverse complement strand
AACTGTCATTTTGTTTAGGAATACTGCTGCCCGGTTGCGCACTTAAATTGTCTATCAGTTTCACAAATCTTTGATTTCTTCTTACATCTCCAAAATCAAGATTGGGAAAATCTTTTACCGTTATGCTCTGCATTACAAATATTTATGTCAAATATCTTTATAAATTTGCTTTTACAAAATTTGGGTAAGGATTAGCTGCCGGCAGGCAGGTTTACCAAACCCTATCACACTGCGCCATCGCACATAATTTCAGCCAGCACATATTGGCCTGTAATGAACTTATATTTGGTATTACTAGCGTTGCGTTATAAGTCGAACAATTTCAATTGGTTATCTTTTTGTTCTTTGAAATATTGTAATTGAGTTTGCTGAAACAGTTTTCGTCCCAGCGGGGTTTTCACAGCTTGCTGCATTATTTATCGGGCTCCTACGTGAAACCCCGATGTTCAATACTGCTCAACCATTATGCTGCCACGCTATAAATCCAGCAGTACTTTAAATATAAGCATTGGCAGCATTGTAGTGCAACCATATTTCAACATCGGGGTTTCGCAGCATAGGTATTTTAAAGGAAAAAAGTTCGTCCCAGCGGGGTTTTCACAGCTTGCTGCATTATTTATCAGGCTCCTACGTGAAACCCCGATGTTTAATGCTGCTCAACCATCATGCTGCCACGCTATAAATTCAGAAGTACTTTAAAGATAAGCATTGGCAGCATGATAGTGTAAGCGTATTTATGCATCGGGGTTTCGCAGCATAGGCATTTTAAAGAAAAAAAGTGCGTTGCGAAAACCCCGCCGGGACACAAGAAGTACATAGAGTAAATGTCGGCATGTTTATATTTGACAGACATACATTAAAGGTAAGCATTGGCAGCTTTATAGTGTAAGAGTATTTCTGCATCGGGGTTTCGCAGAAACTGTGTTTTAAAGAAAAAGATTACGTTGCGAAGACCCCGCTGGGACACATTCTTTCTTTAAAAAATGCAACTGTAATTTTCACAGAGGTGACAGCTTTTGAAAAGCTGTTCCTCTTGCTTTACCGGTTGCTGTACTCACTAACCGGAACCATTATGCTAACTGAACGTTTCGGTTGGTGGGGACACCAACCGATAGAAAAATATGCGTTTTAAAGAAAAGAAATGTCTTGCGGAAACCACGCTCGGACGGAGAAAAAAGCAATCAGATAGGGTATTACGTTTTTAGTTATTTACGGAAATAGTAAAATTAGCAGCACCATTAAAAACACTACCGGGCTCAAGCGTTAATCTTCCGCAGCGTTGAGCTCCCATAGCTGAAGTTATAATTATGCTGTGGGAAGTTTTTATAGTAACAACATCATCATTTTGTGGTACACAATTGCACGACCATGTAGCAGGTACATTCCACCCGCCTGAGGCGACAGAGTAAATTTGCCGTGGCATTATTATCAATCCGTAATCTTCTGCCTGGCCTGCTCCTCCTGCCACATCACCATTTAACTGGCAAGGCCCCGGTGCTGCCCCTGCAGGATTATCCGCAACTATACGCATTCTAACGGGCCTATTGACAACTACGCCGGTACCGGGAATAGTAATCATCGCTTCGGATGAGCCATTTAGATCATTTAAAACTATTTCTCCGGCATCATTAAAATCACCATCATTATTAAAATCTATAAATGCTTTTAGCCAGTGTGGATTAAGATAACTGCCGGTAATTGTTAATAAATAAGATTGTGCTTTTACTACCGTAGTTACCTGGTTGCAGGTTCTGTCAACATAGTGCGTATTGTCTGCGTTGCTGGTGTTTGAATAAACATGCAGCGTATTAAAGTCTACCTGCTGCACACCATAGTAAGGTGAGTTGGCATTTGCAGAAACCGGAATGCAGGCTGCGGCAGGAGACGGCCCGCCCGGCAGCATCAACGCACGTGATGTGATGAGGCCACCACGGTAAGTAAAAAGGGAATTACGTGCCCGTGTTTTTTGCCCTTCGGTAAACATCCACTGGCAATTTGTGTAGCCCAAAAAATTGTTTAACACGGTATAATTATGTGGAATGTCTGCGACAATATAAGGATTGCCCGTGCAGGTGTTGGTAGTGCCAGTACATGAGTTTAGCAAAAGGCAGGGCTCTGTATCGCATATCAAATCACCTTGTGCGGTGCAATTGTTATTTACTGCGCAGGTATTTTCATTACCACCATCAGCAAAAGTATGGTACAAATAAAAGTAATGCCCCATTTCGTGCACAATGGTTTTGTTAGCAGCATCTGCAACACTTGCATTTAATACAAGGCCATCTGTAAGGGCTGAATTTAATTCAGGAAAATAAGTATAGCCGCCGGGGAAATTTGGGTTACCATTTATTTTATTTACAATCCAGATATTTATATAATCAGTGTTTGGCCAGCGGCTCAAATTTTTTACAGCTACTTCATCTGCACTCCCGGGAAAGCCATAGTTTGTTATGCCTCCACTGGCATAGTTGGGAATAATGCTGCCATCAACTCTATCAATACCCGTGGTAGTGCCGCATGCAGGAGACCGAACAGCTAATTGAAATTGTATTTTCATATCGGAGCCTCCGTACACGGTTCCGTTTTTACGCCAGGCATTATTTAAATTACTTAACATGGCGATAATTAAATTATCTGCTGGATTATCCGGAGAGCCAATAGATGTGCCGGTGTGAATAACATGCACCACAACAGGTAAAGTATAAAGTGTATCGTTAGTCTGTACTTTTTTTATGCCATGATGAGCATATACTTTACTACAGAAAACCAGTAAAAGCAGCACGATTAATTTTTGAAACAAATAAATTTTCATCACCTCTAAAATTGATAGTAAGGTAAAAAAATATTTTGAGAACTACATTAAAATAATATCCAGATCCAAGTTTAATGCCCTTTCGTCCCAGCGGGGTTTTCAGAGCCTACTGCATGATATATTAAGCCCTTACGTGAAAACCCGATAATGAACGCTGCTCAACCAGTATACAGCCACTCTATAAATTTGGTAATGTGCCTGCATGTTTATATTTAACAAACATACTTTAAGGATAAGCATTGGCTGCATTATAGTTAAAGCGTGTTACAGCATCGGGGTTTCGCAGAAAAGGTGTTTTAAAAAAGAAAATTGCGTTGCGAAAACCCCGCTGAGACTGATTTAAAGAAAAAAAGTGGGTTGCGAAAACCTTGCTGGGACGAAATGGCAGCATGATAGTGTAAGCGTATTTATGCATCGGGGTTTTGCAGCATAGGTATTTTAAAGAAAAAAGTGCGTTGCGAAAACCCCGCTGGGACGAAAGCCAGCACACATTGGCCTGTAATGAAATTATACTTGGTATTACTTTTTAATTTATGCTGAATGAGCGTTTCGGTTGATGAGGACAGCAACCGATGGAAAAAAGTGCGTAGCAAAAACCTGCCGGAACGGACGATGTTGCTTTTATTGCCCGTTAAGGATAAGATTTTTTCCGGTAAACAGGATGATAACAGCACCGTCCTTTAATTCCAGTTTTCGTATCACAGTATTGAAGAATATTACCGGATACCTGACTTTACCGGAAGGGATGATAACGGTGCTGTTAACACCCGGTATTGTACCACAATCCCAGTTGCCGGCATTATCCCAGTTAACACTTGTATTGCCTGTCCAGATTAATATATCGCTACAACTGCCCAGATTAGCGAGGCCTGTTGTTTGAAGTTCGCCCCGGCCGGGGCCGCCGTTATATAAACTATCTAATAAATATAAACTGGTATTAGTAATCACTACTGAATGAAATCCATTGCCAATACCACCATTGTACAAGCTATCTAAAATACCCAGGGAAACATTGAGTACGGTATCTTTTGAAAAACCATTTCCAATGCCGCCATTGTATAAGCTATCTGCAACAGATAAAGAAACATTCAATGCTGTATCTTTTGAAAATCCATTGCCATTGCCACCATTGTATAAACTATCTGCAACAGATAAAGAAACATTCAACGCTGTGTCTTTAGTAAATCCATTGCCATTGCCACCATTGTACAAACTATCTGCAACAGATAAAGAAACATTCAACGATGTGTCTTTTGTAAATCCATTGCCATTGCCACCATTGTATAAACTATCTGCAACAGATAAAGAAACACTCAACGCTGTGTCTTTTGTAAATCCATTTCCATTACCACCATTGTATAAGCCATCTATCAGAAACAAACTTACATTAAGCGAAGTATCTTGCGAAAATCCGTTACCATTAACGCCGTTGTACAAACTATCTGCTAAACTTAAGTTGATGGATGAAGCAGTAACAGCCGAAAAGCCATCTCCATCGCCTCCTTTGTAGGGAACTTGTGTGTTTGCGGGTAATGAAATCGAAAAACTGAGTAATATAAAAATGAATTTTTTCATGAATCAGTTAGCATCTCTTACACCACGGATTCCAGAAACAGGACTTCCTGGGGAAGTGTTACTTAATACAATAATTCCATTTGCATTACCAAACCTCCAGGAGATTCGAAGACTTTGGTCAATACCAAAATTATCAGTGTTCCAATTCCCTCCTTTTTGCCTGGTTCCACCATCAGAATTGACTCCAAAACCACCATTATAAATTCCCGGGGCTACAGTACTTCCTGTTGCTCCATTTACACCTGGCCAATTATTCTCATTTGCATTTCCTTGAACAGTAAGTTCACCATCGCCATGTTTACCATTATATGCCCTGCCTGCAATATTAGCTATTGTAACGGCATATTCAATCAGATTGCCGGTAAGCACCATTACGCCATAATATCCTGCACCGGCACTAATCCTTGTAGAAATTTGCGTTGCAAATATTCCTCCTCTGAATATAATATTTACTGAAGGGGCGGTGGTACCATTTGCGATAGCATTACCAAAAACAGCACTTGAATTACTACTACTTTCATTATTAAAATTTAAATTAGTGAAGGTATAAAAAAAATTTGCGATAGAACTGTCACCCCATGCATATTCGCCGGCAACCGGTGTTAATGGCCCCCTGCAGACTTTTTCATACTCCAGTTCGGTCATTGGCCGTAGCCCTGCCCAATCAAGGTAAGCGGCATTTTGTTGCCATGTTACATTTGAAACCGGCAGCCATTCTCCGTCGCCAGGTTCATTAAAAATATTATCATTGTCAGCATCGCATCCAATAATTGCGGGTGTACCAGGATCAATTCCAGGTACTGCTATTCCCAATTTTTGCCTTACGGTGTTTGAATGAATGAATGTACCAATAGGTGATGATGGCGGATTTGAGAAATAAAAATGATTATTTTGCTGGGTATAAGTCGCCGTGTTCAAAAAATCCCGATACGCTCCCTGTGACAGTTCATATTTCATCATCCAAAATGCTGCATAGCCACAGGAAACCCGGTAAGGAATCCTGTTGCTCCCTGATATTCGGGGTCATATAAATTTCCATTAGCTGTTCCGGCATTTACTGTGCCGCCATTACCGGTAATCAGGAAGGGGGTACTGCCGACATTACTATTACGCAAAGCATCATCAGAAAATCCATCTCCTACCGAAAAACTCCCTTGTGGAATATAAACCATTTCTATTGCAAAGCCTCTTACTTCAAATGTACCGGGGTAACTCGTAATACCTGCTTTAATAGCTGTAGCTGTTGCAGTACCAAATCCATTAGCAGAACGGTAAATAAACATGCCCACCCCCTGGGCAGCGGGGCTACTATTTCCAATATCGTAAGTAGATCCGGCTGGCATGGTAATATTGGTTCCGGTAAAGCGTAATGGATACCATTTGCCATCATTGTCTTTAAACTTAAAAAATACCCAAACACCATCCCAGTTATTGGTACTGGCAGTTCGCCAGCTGTTTTCCCAGGTAAGGTTAAACTGGATTATTTTTCCTGTGTTGGTAACATTGTTAGTTACGCTTATGTTGGTAAGCTGCACATTGTTGGCGCCGGCATCAATAATAAAGAGCAGGCAAAGGGAGATGAAGAAAATACGTTTCATACGTTGACAATTTATGGTCTTGTAAATTTATCAAAATAATGCAATAAATGAAATCACCCGGTCAGGTGATATTTCGACTTCCTTCCGTAACAGCGGGTTTTAAAGCTTTCAGTATTATTTGTCACACCCTTACGTGAAACCCCAATGACTAATACTGCTCAACCATCAAGCTGCCACGCTATAAATCCCGGTAATGTGCCGGTAACCAACAAAGGCAAAATCGGTATTGCACTACCGGTTGGAGACACGGCAACCCATGGGAAAAGCGCTTTACTTACTGCCCGATCACCTTAAAAAAATGTTCCTTGTAGGTTTCTGAAATGGAGATGAGCCTATTTTGAATATGAATACAATCTTTTTCAACCGTTTCAATTTTGCTGATGGCAACCATGTAAGATTTGTGCACCCGGCAAATAATGTGTGGCGGCATGTTTTTTTCGAACCAGCTAAAGGTTTGCAAGGTCATGATTTTTTTCTGGCTTGTATGTATTTTTCGGTAATCTCTCATCCCTTCGATATATAAAACATCGGCAAAGAAAATTTTCTCCAGCCGGTTGGCTGTCTTTACAAAAAAGAAATCTTCGCTGGCTGGGGTTTCCTGTATCACAAATGCCTGCTGTACTTTATCTACCGCCTGTAAAAAACGTTCAAAGCTAAAAGGCTTTAGCAGGTAGTCGGTTACATTAAGGTCGTAGCCCTTTAATGCATAGTCGGGGTAAGCCGTAGTGATGATTACATCGCATTTGATATTGATTGATTCCAGCAACTGAATGCCGGAAAGCTCGCCCAGGTTTATATCCAGAAAGATAAGATCAACCACATTGTTTTTCAGGTAACTGAAAGCATCCATGGCATTGCCAAACGTTTTGGTAAGTTGCAACAGGGGTATTTTTTGTACATAGCCCACGGTTCTTTCCATGGCCAGGGGCTCATCTTCCACTATGATACAATTAATCTTCATGGGCATAAATGGTTAACTGTACTTTATACATATTGTTTTCTTTCCCGGTTGTAAGATGATGTTTACCGGGGTACAACAAAGTAAGTCGTTTTTTCAATAACTCAATACCAAGTCCGCCCGTTTCCTTATTGTTGAGCGGATTTTCTGCCACCAGATTTTCACAATAAAAATGCAGTGCATCTGCCCCGCATTTTATTAAGATAACAATACCATTATTTACTTTTTTATTAGCGGCATGTTTAAAGGCATTTTCAATAAATGGTATAAAGAGCATGGGCGCTATCGTCCAGTTGCCGGGGTTTCCCGCTGTTGAATAGCTGATAAAATTATCGTTGGCGGTGCGTATTTTTTGCAGCTCAATATATTTTTCAATGTAACTAAGTTCCTGTGCCAGGGGTATCTTTTCTGTTTTGGTTTCGTACAACATAAACCGCATGATATCGGATAACTTATTCAGGTACAAAGATGCTTTGTCGGCATCTTTTTTTATAAGTACATCAATATTGTTGATACTGTTAAAAAGAAAATGCGGATTCAGTTGCGATTTTACCAACGCAAGCTCGGTTTCAAAATTCTTCTGCTGCAACGCTTCTTTAAGTTTTATATCGGCATACCAGTTTATAAAACCTTTTATCACCAGCGCAATGATGCTGTGAATGAGCGCAAGCATGGCCATAAAAATAGTCATGACCAGTAATAGCTTAAAAGCATCTGCATCAAAGATGTTTCCGGAACTTAACAGTCTTAGTAAAAGCGCACTGATGAAACCCGCAGCAAGTGCAACGGTTATCATTGAAATTACTAGTGCAATCATCTTTTTTTTTGCAAGAAACCTGTTGAACAGAAAAATATAAGATGCATAAAAACCGGCAGCACCGGGTATAATTGTGATAAACGTCATTGACCGTACAAAAGCTGGTATGTGCTGTTGATTTTCCGAAAGCCTGCTCATAGCCCCTGCTTCTATAAACATAATAATGGTGAACAACAGCAAAAGATAAAGCAGCCAGTAACCCACATGCAGCGCTATCACAAATGATTTCTTCATTAAAAAGGTTTTACGGGCGGTTGAAAGGATGAGGTCCTATCCCTTTTCTTTTTTTCTAATATACAACCAAAATCCGAGTAAACTAAACAACACAAAACTGGCTGCTGACCATACCAGGATGTTTTGTGCCGGCAGCATTTTACTTTGTACCTGCAGGTAGTGCATGGCGGTGTAGGTATAAGGAATTGTATAAGCATGTTCCCAGGAAAGGGCCATTAGTCCGCCAACAGAAAATACCAGCCCGGCACCAATGGGTATCAGAAAATTTTTAAACTGTAAACTTACCATGTATTGTATGGCAACCATGGGCAGGCATAGCAAAAAATATTGGGCATTCTCCATCAATAAAAATCCGGCATTCATACTGTATGTTGGAAAGGGTATTTTACTATTGAAAAAAGAAGGAATTACAGCGCTTACATATATACCCACATTAAACAGCACAAAGAGCTGGGCCAGCATGGTAATAATTACCAGCAGTTTTGAAAAATAAATATTTGCGAATGATACGGGTGCTGCATGCAATTGTTTCCAGGTATTATTTTTATACTCCAGTTGGGTTACAAGGCTTACTGCCAGTACTATACCCATGGGCAACAGCATAAACGCCATTGACTTCCACGAAAAATCTGACACCTGTTTCCAGAAATCGCCGGAACCATGCATACTGATTAGTTGTTTGGGATAAAATAAGAATATCAGTGTGTTTACAAGGGGAATAAACACTCCGCCGATAATCACCAGCCAGGATGAAAAGCTGCGGCGTTTTTTTATCCATTCGCCGGCAAAAATGTTTACAAATGCGTTATCCATAATTATTGATTGATAAGTTCCATAAATAATGTTTCCAGGTCTTTTTTTACCACACTCATTTCATACACATCAATGCCTTGGTGTACCAGCCTGCTATTGAGGCTGGCAATGTTATCTTTTGATGGAATGGGCAGCGTGATTCTGCCGGCATCAATTGTGCCATGCAGTTGCATCGTTCGCAGTATGCTTAGGGTGCGTTCGGTATTATTTGTTTCCAGTATGAGCCCTGAGGTTTGCCTTTGTTTGTCTTTAAGCTCCTTTAATGTTCCCTGAAACACCACACTGCCTTTGCTGATGATGCCCACATGGGTAACCAGTTTTTCCACTTCTGACAGCAGGTGGCTGGAAATGACGATGCTGATGCCCTGCTGCGTATTTAGTTTTGTAAGCAGTTCCCTTATTTCCTTAATACCGTTAGGATCCAGCCCATTGGTTGGCTCATCCAGTATCAGTAGCTCAGGCTGGTGCATTAAGGTAATGGCTATGCTTAGCCGCTGCTTCATTCCTAAAGAGAAACTGCCTGCCTTTTTTTTGCCGGTTGCAGAAAGGCCCACAATTTGAAGTACTTCATCAATTCGCTCTGCGGGGCATTGATATATTTTTTGCATCAGTTGCAGGTTTTCAATAGCCGTAAGGTGTCCGTACAGGGATGGGCTTTCTACCAGTGACCCAATATTCCGCAATACAGCGATCCTGTTTTTCTGTAACTGTTTATTAAATATGCGGATATCGCCCTGTTGATTTTTTAACAGGCCAAGTAAAAGCCTTAGCGTGGTTGTTTTACCTGCACCATTCGGTCCTAAAAAACCATAGATGGAACCATTTGGAATCTGCAGGTTAATATTGTTAAGCACCGGTTCTCCGGAACGGAAGCTGTAAGATAGTTGATGTGTTTCTACGCAATACATAAGTTGTTTTTTATGGCTATACTTTATGCCAGCAAAGAAAACGGGTTTGTTAGTTCTTTACAGATCTGTTCTGCAAAATGGGGTAATCGTTCTGCAAAATGTAAATGTGTGTGAATTGTTTGTTTTAAAATTCGTCCTAGCGGGGTTTTTACAGCTTTTCAGCATAATTTATTAAGCCCTTACGTGAGACCCCAATGATTAACGTTGCTTAACCTTTATGCTGCCTCGCTATACATCCCGATAATGTGCCGGCAAATACTTGGAGGATACGTATTGGCTGCATTATAGTGCAAGCGTCTTTCTGCATCGCGGTTTCGCAGAAAATGTGATTTAAAGAAGAAAATTGCGTTGCGAAAACCCCGATACAGTTCGTCAAACTCAGACAGAGCTTACCACACCAATTTAAAATAATTTTGGAGAGTTGACCAACCGAGGAAAAAGCAAAAACTTAAAAAGATGTGTCCACACAATAGGATCTTTGGGGAAGACCGGGTTACGGTACTTTCAGCAGTTTGACAAGTAGTACTTTTAGAGAGTCGACGAGTAGCAGTTAAAATTAAGTTGGCGAATAATTTTCTATCTTCTTGCCGGCTTATCTATCCGGACAGTTATTGTAAAAATGGCATCATCAGGATTAACGAAATCGGCTCCGCAATAGGCCTTTAGTTGCAAAAACTTAATTTCTGTTGGATCATAACCAACATTGCCAGTATAAATATAGTGTAGGGTTTTGTTAACTTTCATATCCATATCTACAACTCTTTTAATGCCGTTACCAGCAGTTAGTGTTTGTACTTCCTTATCTAACAAATCTAAAAAAGCTAGTGCATTTGCTTTGCCTTTGATTTTAAAAGACTCTGCCTCGTACCTATATAAATAACTAGTAGATTTATAATCAATTATGACACCCTTTTTGAAACCATCTAGTAAAACCGAACTACTTTTCTTGTTCCCAAAATCCGATGGTATGCTTTCGCCAATAATATCTTCAAATTGATTGCCTTGGTTTGAAATTATTTTAGTTAATTGTTGGCTAAAACGTTTTTTATCATACTTTTTAATATCAATTACATCATCATCAAAAAATGGTACTGGCATTGTATCATTTTTTACAATTGGATTTACTGTAGTAGCTGACTTGGTTAATTGCAAGCCCTCCTCGGTGTATATAAACATTTTAAATACCAGTTTATCTTGCTTACCAATGTAGCTGGTTAGAAAAATAAATTTATTTCCTTCACTATAAATAGCTTTTATTTCTTCAAAATTTTGCTTTTTAAATTGTGGAAATTCAATAGGTGTGTGACTGTTATTTACTGGGCTATATTTTATAAATACCGCCTTATCATTTATATATTCTGTAAAATAAAAACAATTTTTACCTTCATACGCATAAATGTTGTGTTGGCTAAAATGATTATAATTTCTAGCCAAAGCCTCTGTGGTTATTTCTTTAGTTAGTTTAAGTGCTGCATCGTACATACTTAATTTTCCACCTCTTCTATATAAATAATAATTCCCAACATTTAAAAAGCGCTTATCCTTTGTAATTTCTTCCCACCCACTCATAGGGTTTTCTTCCTTGATAATTTTCTCAAAGCCTGATTTTGATTCATTGAATTTCCACAAATTGCCTTTAAACGAAACATAAATTTCATCACCCATTTTTTGGATTGCATAATCAGTTGCATCTTGATCAAAATATCCTGTTACACTGCTTATATTTTTTCCATTAAAATAAAACAACCGGTGGACATAATTTCCAGCACTATCAGTAACCTTAAGTAAACTGTAAATGTTATTGGGTGTTCTAAAAAAGCCAAAATATGGATTTACTTTTTGTTTTAAAAGTTCAAAGCCTATCTTATATTCATATTTTCTAGAATCAGCTTTTGTTGGCATAAATATTCTTATACTGGTTTCAAATTCGCCAGTAGGTTTAGTTCTTCCATTAAAATAAACTTCATTATTCAATGTTTCGACTGTTGTAGCAATATCAATAGGTGTTGTTACATTTTTCATATCTAATGGATAGCTTACAACTAAGTCTGCACCTGGATTGTCGTTATCATCATCAATTTTATAAACATAAAAATTATCAAAAGCAAAATGCCTGATTAGCAATGCATCTCTATCGTAATTGATATAAATTTCGGAAACTAAATTTTTTTTGCCAGGGATTACGTTCCCATTTGTGAAGACAAACCGATTATTTTCATTTGGTATTGTTGTAAGAACAACACCTGTGCTAGGGCTATATCTTTTTAAGTATTTTACATCCTCGCAACTGTTTGACTCTCCAAAGTAAACATATTTTTTTGTAGCTTTTAAATAAGGAAAATTTTGAAGACAGGACTGTTTTATAATTTTGGTATTTCCTTCGGTACCATCTGTTTCATAAACATTACCATTGGGAGTTGTAAAATAATATTTGTAATTTAATTGAACAAAGCCACTTGCTCTTTTTGTATCTGTACTTAACACATAACCTTGCCCCAATTTTTTTTGTATTTCATCATCTCCTAAATAAATGAGCTGAGCTTTACTTGTAATATTAATGGTTACTAGTAATGTACAAATAAAAATCTTAAAGAAACAGAGAATATCTTTCATAAGGCAATATCGAAAAATTAATTGACTCGTCCTAAAAAAAAGTTTACAGATTAGTATGCTAAGTGTGCATTTCGGTTGGTGAGGACACCACCGATAGAAAAATTTCATGCAAAAAAAATAGGACCTGGCGGCAGACCTGATAGGTTTTTATCTACCGGTTGGTGGGTGCAGTTGCAGAAAAAAAATTGTTGCGAAAAGGATAAGTTAATTTTATCATCTTCTAATACCAGTATATCAGTAACCGATACATCCTGTTCGGCTTATCTTCTTTGAAAATCATGCGGCTTTCCTGCTTTCCAGTCAGAACTTACTTTTGTACCAAACCTATATTGATCAATAAGTTGGGTATCTGCAACTGCCTTACGTACTTTTGATGGCGCAGCATCAAAGTTGATAATTACGTTAGCTGTTAAGCTCTCTTTCATTGCATTTAATTTAATTTATAAAAACGATAGCCGAGGCACAAAGGTTAGCATGATACTATGTAAAATTGTTACAAAACCAAAGGAATAAGTTGCAGCATTCACACATGTATAAATGCACTAAAGCTTGCTGTGCCTGCCGGCCGATGGAAAATAAATTGCGACAGAAACACATACAAAGTATCCTGCGGGGAAGCCCGCCAGGTAGAGTAGTTTGGATTGGCAAAGAAAAAAAACTTCAATGCAAGGTTTCAAAGGCAAATAACAGGATGCCAGGCAAGTTTGAACGCTTTGGCTGGTGGAAAAAGCAAACAACAGATAAAATTTGTAAAATCAGCATTACCTGCGCCATTATTTTTAATAACCAATTTTAAAAACAGTACTTTACACCATTAAAACATCAACAATGAAAAAATTGTTAACAGTTTCCTGTATAGTATTGGTATTTGCAACTGCCTGCTCAGACAATAGTACTAAAGAAACCACCACAACAAACGAAAGCACAAAAACAAAAAAAGTTGACAGTAGGGAGCAGGAAATAAAAGACAGTACTAAAATGCTGGATAAAAAACTGGCAGATCCAAATTCAAATTACTCACCTGATAGTTTAAAATAGCCAAGCTTCAACTGTGTTGCGGTACCGGTTGCTGTAGACAGCAACTGGTAAATAAATCTACGCCATGTAAGGCAGGGCGGAGCAGTAGCTACAAAGTAAATTTATTATAGTTTCCTGTATTTACATTAAGAATCCATCCTGGCTTGTAAGCGCAGCCGGAATGTTTTCATCATCTATCATTTGGCGTAAATCAATCTCAATGCTTCTGGAAATACTGGTAATCGGTATATCGTTATAAGAGCCTTCAAATGGATTTTCTGAATGGTCGCCTATTTTTTCCATCAAAAAAAACATCCAGATAATTAAAGCAGAAAAAGGAGCCGCAAGCCAAAAATAAAAATCATCGCCACCAGCAAAAACATTTACCATACCAAATGGAATTAAAACTGCAAAAATTACTGTTTGCCATAAAGCCGCAGAAGCATATTGCCTTGGAAATGGAAAGTTTTTAATACGCTCACTTCTACCCTGGTCGTCGTAAAAAGTACCAATTAACTTATGTAATTCCATATGCCTGAAATCGTCATAGTAATTTTTATCTCTCAATGCTTGCAGCGCAACACTTTGGTTTTTTAAAATTTGAGTAGCAATATTGGTTTTAGATAAGCAGGCAATGGCTTCTTCTTTATCTAAAAACTGGCAAAGCTCTTTATCTAAATTTTCGAAATATTTATCAGAGGTTTCCGGAAAATATATGCCTTTAAGACGATCTTCTTTATGTTCCCATTCACGGGCTAATCTAAGTTGAAAACGTAAGGCAGTTAACCAGGCGATATGACGATAAATGATTTTCTTTTTGATGGCTGCATCATCCTCGCTTTGTACAAAAGCTACCAATGCAGCACCAAAAGTGCGACTGTTATTTACTATGCCTCCCCAAATTTTTCGTGCCTCCCAGATTCTATCATAGCTTGCGTTGTTTTTAAACCCTAAGTAAAATGCTACAGCAATACCCAAAACACTTAAGGGCTGCCAAGGCAAAGAAATATCTATTTGATAATGTTTTTTTAAAAAAAATATAGCAGCAGCTACCACTACAGCATAAGCCAACCCATAAAAAAAGGGCATTTTAGACCAATTGAAAGTTTGCCAGAATCCGTAGTTTCGTTTAGTGTACATTAGTTAAGGTTTGATGAAATAAATGTAAGTATTTTCTGCTAAGAAATTCATTTTAACATTATTAATATCATACATGAACCTTTTGCTAAGCAAATTATTGACCTTTTAAACTAATCAACATATTGTTTAAAATAAGTTTGTGGCTGAAATAATATACTAACTTATTTTTTTGGCTGTGATACCAGGCTTTGCATACGAATAACGGCTGATCAATTCTGTTGCATAATATCCGTCAATGCCATTGCTGCAGATAGAGGCTGCTTTATCCAGGTGGAGGAACCCATCTTCAGTAACAATATCATGATCAATTTGTATAGAGATAATTTTACCAATCACCAAAAAGGTATGGTTTAATTCAATGGGAATAATTTGTTGCAGCGATAATGCATATTTAATGCTGCTTTCTTTTACAAAAGGTGCAGCAATATTTTCCTTAAACTCGGGGGTCAATCCCACTGCCGCAAACTCACTTATTTCGGCTTCGTACTTTGCACTTGCCTGATGCGCCTGCTGCACAAAAGAGGAATGGATGTGATTAATGGTGTAAACCCCGGTAGCCTGAATATTAGCCAGTGTATGTGGCGCTGCTTTTACAGGCCGGTTGATATACCCAACCAACGGCGGATTGGAACCGATATGCACAATACTGCTGAAGATGCCGAGGTTAGTTTGCCCCAGCTCATTTACGGTGCCAATAAGACTTACAGACTTAAAGCCGGTAAGGCTGTTGATAAAATTAGCACGGTAAAAGCGTTCCCATGTTTCTATTTCTTTATTGCTGTAGGATGCCATTAGAATAATTTATACACAGTTAAACATTCCTGGCACAAAATTGTTTTATAACAATATGAAATCAATCAGTCTGATTTTTCCTCACCAGCTTTTTAAAGAACATCCGGCCCTTAAAAAAAACAGGCCCGTGTATCTGGTGGAAGAGTGGCTGTTTTTCAGGCAGTATAATTTTCATCAGCAAAAAATTATGCTGCACCGCTCCGGTATGAAGTTTTATGAGTCATACCTAAAAGAACAAAAGTACACCGTTGAATATATTGAAACTACCGATAAACTAAATGAGGTAATGAATTTGATTGCATTTTTATCGCAACAAAAAATTACCCATATCCATATGGCAGATGTAGTGGATTACTGGTTGGCTAAACGCATCGGGGCTACCTGCAAAAAACATGCAATTGAATTAACTGTTTATGCTTCGCCATCCTTTTTGAATACCATGGAAGAAGTGGCTGATTATTTCAGTAAAAAGAAAACGTATTTTCAAACAGATTTTTATATTCAGCAGCGAA
>Ga0335394_10004535_pt1 | contig 15790 bp, 12 predicted proteins | sample MAT03_FD_205741 | JGI IMG/M metagenome (GOLD analysis project Ga0335394, IMG submission 205741) | Freshwater microbial communities from Lake Fryxell liftoff mats and glacier meltwater in Antarctica - MAT-03 (spades assembly) (version 2) ... | reverse complement strand
CCTTCAACGCCTGGGTGGTGCTCAAAGGCCTGGAGACGCTGGGCGTGCGCATGGCAGCGCAAAGCGAGCGGGCTTTGCAGATGGCGCAATGGCTGCAGGCCCAGGATGGCGTCGAGCAGGTGTTCTACCCGGGCTTGCCCTCGCATCCCCAGCATGCGCTGGCGATGGCGCAGCAGTCGGGCAAGGGCGGGGCGGTGCTGTCATTTGTCGTCAATGGCGGCCGCGCGGGGGCGTTTGCCGTCATCGATGCCACCCGCATCTGCAGCATCACGGCCAATCTGGGCGATACCAAAACCACCATCACGCACCCGGCCAGCACTTCGCACGGCCGGCTGAGCGAGTCGCAGCGGCTGGCCGCCGGCATCAGCCAGGGCATGGTGCGGGTGTCGGTTGGGCTGGAGGATGTGCTGGACTTGCAGCAGGACCTGGCGAACGGTCTGGGTAAAGGTCTAGGCAAGGGCCTGGCTGGCTTGAAGCTGCGCTGATGTCCAAAGTCCGCACCCGCATCGCGCCTTCGCCCACCGGCTTCTTGCACCTGGGCACGGCGCGTACGGCGCTGTATTCGTGGGCTTTTGCGCGCCACCACGGCGGTGAGTTTGTGCTGCGTATCGAAGACACCGATGTCGAGCGCTCGACGCTGGCTTCGGTGGATCAGATCTTGGCCTCGATGCAGTGGCTGGGCCTGGACCATGACGAGGGTCCGATCTTTCAGATGCAGCGGCTGGCGCGTTACCACGAAGTGGTGCAGCAGATGCTGGCCGCCGGCACCGCCTACCGCTGTTATTGCACGCCCGAGGAGCTGGAGAGCATGCGCGAGGCCCAGCGCGCACGCGGCGAAAAGACCCGTTACGACGGCCGCTGGCGCCCCGCGCTGGGCAAGCAGTTGCCCGAGCCGCCGCCCGGTGTGCGCCCGGTGGTGCGTTTTGCCAACCCGCCCGACGGCGTCGTGAGCTGGAACGATCTGGTCAAAGGCCAGATCAGCATCCGCAACGAAGAGATCGACGACCTGATCATCCTGCGCCCCGTGGCGGCCGATGAGCCTGCCGGCAGCCCAGCTATCCCGACCTACAACTTTGCCGTGGTGGTGGACGATTGGGACATGGCGATCACGCATGTCTTCAGGGGCGACGAGCACATCAACAACACGCCCTGGCAGATCAACATTTTCGAGGCGCTCGGGGCGCCGCTGCCGCTGTTTGGCCACTGCCCGATCATCCTGGGCGACGACGGGCAAAAGCTCAGCAAACGCCGCGGCGCGGTCAGCGTCACGGCCTATCAGGACGCCGGCTACCTGCCCGAAGCGATGCTGAACTATCTTGCCCGCCTGGGCTGGAGCCATGGCGACGATGAGATCTTCAGCCGTGAGCAGATGGTGGCCTGGTTTGACGGCAGCCACTTGAACAAGAGCCCTGCCCATTGGGACCCCGCCAAGCTGGCCTGGGTCAATGCCCACTACATGAAGCAATCGAGCGACGAGCGGCTGGCCAGGCTGGTGCAAACACAACTGGCGACGCGGGGCGTGGTCTGTGACGACCTGGGCCTGCTGCAGGCGGGCAGCGCATTGTTCAAAGACCGCTGCGCTACCGTGGTCGAGCTCGCCGACTGGTTGCAGATGATCTTTGTACCGGTGCGGCCTGCGCAAGCCGATCTCGACACCCATGTCAATGAAGCCGTCAAACCTGCACTGCGTGATCTGCGCGACAGGCTGGCGAGCGCCAGCTGGGACAAAGCCGGCATCGGCACGGCGCTGAAGCAAAGCCTGACAGCAGCGCAAATGAAGATGCCGCAACTGGCACCTGCGTTGCGAGTGCTGGTCTGCGGCCGGGCTCAAACTCCTTCGGTGGATGCTGTGTTGGCGCTTTTTACACGACACGAAGTGCTGGCCCGCTTGCAGCACATTTGAGGAATGGTTTATAGTCGAGGGCTTGCTTGGCGGGGCTGATTCAAGAAAAAATTCAGAGTGAAAAATCTTTGAAAGAGTATTTGCAGAAGTCTCGGCAAAAGTCTCGGCAAAAGTCTCGGCAAAAGTTCGAAGCATAAATTTTGGGGGTATAGCTCAGCTGGGAGAGCGCTTGCATGGCATGCAAGAGGTCAGCGGTTCGATCCCGCTTACCTCCACCAAAATTGCTTCGCACCGAACAGTACCGAAGGTTCCGTCAGAGACAACATAGATAAACAAGAAGATAGAAGAAGAAGACCAAATTCCAGTCCCCTTCGTCTAGAGGCCTAGGACACCACCCTTTCACGGTGGCTACAGGGGTTCGAATCCCCTAGGGGACGCCAAGTTTGACGGCGTTTTGCTGGCGCATCCGGCTCAGATGCGGATGCAAGCAGCCTATGGAGTGGTAGTTCAGTTGGTTAGAATACCGGCCTGTCACGCCGGGGGTCGCGGGTTCGAGCCCCGTCCACTCCGCCAATAAAATCAACGGGTTGCATCACATTGGTGCAGCCCGTTTTTCTTTGTGCACATCACACACCCAGAAAGCCGGCCAGAGCCGCATGCTGCCGCACCTCAGCACCGCTGCCTGCCAGCACCACCTCACCTTTTTGCAGCACCAGCGCCTGATCTGCTTGCGCCAGCACCTTGCGGTAGTCACGGTCGACGATCAACGTGGCAATGCCGCTGGCGCGGATCTCGGCCACCACGCGCCAGATCTCTTGCACGATCATCGGCGCCAAGCCTTCGGTGGCTTCATCCAAGATGAGCAACTCGGGATGCGTCATCAAGGCGCGGCTGATCGACAGCATCTGCTGCTCGCCGCCCGACAGCTGGCTGCCCTGATTCCGCAAGCGTTCTTGCAGGCGCGGAAAAGTCGCCAGCACCCGCTCCAGGCTCCAGACCACTTGGCCATCACGCCCAGGGCGCGCCGCCATCACCAGGTTCTCGCGCACCGACAGGTTAGGGAAGATGCCGCGCCCCTCGGGCACATACCCCACACCCAGGCGTGCCACCTCGTGTGGCCGGGCAGCAGACATGTCCTGCCCAAACAGATGGATGCGGCCCTGGCGCTGGGTGACATGCCCCAGCAGCGTGCGGATCAGCGTGCTCTTGCCCATCCCGTTGCGGCCCAGCAGCCCGACGGTCTGGCCACGCTGGATCTGCAGGCTGACGCCGTGCAGCACATGGCTGGAGCCGTACCAGGCGTGCAGGTCCTGGGCGTCGACGATCAGGTCGTCCTGGCCCATCACAGCCGGCTCATCAGTCGTCCTCGCCCAGATAGGCGGCCCGCACCTGCGGGTTGTTGCGCACTGCATCAGGCAGGTCCGAAGCCACCACCGCGCCATTGACCATCACGGTGATCTGGTCGGCGATGCGAAACACGGCGTCCATGTCGTGCTCGACCAGCAGAATCGCGTGCCCGTCCTTCAGCTCTTGCAGCAATTCCAGCATGCGGTCGGTTTCTTCTGCGCCCATGCCGGCCAGCGGCTCGTCCAGCAGCAGCACCTGGGGGTCGGTGGCCAGGCACATCGCGATTTCCAACTGGCGCTTCTGGCCATGCGACAAGAGCCCGGCTTGCCGCTGCAAAAGCGGTGTCAGGCCAGCGCGTGCTGCAGCGGCGTGGGCAGCGGCACCACTGCCGGAGCAGCGGGCTGCGCTTTGCCACCAGGCCCAAGGCGCTTGTTGATTCGCCTGCGCAGCGAGCCTGCAGTTCTCGAACACGCTGAAGCTGGGGTAGAGGGTGGTGCGCTGATAGCTGCGGCCCAACCCGGCGCGGGCTCTGCGCGGTTGCGACCAACCCGTCACGTCCTGCCCCAGCAACTCGACCTGGCCGGCGCTCGGCTCGATCTCGCCAGACAGGATGTTGATCAGCGTGGACTTGCCAGCGCCGTTGGTGCCGATCACTGCATGCACCTGCCCACGCGCCAGTGCGATGTCGACCTGGTCCACCGCCACCAGCCCACCCCAGCGGCGGGTGATGGCCTGGCCGCGCAGCAACACCTCAGGGCTGTTCATGCGCGGCCTGGGTGCCGGGGCTGGCACCCTGCAGGCGCTGGCTGATCTGCGCCGGCAGGCCCACCAGTCCACGCGGCAACAGCACCACGCTGGCGATGATGGTCAAGCCCAGGCCCAGGTGCCAGTGTTTGGCGTAAGCGCCAAAGATGGCGTCGGACTTGAAAAACTCCTGCAGCAGCACAAAAGCAAAGGCGCCGATCAGCGCGCCGCGCAAATGCCCCAGGCCACCCAGGATGATCATGATCAGCACCGCGCCCGACATGTGCCAGCTCAGCATCTCGGGGTTGACGTAACCGTCCTTGATGGCAAACAAGAACCCCGCCAAACCGGCGATGGCGCCTGAGATCACGAAGGCTGCCAGCTTGTAGCCATAGGTCGAAAACCCGGTGGCCCGCATGCGCTGCTCGTTGACGCGGATGCCGGCCAGCGCGTGGCCGAAGCGCGAGCGCAGCAACTGCGCCAGCACCGCGAACACGGCGACCAGGCAAAACAGCGTGAAGCCGTATTGCACCTTCGGCTCACCCAGATCCAGCCAGGTGCCCAGCACCGGTGTCATGTACAGATAGATGCCGTCGGTGCCGCCGCCCAGCGGCGTGTCGTGCACCACAAAATAGGCCATCTGCGCAAAGGCCAGCGTGACCATGATGAAGTACACGCCCTTGGTGCGCAGCGACAAGGCACCCACAAACAGCGCGTACAGCGCAGCCGCCGCGATGCAAGCCGGCAGCAGCCACAGCAAAGAGGGCGACTGGTCTTGCGGCGACAGCAGCACGGCGGCATAAGCGCCAATGCCAAAAAACGCCGCTTGCCCGAAACACACCAAGCCGGTGGTGCCGACCAGCAACTCCAGGCTGAGCGCCAGGATGGCGTAGATCATGATCTTGTTGACCAGCCCCAGGCCGTAGTCGCCCGCCACCTGGGGGTACAGCGCCAGCGCAGCAAACGCAAAGATCACCGCCAGCAGTTTGGCGCGCGGGATACCCCCGGCCAGCCCCGCGCCGGCTGTGCTGGCCGCAGCGCTTGCAACAACGGTGCCGGTTGCGCTGGGTTTGATCGGTCCGACTTCTTTGCTGCTCATGCCGCTCATGCCAATCATGCCGCTCAAGCTGCCCTGAACAAACCATCGGGCTTCCACAGCAGGATCAGCGCCATCATCACGTAGACCAGCACGCCTGCCATCTCGGGCAGCAGCACCTTGCCAAAGGTATCCACCGCGCCGATCAGCAACGCAGCCACCAGCGCACCCTTGATCGAGCCGATACCACCGATCACCACCACCACAAAGCAGATGATCAGCACCGAGTTGCCCATGCCCGGGTAGACCGAAGACACCGGTGCAGCCACCATGCCCGCCAGCACCGCGATCGCCACGCCGGCAGCGAACACCACGCGGTACAAGAACTTGATGTCGATGCCCAGCGACTGCACCATCTCGCGCTGCACCGGGCCGGTGCTGCCGGCACGGATCATCATGCCCAGCCGTGTGCGGGTGAACACCAGGTACATGCCCAGCGCCAGCAGCAGGCAGACAAAAGAGATGAACAGCCGGTAGACCGGGTAGGTCATCAAATCGCCCAGCGGCAAAGTGCCCGACAAGAACTCAGGCGCCTGCACGCCATGCACATCGTCGCCCACCAGCATGCTGCGCAGCTCTTCAAACACCAGGATCAATCCGTAGGTCATCAGCACCTGCTGCAAGTGCTCACGTTCGTACAAGAAGCTGAAAAAAGCCCACTCCAGCACGTAGCCCAGGATGACCGCCAGCACGACGCCCACCGCCATCGTCGAAAAGAACCCCCCGCCCAAAGTACCCGCCACCAGCGGCGCCAGCGCAAACGCCATGTAAGCGCCGATCATGTAAAAACTGCCATGCGCCAGGTTGATGACGCCCATGATCCCGAAGATCAGCGTCAGACCCGATGCCACCAAAAACAGCAGCAGCCCGTACTGCAGCGAGTTCAGGCATTGAATGAGAAAGGTGGCCAGGTCCATCAGTGAGAAGTTTCAGCGCCGCGAAGCGAAGCGAGCCTTAAGCGAGGCGCAGCGAGCAAGCGGCAAAGCGCAGCGAGCCAAAACCCGCCAGCGCCGGATGTAGTGCAGATTCCGTCGCGAGCGCCCGGATATCAGGTCGAGCAGCACAGCCGTACACCCGTACGGCGAGCAGCGCAGGCCTGAGAGCCGGGCGCGCAGCAGGAAGATGCACTACATCCGACAGCCGCGGCCTGGATCGATCAGGCTCTTGCTGGCGATGCCGATCACCCGGTTCTCATTGCCCTTCACCTCACGCAAGTAAAAGTCCTGAATCGGGTTGTGCGTCGGCGACATCTTGAAAGGCCCCCTTGGGCTGTTGATCGTCGCCTTCTGCACCGCAGCTGCAAACGCGTCCTTGTTTTTGACATCGCCCTTGGTCGCCGCCAGCCCGATACCCAATATCTGCGCCGCGTCATAACCCTGCACCGCGTACACATCCGGCTGCAGCTTGTAGGTGGTGGCATAAGCCGTGCGGAAAGCCATGTCACGCGGCGTGCCCAGGCTGTCGGCGTAGTGCAGCGTGGTCTGAATGCCTTGTGCCGCTTCACCTTGCGCGGCCAGCGTGCCGTCGGTCAAGAAGCCCGCGCCATACAGCGGGATACTGGTCTTCAGGCCCGCAGCCGCATAGTCCTTGACGAACTTGACCGCGCCGCCGCCAGCAAAGAAGGTGTACACCGCATCGGGCTTGATGGACGCGATCTGCGTCAGCAGCGCCTGGAACTCGACGTTGGGAAAGGGCAGGCCCAACTCTTCAACCACCTTGCCGCCGCCTTTTTCGAAAGCCTCCTTGAAGCCGCCCACCGACTCAGCGCCCGCCGCGTAGTTCCAGGTGATGGTGACCACGCGCTTGATGCCCTTCTTGGCCAGCACTTCGCCCATTGCATAGCCGGGTTGCGCGTTGGTGAACGAGCTGCGGAAGATGTTCTTGGCACACATCGGCCCGGTGACGGCGTTGGCACCGGCGTTGGGCACGATCAGCAGCGTGCCGGTGTCCTTGGCCACCTTGGCCATCGCCATCGCCACGCCAGAGTGCACCGTGCCCACCACCACATCGACGTTGTCGCGCTTGATCAACTTGTTGATGTTGTCGGTGGCTTTGGAGGGGTCGGACTCGTCATCGACGTTGACGAACTCGATCTCGCGGCCACCCAGTTTGCCGCCGTTCTCGGCCACATAAAGTTTGAAGCCGTTTTCGATCGCGGTGCCCAAAGCGGCGAAGGTGCCGGTGGCTGGCAGCATCAGGCCGACCTTGAGCTTTTGGCCGGATTGCGCCAGTGCAGGTGTGGCGATGGCGCAGGCCAGCAAGGTGGCTGCAGCGAGTGTGTTCAGGCGGGGCAAGTTCATCGGGGGTCTCCTGTCAATGGAAAGAATGGCTCAAGCCGCAGTTCGAGAAGGCGGCAGCAATTGCTGCGTTGGAGTTTGAAGGAAGTGGGCGATCGCCGCACTCAGGGTTTGCGGCTGGTCACGGTGCGGTGAATGGCCACAGTCGGGCAACTCCAGCAGCCGCGTCTGTGGCGCCCGCTGCTGGATGCCTCTGATCTGCGCCAGTGTGCCGTATTCGTCATCCAGCCCCTGCACGGCCAGCAGCGGGCAACGGATCGACCGGATCTCGTCTTCGATCGACCAGGTGCTGAAGGACGGGTGCAGCCAGATGTCGTTCCAGCCCCAGAAGGCTGCATCGGGGTCAGCGTGGTGGCGCGCCAGGCGCTGGCGCAGGTCGGTGTCGAGGAAGGCCCGGCGCGCGTGGAGGATACTTTGCAGCGACAGTGCCTCGACCAGGATGTGCGGCGCCAGCACGACGACACCGGCAATTTGCTGCGGCCAGGCGGCTGCATACAACAGCGCGATCGAGCCGCCGTCGCTGTGGCCCAGCAACCACGGCGGCTGGCGCGCGGCGTCCACTCCCAGCGCTGACAGCAACGCAGGCAACACCTGCCGGGCTTGCCGGTGCATGAAGTCGGGCTGCAACGGCTCACCGGATGGGCGCGGCGAAGATCGCCCGTAGCCTGGCCGTGAATACACCAGGCCCCGCCAACCCAGCACATCGCACAACTGCGCAGGGTAGTGGCGCCACATCGACAGCGAGCCCAGACCTTCGTGCAAAAAGACCAGCAGCGGCTGATCGCTGCGCGCAGCGTTCAGCCATTGGTATTCGATACGCACCTGCCGACCGGCCCAGTCGATTTGTACCCACTGCGGCGGCGCCGTCGCTTCGTATGTTTCCGCTTCGAGCCCCGCAGCGCTTGAAGGAGCTGCAGGCTTGAAGGGCCGGCTCACTGCGAAGCTTCGAGATGCGCAAGCCTGAGCCCGTGGCAGCGCGCGTTACCGGGCGCTTGTTGCGGGCGGCAGGTCAATGCAGTATCGTGCATGAATGAACTCGATGTGCAAGCTTTGAACGTGTCAAGCACTATACTGCATCCCGCCGGAACCGGATTCGGCGCCGATTTTGGCGTCGATTTTGGCGCTCAGGCGGGCGCAACTGATGCCACGTCAGCGCCGCCGCCGCCAGCCAGCCAGGACGCTGCAGAAGGCTCGCAGGACCTTGCTGCCGAGCCCGCCAAGCATCCATTTCTGGTCGCACTGGGGCTGCGGGTGCGCTCGCTGCGCGCGCGCAAGGGCATGACACGCAAGGCGCTGGCATTGGCCGCCGATGTCTCAGAGCGGCACCTGGCCAATCTGGAATACGGCGTGGGCAACGCCTCGATCCTGGTGCTGCTGCAAGTTGCGCAAGCCTTGCAATGCCCGGTGGCCGAGTTGGTGGGGGATGTCACCACCTCGTCACCTGAGTGGCTGCTGATTCGCGAGTTGTTGCGAGAGCGCGACGACACGGCGCTGCAGCGCGTGCGCCTGGCCATCGGCCAGTTGCTGCGCACGGGCGGCGACCCGCAGCAGCACCACACCCGGGTGGCTTTGATCGGCTTGCGTGGCGCCGGCAAATCCACGCTGGGCCGCATGTTGGCCGAAGACCTGGGTTTTGCGTTTGTTGAGCTGAGCCGCGAGATCGAAAAATTTGCCGGCTGCAGCATCGCCGAGATTCACGGCCTGTACGGTGTCAATGCCTATCGGCGTTATGAGCGGCGGGCGCTGGAAGAGGCGATCCAGATCTATCCCGAAGCCGTGATCGCCACTCCCGGCGGGCTGGTTTCCGACCCCGCCACTTTCAACCAACTGCTGAGCCACTGCACCACCGTGTGGCTGCGCGCTACCCCGCAAGACCATATGCAGCGTGTGGCCGCCCAGGGCGACATGCGCCCGATGGCGGCCAGCCGCGAAGCGATGGAAGACCTGAAGAGCATTCTGGCCGGCCGCACCGCCTTTTATGCCAAGGCCAAGCTCAGCCTCGACACCAGCGCCCAGCCGCTGGAACCCAGCTTTCTGGCGCTGCGCCAGATGGTGCGTCAGACCCTGGGCATGCCGGACTGAAATATGCTGCTGAGAGATGCATGGCGAAGCTTTGTGAGCTGAAGCGGCGCCGGGTCTGCGCTGGCCTAAAGTCAAAACATGCAAAATAATGCTTTTACTCTTCACGAATGGCACTATGATGCATATTCTTGGGTGAGATGGACGTGCGTCAGTTGGCTTTGGGGCCCTAGTTGCACAGCCTGAACGACGTCTGCGAACTCAGCAAACTCAGCGCAGTCAGCATCGTCAACGCCATTCAGTCCACGCATCAGGAGACGTCGATGAGCGCCACCGTGACCCCCGCCAGCAAACACACTGATCGGGTCGATTACCAAACCCATCCGGATCAGTACCGGCATTGGCAGTTGCACTTCGAAGGGCCGGTGGCGACCTTGGCGATCGACATCGACGAGGAGGGTGGTCTGCGGCCCGGCTACAAACTCAAACTCAACAGCTATGACCTGGGCGTGGACATCGAGCTCAGCGATGCCATCAACCGCATCCGCTTCGAGCATCCCGAGGTGCGCACCGTGGTGTTGACCAGCGCCAGGGACAAGGTCTTCTGTTCAGGCGCCAACATCTTCATGCTGGGTCTCAGCAGTCATGCCTGGAAGGTCAATTTCTGCAAGTTCACCAATGAGACTCGCAATGGAATGGAGGATTCTTCTCGCCATTCGGGCCTGAAGTTTCTGGCCGCCGTCAACGGCGCATGCGCCGGAGGCGGCTATGAAATGGCACTGGCTTGCGACGAGATCATTCTGGTCGACGACCGCAGCAGCGCGGTCAGCCTGCCCGAGGTGCCGTTGCTGGGTGTCTTGCCCGGCACCGGGGGCCTGACACGGGTCACCGACAAACGCAAAGTGCGTCACGACCTGGCCGACCTCTTTTGCACCAGCGTCGAAGGCGCGCGCGGTCAGCGCGCCAAAGACTGGCGGCTGGTGGACGAAATAGCCAAGCCGGCCGTGTTTGCGCAAAAAGTGCAAGAGCGCGCGTTGCAACTGGCCGAGCTGAGCGATCGGCCCAGCGATGGCAAAGGCGTGCCATTGAAGCCGCTGCAGCGAAGAATAGATGACGACGCTTTGCACTACAGCCATGTCCAGGTGCAGATCGACCGCGACCAGCGCGTGGCCACCTGGACCATCCAAGGCCCCTCAGCGTCACAACCCAGCGACTTGCCAGGCATCGAAGCTGCGGGCGCCGACTGGTACCCGCTGGTACTGGGCCGCGAGCTGGAAGACGCGGTGCTGCAGATGCGCACCAACGAGACCGAAATCGGCACCTGGCTGATCAAGACCCAAGGCAGCATCGCGGCCGTGTTGGCGCTGGACGCCACGCTGATGCAGCACAAGGATCACTGGCTGGTGCGCGAGACCACCGGCTTGCTGCGCCGCACCTTCAGCCGCTTCGATGTGTCTTCGCGCAGCCTCTTCGCGCTCGTCGAGCCGGGCTCTTGCTTTGCAGGCAGCTTCTTTGAGCTGGCACTGGTGTGCGACCGCATCTACCACCTGGCTTTGCCTGATGACGCAGCCAAGGCGCCCCAGGTGGCTTTGTCTGAAACCAACTTTGGCATCTACCCGATGGCCACCGGCCAATCGCGTTTGCAGCGTCGCTTTTACGACGAGCAGCCAGCTCTGCAGGCCGTGCGAACCCGCATCGGCCAGCCGCTGGCTGCAGACGCCGCCTTGGCCTTGGGCTTGTGCACGGCCAACCCCGACGACATTGATTGGGACGAAGAAATCCGCATCGCGACCGAAGAGCGCGCGGCGATGAACCCGGATGCGCTGACCGGCATGGAAGCCAACCTGCGCTTCAACGGCACTGAGAACCTGTCCACCCGCGTCTTTGGCCGCCTGACAGCCTGGCAGAACTGGATCTTCCAGCGGCCCAATGCAGTCGGAGAAAAGGGCGCCTTGCAGGTCTATGGCACGGGCGAAAAAGCTGGATTCAGCTGGACGCGCATTTGATCGACCGACACGCCATCAACGACGGAAGTCCCCATGAACACCATCAATTACAGCGAAAAAATCCCCAACAACGTCGACCTCGGCGGCGACCGCAGCTTGCAACGGGCGCTCGAGCAATGGCAGCCTAACTTTCTGAGTTGGTGGAGCGACATGGGCCCTGAGGGCTCGAACAACATGGATGTCTACCTGCGCACGGCCGTCAGCGTCGATCCTCAGGGCTGGGCACAGTTCGGCCACGTCAAGATGCCCGACTACCGCTGGGGCATCTTCCTGAATCCGGGTGACGCTGAGCGCCAGATCCACTTTGGTGACCACAAAGGCGAGAAGGCCTGGGACAGCGTGCCTGGCGAGCACCGTGCCAACTTGCGCCGCATCATCGTCACGCAGGGCGACACCGAGCCGGCCAGCGTGGAGCAGCAGCGCCACCTGGGGCTGACCGCGCCCAGCATGTACGACCTGCGCAACCTGTTCCAGATCAACGTCGAAGAAGGCCGCCACCTGTGGGCGATGGTGTATCTGTTGCACAAACACTTTGGCCGCGATGGCCGCGAAGAGGCTGAAGCGTTGCTGGAGCGGCGCAGCGGTGACGAGAACAACCCGCGCATCCTGGGCGCCTTCAACGAGAAGACGCCCGACTGGTTGAGCTTTTTCATGTTCACTTACTTCACCGACCGCGACGGCAAATTCCAGCTGTGTGCTCTGGCAGAGAGCGCCTTTGATCCGCTGGCGCGCACCACCAAGTTCATGCTGACCGAAGAAGCGCACCACATGTTCGTCGGCGAGAGTGGTGTGGGCCGCATCATCCAGCGCACCGTCAATGCGATGAACGAGCTGAAGACCGACGAGGTGGGCAAGCTGCGCGCTGCCGGTGTCATCGACCTGCCCACGATCCAGCGCTACATCAACTTCCACTTCAGCGTCACGGTGGATCTGTTTGGTGCTGACCAGAGCAGCAACGCCGCCACCTTCTACAGCACGGGCCTGAAGGGCCGTTATGAAGAAGGCAAGCGCGACGACGACCATGTGCTCAAAGGCCAGACCTACAAGGTGCTGGAAGTGCAGGGCGGGCAACTCGTCGAGAAAGAAGTGCCGATGCTCAATGCGCTGAACGAAGTGCTGCGCGACGACTACATCAAGGACTCGGTGGGCGGCGTCAACCGCTGGAACAAGGTCATCGACAAGGCCGGTATCCCGTTCAAACTGAGCGTGCCGCACAAGGCCTTTCACCGCAATATTGGTGCCTTGTCGGGCGCCAAGGTGTCGCCTGATGGCCGCGTGCTGAGCGACAGCGAATGGCACGCCAACCAAGACAAGTGGCTGCCTACCTCGCAAGACCGGGCCTATGTCGCGAGCCTGATGGGCCGTGTGGTCGAACCCGGCAAATTTGCCAACTGGATTGCGCCGCCTGTGATGGGCATCAATCGACAGCCGCTGGACTTCGAGTACGTGCGCTTCAACTGAGGCATGGAAGCCGCCACCGTTCAGCTGATCAGGCAGCACCTGATCGACCCCGAGATCTGCATCCGCTGCAACACTTGCGAAGCCACTTGCCCGGTGGGTGCCATCACCCACGATGACAACAATTACGTGGTGGACCCTGGCAAATGCAACCTGTGCATGGACTGCATCTCGCCTTGCCCGACCGGCTCGATCGACAACTGGCGCCAGATGCCACGCAGCAAGGCTTACACCGTGGCCGAGCAGTTGGGTTGGGAGGAGTTGCCCGAAGCGCTGAGCGCAGCTGCGCTGGGCGATGCTGCGCCAGCGGAAGGCGCAGCGCAAGCGCAAGCGCAAGCGCTACGGTCGTCTTCAAGCTTCGCAGCAGCTGGGGACGAAGCAGCAATGATCGCAGCCTCGGCCGCGAAATCGCTGACCACCTGGGCGTTCGACAGCGCCCATTACGGTGCGACTTTGCCGCCTTGGTCGGCCGCGCACGCCTTCACCAAACTGTATGGCCCCAAGGCGCCAGAGAAGACCATTGAAGCCTGCGTGACAGGCAATGTGCGTGTCACCGAACTCGGCAGCGACTACGACACCCACCACATCGTGCTGGACTTCGGACAGCAGCCTTTTCCGGTGCTGGAAGGTCAATCGATCGGCATCGTGCCGCTGGGGCGTGATGACAAGGGCAGGGTGCACCATGCGCGTCAGTACTCGGTCGCAAGCCCCCGAGACGGCGAAAGGCCGGGCTACAACAATGTCTCGCTGACCATCAAGCGAGTGTTGCAAGACCACAGCGGCCAGCCGGTGCGTGGTGTCGCCAGCAACTACATGTGCGACTTGAAGGTGGGCGACAGGGTGCAGGTCATCGGCCCCTTTGGCGCCACTTTCTTGATGCCGAACCACCCGCGCTCGCACATCGTGATGATCTGTACCGGCACCGGCAGCGCACCGATGCGTGCGATGACAGAGTGGCGGCGGCGTTTGCGCGCCAGGCAGCTCAAAGGCGGTGAGAGCTTCGAAGGCGGCAAGCTGTTGTTGTTCTTCGGCGCCCGCAGCAAAGAAGAGTTGCCTTACTTCGGGCCGCTGAAGAGCTTGCCCAAGGATTTCATCGACATCAACTTCGCGTTTTCGCGCGAGGCGGGAAAAAGAAAACGTTATGTACAAGACCTGATGCGCGAGCGTTCAGCCGACGTCGCAGGGCTGATGGCCGACCCGCAGGCCTATTTTTATGTCTGCGGCCTGAAGGCGATGGAAGAAGGTGTGCTCCTGGCTTTGCGCGACATTGCGCAAGAGCACGGCCTGGACTGGCAGCAGACCAGCGCGGCGCTGAAGACAGACGCCAGGCTGCATCTGGAGACCTATTGAGATGGCAGCCGTGGAACTCAGGCAACGCGCCGCCGGTGTGATGGAGGTCTGCATGTCGCGGCCAGCCGTCTTCAACGCCTTTGACGAGGCGATGATCACTGAGCTGGATGCGGCTTTTGCCGCTTTGGGCCAGGATCCATCAGTGCGTGTGGTGGTGCTCAGTGGTGCTGGTAAACACTTCAGTGCCGGCGCCGATCTGCAATGGATGCAGCGTGCCAGCCAGGCCAGCCAAGCGTGGAACCTGCAAGACGCACGCCGCTTCACGCAGATGTTGCATCGCATTGCCACTTGCCCCAAGCCCACCGTAGCCCGCATCCAGGGCGCGGCGCTGGGCGGCGGCGTGGGCTTGGCCTGCGCTTGCGACATCGCGCTGGCGTCAGACACCGCCACCTTTTCGGTCAGTGAAGCGCGCTTTGGCATCCTGCCGGCAGCCATCGGGCCCTATGTGGTCAACGCCGTGGGCAAACGTCAGGCACAGCGCCTGGCTTTGAGCGCCAGCCGCATCGCGGCTGCCGAGGCGCTGGCAATCGGCCTGGTGCAGCAGGTCTGCCGGATTGAAGCGCTGGACGCGGCAGTGGACAACATCGTCAACGACTTGCTGGCAGGTGGGCCGCAGGCGCAGACTGAGATCAAGCAGTTGTTTGCGCAGCTGCAGGCAGGCCCGATCAGCGATGAAGTGCGTGAGCTGACAGCGCAAACGATCAGCCGCGTACGCGGCACCGTTGAGGCGCGCGAAGGCTTTGCGGCTTTCTTGGGCAAGCGGCGCGCAAAATGGATTCCTGACTGAGTTTCATGATCCTGGGTCACGCCAGCGGTCATGGAACGTCTGCACTTCAAGGAATCCTCATGCAAAACAATATCGAAGCCGGCGCCACTGTGCTGGTGGTGGGCGCCGGCATCATGGGCGCCGGCATTGCTCAAGTGGCGGCACAAGCCGGCTACTTTGTCCGTCTGTTTGACAGCCGTGCTGGTGCAGCGGCGCAGGCCATCAGCAAGCTCGGCACGACGCTGCAAGGGCTGGCCCACAAAGGCAAGCTCAAGCCCGCAGCGGTGACTGAGGCAATGGCCCGCATCAGCGCCATCGACAGCCTGGACGAAGCCGGTGATGTGGCGCTGGTGATTGAGGCCATCATTGAAAACCTGGAGATCAAACGTAGCCTGTTCAAGCAGCTCGAAGCCTGCGTCTCGGACGACTGCATCGTGGCCACCAACACCTCGTCGATTTCGGTCACTGCACTGGCCAACGGCATGCGTTTGCCGCAGCGGCTGGTGGGCATGCACTTTTTCAACCCGGTGCCGTTGATGAAGCTGGTCGAGGTGGTGTCGGGCTTGCGCACCGATCCAGCCGTGGCCCAGGCCATCTTTGCGCTCAGCCAAGCCTGGGGCAAAGTGCCGGTGCATGCGCGCAGCACCCCTGGTTTCATCGTCAACCGCATTGCCCGGCCCTACTACGCCGAGACGCTGGCCCTGCTTCACGAGCGGGCAGGGCAACCGCAGGTGCTCGACGCCTGCCTGCGCGCTGTGGGCTTCAGATTGGGCCCCTGCGAGTTGATCGACCTGATAGGCCAAGACACCAACTTCGCAGTCACGCAATCGGTCTTTGAGGCCAACAGTTTTGACAAGCGTTATG
>Ga0335394_10004534_pt1 | contig 15790 bp, 13 predicted proteins | sample MAT03_FD_205741 | JGI IMG/M metagenome (GOLD analysis project Ga0335394, IMG submission 205741) | Freshwater microbial communities from Lake Fryxell liftoff mats and glacier meltwater in Antarctica - MAT-03 (spades assembly) (version 2) ... | reverse complement strand
ATGGCCGACTCTGTGGGCGAGGCTGCGGTGTACTGGCATGCCACCGGCTTTGGCGAGGATTTGCAGCGCTACCCAGACCGCGCCGAACACTTTGGCATCTCCACAGTCGAGGCCATGTCGGCCGGGTGTGTGCCCGTGGTCATCGACGCCGGCGGCCAGGCGGAGATTGTCGAGGATGGCCAGTGCGGCCTGTTGTGGCGCACGCTGGACGCGTTGAAAGCCGGCACCCTGCGTTTAATTCAACAACCCGAACATAGGGTCGAGCTGGCCCAACGCGCCCAGCAGCGGGCCGCGCAATTTTGCGACCGGGCCGCGTTCAACCGGCAGGTGCTGGGCCTGCTATAGATGCTCAGATAGCAAACTAGTAGTCTGTCAGAGGAAAGACTTTACGTAGCCACGTCATTCCCGCGGAGGCGGGAATCCAGACGTATCCCCGACGTTACCGTAATTGGGACGCCTGGATTCCCGCCTCCGCGGGAATGACGGCTTAGAGTAATCGTTTCCATCAAGTCTTAGGTTCGCCCTTGGACTAACCTAAAGTCTTTGCTTTGACAGACTACTAGGCAGACGGGATCGTGCACGTTTGACGTGTCACGTGCACGATCTTCCAGCCGCGATTCCAAAAGCAAATCTAAAGACCTATAGCTGGCTGGCCGGCTGAATGAGGGTTTGATACAGCGCCAGATGCGCTTGCAGCCAGCGCTCGCGCGAAAACGCCCCGGTGGGATATGCCGCAGCCGCCTGCTGATAGCGCGGGTAGTGCGTGATTAAATCCTGGATGGCCGCGACGAGCGTGCGCGGCGCTACATCCGGCACCACCACGCCGTAGCCGTTCGCGGCCGCATCATCCGACATGGGAATGGGCTGGCTCACGATCACGGGCCGGCCGCTCACCACCGCTTCCATCAACGAATTGGGATACGCCTTGACGGTCGAAGCATCGTCCACGGTCAGAATGGCCGCGTGGGCGCGTTGAAGCTGCGCGTTCACATCGGCCTTCTCGTTGAGCACCTGCGCGCGATCCTGCAAATTGCGGGTGCGAATGCGCGCGATCATCTCGTCGTAGACAAAGCCGCGCCACAAAAAGGCCACATGCAGATCCGGCAACTGGGTCATGGCATCGAGCAGGCCATCAATGCCCTTGTGCTGAAAACCCGGGAGCGACCATGGGGCCGATCCCATCAACAACCGAAACGGCTGGCCGGGCGCAACCGGCGGCGGTGGCGTTTTGACAAACCGCTCGACCCGGATGCCAGCGCGAATGACCGTGTGATTTGGAATGCCCCAGGCTGTCAATTGACTCGCGTCGCGTTCGTTGGACACCAGCAGGCGCGCCAGCGAATTGAACCGCGACGCGTACGCGGGCGGGTGATCGGGCCGCAAGCCCGACACGACTGAATACACCAGCCGGGTGCGATTGGCGTCATTTAGAAAATTGAAGAGCGAGAAGAAGCGCGGATGGCCGTGCCACACGTGGAAAACATCGGTGGTCTGGCGAAGCTGGCGCAATTGCGGCAACAGCCACAGGCCAAACAGACGCTCGGGAAAGAGGGGACGCAGCCGTTCGGGTGGGGCGATATGGATGACGCGCGCCTGAGTCTGCGCAGCCAGCGCGGCAATGTCCTGGGCAATCGCCTCGCGCTGCGGATCGACATCGCGCGGATAGGTTACCAAAAATGTGATGCGTGGCTTCATAAAGATAGGGTGTCGGGCGCGCGGCCGCCTCGATTGCGTAGCCCGTGGATGAGTGCCAACACCAGCGCGTGTGCGCGGCGGGTCTGGCCATGCACCGCTGCATCGGCTGTAGCCAGCATTGCACGCCAGGTCCAGCGCAGCAACCACAATGCGCGCCGAAGCCCCTGTTTTGCAAGGCTTTTGTGGATGAACAGGAAGCGATTGCGCACGCTGTAATACGCGTGCAGGGTGTTGCGCGCCGGGCCGCTGCGCTCGACGCGATGCACCACGGTCAGGTCGGGGGCGATGACGGTGCGCCAGCCATTTGCCTGGGCGCGCGCGCACCAATCCACGGCCTCCATCCCAAAGAAATAAGCGGTGTCGAAAACGCCCACATCTGCCAGCGCTTCGGTGCGCAGGATGGCGGCGGTGGCCGGCACATAGAACACATCGCACAAGGCACCGGGTTGGGCATTCGGCCGTGTGCGCTCGCGGGTGTCGAACCAGCGCAATACGTCGCGGCCGCCATAGGAGGTTGTAGCGCCATCGCGGCCCAGCGCGACTGTATCTTGAATGGCGGTGCCGAGCATGCCGATGTCGGGGTTGTGTTGCAGGTGTTCCAGCATCGCGTGGGCGGTGGCTTCTGTCAGGGTCGCATCGTTGTTGAGCACCAGCACATATGCCGGCGTGTGGCTGGTCTGCCACTCACTGACGCAGCGTTGCAAGGCGGTGTTGTTGCCGCCGCCAAAGCCTAAATTCGAGGGATTGATCAGGACACGCGCTTCCGGGACCTGAGCCCGAAACACGGCTTCAGGCGCATCATCCGAGGCGTTATCGACCAGAAACAGCATAGGTGGTTTAATCCACGCAAGCAGGGCTTGAGCACATTGAACCGTGTCGGAGGTGTGGTTCCAGTTCAGGATGACAACGGCGAGGAAGCCGTTTGTACTGGCCCGCTGGGTGGATGAAGCCTGTAAGTAGCCCAAACTCAGTAGCTCGAAATTAAGCCGACTTGATGCCCATGCGTGCCGGCACGCGCCACGGCAGCACGAGCGGATCGAAATGTAGCCCATGAGTGTTGGTGGCCGTGTGTTGCCGGTCGCGAAGCATCGGTCCCAGCCCAGCCAATGCATCCCAGCGCCCCTTCAGATGCGACCAGTCTTTGCGCGAGACGCCGGCCCACAGCACCGCCAACAGGTCATACCCCATGACGATGGGCAGGTCCCGGTAGCGCGCATTTTTGGCGGCCAGCCAGAGCTTGTTGCGGCCCAGCAGCCGATTTTTGAACGGTGAGTTGGCCCCGCTGGTGGCGCTGGTTTTGTGGCGCACCAGCGCAGACGGCACATACACGCACCGCCAGTGCGCGCGCTGCGCCCGCCAGGCCAGATCCACGTCCTCCAGATAGGCGAAAAAGCGCGCGTCGAACAGGCCGATCTGGTCCAGCATCTCGCGCCGATAGAGCGCGGCGCCGCCCGATGCGCCGAATACGTCGCAAGGCTGTTGCGCCTCAGCCACCGGATGGCCGCCCAGCCGATCCCAGGCGATGGCGGCCCGGTCAATCGAAATACCCGCACTTTGCACCGTATCAGGCTGCTCATCAAACACCATCAGGCTGGCGCACGAACCTATATCAGGCGGGCTCATGGCGTTCAATAACGCTTGTAGCCAGTGCGGCGACACGGTGGTGTCATCGTTCAGCAAGGCCACAAACGGCGTGCGCGTGGCCTGGATACCCTGGTTGAACGTCGCGGTCACCCCCTGATTCACCGCGTTGATGATCACGTGCACCGGATGGGTGCTCAGTGAGTCGGCGATGGGTTTGGCCTGGCCGCCGCTGTTGTCTACCACCACAATCTCGAAATCGGCGTGGGTTTGCGCGACCAGCGCGTGCAGGCAGGCCGGCAGCCAGCGCTGGGGGTGCAGTGTGGGAATGACGACCGAGACCAATGGAATGGGCATGACTTTGTAAGTTACGAAGCGAGACGACTTGAGCCGATAGCGGGCTGGTCAGAGCATCGGCGGGTGTGTGGCCGGATTATAGTCATGCGAGTTTGACGGCTCCCGGCTCTGGCCGATGTCTGCGAGAATGAGCCGCACGCACGTCCAGGGGAAACATGAATTTTTCACATCTTCTCAGTCGCATCCGATCGATCGCAAGGCCGGCTCCGGCGCAAATAGAGGCATTTATGCCAGCCGAGAAACAATGGGTGCACTCGCACTACATTGGCGTGGTGGATCAGTTTGCTGAGTTCGTCACTCATACCGGCCTTACGTTAAATGACAAATCCTTGCTGGATATTGGCTGTGGCGACTGCATCACCGATTATGGCCTGCTCCGTCTGCCGCTCAGGCAGGTGGCCGGTCTCGACATCGTTCCGGCCGAGCACAAGATGCTGCCGGACCTTCCTGAGCGCATTCGCAAGGCCGGCCTGGTGCCGCCGACAGACCTGGCGCGTTTCTCGCACACCCACTACGACGGCACACACATGCCATTCGACGACCAATCCTTCGACATCGTCTACTCATGGTCGGCCTTCGAGCATGTCACTGAGGTCGAGCAGGTGCTGGCCGAGATCAAGCGAGTGATGAAGGATGATGGATTCGCGTTTATTCAGGTGTTTCCATGGTTCCACAGCCGCCACGGCAGCCATCTGTCCGACCATATCGCCACTCCTTTTTTTCACCTGCGCGAGACGCCCGAAGCCATTCGCGGCCAGTTAGAAAAGGCGGCTGAGACGAAGCCGGACATGAAGGATTTCATGCTCGGCCATTTGTGGCACGAATTCACCTATCTCAATCGCATTTCGGCCGATGACTTTTATGAGTGTGCTAAAAAAGCAGGATTGGTGGCACGCCGGGCGCGATTAATTACTTTTGACGATGACCTTTTAGAGGCACCGCCGGAATACAAGCTTTCACAATTGATGGTCATGGGCACGATGATGTTGCTGGTCAAAGCCTCGTAAACCAGTGGTTTCGAGTTCGGCATTGCGTCTTGAACGCTGCAACCCAGGCGCGCTTTCTACTTGTTCAAACGGTTTTTTTGAATGAGAATCGGACTTCGGAGCGCAACTGACCAAGCCCACGCAGACTGCGGCTGCGCAATCGTTCATTTGGGGTCGTTAGCAAAATTGAATTCAGTACAGGCATGAATACACCCGCATCCCGCACCGTGGCAACGGCTGCAACCAGCCCCGCCGCAACCGCTACGAATGGCTTGGCGAACACGCAACCCGCAACCGACTATGCCGTCGAGATGCGCAACGTGGTCAAACAATTTGGTGATATGACCGCGGTCGATCACATCAACATGGCCATCCGGCACCGCGAGTTCTTCTCGATGCTGGGGCCGTCGGGGTGTGGCAAAACCACCTGTCTGCGCATGATCGCGGGGTTCGAGCAGCCGACCTCGGGCGAGATCGTGATCAGCGGCCGCGATGTCGGCAACATGCCGCCGTTTCAGCGCAATGTGAACACGGTGTTTCAATCCTACGCGCTGTTCCCGCACATGACGGTGGAGCAGAATATTGCGTTTGGGCTGGAGATGAAGAGCGTGGGCCGCGACGAGATCAAGCGCCGGGTCGGCGATGTGCTGGATCTGGTGCGGCTGCCCCAACTGGCCAAACGCTACCCCAAGCAGATGTCGGGCGGCCAGCAACAACGCGTCGCGCTGGCCCGGGCGCTGGTGAACCGGCCGCAGGTGTTGCTGCTCGATGAGCCGTTGGGCGCGCTGGATGCCAAGCTGCGCAAAGAGATGCAGATCGAGCTGAAGACGCTGCAAAAAGAGGTCGGCATCACCTTTGTGTTTGTGACGCATGACCAGGAAGAGGCGCTGACCATGAGCGACCGGATTGCCGTGTTTAGCAAGGGCAAAGTGTTGCAGATCGGCACACCGCTGGAGATTTACGAGCGACCCAACTGCCGGTTCGTCTCGGACTTCATTGGCGAGACCAACTTCCTGGATGGCAAGCTGAGCGAAGTGAACGGCGAATATGGCACCGTGATCGTGGAGGGCAACAAGCCGTTTGTCGGGCGCATGAATACCAAGGCCCAGATTGGGGCCGAAGTGACCATTTCGGTGCGGCCGGAGAAGGTGCAGTTGCTGGACAAGCAGCCAGAGAACCCGGTCAATACCTATGAGGCGAAAATTTTGTCGGTGGGCTATGTCGGCTCCGACACCCGCGTCATCGCCTCGCTGGGCAACCTGTCTTTGGATGTGTGGGAACAAAACTCCATCAGCACCCTCGATCCAAACTATTTCTTCCGCCCCGGCGAGAAGGCCTACTTCACGTTTCGGCCGGACAATGCGCTCATTTTGACGGACTGAAGAGTCAAGAGTCTTAAATCATCTATGCCAACAAAAGCTGAACTTCAAACCAACCGCTCCGAGGTGCTGAAAGCATGTCTGGTGCATGTTTACACGGCGCTGGGCCTGCCGATTGCGCTCGCCGCACTCATCAGCGCGGCCCAAGGCGATTTTCGCGGCATGTTCCTGCTGTTCATGGCCGCCATTATTATCGATGGCACCGATGGCCCGCTGGCACGCCGGTTCAATGTCTCGAAGTGGACGCCGCGATTCGACGGCCGCAAACTCGACGACATCACCGATTACCTGACGTATGTGTTCGTGCCGATGTTTTTCATGTGGAAGTCGGGGTTGGTGATCGGGCCGTGGGTAGCCGTGCTGATGGTGGGCTTGCTGGCCTCGGGCTACGGCTTTAGCAATCTGGCCGCCAAGACCGACGACAAGCACTTCACCGGCTTCCCCTCGTATTGGAATGTGCTGGCCTTCTTTCTCTATCTCGCCAATTTGCCGGTGTGGCTCAACGGCCTCATCATCCTGGTTCTGGCCATTCTGGTGTTTGTGCCGATCAAGTTTGAATCCACCCAGGCGTTGACCAAATTTGAGTTGCTCTTAATTCCATTTCTAACGCTGGGCTGTTTCTATGTGATTTTGTTCGATTTCAACAGTCCGCCGCTCATATTGGTCTATGCCCTGACGGTGTATCCGATCTATCACATCGCACACGCAGTCATTCTGTATGTGCGGGGCGACAAGAGATAAAGAGTTGTTGGTTGCTGGTAGCTAGTGAAGAATGCCCTATCACTAGTCACCAGCAACCAGCCACCAGCAACTTCCCATGATTCAAACCATTCGCAAGCGGCGCGGCTTGCAAATCCTCGGCTTGTTGTTCCCCGGCGGCTTTGTCCTGATCGTGTTCTTCCTCATCCCACTGGTTCTGATCGGTGTGATGAGCTTCTTCGACAAAGCCGGCGCATTCACCCTCGAAGGCTATCGCCGCAGTTTCGAAAGCCTGTATGTGGGCCTGTTCATCCAATCCATCTGGATCGCCTTTCTCACCACCATCATCGCCCTGGTGATCAGTTATCCGGTGGCCCTGTTCATGGCCCGGCTGCCCAAACAATGGCGCAATGCGGCCGTGTTTCTGGTGATGATCCCGTTCTGGACCAACTTTCTGGTGCGCACCTATGCCCTGCAATTCCTGATGCGGCCCAACGGCCCCATCAACGCCGGGTTGCAAGCATTGGGGCTGATTAGTGAGCCGCTGCAAATGTTGAACACGTCCGGCGCCGTGCTCATCGGCCTGGTCTACGGCAACCTGCCCTTCATGATCCTGCCTATCTACACCTCACTGGAGAAGTTCGACTGGACCATGATCGAGGCCGCCAACGATCTGGGCGCGAATGTGCTGCGCGCGTTTGGGCGGGTGATGTTGCCGCTGACCGCACCCGGTGTGCTGGCCGGCTCCATCCTGACGTTTGTGCCGGCCATCGGCTCGTATGTCACAGCCGATCTGATGGGCGGCGGCAAAGCCACCATGCTCGGCCGCGTCATCGCCGGCCAGTTCGAGCAAGCCCAAAACTGGACCTTCGGCTCCGCCATGTCGCTGCTGCTGATGGTGATCGTGACCGTGTTTGCAATCATCTATTTTCGAGCCGGGCGTGGTGAGCGCGTGGCGTTGTAATATGCAACGTTTGCAAGAGCGTTATCTTTGCCCAAATGGCGACCGGTGGGAGATTTGGCTGGTCATTTATGACACGGATCGCTATGCACCAGGAGGCCGGGATGAAGTATTGCAGTATCAAAAAAATGGATTTGAAGTAGGTCATCACACCCGCCATTTGGATTCATCAGGCCGGTGCATCAAAGAGAACTTTCATGGCATTACCCAGATTCCGGCGGATGCACAACTCGTATGAGCATTAACACCATTCACACTGTGGGGGAACAACTGGAAGGGCCTGTGTTGTATGCACGCCAGAAAGCGCTGCGTGATGCGGCAAATTCCCCACCTGGGCCCACCATTGTTGCGGCAGATTTGCAAGTTCCTGAAAACATGGGCAGCGTGCTTCGCCTGGCCGATGCGGCGGGCAGCCGTCACGTCATTTTTGTGAGCCAGGCCGCAACCGCTGTTCAAACCTACGCCTCACGCGTGCACCGCACCGCGCGCAATGCAGAGAGCTGGATTGACACCCAAGTATTCGATGAGCCGTCCTTCATCCGCATGGCCGGCACGTTACGGCCCCTGATTGCCATCGAAATCACCACCCACTCAAAAAGCCTGTTTGAGGTTGCACTGCCCGAAAGCTGCGCAATCATGATTGGGAACGAACGGCATGGCATTCCCAAGCAATTGCTTGCTGAGTGCGACGATGCGATTCATGTTCCAATGTATGGCGTGAACGGATCCATGAATGTGACCCATGCATTGGCAATTGCTTTATTCGAATGGAGGAGGCAGCATCATGGCTAGTGAATCTCCCATCATTTTGTTGGGCGAGCGCGCCCATGTTCGGCCCACGCGGCCGCAAAACAAGAGTGCCACGGCCTGGATTGGCCGCATCTCGCTCATCACCATCACGCTGTTTATGTTCGCGTTTTTGTATGTGCCGATTTTTGTGTTGATCTTCTTCTCGTTCAACAAATCGCGCACCGGCTCACAGTGGACTGGGTTTACCCTGGAGTGGTACCAGAGCATGTTTGCCAACGAGAAGCTGCTGGCCGCGGCCGGTTACAGCCTTTTTCTAGGCATATCTGCCACGCTCATCTCCGTCGTCATCGCCACGGCCATGGCACTGGTCATGGAGCGCTATCAGTTCAGGGGCAAGGGCTTGTGGGACGGACTGCTCTACATGCCCATCATCATTCCCGAGATTGTTGCGGCCGTCTCGCTGTTGCTGTTCTTCGCCACGGTGCGTGCCGAGCGCGGCTTCCTGACTTTGTTGGTGGCGCATGTGTCGTTCACCATGCCGTTTGTTTACCTGAACGTGCGCGCGCGACTGGCCGACTTCGACCGCAGCATCGAGGAGGCGGCCAAAGATTTGGGAGCCAATGAGGTCACGACGTTCCGGCGGATTACGCTGCCCCTGCTGATGCCGGGAATTATGAGCGGCGGCCTGCTCGGCTTCACCTTGAGTATGGACGACTTCATCATTTCCAACTTCGTGAAAGGCGTCGGCGGGGCCACGCTGCCGGTGTATGTGTGGCCGCAATTGCGCCGTGCCGTCTCGCCCGAGATTAACGCCGTGTCCACGTTGCTGTTGGTGTTCTCGATCTGCATCGTGGTGCTGTCGCTGGTGTTGCAGCGCCGGCAAAACAACTGACGGGCCGCAGATTTTTAACACAAAGAATGTAACGACTCAGCCCATCCCATGTAAGCGTCATTCCGAGCCTGTAGCCTACGGTGCGGCTGCTGCGTGAGTGCGTCGGCTCAGAGCCGCCGGCTCAGAGCCGCACGGCCGCGGCCCCGAAATGACCCCCCATGGGCTGAGTCGTTACCAAAGAATTCTGGCTCTCCCGACTTTGGCGGGAAATCATGGTTTTTGTAGGGGCAAAGCAGCGGGCTCATGTATGGGTTTGATCTGCGATGAGCCCGCTGCTTTGCCCTGCATTGCGCACCACCGACTTTCGAACAACCGCAATCTCAAGTTGCGTTCGGCCAGGAAATGCACAAATTTGAGTTAGGATAATGCGGCTTCCCAAGCCGTAAGCGTGCAGTGCGCCACCCCTTTAATTAGCTTAATTTTGATTTGGAGGAAGAGAAAACAATGTCTGTAAGCAAGCGTCTTTTTGCTTTTGCGGGGGCCTGTGCCCTGATTCTGGCCGCCTGTGGCGGCAATACCACACCCACTCCTGCGCCGGTTGTTGCGCCCACCGCAGCTGCCACTGAAGCCACCGCCGCAACCCCGGCCAGCGATGCTGAGGTGCCGGTTGGCGCAACCGCCGGTGCGCCAGGTGCAGCCGTGCCCGCCGAGTTGGTGGTCGACAAGACCAAGCTCGCCACCGAGCTGAATCTGTATTCGTGGGACGGCTATTTTGATGAGGCCGTGTTGACCGATTTCCAGACCGAATACGGCGTGAAGGTGAACCTGGAGACGTTCGACTCTAACGAGACGATGTATAACAAGTTCAAGGCCGGCGGCAACCCCGGCTATGACATCGTGGTGCCGTCGGATTACATGGTCGAGATCATGGCGCGCGAAGCCATGCTGGAGAAGTTCGATTACGCCAACATTCCGAATATCGTCTACGTCGATCCCGGCCACCGCAGCCTGTATTTCGACCCCACCAACGAGTATTCCATCTCGCACAACTGGGGCACCACCGGCATCGCCTATGACAGCGAGAAGGTGCCGAGCCTGACCTCGTGGAAGGAAATCTTCGAGCCCAGCGACGCGATCAAAGGCAAGATCGGGATGCTCGACGACCCACGCGAGCCGATGGCCGCGGCCCTGCGCTTCCTCGGATTCGCCGGCAGCACCCAAAATACGGATGAGCTGACCAAAGCCCGCGACCTGTTGCTGACTCAGAAGGATTCAGTGGCCAGCTATAAATTCAGCTCGGACTACAAGAAAGATCTGGTCGATGGCTCGGTTGATGTGGCCATGATGTATTCCATCGATGCCGTGGTGGCCGCCAAGGACAAACCCAGCATCAAGTATGTGATCCCCGAAGGCGTGACCACGATCTGGCAGGACAACCTGGCGATCCCGACCGGCGCCAAGAGCAAATACACAGCCGAAGTCTTCATCAACTACTTGTTGCGCCCGGCTGTGGCTGCCAAGAACGCCAACGCCCTGGGTCTGTCCACCTCCAACCTCGGCGTCATGCAGGAAGGTCTGGTCGACCCCAAGCTGCTGGCCGACAAGAGCGTGTATCCCGACATTCCCACCCTAGAGAAGGCCGGCACACTCGAGTGGCTGCTGCGCTTCCAGGATCAGAAAATCACCGATGGGTATCAGGAAGCCTACGACATGGTGCTGACCAAGTAGGCGCTTGAGCAGAAGACGCCCTAACGGCGCGTCGTACAAAAAACCGGTTTCGGCCTCAATTTGCCGAAACCGGTTTTTTGTTTTCCTATAATAGGCCCCTGCTATGACCATCAAGCCACCCATCACCGTTGATCGAACCTCGTCTTTCAGCAAATACAATTTCGCTTACAAAATTGAGTATTTACTCGATCTGTGCTTTCTGGCCGGCCCCGGCGTGGCGGTGCTGGCGCTGGCGCTGGCGGTCTATGCCTTCTGGACCGGCAGCCCATTGCTCGGCGCGCTGGCCGTGATCGTGTTGCTGGGCGCGCTCGTCGTCAGCTACGGCCGCTACATCGCGCCCTGGCAACTGCGCACCACCCACCTCGACATTAAAAGCGCAGCCAGTGTTGATGCAGCTTCAGGCACTGCCGCCCATCCATTGCGGTTTGTGTTCTTCTCGGATTTGCATCTCGCTCGCATCAAAAAGCGGGATTGGATACAGAAGGTCGTGGACACGGTGAATGCCGAAAAACCCGATGTCGTGCTCATCGGCGGTGATTTTGCCGGTGTGATGGGCGACTCGCGTTTTGAAGATGTGCTCGCGCCGTTGAGCCAATTGCACGCGCCGCGCGGCGTCTACGCCATTCTAGGCAACCACGATATCGGTGTGCCTGGCATCGATCACTCACCCGAACTGGAGGATGCACTCCACGGCGTGGGTGCGCGCCTGTTGCGCAACGATTGTGTCCAGCTTAGCGAGCAGGTGCAATTGATCAGTGCCGATGAGTTGTGGAGCGGCGATAGCGATCTTGACAAGGCGTTTGCCCACGCCACCGCACCCCGGCGGGTGTTTCTGGGTCACAACCCCGATCTGATGCTGCATATGCAGCCCAACTACACGGCCGATCTGTTCATCTTTGGGCACACCCACCACGGGCAGATTCACCTGCCAGTGCTGCCGGCGCTGGCCGTGCCGATCAAGTCCGAGTTCTATCGTGGCACCTTCAACACCCCCAACGGCAAGGTGTATGTGTCGTCGGGCGTGGGCGAAGGCAATTCCCCCATTCGCATCAACACCTGGCCCGAAATCGTCGTGTTCGACGTGTAAAGAGGCGGCTGGCGGCTAGCTGCTATTTGCCAGCCGCCTCTTCGCTTACGGCGTCGTAATGATGAACGGCGGCGGCAAGGTCGGTGCCGGCAGGGTTGGTGTGGGCGTGTTGGCCGGCGGCGGACTGTTGGTGGGGGTTGAGGTGATGACCACGGGTGCCGGCAGGGTTGGCGTGGGTGTGTCCGGCGGGGGTGGCACGTTGGTGGGGGTTGAGGTGATGACCACGGGTGCCGGCAGGGTTGGCGTGGGCGTGTTCGGTGGCGGTGGCACGTTGGTCGGGGTCGATGTGTCTAGCGGCGGCGGGGCCAGCGTGGCCGTATTCGTCGGCGGCAAGGGCAGCGGCGTGTTGGTGGGAGGTGCGGTGGCCGTCGGCGTGGGTGTGGGCGGGATGATCTGCTCCCAGCGGAAACGGATGCGCGCCTGGCCCGAATACTCCACGTATTGCACCTGGAAGAAGTGGTTGCCCGAAGGCAGAGTGATCTGGTTGGTCAAGCCATCTTTCGCGCCCGTGCCCAGGTTGTCGAACACGGTCTGGCCGGCCACGATGGCGCGAATGCCATCATCCACATCGGCATAGAAGCGATACGTGCCGGCTGGCAGGTTAATCGTGCGCTCCCAGGCTACCGAGAAGTTGTCGGGGCTGATGCTGGGATCGGGCGAGCCGAAGCCCCAGTTGAAGTCGATGGCATACGGATCGCACGGGCTGGTGGTGTTGCACAGATCATCGCGTTTGAGCACGACCGGCCCGCTAAAGTTGTTCGAGTTGTAATAGCGGCCCACCCAGGCCGTGTAGCCCACCTTCCACGACAGCGCCAGCGCGGCCTGGCCGGTGGCATGGAAGTATTCCACCCGAATCTGGTGCACCCCGCGTGAGATGGACGCGCTGAACGTGCGGGTGCGGTAGCCGGTCACGAACCACTCGTTGAAGACCTGGGTGCCGTCGATGTAGACGCGCACGCCGTTGTCGGCACTGAGCGTGAACTCATAGTTATCGTTGCTGGGGAAATTCTCGTTGCGCAGGAACACCGCCGACCAGTTGGTGTTGGGCACGCCGGGGCCAGGCGCGGCGTTGCGCCAGTTGATGTTGAGCGCCGGGTAGTTGTTCTGATACACGATCGGGTCGTCCAGATCGCGATTGGGATAGAAGCTGCCGAACCAGATGCCGGTGGCGTTGGGATCGGGTGTGGCGGTGGCCGTCGAGGTGGGCCGGCAATTGGGCGGCAGCGTCGGCACAGGCAGATTGATCGAGGCCGTGTTGTTGGCCTTGTTCAACTCCTGAATTTGATTGTTCGGGTCGATGACGATGGTGTTCGGCCCCGAGGCGTAACCGACCACCCACACTTGGGTCGACTGGTTGGGCGCCAGACCGGCAATGGTGCCGATGGTGCCGTTCACACTGATGTTGAAGCTGCCGGCCGCAGCAGGCCCAATGTTTTTGACCTCAATCAGCAGGCCGAGTTGCACCGAATTACGGCAATCGACACCGGGCTGGAGCTGGATGCTGATGTTGCCGAGGGTGAGATCGGGCAGGTTGGTGTTGGGCGGCGTGGTGGCCGTGGGGCAGTTGGGTGGCAGCGTCGGCACCGGCAACGTCAGGAAGACCTGGTTATTCTCCTCGTTGGATTCGGTGACGTTGTTGACCGAATCAACCACGATGCGGTTCTCGCCAGTGGCAAAGCCGGGCACCCAGAACACAAAGGTCTGGTTGGGTTGCAGGCCGGTGTTGACGGTGAAGTCGGTGCCGTTCACATTCACCACGAACAGTTGCGCGGCCACTGGCCCCACATTCTTCACCTCGATCAACAGACCCAACTGTGAAGACTGGGCGCAATCAATGCCGGGTTGCAGTTGGATGAGCACATTGCCAATGACCAGGTCGGGCTGATTGGCAACACCAGGCGTGGCCGTGGTGGTGATGGGGCCGGCCTCGGTGGTGGGTGTGATTGTGCCTTGATCCGCAGGCGGCGTGGGTGGCTGCGCGCCGGCCAGTTGTGCAGCCACCGGGTTGGTGAAGCCATAGATGCTGCCGCGGCCAATGAGATAAATCGTGTTGCCGGTGATTCGCTCGGGCGGGATCACTGTGTCGTTCTTGATAAACGTGCCATCGTTTCCGGCCACGGCCACACCGAGCGAGATGTAATCGCTGACGCTGGCGGTCAGGCTGTTGGAGGCATACAGATCAACACTCTCGCCGGGTTGGAAGCTGGAGCCCTGCACCGCGAACGGCTGGCCCGGCGAAGGGTTGACGAGGGCATACAGGGTTGGAACATTGCTCGGTGGCGAGAGTGTGGCCGGGCCCACATTGCGGCCACCAGCCAGCAGGATGATGGCGATGCAGACGCCGACCAGGGCAAAGATGATGAGCAACCCCGAGACAATGTAACGCGTGGGAGATTGCATCCAGGCGCGCGATGGCCGCGACGTATCTCCGGCGATCACATCGCCGTTACCATCAAAGTCGGGATCTCCATTAGCAGGCGCATTTGCAGCTGCGGGCTGGGTTGGCTCAAGGTTGCTGCTCATGGTCGAAGATTATAGAGGCGGGGACGAACCTGTGGCGAGTGGGTTTTTGGGCTGCTGTTGCATGTCTGAAGATCGTGCACGTGACACGATAGACGTGCACGTGCACGATCTTCTACCTGGAGCGAACTCAACCATAGACGAATCGCCCATTCCCCATTACCCTCACCGGCATGGACTCCTCTCCCTATGCCGTGCTGGCGCGGGTGTACGACTTGCAGCACTATCTCTACACCGCCGACCTGCACATGTATGAGCGACTGGCGCGCGATCTGGCCCCAGATCAGCCGATTCTGGAAATTGGTTGCGGCACGGGCCGTGTGTTGATTCCACTGGCCCAGGCCGGCCTCGACATCGTTGGCATCGACAACTCGCCCGAAATGCTGGCGATTGCGCAACAGCGGCTGGCGGCGCAACCTTCGTCTGCACCCAGTGCACAACTGGTGCTGGCCGATGCGCTGACCTATGCCTCCGAACGGCGCTTTGGTCTGGCCTTCATCGCCCTGAACACGTTCCTGCACAACTTGTCGCAAGAAGCGCAGTTGCAGACCCTGCGCGCGGCGCGGGCGAATCTGGCCGAGGGTGGCACTTTGATCATTGATCTACCGCCCAACGACGAGCTGGCCAATCAGCCCGACGACGGTGAGTTCGAGTTTGAGGCCAGCATCATCGAGCCAGGCAGCGGCACCCAGATTGAAAAGTTTGTGTCGAGCCGGGTGTTCTGGACGACGCAGGAGCAGGAGCTGAGCTACCGCATGCTGGAGCGCGATGCCGGTCGTCAGAACGATGCCGGTCGAAAAGGCAATGCCGCCAAGAACCACAAAACCACCGAAGTGACGTTTCGGCTGCGCCATGTCTTCAAGCACGAGATGGAGTTGCTGCTGTTGCAAACGGGCTTTGCCGCGCCGCGCTGGTACGGCGACTACGACCTGAGCGACTATGCCGATGACAGCCCGCGCATGATTGCCGTGGCGGGGGCCGCAGGCTAGGGCCGGTTCTAACCGGCCTCGACGAGCGCGGCGAGCGTGTCCAGCGACAAGCGCCAGCCCAGTTCGTTGTCGGCGGGTGACACGCCAGCCGGCAGCCCTTCGTGCATGGCCGCCAGATCGGTGCCGCCGCCGTTAGGTGAGCGAGATGCGGAATGCGCCGCCCGCACGGCCCTCAAACACATGCATGTGGCTGGTCATGCCGGTCGGCACCATCCACGTCTGAACG
>Ga0335394_10004530_pt1 | contig 15800 bp, 19 predicted proteins | sample MAT03_FD_205741 | JGI IMG/M metagenome (GOLD analysis project Ga0335394, IMG submission 205741) | Freshwater microbial communities from Lake Fryxell liftoff mats and glacier meltwater in Antarctica - MAT-03 (spades assembly) (version 2) ... | reverse complement strand
AGGTGAGCGATGAAATTAGTTTTGTTTGGTGCGTCGGGTGCGATTGGCAAACGGGTGTTAACGGAAGCATTAGCGCGCGGACATGAAGTCAAAGCGATCATGCGCCATCCAGAGCAATTAGGGATCAAGCATCCGTGTTTGAAGGTCGAAAAGGGAAATATTCTCGATTTATCACAGGTGACGAGAGCTGTGATTGACGCAGATGCGGTTTTGTTGGCGGTCGGTTCACGCGACACAGAGCCTCCTCAGATGATTGTCGATGCCGCCCATGCATTGATAGCCGGACTTGTGCAAGCAAAGATTGAGCGTTTGATTGTGGTGCCGGGAGCCTAGAAGTGGCCCCCGGAGTCCGTTTACTAGATACACCTCTCTTTCCCGCCGAATGGAAAGAAGCGGCGCAGGCAGTGGCTCAATCGCTCCAAGTCTACGAAATGGCACCCCTCGATTGGACCTTTATCAGTCCTCCTTTGCATATTGAGCCCGGAGTGCGAACCGGACATTTTCGGATGGGGGAGAACCAATTGTTAAAAGACAGCCGAGGAGAAAGTCACATTTCAATGGAAGACTTTGCGGTGGCGATGTTAAATGAAGCCGGCTGTGTTGAAAAACTTAAAGCACTCATCTTAAGGTCTTTTTTGGGATCTCAAAAAATCTGACCCCTTCTAGATAGCGCCATGAGCTATCTAATTCGTTGACAGCTTTTCTGATCTCTACAAAAAATCTTCTGATTCTGAGCTACTTATAACTTTTTCAACACAGTCAATGAAACCGAAAATCCCGCTCATATTCGGGAACGTTTTACGGTCGGTTATTAATTATTCTCTTTTTTGCTAACATTCTCTGGTTTTAACAATGAGGAATGTGATGCAGATTGCGCTCAGGATTTTATGTGCTTGGCTCTGTACGTCCTTGATGGTCTCCCCTTTAGAAGCGGTAACAAAGGAAGATCTTCCAATTTTAAAATGTGGGCTGAACCGGCATGAGCGACACAAAGCCAAGGTCGCCATTTGTGCGATGTTTCGTGATGAAGCCCCTTTTTTAAAAGAATGGATCGAGTTTCACCGCTTGATTGGGGTTAAACACTTTTATCTCTACAACAACTGTAGTCAAGATGATTTCTGGGGTGTTTTAAAACCCTATGTGGAAGCGGGGATTGTCGAGTTGTTTAATGTCCCGTTTGATTCATCTGTCTTTAATGACGGTGCTGCCACTCACAATGCGGTGCAGGTTATTTGTTACAATCACGCTTTGAAAATGGCAAAAGGATACAATAATTGGCTGGCCATTATCGATTCGGATGAATTTATTTGTCCGGTAAAGAAAAAAAGCCTTCCCCGTTTACTCGAGAAATATAAAAAAGCGCCTGGTGTGATTTTGTATTGGCAGATTTTTGGAACATCTAACGTCTGGGATTTATTGCCGGGCGAATTGATGGTGGAAAAACTGCTTCTCAAGTATCCCAACGTGGGAGGACAGGCTCTTTATAAATCGATCGTGCAGCCAAAACTTGCGACTTGCACAGGACCTCACAGTTGTAGCTACAAGAAAGGCAAACCCGTCATTGAAGATCGTTCATCATTTGTCCCAGGACAAGTCTTTTACCCAAAAGTTCCCACTTCCATTCTCCGGATTAACCATTACACATATAGAACCGATTTGTTCTATTACAATGTAAAAAAGCCACGCCGTGAGCAGTGGGGAGATCGCCCAGATCCTGAATTGGAGCGGAAGCGTCTTGATGGCGCGAATAATGAATATGATCCCGTGATGTTGCAATATGTACCGGAGCTTCACAACCGAATGAACGGCCCCTTATTGTTTTAATTATTTAAAGTTGAAAAGGTTGCGTTGACCTCTTTCGGTGTCGACGCAAATTCTCAAAGAGATCGCGGTAATTTACGGCTTTATTTTTGATAAATGGTATAAGTTTTTAACTTATGGATCTCTACCGAAATCCTCAGCAATCTTCAGGCCGCGGTTTTGGCGGTCGCATTATTTTTGCCCTGATGATCGCAGGGTTTGCCTGGATGATGTACATGAATCAAGTGCAACTGAATCCGGTGACGGGAGAAAAGCAGCACGTCTCGCTTTCAACAGATCAAGAAATCCGCTTAGGTTTAGAATCAGCTCCGCAAATGGCCAAAGAAATGGGAGGAGAACTTTCTTCTGCAGATCGTCGTGCACAGAAAGTGCAACAAATAGGCGAATGGCTTTTAACCCATTCTGACGCCCAAAAGAGTCCCTGGCAGTTTCACTTTCATTTACTCGCGGATTCCGATACCATTAATGCTTTTGCACTACCAGGTGGGCAGATTTTCATTACACTCGGTCTTTATGAAGAATTAGAAAATGAAGCGGAACTTGCAGGTGTCCTGGGACATGAAATGGGACACGTCATCGAAAGGCATACAGCTGAACAAATGGCTTCTAGTCAATTGGGACAAATGTTAGCTGTTGCAGTCGGAACCGCAGCCAGTGAAGATCAAGGGAGCGTGAGTAATAACTCCTTCGTGATTGCTTCTGTGGTGAATCAAATGTTTCAGCTTAGGTATAGCCGTGAGGACGAATCGGAAGCGGACACGTGGGGGCTCAAAATCATGGAACAAGCGGGATTTAATCCTGTGGCCATGATTCAAGTGATGCAAGTCTTAAAAGGGGCGTCTAAAGGAGCTGGCAGCGGTCCTGAGTTTTTCCAAACGCATCCCAATCCCGACCTTCGGATTCGACAAATTCAAGAATATCTACAAAAAAATCCACCTCAACCTGGCCTTAAGATGGGCAATCCTCTTAATGGCTTTTTGCAATCGTTCCCTCTAATCGACTTCAATGCCTAAATGGTATAAATACTCCGCTGGATAAAAAAGCGGTTTTTGGTGCCCTCTAAGAGCTTATCAAATTTTTTGGATGAAATATCCAATCCTGCAAGCAAGCGAGTCTTATCTCGTTTGGTTTGAAGTTTACCGATCCATTAAGTTCCGTAATAGGAGAGGCCTTTGTAATCCAGGTCAACGGGATTTTGGGTCGCTAAAATCACTCCCACACAATAAGCTCTGGCTTGTTTAAGCAACGTGGGCATGGGGAGTTTGGAGGGAGGTTCAGCTGTAGGAGGAAAGTAGCCGAAAATTTCATCGATATAGAGATGTGCACGCAAGCTTGAGGTCTCTGTTTGAAGGCGCATCCAGACTAAAAATTGATTGAGCAGCAGTTTCAAAAAGAACATCCGTTCTCGATCGGAGAGGTGTGCAATCGTGATGATGGCCAGGCGGGTTTTTTTTTGGGTGAATAGAGGAGTTTTTGAATATCGAGGGGTTCTGTTTCCATCCTTGCTTGAAAGCTAGGAGAAGTAAGAAAATTATTCAGACGGATCGAAAGAGCCATCTGTTCTTTTTCAGGAAAAAACGTGTCGAGATCGAGCGCCCATATTTTAGTGAAAGAGGGATTTTGGACTTGGCGAATCAAATCCTTGATGTCGAGATCTTGTCCCTCTCGCCAGGCTTTATTTTTGATAAATGGTATAAAAGGTGTTCACGGCTTTTCAAAGGGTTTGCGTCTATTCCCAATCATCCAAGAAGACTCGAGACCGTGGAGAGCACCCGATCGCGAAAAGCAGCTGTATCGAGACGCATCTCTTCGGGAGGCTCTTTAAATGAATTCAGAATGGAAAGGGGGACACCTGCTTTGCTTACAGGGGTATAGATGACCCGGTCGGCATGGTCACAAAACCGTCCAATACGGGCTCCATCTTCACCCCATTTGGCAAGTCTCTCTTTCCGCTGTTTAGCGACCGTAACGGGATCTTTTTCTTCGACCCGTGGAGCAAAATCCGCAGGAGAAAGAGAAGGGAAAGCCAACATGAGGTTCCCCATATCTCCTTTGGGATCAATGATAAGTGCGAGGATGTTATCGGGTGTGGCCTCTTCTAAAACAGTAATGCCAAGGCCCATTTTTCCGCTTCCTGTCATTCACACACATACCGCGTGTGTGGTTAGATTTTTGGACTCAAATAAAAGAGGATGTGTGTCCCCTTCTTCTTGACCTAGATAAAAGAGGCCGAGTTTCTCAAAGGTAGGCGCGCTCATATATAGGCTCCTGTGGGCTTGAACGACGCTTTGAAAAAAGAGAGGTATGGCGATGTGTCATTTCGGTGACAAGTGTTTCAGCTTGGTTGAGCAAGAGTTGAAGCTTTTCACTGCGTGTTTGTAAATGTTGATTCAAATGATCAATATTGATCAGGGAAGTCCGTTGTCCCAAAGCGGGATCGATGGTTCTTGGAACACTCAGGTCAAATAAGGTAACAGGGGTTTGCAAAGGTTGATCGCGCAAAATATAGTGAGGGGATTTGATGCCGCTAATCACCCAGTCAAAAGAAGGCCACTGGCCTTGTAAATCTTGCCAAGGAAGGTTTTTAAGGTTATATTTTTGACCCCACTCTTCTAAAATAGGCCCACTTCGATTTGTCAACGTGAGGGCACAATTTTTCCGTTTTAATCCCTCGATCACCCGTTGATTAATCGTAGAGGCTCCGATGACCAGGACTTTTGGGTGAGGGTGATTTCCCATATGCCAAATCGCATCTTCTAAGTTGGGAAGTCCTCTTGAAAGGGGAATCTGGCTCCGTACTTTTTTACCTGTTTGTAGCGCTTTCTGAAAGAGGTAATGCATGTCGAGAGGCAAGGTAGCCGAACCCATGGTCTGCTCATAGGCCGCCTTGACTTGGCCTTGAATTTCAGTCTCCGCCACAATCGCACTATCCAGGCCGCTGGTCACACGGGCCAAATGGAGTAAGCAATCTTTTCCAAAAAAGCTATACAGACGTTGCTCAAAATCGTCCTTGATTTCCCGTCTCAAAATATCCAACAAGTAGATATGGCTCTCGGAAGGATCTTCACTTGAAAAATAGATTTCGGTGCGGTTGCACGTGGTCAATAAGACCATCGCAAGCCCCGGATGTAAGGAATGGCCAGGTCGAAAACGGGAGTGGGCCGCCCATGCAAAAAGCTCACGCACTTTGAGTTCGGCCAGCTTATGATTGATCCCTATAACGCCAATTCGCATAAGCACGGTTATAGAGAACTCATCCTTTTGCTGTAAAGAATTGCTAGAGAGTTTTGAGTTTATGTTGAAGCTGCTCGGTATTCAACCACTCTGTATTCGTTCCCGAGGAATACGCAAATTCGGCTGGTAGCTTGACCCCTTTTTTATTAGTCGGGGGGAGAGCAGTAGAGGGATAAACGATATAATGAGAACCAAATTCGAGGGATTGACGGGCGTCGTCGAGGCTGATCATGAGCTCGTGTAACTTTTCGCCTTCTCGAATGCCCACATTCTCGATCAGGGCGTGGGCATCGAGGGCTGTGAGTAAGTCGGTGATTTTAAAGCTGGGAAGTTTGGGTACGAAGACCTCGCCTCCTTCGGCTTCTTCAAAGCACCGGATCACAAAGTCGACAGCTTCCTCTAGAGTGATCCAAAAACGGGTCATGCGAGCGTCTGTTATAGGAAGGGCTTTTTTCCCCTGTTGAAGGAGGTGGCGCCAAAAAGGAATCACACTGCCTCGGCTACCTGCCACGTTCCCATACCGGACCACCGAAAAAGTGGGGTGGCCACGGGCACCGACATAGGCGTTAGCGGCCACAAATAACTTGTCGGAGCAAAGTTTGGTGGCTCCATACATATTGATCGGATTGACGGCTTTGTCGGAGGAAAGGGCAATCACTTTTTTGACCCCTGCGGCAATGGCTGCATCCACCACATTCATCGCCCCATTCACATTGGTTTTGACAAATTCTGTGGGGTTATATTCGGCGGCTGGGACTTGCTTAAGTGCAGCAGCATGAATGACATAATCAACTTCTTGAAAGGCGCGAGTGAGTCGGTCCCGATCTCTCACATCCCCTAAAAAAAAGCGAATTTTAGGACTTTGGAAGAGAGAATCGGATTGCTGCATATCCCATTGCTTCCATTCATCTCTACTCAAGATAATGACCTTTAGGCAAAGATTTTCTTGAAGAAGGCGCTGACTTAAGGCGCGGCCGAAGCTCCCGGTTCCCCCGGTGATCAGAACAGTCTTATCTTTAAATAACATAATCCATTCATACCATCAAAACAGATAATCGGCTATAGTCCTGCTCAAATGACAAAAAACTACGACGAATCCACCGTTAAGACTCTCGATGCGCTAGCCCATATTCGGCTGCGCTCGGGGATGTACATTGGCCGTCTAGGCGACGGCTCTAATCCCGACGACGGGATTTACATCATGATGAAAGAAGTCATCGATAACAGCGTTGATGAATTCATCATGAAACAAGGAAAAAAAATCATTGTAAAGCTAGATGCGGAGACCAACCTTGTGTCGGTCCGCGACTATGGCCGCGGAATCCCTCTCGGTAAAGTGATTGAATGCGTCTCGCAGATCAACACGGGAGCGAAATACAATGATGATGTTTTCCAATTTTGTGTCGGCCTTAACGGCGTGGGCACGAAAGCTGTCAATGCCTTATCTAAACATTTCTTGGTACGCAGTTTTCGTGAAGGGGAGTATTTAGAAGGGATTTTTAGCCAAGGAAAGCTTCTGAAAAAAAGCTCAGGTAAGACTAAGGAAGAGAATGGCACCTATGTGGAGTTCATTCCCGATCCTGAAATTTTTAAGAAAAGCCGATTCTATACGGAGTACATTTTAAAACGGCTTTGGCACTATGCCTACCTCAACACAGGACTGGTGATCGATTTCAATGGAACTGAAATTGAATCCAAAAATGGGTTGCTCGATTTGCTGAACGAAGAGGTGGTAGAAGAAGACCGCTTGTATGAGCCCCTTCATTACCGGGGTAAAACTCTCGAATTTGCCTTCTTGCATACAGCCGGTTACGGAGAAAACTACTTCTCTTTTGTGAATGGCCAGTACACATCCGATGGGGGAACCCACTTATCGGCCTATCGTGAGGGAATTTTAAAAGGGGTCAACGACTTCGCTAAGAAAAACTTCCAAGGCGTTGATGTGCGTGAAGGGATTGTCGGGACCATTTTGGTACGTGTCAAGGATCCGATTTTTGAATCGCAAACTAAAAACAAACTGGGAAATACCGAGATACGGGGAACAATTGTGCAAGAAGTGAAAGAGGCGGTGCAGAACCTTCTCTATCAAAATCCCCCCTTTGCCGCCAAAATCATTGAACGGATCGCCTTTAACGAAAAACTCCGTAAAGAATTATCGGCCGTTAAAAAAGAAGCGAAAGAAAAGCAGAAGAAAATTTCGTTTAAAATTCCAAAGCTGCGCGATTGTAAGCATCATTTCCAAGATGGTTCCAAAAACAGTGATGAGACGATGATTTTTCTGACCGAAGGGGAATCGGCGAGTGCTTCGATTGTCGCGTCGCGTGATCCCTTCACACAGGCCGTCTTTTCCTTACGTGGAAAACCCTTGAATGTGCATGGCATGAAATTGGATCAACTCTATAAAAATGAAGAGATGTTCAATTTGATGAGCGCCTTGAACATCGAAGATGACATCAATAACCTCCGCTATAACAAAGTCGTTTTAGCTACCGATGCCGATGTGGATGGCATGCATATCCGCAACTTGTTGATCACCCTCTTTTTGACCTATTTTGAAGAGGTGGTAGTTAATGGTCATCTTTACATCCTCGAAACTCCTCTTTTTAAAGTGCGCAACAAAGAGAAAACCCTCTATTGCTATTCGGAAGAAGAACGGGACAAGGCGATTGCCAAACTAAAAAAAGGCATTGAGATCACCCGTTTTAAAGGATTGGGAGAGATTTCAGCGGGCGAGTTTAAACAATTTATCGGTCCCGATATTCGATTGAGACAAGTGGGCATTAACACCCTCTCTGAAATTAAACCGACGCTGGAATTTTTCATGGGCAAAAATACACCTGAGCGAAAAAGCTTTATCATGACGAATTTGATTACCGAAGAAGAAGCGTTGAAAGAATTAGCCGCCATCACCGCAGGTAAAGATGATGGATGATTTAAAGCATGTGATGGAGGAAAATTTCCTTACTTACGCCTCTTATGTCATCAAAGACAGAGCGATTCCTGACGCAGTGGATGGTTTAAAACCTGTTCAAAGACGGATTCTCTATACCCTCTCACGTTTAGATAGCCGTTTCCATAAGGTGGCAAACGTCGTCGGTCAAACCATGGCATATCATCCACATGGAGATGCCCCTATTTACGAGGCGTTGGTCAATCTCTCGAATAAAGGGTATTTACTCGATCAACAAGGAAATTTCGGTAATATTTTTACAGGGGATCCTTCAGCAGCGGCCCGTTACATTGAAACGCGCCTCTCGGATCTGGCACGTGAGACCATGTTCAACCTCGATCTTACCGAAACGCTTCCTACCTATGATGGGCGGGCCAATGAGCCCGTTGCCCTTCCTGCCAAAATTCCGCTGTTGTTGTTGCAGGGAGCGGACGGGATCGCTGTAGGGATGGCCACACATATTTTACCCCATAATTTTACGGAAGTGCTGAATGCTGAAATCGCCTATTTGGAAGGCGAATCATTTCGCTTAATCCCTGATTTCCCCACAGGGGGCATTTTGGATGCGAGGGGTTATGACAAAGGGCGCGGAAAAGTTAAGCTCCGTGCCAAACTAGAAATTCGAGATCCAAAAACACTCGTGATTAAAGAAATTTGCTATGGGACCACCACTGAGTCATTGATTCGTTCCATCGATGAAGCGGCGAAACGGGGTAAAATTAAAATCGATTCGATCGATGATTATACCGCTGAAAAAGTGGAGATTGAGATCAAGCTTCCCCGAGGACAATATGCGGAAGAGGTGATCAAAGGTCTCTATGCTTATACAGAGTGTGAGGTTTCTCTTTCGTCCCAAGTGATCGTGATTAAAGATAACCTCCCTTGGGAAACTGATGTCGATGAGATTTTGAAAAACCATGCGGACAAATTGCAAGGGTTTCTCAAAAAAGAGTTGGAGATCGAACAAGAAAGGGTACTTGAGAAAATTTTCGCCAAAACGTTAGAACAGATTTTCATCGAAAATCGTCTGTATAAAAAGATCGAAAATTTGAAAAAGTATGAAGAGATCCATCCGACGATTGCCGAAAGCTTAAAGCCCTATCACAAACAGCTTTCACGCATTCCCACCGAACAAGACAGGGAAAAATTGCTCAGTATTCCGATCCGCCGCATTTCGCGCTTCGATATCGATCAGAATCAAAAAGAGGTGAAAGATCTACAAGAGCATTTAGCCAAGGTTGAAAAAAATTTAAAGAATGTGAGGAAATATACCGTCTCTTACTTACGGGCGATACTGGCCAAATATGGAAAAGAATTTCCCCGTCGAACTGAACTCGAAAAAATTGAACAAGTCGATCTACGTGCGATTGAAACCCGGAACGTCAAGGTCGGGTTTGATCCAGCAGCAGGCTTTGTTGGAACCAAGGTTCAAGGTCCTCACGTCATCGAATGCACCAATTTTGACAAGTTGCTTGTGATATATAAAGAGGGGACATACTCTGTCATCAATCTTCCCGAAAAGCACTACATTGTAGCCGAGGGAAAAAAAGTAGTCTTTGTGGGTGTAGCGGATAAGAAAACCATTTTCAACACAATCTATAAAGTCAAAGAGACCCATCACTGCTATGCCAAGCGCTTTATTGTCGAAAAATTCATTCTTGAGAAGGTGTATCATTTTTTAGATGAAGGGACTACCTTGGAATATTTGACGACTGAACCAGCACCTGTCGTGGAACTCCATTTCACTCCTAAACTCAAACAAAAAGTCAAAATCGCAAAATTTAAATTAGCCGATTACGCCATCAAAGGGGTCACCGCGAAAGGGACCCGTTTAGCCGCGCAAGAGGTTAAAAAAGTGATGCCGAAAGAATGAATGACGATGCCTACCGGGAGGCTAAAGGGTACGCCATTCGGTGTTTAGCCCTTCGGGCTCACGCCTCGGCTGAATTGGCGGCTAAATTGCGGAGACGGCAGATTCCCGACACCCTCGTTCATGCGTTGCTTAAAGAGCTGACACAAGATGGGTATCTAGATGATAAAGCCTGGGTCGAGGGCTTTATTCAGCGAGAAAGTGGAAAACGACATGGAGTGATGGTTATTTCTCAAAAACTTAAAGCTAAGGGTATTAAGAATATACCCGTCTTGAACCCTGAAGAAGAACTCGAACCCCTACTCACCTGGTTAAAACGGCAGCCCGCGCCTGAAGATCGCCGTAAGCTCATTGCCAAGCTAGCGCGGCGCGGCTATCGTTTAGAGACCATTTTTGAAGCTTTTCGTCGCCTCGCGATTAATCTCGAAGAGGAGTATAATGAGAGTTAGGAGGACATACGATGAGTACTCCTGTAGACCCAAGCTTAACGAGTTCGGATACACAGGCAGCCGCGAAACCTGACACTCAAGTTTCTGCTACAGGAACGACGAATCAGGCCGCTGCTGCACAAAGCTATGACGTCAACACGCAGATTAAGTCTTTGGAAGATTTGAAAGCCAAGGCGCCTGAAGTGTGGAAAAAAATACTCGAAGGAATTGCAACCACGATAATAGGAAGAATGCGTGATGCGGAAGCAAGACGACGTCAAATCGCCAGAGATAACCAAAAATAAACGCCCTGTGTTGCTGATAGGCTTTCCTGTTGAGGATTCTGTTCCTCCTCAATTGCCTGATTGGATGGAAATTCATTCCATTGAGGGCGCCCTCTTTGCTGGAAAAACGTATCCTCTATTAGCCATGGACGAAGCAACTGAATTAGAAGCCCATTTTCAAAGTATTTTCCGGAAACTCTCCATGCCAGAGATTCCTCTTACCCTTTACCCCTTTCTCCATGAATCCCTCTGAAATTGTGATTGTTCAAGCTGAAGAAGCGGGGGAGCGGCTTGATAAACTTCTCGCCCGCCGTTTTGCCGATAAGTATTCGCGTACCTATTTCCAACGCCTGTTGGAAGAGGAGTTGGTGCTGTTAAACGGGATGCCGGTAAAAAAACGGATGCAGCCCAAAGAAGGGGATGAGATCGAGGTGTGCTTCCAAGCCACGCCCGAGATCGATTTAAAACCCGAAAATATTCCGCTTGAGATTTTGTACGAAGATGAAGATCTGATTGTGGTGAATAAGCCGGCTGGTATGGTGGTGCACCCTGCAGTAGGGCATTGGAGCGGGACCTTTGTCAATGCACTCTTGTATCATTGCAAACAGTTACCCTTTTCTCCTGATTTGCGCCCAGGAATTGTCCATCGTCTCGACAAAGAAACCTCAGGGCTTCTAGTGGCGGCTAAAACCACACTGGCGCAGCAGCGGTTAATCGCCCAGTTTGCGTCGCGTCAAGTCGTGAAAGAATATTTGGCTATTTGTGTGGGAAATCCCGGCAACGTGGTGCTTACAGGGGCTATTGGACGCCATCCGAATAATCGGCAGAAGATGGCGGTGTTAGAAGAGGGAGGGCGTTCTGCTAAAAGTGTGGTGCGCGCGCTTGAGACTGTAGGAGATTTAACCCTGGTTCGTGTGCAGATCGAAACGGGACGCACGCATCAAATCCGTGTCCACTTGCAACAACGAAAAACCCCGGTCGTAGGAGATGGCGTGTATGGAACCCCTTCCAAGAATCAATCTTTAGGGGTTGAACGGCAGCTTTTGCATGCTTACCGCCTTGCATTTCAGCATCCAATGACACAGATACCCTTAGATTTTGTTATTCCTCCTCCAGAGGACTTCCTTAAGTTTTTGAAAAACAATAACTTCAATTCTGCTTCTCTAATTAAATTCGACCCGGTATGATAGAGACACTGCAAAGGGGATCGAAGTATGAAAGAATTCGTCGCGTACATCGTGAAAAACCTGGTCGATAATCCAGAAAAAGTCAAAATCAATGAAATCGGGGGAACACAAACCCTCATCATCGAGTTATCTGTAGAAAAGTCTGACATTGGGAAAATCATTGGAAAAAAAGGGAAAACGATTAATGCGATCCGTACCCTTTTAATGTCAGTGGCGAGCCGCAATGGCATTCGTGTGAATCTCGAAATTCTCGAAGAGAACGACGGAGTTCCACATTCCGCGCCAGAAGAAGCACAGCCTAACTAAGTCTTAGGTAAGTATGGGGAGATCATCGCTTTACGCGAATTGAGACTCCCCGCTTTATAACGCAAGATAGCAATCTGCTCATGTCCATCTTCCCGTTGGGGTGGTAACGTCGGCCAATTGCGGGCAAATGTCTCTTCTAAAGGCCCCGAATGGCCTTTCAAAACTAAGTGAAAATCAATCCTTCCCCCTTGTGAAGCCCGAAATTGATTGAGAAAACTGCTGAGATGCTCTTGTGCCAGTTGAGTAGGCGGAATCCATACCCACAATTCATCGAGATGCGGAGTGGGAGAAGCATCTCCTTTAAAAAGCTCATCAGCTGTTGGAATGGTACTCACCATCATCAGGTGAAGATCCATTTCAGGACGTCTTTTGTAAATATCTTCCACTTTTTTTTGCCACAATGTTTGAATCGCCTCATGGGCACGATCAAACAAGGGAAGTAAACTAGGAAATAATTTGATTTGTCCTATTCGACAGCATCGATTTTGCTCTTTTGTATCTTGAAAAAGAGAAAGGCTGTCTCCTTTTAAAGCCATTTTGAGCCCTTTTTCCATTTCTTCCTGGCGGGATCGATGGAGCTGACTATAGAGGGCATACATATCAGGATCGCGGAGAATACGTTGAGAGGCTTGTTCGGTGAAGGAAGGACCATAGGAGATCCCTTGTAAAGAAAGAGGAGGATGAGAGCTCCCTGTAAGCCGTTTTAAACGATTGAGCAAATCCATGACAATTTCGATGTCTAAAGTGGTCACTTTGGTCAGAAGATCCGTGTCATCGAGAATGGCGTGAAGAAAAAGAAAATAATCGAGTTTTTCTCTTTCTGCATGCACATAATAGGGCGCCTCTTGCACGCGATCGATATGACGAAACGCTTGTTCGGCGACCAATGTATTACTCGATTGCGCATCTCCAATTAAAGCAAAGGGAGCGAGTACTGTTTGTAAAGAGGTCTTGTGGTGGTCAATCACACTCACCACAGCCAAATAAGGGGCCATTTTGACCTCTTCTAAATTGCAAAAATCCCGGAAAGAGACAGTTCCCAAAAAAGGCTTTTGCAAGTCTTCACGACGCACAATTCCCACTGGAAAAAAAGCGCCATTTTCTTCAGGAACTAAAACGGTTAATGAATCGTGCGTCCCCATTTTCGTACGAATTTCTTCCACATCGCTTTTGAGAGTGATATAGAGAGGGGGCGTTTCCAACACCTTGTCCTTGATCGCCAAGCTTACATCCAAACGTTCAATGTAAGTGCGCATGGTATCGATCGCCTTATCCAAGGCGTGGATCACGGTTCCCAAATCTTTAAAAAGGGAGGGGCGGTGATTAAAATCGGCTTTGTCTAAGGCATTTAAACGGACTTGAAAGTGGGCAAGCGCCGGAAACTTTTGTTGAGCCAGTTCTTCAAAAGAGGCTTGCATTCCGTTAGGTAAGGCTAATACATCCTGAAAAAAGCGTTGCAAATTCTTTTTCTCTGAGGAGGAAAGCTCTTTGATAGGTTCACACGTTTCCATGCGGATTTGAAAGAGGGAATGCGTAAAGTGGGTGACATCCGCTGCAGAGACCTTCTCTTTGGCAAAGAGAGTGATCAGTCCCCCTTGTACCGTATTTTCAAACCAACGGAGACAGGATTTAAAGAGTAGGGCCACTTGTCGCACGCTTTCCACATCTGAGCTTCGCCAATCGCCTCGGTAATGGCCCGCTTCATCCACGGATACCACCGATTTTTCATTCACGCCATGGTCGATCGTATTGATCGATACGGCACCCGCCTCTTTTTGCAATCCTTGTTGGTGGACTAAATCTCGGGCACCCACTGAAAGAGTGGCCGTCTGCCTCGCGGCTAAATCAAAAAAAGCCGGATTTAAAAAATCTTTAAAAATTTGGGAGGTAGGGGATTGGGGAGGGCCTCCTGGAAGACACCAATAGTGCATCCCTTCGGACACCCGTGCCGCAAAAGCATCGAGCCATCCGATAAACGAGGCGACCATGGTGTCCACATCCGGTGCGAGGTGAGCCGCCACAAAATGGCTACCCGCAAAGACGCGATTCATCCCAATGGGAAAAAGATTTTGAAAGGCTTGCCTTGGCAGGTATTTTCCCACCACTTGTCCCCGGACCTTCCGATTCTCTTCTTCGTCCAAATCGGCATATTGATTAAGAAAAAATTCAAAATCTTGAAATGTCAATTTTTCATTTAAAATGGAAGCTTCATTCACGCGATCCATGAAATCGAGCACACTGCCTAAGAGAAAGCAAGGAGGGGGTGTGTTTTTGATCAGTTGAAGTAAATTCTCATTGATTTCCCGAAAACGGCGCCTTGCTGACCCTTTTTTAAAGGGGGGCAACTTCCAGTTAGCCATCAGGTCTTCTAATCCTGGAAATGGATCGTTCTGAATCTTTTGCTCCATGAATTCAGAATACAGAATCTCTCAAAATAAAGAAGAAATTTGGTTACTATTGGCGATAGGGAGGAGGTCACGAGGAACTTTAATATCGTGAGAACAATGCCTATAAGATTTAAGGATTTTCTACAAAAACTACTCAATTAAGTCATATGGGTAGCTTTTGTATATTTTTAGCTTGAGGCTCTGTTTTCAACGGTTAGGTGATCCAGGCATTAAGGATCAGCAGGGATCTGCAATTCAAATTTTGTAGGTGGGATAAGACGGACTGAGCAGGATTCGAACCTGCGACCACCCGCTTAGAAGGCGGGTGCTCTATCCACTGAGCTATCAGTCCTGTGACGAGGATGAAATTTACCGTGTTTACTCGAATTTTTCAATGGGAAAGGGTATAATGACACGATATGCCACAGGTTTTTATTGGAATGGGAGGAAATCAGGGAGATGTCAAACAAACGCTTTTGAATGCCTTTATCCAAATAAAAGGTTGGGAAGGAGTCCAAGAAGCGCGTCTTTCTCGATTCTATCGGACCACTCCAGTCGATTGTGTCACGGAAGATTTATTTGTCAATGCCGTCTGTGGTTTGCAAACGACTTTGCTACCACTCCTCTTATTTGAAAAGATAGAGCAATTGGAACGGGCGCTTGGAAAAACTCCTAAATGCAAAAGAGAAGCACGTCCGATTGACCTCGATCTATTGTGGTATGAAGGGGTGGAACAGACAAGCGAAAAGTTGACATTGCCCCATCCACGTTTAAATGAACGGTTATTTGTATTGAAGCCTTTATCCGACCTTGTGCCGGAACTTGTTCCCATCGTGGAGCGCCACCCTAATCCTCATCGAGAGAGCGTATATGAAATCAGTGAAGATTCAAAAATGGAAAATCGGCCCCAAGCAACCCCTCACGATTATGTGCGGGCCTTGTGTGATCGAATCGGAAGCGCATACGATGAAAGCGGCCGAAGACTTGAAAAAGCTGTTTTCGCAATACCCTATCCAGTTAATCTTTAAAGCCAGTTATGACAAAGCGAATCGTTCGAGCTATCGTTCCTTCCGCGGTCCTGGTTTAGAAAAAGGGCTTGAGATTTTACGAAAAGTCCAAAAAGAATGTGATCTCCCTGTGGTGACTGATGTCCACTCACCCGAAGAGGCGAATGCTGCGGGAAAAGTGGTCGATATTGTGCAAATTCCTGCTTTTCTTTGCCGTCAGACCGATTTAATTGTAGCCGCCGCCGAAACGGGGGCGGTTGTCAGTGTGAAGAAAGGGCAGTTTTTAGCCCCATGGGACATGAAAAATGTGGTCGATAAAATTGAAG
>Ga0335394_10004523_pt1 | contig 15810 bp, 12 predicted proteins | sample MAT03_FD_205741 | JGI IMG/M metagenome (GOLD analysis project Ga0335394, IMG submission 205741) | Freshwater microbial communities from Lake Fryxell liftoff mats and glacier meltwater in Antarctica - MAT-03 (spades assembly) (version 2) ... | reverse complement strand
ACTTACTCATTTCTTCGCAGGGATTGCAGTTGTTCGACGCGATGGCAGTACTCGTAATCGATGCTCATGGGACCGAGTGGGTTTGGTGGACCCAACAACTCCGACGGGCATACTTTCTATTGCCACTACTCTATCTGATAGCAGTGTTCCGATGGCCAAATCGCGGACTGTACGACGTCATCAGTGGTACATTCGTTGTGCCAAGATAGCAATATAAGTCAACTGCGATGGTTAAACTGCCCACGCCGTTCGCGTCCAAAAACCTTGAAATGCTGGGGATAAATGTGCGTGCCTGCCGCTGCGCGGGTTAAACGGGTGCGTCACTCATTTCGAGGTTTCCGGCGGGGAGTTGATGGGTGGACCGTTGGAGTCGCCAGCCTCTTTATTGTCCCTGGGAGCCGATCCGTAAGTGGTCGCCGAGTCGCCACGTCGGGGCTGCTGCAATCCAATATCGAGCATCCGATGAGAAGCATTGCATTGCATTTCATAACATAATAAATCGGCAGCTTGCGGGTCGCGTTCGTGGATTACAGAAATTTGCCGCTCGCCTAAGCCATCGGCAAATCGATCGCTTTGAATTTGCCGGCTAGAATCGTGTCGGTTTCTTGTACTTGAAACCATCGCTCCAAAACGCCCGCGTAGACTTCACGAAAGTCGGTGTGAAACTTCAAATCGCCATCGTCGAGGTCCGTCAAGCTCGGAAACGTTCCCACTTCGAAACCGCCCATTTTTGGGCCAGAAAAAAAGACCGGGGCTGCAGCTCCATGGTCGGTTCCTTCACTAGCGTTTTCCGACACTCGTCTACCAAACTCGCTGAACGTCATCACCAACACGCGCTCCGCTTGACCAGCCATCTCCAAACGTTGGACAAAAGCGCCGACAGAGTCCGACCACTGCTTGAGCAACCCAGCGTGGGCCGGCATCTGTTGAGAATGGGTATCGAATCCATCCAACGTCACGTAGTAGACTCGGGTCGGAAGTCCAGCGAGAATCAATCGAGAAACCACACGCAGCTTTTCACCCAAAGAGGTGGCGGGAAAGTCGGCATTGTCATCCGACTTCATCATCGCTCGGCTCAGTCGCTCACTGGCATCTAACGCAGCCTCAGTACTCGCTTGTACGAAATCGAGAAGATCTTGTCCATTCGCCGTCGACGTGATCGATGCGGGGGCTTCACGTCGCATCGTTCCGGCATCGGTTGCTTTCCATCGAAACTGTTCGATCGATGCGATCGAGGGGACTTGGACTCCTCGCCCCGCCAGCGCTGACGGCTGCTGTTCGCTTCCGAGATGCAATCCCAGAGAATCCGTATGGGACGCTGACTGCGATGCGATGTACCGACCGATCCAGCCGTCACCCGATCGTTGTTCTTTTCGTGCACAGGAGTGCCATATATCCATCGATTCAAAGTGAGATCGATTGGGATTCGGATAACCAACGCCATGAATCATGCAAAGTCGTCCCGCCTCCAGCAGTTTCTCCATTCCCTTCATGGCGGGATGAAGCCCAAGCTCAGCGTTGATTTTTAGCACTTCGTTGGGCCCAATCGCCAACTTGGGCCGTGCCTTACGATAGTCGTCGCTCCGATAAGGTACGACTGTGTTGAGGCCATCGTTGCCTCCGGTGAGCTGAATCACTACCAGTACGCGACCCGAAGCTACCTCACAGCCCGCCAAGGATTGAATCCAATGGTTTGGCAACGCACTTCCAATGGCCAAACCGGCTGCGCTGGCAAAGGTGTTTTTTGCAAAACTACGTCGATCAATTACAATTCGGCTCATGGACATGTTCCGTATTTAAGATAAGTGAATTTCGGGGAAGGTAGCCAGAAGGCTGATGATCTCTTTCATCATTTCTTCTCCCGACTTACCCATGAATTTCGACGCAATCGCTTGACGATTCTCGTTTCGGATTGCAACCGCGAAAAAGTTCTGTTCCATCCAGAGCAGGAGATCCTCTGGCGACCCCCATGATTGATTCGCTGCGAATGCGCTGATGCTTCCAGATTGGAATCGCGTATTCTCATCGCGAACGACTTGATGAACGAGATTGGCCCGCCCCACCAGCGTCGATGAATTGATCCAAGCTCGACCGCCATCCCATCCCTTAACGTTGGGAGGAAAGAAAAGAGCCTGACCAATCTCTTTGAGTTGATTGGCCAAGCGTTCCAAATTGGTTGTCGCCTCCAGTGTCGTCAGGAAACCTACCGCTAAATCGATCGGCGAGCGAATCTTGCGCCCGTCGCTCCAGTCGGACAAAAAAACTTGGCTCCGAATCAGCATCCGGAGCATCCCTTGTAGCTGCAGCTGGTCGCTGGCGAAGCGTTCGGCCAATGGTTTCAACAAGGTACGATCAGGTCTTGGCTCGTCGCAGACAAAGAAGCGAAACAGTTTGCTCGCTATAAAATAGGGCAAATGAGGACTATCGAGCACGCGATCTATCGCTTCCTCTCCTGACCCTACATTGGTTTTTCCAAGCAGTTCTTTCATGCCGGTATCATGTTGGTACCGATTGAACCGAAACTGTTTGCGACGAATTTCCCAACCGGTAAAACAACGTGCAAGCTGCTGGACGTCTGACTCCGAGTAATTGCCTTCACCGAGGCAAAAGAGCTCCATCAATTCGCGAGCATAGTTCTCGTTCGCGTGCGCTTTTCGATTCGTAACGCTATCGAGATAGATGAGCATCGCCGGGTCTTTCGAGATCCCGTGGATCATGGTCCGAAAGTCACCTATCGCGTGTTTGCGCAGCAACTGGTTTTGCTCCAGCATCAACTCGACATCGAGTACCTTTTCCGCGCTCGTCGCAAAATGACCATGCCAGAACAGAGTCATTTTTTCGAGAAGAGAATTTGGATTGGATACAATACGATGCAACCACCAAGTGACTAAATTCTTGGGATCCCCGGTCGCTTTGACCGTTGCAGCGATCCCGTCGGATTCGCGTTCGAAGGGGGACTGACCCTCCATGGAAAACAGTTGGTCCACGGACTTATCGGGTCCGTCTGCCACAGACTGGCGAAGTGTGTCCTCACTAGCGCAAAAACCAGCTCGGCGAAAGAGCTTGGCAACTCGAGCTCGGTCCCATTTTTCTTCGGCTGATTCCGTCCATGGCGCCCAGGCCCAGTCTGGATCCATGTGATTCAGACCCCCATGGTTGCTCGGTGCTATGGTCATTGCTACTCTGCCAGCCTTTCTATTCTGCCAGCCTTAACGTGACGTTCAACTCCGACTGCGATCCGAACGCCAAGTCCAATGTTCCTTTGTCGAAGAGATCGAGGATCTTGAATAGCATGTCGACTTCGTTTTCAGCTTCTTTTTTGGAATGCCCCTTCTCGACTATGTTTTGGGAGACCAAATGACTGCGATTCTCTTCCAGTGATAGACGGATCGCTTTGGCATCGACCTCCAGTCGCGTGTTCTTCTTTTCTAGCGAGGAGGCGAGTCCAGTCTCGATGGGAGCGCTGGCGGCAATCTGCTTAGCCAATCCGACCGTACTGGAGAGTATGGCTCGGTCACCCACGAACGCTAGGCAAGGGCTGAAATTGTATTGAATGGGAATGACTTTGTTCTCTAGGCGGTCGACCTCGTCGACGTAGCGCGCCATGACGAACTGAGAGCCATCGAACGATTCCATATCCAAGTCTAGCTGTGGTTGTCCATCCTGCGCGCCGGCTACATTGAGAAAACCGACCAAGCTCTGAAAGATGCGTTTCAGTTCCGGTTTCATGCGTTTGGAGTCCTTGAGATTGACTACCAAGGCAAAGGATGGCAATCGGACTGCTGGTACTGGCCTACCTGCTTCTCTCTCGGAAAGCGCCGCGATCAGCCTAAGCTGTGGCTGGAACGAGCCTAAGATGTCTTCTCCGAAATCTCTTCCTGAAAAAAGTGTTGTTAATGTATTGTCTGCTTGCGCAAGCTGGTCGTTCACTTTTTGATCGAACAAATCACCCGCCATCAGCCAAAGCTTGGAAACGTCTCGATAGACACTTAGACTTGCCAGTTCCTGGTCCACTTTCAAAAGAGGTAGAGCCGCACCATCGCCCCCTGGCCCAAAGAAAAAATCGCGTTTTTCTTCGGAGCGAGTTGGATCGCGAGGCGCGCAGAGTTGAAGTGCAATACTACCCGCGTCAGCGACTAAAGCAGCGGACGCGCTATCGGAATTCTGCAAAGTAGAAAGCAAGCCGCCGAGAATTAACTCCGCATTGAAATCTTTGGCTTTCTCCAGAAACAGGTCTTGGGCCAGACCTCGTTTTCGAATTTCCTCGAGATCGATATAGCCCCAAGCGACAGAGTTGGTTGGTCGGGCTGACTGGACAGCAACTTGGTTACGAAAAGACTCTTTGCTACTGAGTCCGCCATCGGTCTTATCGAGAAATCGATCCAGGACTACTTTGGCCAAATCAGATTTATTGGTGACGAGCAGCGACTTGCCGATAACCGCAAAAATCCCCTTTTGAAACTCGTAGCCGGAAATACCTCGGTACTCTGCCATCTTGATGGGATCTGGTTCTTTCTTCGTCTTGGCATCATTGCGTACTAAGTTGACGAGTGTTTCCATGTATTCCTTCAGCCAATCGCTGCTTTCTGACTGCGCAATCATCGCCACACCCTCCGTTTGGACGTCCACGGCGATGGTCACTCCCCCAGAGGTGAGTTTCGTCAGAATTGATTCGAGCGAATCCCCCATGGCTAACTCGGCAACTAACATTCCGGTCCGCATTTTTCGAACATCCGGGCTCCGCCAGATCTGACGAAACGCCTCGGAAGCGACGATTTTGTTCCGAAGCGGATGATCCATCCATTGGTTCGATGGTTTCAACTCGACCAGCATTGCGATCGACTCCGGAAGGCTCTGACGCGGTTCGAGCGATTGCGCCCCGACGCTGCCCGTAGACGCGATGGCCGCGGACAGGGACAAAATCGACCAAGCTGGAGCAGATCGTTGAAAAACCAAGGTGCACCTCAGAATAGATGTGTGTGGCGGGGAAGTAGCTCACCTCATTCTAGGTAATTGCCAGCCAGAGTGTGGTCGGAAATCAAGCGATTCTCTCCATTCCGGGCTTGTGCGACCTACTCACAAAGAATCAGTCCCTAAATGGGTTCTTAATGTTATCTTCATCTATCCTTCATCATTCACGAGTAACTTGATCGCCAGGAAAACCAAAAAACAATGTCACTTCATTTGAGCCAAGACCTAACCGATGCCCATAACTCGTTGCTTAAGTTATCCGGTAGTGTGGAAGACATGATTGCATCAGCGGTTCGATCGTTGGTCGAGCGGCGCGGAGCTTTGGCTGCTGAAGTGATTGGTCGGGATAGTCAAATCGATCGTAGCGAGGTTCGCATCGAAGAAGACTGCCTCAAGATGCTTGCGTTGCACCAGCCTGTAGCGGCGGATCTTCGTCGCATCACCACCATGATGAAGATCAACAATGACTTGGAACGCATCGCAGACCTTGCTTGCAATATTGCTCAACGCGCCGACAGCCTATGCCCGCATCCGGAGTTTCCGATCCCCCCCGGGATCAGCGAAATGGCCTTGATGACGACCTCCATGGTCCGACGAAGTCTCGATTCATTCGTTCAACGCAATACGGTAAGTGCGCGGCAAGTGATCGAAGATGATGATAAAGTTGATCTGAAAAACGTTGAAGTCATTCATACGCTGAATTCTTTGATGTCTCGAGATAACTCGCAAATTGCAGCCGCAATGCACTGTTTCTCTGCTTCGCGGCATTTGGAGCAGATTGCCGACCATGCGGTTAGTATTGCGGAAGACATCATTTACATGGTCGACGGAGAAATCGTTCGACATCGTCAAGCACTTCTGCGTTCCAGCGGAACGTAGTTCGCCTCCCTTACGCGTTTGTAGTGACCGTTCATGTCGAAAACAAAAGTACTAGTCGTTGAAGACGATCGAGCCCTATCGGAGATTTTGGTTTACAATTTCGAAAAGGCGGGTTTCGAAGTATCCAAAGCCCTGGACGGTCGGGACGGATTGAACCAAGCCCAATTGAAGCTGCCAGACGTCGTAATTCTCGACGTCATGTTGCCGGTACTGGATGGTATGGAGGTCTGTCGGAGATTGCGAGCGCAGCCAGAAACTGCTTCGTCGACCATTATCATGCTTACGGCCAAATCGGAGGAAGCGGATCAGTTGATCGGATTTTCGGTAGGAGCAGACGACTACGTGACGAAACCGTTCAGCGTGAGGGTACTGTTGGAACGGATCAAAGCCCTGATGCGTCGGAAGAAGAAGCCGCTCGAAGAAGAGTCAGAAACGGTTTCGAAGTTTGGAATCATGCTGGACCGACGTCGCTATCGCGTGACCGTCGATGAACAAAATATCGACTTGACGAAGAGTGAGTTTAAATTGCTGGATACGTTGATCCGCCAACCGGGCCGAGCGTTTGATCGATCGGAGTTAATCGACTCGGCGTTAGGGGAGGACACGTTGGTTTTGGAGCGAACGATCGATGTGCATATTCGAGCGCTGCGGAAAAAAATCGGCGAAAAAGCCGAAGCGATTGAAACCGTGCGGGGCGTCGGCTATCGGTTTCGCGAGGATTGAGGGTGTGGACGCGGAAACTACCTACTTGCCCAACGGCGGCAATTGGTTCAGACTAGGGCTTCACGTGCACGCCATTCTCCATCCACACGAAAACCATGAGCACCGCCACCCTATCTCAGCCTGTCCAGCTGTTGCCTGCAAAAACCATCGATGGCAAGAAGCCAACGCGAGAACAGGTGCCCAAGGGGAGCTCACTGTGCGAATATTGCACCGCCAAATGCTGTCGCTATTTCGCCCTCCCTATCGACGCTCCGACATCGGAACAAGATCTCGATTTCATTCGATGGTACCTGTTGCATGATCGGGCCACTGTTTTCATCGAAGACGGCACTTGGTATCTGCTGGTCCATACCGACTGCAAACATTTGCAGTCCGACCACCGTTGCGGGATCTATTTAACGCGCCCGCAGATTTGCCGTTCTTACTCGACCGACAATTGCGAGTTCGATGAAGACGCTGTTTACGAAATGTATTTCGAAACGTCGGAGCAAGTCGCCGAGTACATGGAGGCTCGCTTCCGTTCGACGGATGCCAAAACTTTGCGAAGCCCTGAGCCCTCGCTCTTGCCCATTCTCTAACTGTCTGCTGAACGCAATGTAATGGCTTTGATCGAACCGAGAACGCTCAAGGGATTCCGTGACTTTTTGCCAGCGGCCATGATTCCGCGTGAGCAGTTGATGGAGACCGCACGCCGCGTTTATCGTCGCTATGGTTTCGTACCGATCGACACCCCTGCCTTGGAATATCTCGAGGTACTCACCGGCAAAGGCTCGGACGAAACCGATCGCCAGATGTATCACTTCACCGACAATGGCGGTCGAGCGGTCGGAATGCGGTTCGACTTGACAGTTCCCTTAGCTCGCTTCGCCGCTCAGCATATCCATGAACTCGGTACCCCCTTCAAACGCTACCATATCGGATCCGTTTGGAGGGGCGAGACACCTCAAGCGGGTCGATTCCGTGAGTTTGTCCAATGCGATTTTGATACGATCGGAACCAACGGGGTTGTCTCCGATATCGAGACAGCTCTCGTTATCCACGAATTGATGCACGAGATCGGCGTGCGCCGCTTCACGATTCGAATCAATAACCGTCAAGTGCTTACAGGATTGCTGGAACAACTCGATTTGCAGAATGCAGGCACAGCGGTTTTGCGAGCTTTGGACAAGATCGAAAAGGTAGGGGCGGAGCAGGTCTCGAAAGAATTAGCCTCCGCCGGTTTGAGTGCAATCCAGACGGATCGCGTCTTGGCCCTAGCGGCCATGCATGGATCTACCAGCGATATCCTTTCACAATTGGACAAACTCTTGGTTGGCTCGCAGGTTGGGCAGCAGGGTGTTGCTCGCTTGCGAACCCTCTGCGGAGCCATGACGGCAGCCGGGGTCAAAGACGAATTCTTTCAATTGGACGTGTCGATCGCTCGCGGTTTGGACTACTACACCGGCGTTGTGTTCGAAACCGTGTTGGGGGATCTGCCGAGCATCGGCAGCGTTTGCAGCGGAGGCCGCTACGATAACTTGGCCGGTCTTTACACCAAACTGCATTTACCAGGCATCGGAGCTTCACTCGGCCTGGACCGCTTGTTGGCTGCGATGGAGCAACTGGATTTGATTCCCAAGTCATTCTCAGCTGCGGATGTGTTTATCCCACTCTTCGACGCCGATCGTATCAACGATTACTTCCAATTGGCATCGATCATTCGCACAGCCGGCTGGTCAGCGGAAGTGTATCCCGAACCAAAGAAACTGGGGCTGCAACTCAAGTACGCTGATCAGCGGGGGTTTCGCGTGGCCTTGATCGCAGGCTCACAAGAACTCGATGCCGGCGAAGTTCAAATCAAGAACCTAACTAACAAGGTGAGCACCACGGTGCAGTGGCGCAGCGATCCTGACGCGCTGGTATCGGCACTAAAGAACATGCTGGACCTGGGTGACAAAATCGCTTAGACGACCTGCTGCGGGTCTGTGTCTACTGGCCCAGAACGAACTGCAGTACGCCCGCTAACCCGAACAGCGACAGCCCTGCAAAGGCGATGGCTAGCCAGGACAGAAATCGGCCTGGGTAGCGAAGGCCAGTTTCGTCCGCCAGTTGACAAACGACTTTTTCGGCCTGCGGGTGCGAGAGCCCAAGCTCGTCGCGGTAGAGACATACCGCCTCGGCCCAATGGCCCTGTTGGATAAGATGCGTTGCGAGCGAATCTAAGTTCGACATGATTTCTTAAGATACCGCTACGTTAATTTGTGACAATTGCGATAGATGGGGGCTCTGGCTGCTCGTAAATTCTTCGCTTCTGCAGGCAATTTCGGCCCGACTGTCATCATCGTCGCATCGGATTTAAGGACTTTAGCTAAACCTTCGTATTGAGCCACTTTTTTTGGGCGCCTATACTCCGGCCAGCTAGCGTATCGATTGGAGCATGGAATGTGCGATCGACTCGGATGGCAAATCGTGACTTGAAGTTGATTTACCTATGGACGACTAACCCAACGGAGATCGAATCGGTAGTGGAACGGAGTCCCCCGATCGATGACAGCCGTGCCAAACCGTTGCCGCAAACTTTTCGGCAACAACGTGGCCCGGATCGCAATCGCACGGCTTGCTTTTTAGCAGGTTCGTGGTCGGTTGCGCTGTGGCTAACGGCTTGTCTAGCAGGGTTCGCAGTTTTAGAGTTCAGTGTCAGTCCGGGCAGAGCAGCAGAAGTCGGATTGCCTCTTTCCGATCCCAAGTTCGCAATCGATGCCTTCGCATATCAAGCAACGAAACAGAAGCAAGGTGTATTCGACGTTTATACCCTGTCAGGCGGTTGTCGCATCTATCAAGGTTCGTTCGCTGCCACGTGCGACAAAGCCATCATCTGGGTCGATCGAACTCAGGCCGATACTAGCGGTGAAGAGCAAGCAAAAAAGATCATCGTAAAAACGATAGGAAATTCTGACATCCGTTGGTCCGATGAGCAAAGGATGCAAGACGAAGAGTGGATGGGACGTCTCTTTAGTCACTTCGAAGTCGGCTTCCATGTAGAGACTTGGACCAACGCGACGGAAAGTGTGCCCGATTTGGATTGGTCGACGCGCCCGTCGGCGACCAACGCAGTCGCTTGGAGTGCAGCCGATGCGGCCAGTCAAGTCCGGCTCGTGGCACAGCTCGAGCAATCGATGCAGGTTGGGAATACGAAGTTCGGCGCCACCGTTCTCGAAGCGGGTTCCTTACCGTTATTCGAATCCGTGCAGCCTGCTCGAGATCCACCAACCGACAGCGAGACCGTGCAAGCGTTTCAAGTGCCGGGGCAATTTGAGTTCGGGCCGGCGCCCGTTCCCGCGCCCGTTGCACTTTCAACCCCGGGTTCTTCACCCGGTAGGCAACGTATCGGGGCTCGTACATTCAACTTCAGCGGACGCGGTGGAATTGAGCCCTTAGTCAAATTGTCCACACGGCCAGATCGCGGGGATTCGGTGGTCACGTTTTCAAGAGGGATCCGCCTAATGTTCGGTGGAGCCGCCGTCCAAACCAACTCTGGCAACCTGGAACTAGGAACCGTTCTGATCGAGGCCGACCGGGCCGTCATCTGGACGTCTGATGTAACTCGTTTGACCTCCCAGAAAATTGACGACCTTCCTGTGGAGGTCTACATCGAGGGCAACGTGGTCTTTCAACAAGGTCAGCGCAAGATCTATGCCGATCGGATGTACTACAACGTCCAAGCGGAGTATGGCATGATCCTTGGTGCCGAAATTCTTACTCCGGTCCCGCAGTACGAAGGGATCGTGCGCCTCAAAGCCGATGTGATCCAACAACGCTCACGCGAAAATTTCCTGGCGTACTCTGCGGCATTGACTAGTAGTCGGCTTGGTGTCCCTCGCTATTGGTTACAATCCGATCGCATCGAGCTATCGGACCGACGAAACGAAACCAACAGTACGCTGTTTGGTTTACCGGTCGCGGGCCGAATTGGCGATCAAACGAATATGCAAGCCAAAGCGAGGCACAACTTTGTTTACCTCGAAGGACTCCCAGTCTTTTATTGGCCCATCCTGAATACCAATGTCGATACTTCCAGTTTTTATGTGAACGGAGTGAAATTTAATAACGACACGATCTTCGGCAATCAAGTGATGGTGGATTTCGACGCCTATCAAGTTTTGGGTTTGCAAGGTCTCGACGGTACGCGTTGGGGGATTTCTACAGACTATTTGAGCAAACGCGGCTTCGCGTTGGGGACAAGCTTCCGGTACAACGTTCCGAACCTAGGGTTAGCCCCGACCAACGGATTTCTCGACGTGTGGGGATTGCGAGACAAAGGGTTCGATACACTCGGTTCCGATCGCGTAAATCTCGTACCCGAAGAAGAAACGCGAGGACGCTTGCTCTTCCAACACAAACAGTACCTTACGCCTGATACCGAACTTTGGGCCGAAGTTGGCCTCATCAGCGATCGCAATTTCCTCGAACAGTACTTCGAACAAGAATGGAACACACAAAAAGACCAATCCACTGCCATACGGCTCCGGCAATACTACGATCAACAAATGTTCGATTTATGGGGGCAAACACGGCTCAATCGATTCTTTACCGAGACTGAGTGGCTACCGCGACTTGACCACTATTGGTTGGGGCAATCGGTTGGCGACATTTTCACCTACTATACCCATTCGGACATTGGCTATGCGAGACAAAGAGTGGCCAGCACCCCGACCAATGCGTCGGAGGCTGCGAAGTTCCAGTTGCAACCCTGGGAAGCAAGCGTTGCTGGATTGCATGCAGTCACGCGACACGAGCTGAATCTGCCACTCGATACCGGATACTATAAATTCGTTCCATTCCTTTCGGGCGAGGCTGGTCAATGGGGCCAAGATGTCAACGGAAACGACATCACGCGACTTACGGGGCAAGCGGGCTTGCGTTCCTCCCTGCCCATGTGGCGAACTCAGCCGGAAGTTCAGAGCAGCCTCCTCAATCTGAACGGTCTATCGCACAAGGTCTCGTTTGAGAGCGAGTTTGTTTATGCAGATACGACCCGCGATCTCGATCAGTTCCCGCTCTACAATCCCATCGACGACAACTCGCAAGAGCACTTTCGAAGGCGACTGGTTTTCAACACATTCGGTGGCGTACTCCCCGACCAATTCGAAGCAACCAACTACGCTGCTAGGCAAGCCATGCAGCGGTTTGTCTCGGCCGCTAGTTCCGAAGTGGTCACGAACCAAATGCAGTCACGGGTTGGATTGCACCAACGCTGGCAAACCAAACGAGGTATCACCGGCCGCGAGCGCATCGCCGATGTCGTGGAGTTCGATGTCGATGCGATCTTCTTTGCGAAACCTGACCGAGACAACTTCGGTCAAAACGTTGGCGGCATCAACTTCGATTTCCGATATCACATCGGCGATCGCGTGACCATTCTGAGCGATGGCTACTACGACCTATTCGAGTCAGGACTCAAGGCGACGACGCTCGGGACCATGATTTCACGTCCCGGACGCGGTGAGGTGTATTTGGGAGTAACCAGCTTGGAGGGACCCATCAGTTCACGCCTGATAACCAGTTCCTTCAATTACCGAATGAACGAAAAATGGGTTGCAAACGGCGGAACATCCATTGATTTGGGCAAGACCGGAACCGTCAGTCAATCTGTCGGTCTGACCCGCATCGGCGAATCGTTCCTGATTCGAGTCGGGGCTGCCGGGGACAGCGGCCGCGACAACGTCAGCTTCTCCTTCAGTATCGAGCCACGTTTCTTGCAAACCATGGGGCTCGGAGTCGTCGCAGGTCAAGTGATCCCGCCCGCCGGACTCTACGGCTTGGAATAGTGAGCGGGTCCGTTGAACGCAACCTGCCTAAGTCATCCGAAAGACTCGGCCCAATAAAACCGTTGGTATCGCAAGGACGCAAACGGCCATTCCCGGAATGCTCCCTCCGAATTGCAACGCCATAGCCGCATCCAGAAAGATGATGCTAAGAATCGCTTGCTTGATGGCAGGTACTAGGGTCTGCACACCCGGTTTTGAAACCGAGACCCAGGCCCGCCGCATCCAGGGAATCATTAATAGGACTACCAACAAAGGGTAAATCGTCTTCGGATCCAGCCGCAATTCTCGTCCGGTCGACCACCATGAACACAGGCCTATGGCCACCACTCCAAACAGGCCGACCCGCCAACCATTCGAAATTAGGGCGGAGGATTGCCTAAGCTTTCCCTCGCGTCTTGCGGCCAGCGTGATACCCATGACAAAACAAACGTGCCCCATGACCGCTATTCCGATTACAGTCCAATCCGATTCCGACGGCATTCGGACACACGAACCCAGCGCAATTCCCAAGGACAAGTTCAATCCGCGGCAAACACCCATGAGAAGCGGCCCTGCTGCAGTCGCCTTCAATGGACTATCGTAGGCTAAGACGGAAGCGCCTAGCAAAACACCGAACACAGGCACCAACCAACTCGGGGCATGAGCTCCTTCCACCGAAGGCAACGATAGCGATGCCAGAATACTTAGACCGATTCCCAACCCCAAAAGAGCTCGGCCGACCATGCGGGCGGTACCGATCGGGATCATCCCGTCGACGATTGGGCCGCGCTTTCGAAGCGATCGATCTTCGTCGACATCGTTCACGTCGTTGAGCACCATTCCCGACCAATAGAAACAGATCGACGCAACCGAGATCGCGAGGAGCGAGAGGGCGAACGATTCCAATGGGAGCCAAGTTCCCGCTGCGATCGTGAAGCCAGCTAGCACGTCCGCGCTGGCGGTAAGTGTATTCGGAACACGAAATAGTTGCGCCCATGCGCGGAGCTGAGACATCATCGGGTGGGCCGTTACTTTTTTCGCTGGATCTCTTGGATCAACTCTGGGACCGAGATCCCGATGGCTCCACGTCCCTCTTTGAGCCTCGCATCGACATCCTCCTGGATGGCCTCTGCATCGATCTCCCAAAACTTTTTCATTGTTTCGCCCGTGAGCGGGATCCCCGATCGAACCAAACGCATGCCGACCATGCGAGCTGGATCCGAGGTGTACCACCATGGACTCAAAGGCACATTGGGATCTTCACTCTTCCAGTCTTCATCCGCGGAGCCCATGCGAGCAGCCGAGCGAAGTCGACTGGCTGGATCTTGCCAACCACCACCGCGAACACAGCGCGATTCCGCTTCGGTGGGCCAGCAGGTTCCGTCGAAGCCGGTAAAGGTTTTTCCTCCCCGATCTTCGAAGCCTTGGTCGGAAAACTGGTCGATCGTCCATTCCCAAACGTTGCCATGCATATCGTGCAGGCCGAATGCATTCGGGGCCTTGCTCCCCACTTTCGCAGCACCACCGATCGCGTTGCCTTCAAAGACTGCGTACTTATCGAGGTCATCCGGTTCCTCACCGAAACTATACGCGGTCTTTGAACCTGCTCTAGCGGCATACTCCCACTCCGCTTCGGTGGGTAGGCGATATTGCGTGCTGGTCAGCCCGCTAAGCCATTTGGTGTATTGTTTCGCAGAGTACTGAGTCATCGTAACCGCAGGTTGCCGCACGTCGTCGCCATACTCGTAGGTTTTTGCGGGATCGTACAGCGGAGTCGGAACTGTGATTGCGTCGGCCCGATTCTCCTCGGTCACCTTGCGAATTCCTTTAGACGAGAGCCTCTTAAACACATCATAAGAACGCATGAAAGTCATGTACTCGCCCCACGTCAACTCCGTTTTGGCCATCCAAAACGGCGACAGTTTGACGTTGAACTGAGGGCCTTCGTCCTCCGATCGGCCCCGTTCACTCAACGGTGAGCCGAGGGTGATTTCTCCACCGGGAATCGGGGTCATTTCGAAGACGATATTGGTGCGTTCGATCTTTTCCGTGTACGGCACCATATACCCTCCTCGGCCGCCGTCGATAGCAACGTAGGGTCCGCTCTCTGGCTGGGTAGCACGGATGCCGGGCGGACTGTTGGCGTTAACCGCTTGGGCCAAGACACTAGATGCACAAGCCATCGCAACCAAAAAGGTCATCGCGACCAAAACGGTAGTCGAGGCCAAAACGGTAGTCGAGGCCATGCTACAGAACGGCGTCAACGAACTCGGCGTCAACGAACTCGGCGTCAACGAACTCGGCAAAAATCGATGATTCATAGATCACAAGGGTTTCGGGAGGAAAAATGGCGCAGCGGGCTCCCTAGATTAACCTGGGATCGGTTCACTATCTAGTCCGGGGCTGCCCATCCTGGCAGTTAAGCCGGATTCTCTCAGCGGTGGGAGGACGTCCTGAGTCCTAAATCATCGTTCGCAAACAGCGCAAACGCGGAGTCTTCGTAGATGACTCGCCATGACTCGGTACGGCTTCCATGCGCGCCCAGCAGTTTTCGCACGGGACTGCTTGCTTGTACTAAAATCAAGTCGGCTGGAAACTCGTCCATCACGTTCTGCCAACCGGGCTCCGCCGCATAGAACCGGTTGTGTTTGGGCAACACGTCGTCTCGGTACGCCACTTCGTAGCGGCCATCCAGACTCACCAGAACCTTTGGGTAACACATCCAGGATACATAGGCACCGCTCGCAAAGGGAGTCATCAGATTTCCCGAGAACGAGCATTTCTGCAAGTACTCCACCGCTCCAGCTGGATAGACCATGGCGCCGTCTGGATCGGTGCTTGGGAGCGTAATCTTCCACACCGGATGCCAACCGATGAAGACACAGCAGGCAACCGCGCCGAGCGAAGCGGCCCGTATTGCCAGGCTACGACAATTGACCAACAGCGCAATGGCCGTCCTTCCAAACGGAGTCGGCGTCAACCATCCGGGCATGTATGCCATCCAAACAATGGCGTAGATCGATCCATGCCGCAAATGCTTGAGCGCCATTAAGGCCGCGATACAACAAAACAGCCAGCCTCTCAATCTCCAAATTCGTCTGCTCTTGGCCACATAGCCAAGCGCAAACACAGACAGCGAGAATGCGGCCATGGCCGTGGTGCTGTCGTGCGTCATCCAGAGTGGCTGCCATTCCAACATGGTCGGTCGAGGCATCGCAATTGCCCGCAACAAATAGGGAGCGTACAGGAGCCCCCATGGATTGATCAATAGTCCGACGAGGATGGAAGGTGGCAGGAGAAAGTGATGCCATAGTCTGCCGTACGCCTTTTTCCAGCTCTCGCCCGTCCATGCGTCCCCAAGCTCTACCAACCATCGTTCCACAACGTGGAGAAAGAGCATGGCAATTCCGACAACGAAGCCTGCATGCATGTTGAGCCACACGACATAGAG
>Ga0335394_10004522_pt1 | contig 15816 bp, 11 predicted proteins | sample MAT03_FD_205741 | JGI IMG/M metagenome (GOLD analysis project Ga0335394, IMG submission 205741) | Freshwater microbial communities from Lake Fryxell liftoff mats and glacier meltwater in Antarctica - MAT-03 (spades assembly) (version 2) ... | reverse complement strand
AGGCGAAACGCACCCTGTACGTCAAAAATATGTAAACGGCTTTGGCTTGTATGATATGAGCGGGAATATCTGGGAATGGTGCAATGATCGGTATTCGGATGACTATTATGCTGTAAATCCATCTACAACCCCATCGGTCCTCTCGGAGGCGCTTACCGTGTGTTCCGTGGCGGGTCGTGGATCAATAGTTCGTTTATCGGCCGGGTCGCGAATCGCGACTGGAACAATCCGAGCACTCACAGCGCCAATTACGGTTTTCGTTTGGCCCGGCACTTGTAATACTTTGATTTCTTTTACCCTTTTTAAACGTTCGGCGAAGCTGGCGAATTTATTTTTTAAATGAAGACGCCCCTTCCGGAAAACAAGAAGGTGTCCGACTCTTGCACCACAGCACTCCGCAACTCGTCGGCACTTCAAAACCGCTCGAACATTACCCCCCCGCTCAATGTATCGCCATCACATTCACCCGCTCCACATTTTTAAGCACCAGCTCAATATGTTTCTCATGCGCCTGCTTTTCAAACTCGCTGATCATTTCCAAAATATCGTAATCGATAAACCGGCTGTCGGAGCCGTCAATCGTCAGCACGGAATAAGGCGGCGCTTTGTAGAGGGCGGCTTGCAGGTTCACCTTGTTGAGGAACGTGACCATCGAGTTGAGTTTGATGTAGTAGACGTCGGTGGCCGATTCGCGGTGTTGCTCGATTTTGTAATCCGCCTTGAAGTTGTTGCGCACTAAAAAATAGATCGAGATCAGCAGGCCGATGGCCACGCCTTCGAGCAAATCGGTGAGCAGCACCATCACGATCGTGATGACGAAGGGCAAAAACTGGTTCCAGCCGAGGCTGTACATATTCCGGTAAAGGGCGGGTTTGGTCAAGTTGTAGCCGGTGATGAGCAAAATAGCCGCCAGCGCCGCAAAGGGTATCAGGTTGAGCGCGAAGGGGATGAGCAGCACGGCGCCGAGCAGGAACACGCCGTGGGTGAACGAGGAAAGTTTGGTGCGCCCGCCCGCGTCTACGTTGGCCGCCCCGCGCACGATCACCGCCGTCATGGGAATGGCGCCTACCAGCCCGCAAAGCATATTGCCCACGCCCTGCGCCATGAGTTCTCGGTTAACCGGCGTCTTTCTTTTCAGTTTGTCCAATTTGTCTATGGCTTCCATACAAAGCAGCGTTTCGAGGCTGGCCAGCATGCCGATGGTAAACGCATCCTTGAAAATTTTGGGGTTGCTGAATATTTTGGAAAAATCGGCCGTGGTCACTTCCGCGAAAATATTGGCGGGAATGGAGACCATTTGAGAGGGTTTGAGCGCCCAGAAAGAAAAAAAATGTTGATACGCCAGGCAAAGCCCGATCCCTGCCAGCACGACAAGCAGGGGAATCGGAATCCATTTGGCTTTCCTTTTTAAAAAAGGTCCCAACAGGGTCAGTATGAGCACGCCCGCCGCACTGATAACCAGTACCGGCAGCGAAAAGTGGTGATAAAAACTGTCGAAGTTTTCAAAAAAACTATTGACGCTGAACAGGCTGACGAAGCCTTCTTTCCAAAAATCGGCCTGGTTGTAGCCAAGCGCAAGCGGTATTTGTTTGGAAATCAAAATGATGCCGATGGCAGCCAACATTCCTTTGATCACCGCAGAAGGGAAATAATTGGCAACCGTGCCCAATTTCAGCAAGCCCAGCAGTACCTGGAATAGTCCGGCCAAAAACACGGACAACAGAAATACCCGGTAATCGCCCGAAGCCAAAATGGAGGCCGCTATCACGGTTGTGAGGCCGGCAGCCGGGCCGGATACGGCTAATTGGGAGCCGCTCACAAACGATACGACCAGCCCCCCGATCACCCCCGACAAAATGCCCGCATACAACGGCGCACCCGAGGCCAGCGAGATGCCGAGGCAGAGGGGCAGTGCAACGAGAAAAACCGTCAGACCGGCAGGCAAATCGTGTTTCAACCAAATCAGGCGGTAATAGCGCCGTTGGTGGGGGTTGAGGAGTGATTTTAAGTTCATATTTAGTGGGTTTAGGGCCCTCCTACGGGCTGCGCGCTTCGGCGGGTAAAAGGGTTTTGTGGGATATTATTAGCGTTTAGGAACGGTGTCAAAATAACTTCCCAATTTGATGCCATTCTTTTGCCGTCATCCGTCCCATCTTTTTCGTTAAATAGCGCGGCTATTCGCCTCAAAAGATAGTTGGCTGACACCAAAATAACTTCCCAATTTGATGCCATTCTTTTGCCGTCATCCGTTCCATCTTTTTCGTTAAATAGCTCGGCTATTCGCCTCAAAAGATAGTTGGCTGACACCAAAATAATTGGCCTCAAATTGGAAACTTATTTTGACACCGTTCCTTAAAGTTCTTTGACTAACAAACTTCGTATATTCTTTCTCATCCAAAACGCAGCGTGTCATGTTGAGCGCAGCGAAACATCTGGATACTTGCTCTGATTGGAGGGACATGGAGGCCTCTCGGTCCCGAATGATTGAAGTTTTTTTTTAAAACGCAGTTATCATTTTTTTACAATAAGTTTACAATCAAATACTTGTGAATAATTTATAAGTGCGTTTTAAAAAACAACTTCAATTACGCCGCCGGTAAAAGGCCATTTATGGCCGTATTTATTGAATTCAACGGCCATAAATGGCCTTTTACCGGCGGCCTAAAGGCCACGCTACCATTGAAACACCCACCTTAGGGACTACGGAATTCAAAGGTAGTTAGTTGCTCAAAGAACTATAAACCGACTATTGCAAGTCGTGGCATAGGATTAGCCTCTAATCTCATGCCTCACTTGCTAATCGCAAAGTTCGCCCGAAAACCCGACTTCTTCCCAAAAAAAGGCAGGCCGGGCATTTCGCCCGGCCCACCCGATAAACGGGCCACGATGAGCGGATTATCGTCGCTGCGGTCATCGTTTGCGTTGATTAAAGAAGGAAGTATAGCTCGTTCCGGTCACCGTTGTTTCGATAAAGAAATTACTGGGGTTGTTTTGCTCATCTTCAATTTCCACATTGTACTTGCCGGCGCCCGGTACGGCGTCCCAGCTCAAGGTAGCGGAGCTGTCCGTGATGTTGCCGGCAACCAGTCCGCCGGGCACGTCGCAGGCGAGCAGGGAGAAGGGGTGATACGTGCCGGCATTCATATTGAAGGCGCCGAGCAGGAAAAGTGCTGTAAAGAGGATTGCTGTTCGCATGACTTAATAAATTTGGCTGAACGATAAATGATTCGAATTTTATCCGGCTGTTGCGCCGTTTCTGTTCCAAAAGTGTGCTCAGCCTTGGGACGCTCACAATTTTTTGTGGCCCAACGGGTGTGAAATGACCGCCCAATCAGTAAAATTCGGGACTGTGTGAAAAGTGATCTGGAGCGTTTTGCCCAAAAAAACATGGGTCATCCGAAATTTTCGAACATGGTTTTCTGACATAAAATTCGAAGCGCTGTCAGTCTTTCAATGAACGCTACGATGACACGCGTTGGCTGGCGCTGCTAAAACATTCATTTTAAACGTTTTATAAACAACATGAGTCATCGCCGATCCGGGATGACTCATGTTGTTATATTTCGGTCTTCATGACCCTGATTTCTTTATTAATGCCCTTAATTTCCTTCCTCCTCCTTACTATTCCGCACCGTACCCGTGCCTTCCACGTCGATCTTGCTGCTGCTGTCCGCTTTGGTCACCGCCTCCCGATTGGCGAACACCCGCGCCTTGGAGCCGTTCGAAGCCGAAATGTCGGCCGATTCCGCGCGCCAGTTTACCGCTTCCAGGGTGGCGCCATCCGTGAGGCTTGCTTCCAGGTCGCCGCCGTCTCCGGTAAGGGACACCGTACATTTGCCGGATAAAGCCAGCCGCAGGTTGCGCACATCTAAGTATGCTTTAATGTGGGATGTACCCCGGGCGGAAATGGAGGCGTTGTCTTCTTCAAACCCGCGTATGATCACTTCGCCGGTGTTATCGGTGTGTAAAGAAGTAAAAACCGGCGTTTCTATGATGATTTTCACCAAATCGCTAATCGGTTTACCGTCCGTGGTAAAGGTTATTTTTCCGCCGGATCGGAGGGTTTTTATCTTATCGCGTTCGCTTTGCGGGCCTTCCATTTGGATTCTGAAATCGTCACCTTTGCGGATTTCTGTGTTAAAATCTCCCTCAAGGATGAAGTTTTCGTAGCGGGTATCGCCGCGGTAGTTCCGATCGCCGAATTGCGGGCAATCGGTGCAAACCAGGCCCCGGTCGGTCATCCGGAATACGCGGTCTGGGTAGTCGCGGATATAAGGTCCGTCGCCCATATCGGCATAATCCGAACTTCTGGCGTGGTCGTTGATGTATTTTCCGAAAACGATGTTCTTTCCGGCCGGCACGCCAATTTTTATCTTCACTTCTTGTACCCGCCACTTTTTGCCTTTCAGGATGCTGTATCCGGTCGGGATGCGCAATACATTTCCTTGAGAGACGATTGTAAATTCCGTCTGGGCGGCATTTTCCGAAGCTTCTGTGCCGGAAGCGCCCTGCGCTTTGATCGTCTGGGTACATTCAAACCGGCCCGATTCGCTTGGGTAAACCATAATTTCCACCATCCCGTTCATCTCCAGGCGGTTCTCGCTGAATTTGACTCCTTCCTCGTGAAACCACCAGTCTTCGTCGTTATCGCTCGGAATACTGGCCGCTTCAACTCTTAAGGTATCGGAACGCAGGCCGGAGAGATCGATGTCCGTGGTCACACGTCCCGCCTGCCGGTATTCTCTGGCCGCTAACCCGACCAGCACCACGCCGCAAACCAAGTTGAGTAACCAAAACAGTCCCAAACTGCTGCCTAACCAGCCGGGCGTGCGGACCTTGAACAACATCCGGGAAAATACCAGGCAGATTCCGATAAGCGGAATGCCGAGCAGGAAAAACAGGTTGGCAAAACCGAGCCAGGTTATTCCATTCGAATATGGACTGAAAAAATCTACATAAGGCGCTGCGGCAAAAAGGCTCCAGATACCGGCGACCCACGACACGGTAAGCGCAATAAACAGGGCAATTCCTACCAGAATGGCGATCAATGCGCCGAATTTAACCACGAACCGCACCGCAAAAGCAAAGATTTGCCCAATGGCGGTTACTATGGTGCTAACGACGTTTTGGCCGCCACCAGCCCCCTTTTTTTTTACATCGGCCCCAATTTCATTTACTTTATGACTCAGTCGATCGAATCCATCTTCGATTTCGCGGGCGATATTGTCTACATTGACCGGTTCGCCGCGCATGACCAGGCGATCGGCTGCCGTGCGTGCCGGGGGAACCAGCATCCATAGCAGGAAGTAGGCCGGGACCCAGAAACCTGCGGACAAAAAGGTCAGCAAGACGAAGATGAGCCGCATCCAAACCGGGTCGCTGATGCCGAAATAAGCCGACAAACCGGAGCATATTCCGCCGACCACGGAATCTTCTTCATCGCGGAAGAGGCGTTTCCCGGTGCGGAAAGTACCGCTGCCGCTGCTTTTGCTGCTGTGGGTGCTGCGCTTGGGTTCGGCTGTTTCGCCGCCGAAATCTTCGGGCTTACCCATCACCTGCACGGCCGCTTCCACGTCGGGCAGCATCACGATGGTACGGGAGCCCATGTCCTGTGTGATGAGTTCGCCGAGGCGGGTTTCAATATCGTGGATAATGTCGTCGCGTCCTTCGCTTTCGCTGAAGCGTTTGCGAATGCTTTCCAAATACGCCAGAAGGTATTCGTAGGCGTCATCGTCTATGGTAACGGCGTAACCGCCAAGATTGATATTCAGAATCTTATTCATTATCAGTTAGTTGTTAGATGTTGGTTCTCCGTTCTTGGTGCTAAGTTCCAAGTGTCCGAATGGATTCTTATGAAGGTTGATCATCAAAAACGGAGTCCGGCCGTTTGCCGTTTTGCAGCGTTTGGTCCACGGAATGAACGAGTTGCTGCCAGCTCTGCGTCAGGTTTTCGAGTACCTGACGCCCGGAATCGGTGATTTTAAAGTACTTTCGGGGCGGTCCCGAGTTGCTTTCCCGCCAGGAGTAATCGAGCAGGCCGTCGTTTTTCAGGCGCGTCAGGAGGGGATAAATCGTGCCCTCCACGACGATCAGCGAGTTCGCTTCCAACCGTTTAATGATGTCGGTTGTATAGACCTCATCTTCATCGATGAGGGCCAGGATGCATAACTCCAGCACCCCTTTGCGCATTTGCGCTTTTGCATTTTCCAGATCCATATCTTCTTTTAGTTGTGGGTGGTCGTTAGTTGTGGGTTTGGTTCGACCAGCTCCCGGTAAGGTTCTGCTGGCCCTATTGGCGCTTCTTGCACGCTCGTGGACGCTGCCGGAATCTCCGCGATGTTGATCTTCGAACTGATGTTCAACACATTGGAGGCAACTGTCAGCACGCTGGAACCACTGAATGGAGCGTTTACCCGGTTTTGACAGCTGCTCCCAAGCATGGCCACCGTAAAGGCAAGCAGGATAAAAGATGTTTTCATAGCCAAATTCATGTTGTTTTTGTTTGGATCAAGTGATCCACTTGTTTTCATGATACAAAGATAAGGTAAAGGATGGTACTATGCAACACATAGAACTACTTTTAACCGGGTACTATTGTAAAATATTATTCCTTGTTTTGCAAAGTAATTGATTATCAATGCTTTAATTAAATGTATTAAAAATAAAAATATTTAAAATATTTTTTACGCTTGGTCTTTTAGAAATACGTTTACTAAACTTTCAAAGTTTAGTAAACGTGGCACTAATACGTTTACTAAACTTTCAAAGTTTAGTAAACGTGGCGCACGAAACATGGCGGTACGAGGTATATCCCGAATTTTGAAATCCCCGTTTTTCTATGATAAAACCTGATGCGGAATGACAGGCGTTGGGGAGGGCAAAAAAATTCAGCCGGATGGCTCCTGTTTTTTGGGGGCAACTCAAAATTTAAGTCGGGATATTCAGGCTGGAGGATCTTGGTCCGAAGTAAGTCCGACACTGCCAGGTCTCGACGCTGGCAGGTCTTGCATTCTGTGAACGCTTGCGCGGGCACCCCGTCCGACGGCTTTTTTGCCGTCCGACGGGTAAGCGAAGCACAAATCATCCATATCCGCTCCATCTCTTTTCGTCATCCGAAGAGGAAGTACATCACAATTTAACGCAAACAAAAAGATAGCAACTAACGGTAGATTGCGTGCTACTTTACCCGTCGGACGGCGAAAAGCCGTCGGACGGGGTGCCCTGTGCTGAACATCCATCCTATGCAAAAGCAGTACCCACCATAAGCATCGAAGACCTGGCTGTGTCAAATTTTGAACCTGATGACACCCCTCTAAAAATAAATTCTCCGTTTTCTTCGCCCCAAGGTTTGGCCGATTCACCAAGGCGCATTACTTTTGCAGCCCGAAATTCAAAACGTTGTGGCAATGGACGCATTTGTCGCGTATTCCATCCCTGTCAAAGGGCTTAATGTAGGGATACATCATTTTAAGTATACGATTGACCCTGCGTTTTTCAGCCGGTTTGAAGGAACGCCTATCGAAAAAGGGGAGATTCAGATTGATCTTGTCTTCGACAAACGATCCAATATGATCGTTCTTGATTTCGAATTGGCGGGGTATGCAATGGCCGAATGCGATCGTTGCACCGCACAAATCAAATTGCCGTTGGAGGGTACGCAGCAGTTGATCGTAAAATACACCGAGGAGGAAGACCTGCAGGAAGAGGAAGACGATGAAGTCATATTTATTTCACGAGATACATCGGCAATTAATATGGCAATCTATTTGTACGAATTTGCGGTGTTGGCTTTGCCCATCACAAATACGTACGATTGTGAAAATGATCCGGCGCCGCCCTGCAATTTTGAAGTGTTGAAATATCTTGATCAAAATCCCGATCAAAGCGATTCCAGTAATATTTGGGATGCCTTGAAAGGGTTATAATAATAAACATGAGGCTGTTTGAGCGGTAGGTTTAGAAAGTTTAGAGGGTTTAGAAGGTTTAGAAAAATACTCATTTCGATGAAAATCAATGATTTGAGCATAACGCCCTAAACCCTCTAAACCACCTAAACCCTCTAAACTAACTAACCAGAGCCGCCTCGTAAACATTAAAATTAATTAAGTCATGCCAAATCCAAAATGGCGGCATTCCAAACGACGCAAACGCGCCCGCCGTACACACTATAAGACTGAAGTTCCGCAAATCGCGACCTGCCCGACTACCGGCGAACAGCACCTGTTCCACCATGCTTACAAGGTGAACGGCGACCTGTACTACCGCGGTCAGATCCTGATACCCGGCAAAAATAACGCCCAGACTGCCGAGGCATAAGTACTCGGTTGTCAAAATTATTGAGGAGGCTCCAGTTCCGCGTGCGGGACGCTTGGGGCTTTTTCTATTAGGGGGAATCGACAACCAGCAATCAAAAAGGTAAGGCGGTTTAGGGACTATTCTAAACCACCTAAAACATCTAAACCACCTAAACCACCTAAACCATCTAAACCAACTCAACAATGAAACAAATCATCAACACCCCCAATGCCCCTCTTCCAATCGGCCCATACAACCAGGCTGTGGCTTACCAGGGCTTGCTTTACATATCCGGCCAGATCGCCATCGATCCGGCCACAGGTAATCTGGTGCTCGACAACATCGAAGCGGAGACGCACCGGGTTATGCAAAACCTTGGGGCCATCCTTGAAGCCGCCGGCTCCGGTTTTGAGCAGGTGCTGAAGGCTACGGTGTTTGTGAAGGATATCAATCAGTTCAGCCGGATCAATGCGGTGTACGGGGAATATTTTAAACCCGAATTCGCACCGGCCCGCGAACTGGTGCAGGTGGCTGAACTGCCGCGTTTTGTCAATATTGAAATCTCCGTCATCGCTGCCAAACCGAACTAATCTTCTGCGTTTGAGGGTTACATAACCCGTACATTTTAAACCATACCGCTCTCTATGAAAAACGTCCTATCCTGTATCCAGCCCACCGGCGATCTGCACATCGGCAACTACTTTGGCGCGGTACAAAACTGGGAGCGTCTGCAATCGGAGTACAATTGCTTGTTCGGCGTGGTGGATTATCACTCCATGACCATGCCGTACAACCCCGGGGACTTGCGCGAAAACACCTGGAAAATGGTTTTTTACCTCCTGGCTTGCGGAATCAAGCCAGAGAACCTGTTCGTGCAGAGCCTCGTGCCGGAACACGCCGAATTAGCCTGGATTCTGGGTTGTACCACCTCATACGGCGAGTTGACCCGGATGACCCAGTTTAAGGATAAAACCAAACAATTGGAAGAAAAAGAGGGGAAAGAGGTGTTTATCAGTGCCGGACTATTGTACTACCCCGTGCTTCAGGCGGCCGATATCCTGATTTACCACGCCGATTACGTGCCCATCGGAAAAGATCAGGATCAACACCTGGAATTGTCGCGCAACATCGCCCAACGCTTCAACTATCAGTTCAATCAGGAATATTTCATCCACCCCGAACCGTTGTACACGGAAACGCCGAAAATTCTTTCGCCGTCCGATCCGAATAAAAAAATGAGCAAAAGCCTCGGCGAAAAACACTACATCAACCTCTTCGGCGAGGAAGACCGCGTCCGCAAACAAGTCAAGTCTGCGGTGACGGATACCGGGGATACACCGGCGGGAGACATGAGCGCCGGGGTGCAAAATTTGTTCGAACTGCTCCGCGCGACCAACAAAATGGAAGCGCATAACAGCCTGATGACCGACTACGGCGCCGGCGCCCTGAAATACAGCCACCTAAAAGAAGCCGTGGCGGATGCTCTGGTAGAATTGATCAATCCTTTCAGGGCCAGCTTATCCGAACTGATGGCCAATAGAAATGCCGTGGAAGAGCGGATTCAGGACAGCAGTGCGGTGATCCGCAAACGCGCCCAACAAACGTTGCGGGAAGTGCGGGAACTGACCGGTTTGTTGCCTTTGCGGTGATTTAAAAACCTCGCCGATTTGCATCAACGAGGTACTTTCTCTGAAATATAACCAAATCAAACTTTACTGTTTATCCTTTCCCTTTCACCCGACGCCCTTCGTCTTCCAGGCCGGTTTTGCGCTGTCGCGAACCTTTTACCTCCGCGCTGCCGAAGCGATAGGAAAAGTTCAGGGTAACGGTGCGGCTTTCCCAGTTGCCGCGGGCGATCATTTTCAGACCGGGGGTGAACAGGTTTTCTCCGTTCCATCCGGCCGTATGCAGGATGTCGCCGAAACGCAGGCGCAGGTCGCCTTTACCATCGAAGAGTTTCTTTTGAATGCCGAAATCCATCGCGCCTTGTTGTCCGCTGCGAAGCGTTCCCCAAAAAGCGCGGCTGTTGTACCATCCCGATAACTGCACGCTAAAGCCTTTCGGCAATTTAACCGTCTGTTCGCTGTACAGGTTGAAAGCGTTATACGATTGATCCACCGTAAAATCGGAGCGGAAATTCGCTTTGAAATGACTGCGGAAACCGGTTACGCTGACAAAACCTTCCCACCATTTGGCGATGGGTGTCGGAAAGTTCAGGCTCAGGGTGTAGTTCTGCTGATCGGCGATGTTCTCCTGCGTGATGAACATGGCGCGTAGGTCGGTGGTGTCGAGTATCTGCGTAAACACGTCTTTGGTTTGGCTGTATCCGACAGTTATCACCGGGTAGCCTTGATAGGTTGGGCTGAGTTCAATGCTGTTGGTAAATTGTGGGCGCAAACGGGGGTTGCCTTTCTGATAAGTCAACTCATCCAGCTTATTTTCGAATGGGTTCAGGTCCTGGTAACTCGGCCGGTCGATGCGGCGGCTGTAGGTCAGGTTCAGACCCATTTTCGGGTTAAACGTGTAGGTCAGCGCGGCGCTTGGGAACAGTTCGGTGTAATTTTTTTCCACTTTTTGACCGTTCTGTTCGTTGTTGGCGATCAAATCACCCATATAATCGGTGTTCTCCAGGCGAAGGCCAGCCTGAACGTTCAGTTTTTTACCGAACATGCGGTTATAATTCACGTAACCGGCGCTCGTCCGCTCTTTATAAACAAACTGGTTGCTCACATCCAGGTCTTTTACCGGCAGTCCGTCCACTTCCTGGAAGAAATCGAAGGTGTTGTCGGTGCGCACGTCGGCTATTTTGGCGCCCATGCCGAGCGTACCGTTGAACAGGCGTTGTTCATAATCGGCTTTAACGGTGAAAATGTCAATATCGGTTGGCGTATTGTTGCTGTAAATGCGCTGGTTCAGCAATTCCTGGCCATCCGCCGAGCGGTAATAGTTGGGCTGATGACTTTGGCTGCGGATACGGTAAAAACCCCGGTCGATGTCGACGTTAAAACTATGGCCGCTGGTATCGGCAAAACGGTAGTTCAGGTTTCCGTTAAAGTCTTTGCGATCGCCCATGACGTCGTTGCCCGCGATGAGCAGGGAATCGATGGCATAGGGTGTTTCTGTGCGGCTGATGCGGGTCTCCCCGTCGCTATACCAGTTTCCGGGGTTCAGGTTCCCGCTCGCCAGAATGCCGATGGTGTGTTTTTCATGGAGAAAAAAATCGGCGCCGGTGCGGAAGCTGTGCCGGCCAGTTTCATCGTATTGCGTGGTGGCCTGGTCAAAAACCAATCCGTTTTGTTCGCGCCGGAAGAAATTGTCGTTGTGCCAGTTGCCGTATTGGTTGCTGTAAGTGCCGAAAAGATTGGATTTTTCCCCGCGGTGGTTGAGGCTCAGGTTGGCGCCACCTTTGAGGGTTTTGCTGTAAATACCTTCCAGGCCTAGCGTACCGTTTGTGCCCAGGGCTTTGTTTTTCTTCATGCGGATGTTGACAATACCTGCGTTGCCGGAGGCATCGTATTTAGCCGAAGGATTGGTAATGATTTCGATGCTGCTGATATCGGCAGCCTGGGTACTTTTCAGAAGGGCCGCCAGGTCTTTGCCGTCGAGCGGCACATCACGGCCGTCGATCATCACCCGGACGGCGTGTTTCCCTTTTATGTTGACGTTGTCATTGTTGTCGATCGTAACACCGGGGGCCTTGCGGAGCAATTCCAGGGCGTTTAAGCCGGTGGAATTGACCGTGCCTTCCACGTTCAACACCGTTTTGTCGGCTTTTACTTCAATGGCCGGACGGCGGGCGGACACCGTAACTTCAGATAGTTCCTGCGCGCTTTCCTGTAACTGAATGGTTTCCAAGGTTTTATTTGAACCATTATATTCAAATGCAGGCGTTACAGCCTGACCCGAACCGATCAGATTGGTTTTCAGGAAATACGAACCGGCAGGTACATCCCGGAATTCGTATTCGCCGCTTTCACCAGACAAAGCGCCTTTAATCAGCGTCGAATCTAAGGAGAGGTGCAAGGTCACGGTCGCGTATCCGGCAGCGGACCCATCGGCCTGCATTACTTTGCCATCAATTTTCTGGGCCATCGCCGCCGTTACGGATAAAAGAAGAAAAAAAGAAAAGAAGAAGATTTTCATAGCGCAATGAATCGTTGTGTTTTTGTGATGGCTTCGGGGTAACGGCACAAAGTTGTGGTAGTTTTATAATACCATGCAATACAAGGAACCGGCTTTAACATAGAACTTTCTATTAACAGGCACTTTTCTCCGACAAATGTGCCGGTAGGGTAGTTGAACGTTCCTGTGATTTCGGTTGAACCTTCATATTTGCTGCTTGAAGTGTTTACCCGCCGAAGCGCACAGCGTGCAGGAGGGTAAGACCAGTCCATAGACAAAGAGGTTACCGGCTAGCTGCATGCAAACGGCCAAGTATATGGGAGCATAGACCAAGGGTGGGAATAGCACGACAAGCGTGGTAACTTTTAAAGATGGCGTCGGCGTTAGTCCTCCACTTCTGGAGGGGCCGGGGGGAAGACAGGCAGCGATGCAATCCCCAAGGGACCATTCAAAAACCGCAGGGAATTACCTCAACCATTTGATCTCCTTCACCTCGAAAGTTTCCTCCCCCGATGCCGTTTGTATACGTAAACGGCCTTCTTCCGTGACGCCCCGGACCACCCCGTTGAAGATTTCACCGGTACCGGCGCGCATATATTGCGCTGCTTCCCCCAGGCGGTAGAGATGGCTTTCGTATTCATGGCGTATCTCTTCGAAACACCGGGCTTTTAATTGCAGGTAGCGTTGTTCCAGGCACTCGAACAAGGTTTCAGCAACGCTGTCCAGGTCGAAGGAATGGCCGGCTGCAAGCGCCAGGGAGCCGGGATTAGGTACATCGCTGTGAAACTCCAGTTGATTGACATTCAACCCGATACCAACAATGGAGGATTGAATATTTTTGCCGGAAATCGAATTTTGGATCAGGATTCCGGCTATTTTTTTATCGGCAATGTAGAGATCGTTCGGCCATTTGATGTTGGCCACTAAAGCGCCCGTGTTGTGCGGGAAGGCTTCGATGGGTACCGTGGATACATGTTGTAAAATCCGGTCAATTGCATCGAAAACTCCAAGGGCTACGGCCATACTCAGGTAAAACTGGGCTGAAACGTCGAGCCACACCGGATACAAAATTACGCTCAACGTCAGGCTATTGCCGGCCTCACCCTCCCATCGACTGCCAAACTGTCCGCGTCCGGCTGACTGGCTGGCAGCCCGGACCACCATACCTTCCGGTGGCGTGCTTTTTGCATTTGTTTTTCCGCCCTCCGCGATTAATTCGGCTGCGTAATCGTTCGTAGAGCTTAGTTCGTCGAAACACAGGTAAACTTTTCCGATGAAAAGAGTGTTTGGCATTTTTAATCAGTTGGCAGTGTTGTAGCAGGCAGTCGGCAGTCGGCTGTGTGTAGTAGCAGAGCCGAGAGCCGACTGCCCACTGTTTTGTGGTAACGGCGAAGGTGCGTACCTTTGAGGAAAGTTTCCAATTTGGAACGACACATTTTTTGCATATCGTACGTTAATACAACATGTTTTTGAACGAAACGAATGCTGTAGTATATTGACAATCAACACTTCTAAATTTTTAAATTTGAATTTGACAGCATCCCGGCGGACGAAAACCCGCTCCCCGCAATCCGAAGAGATCAATCACCTGATCGTCGAAGGCATCCTTGATAAAAAAGGAAAAAACATCATTCAATTAGACCTTCGGAAACTCGGCGATGCCCCGACCGATTTTTTTATTATCTGTGAAGGAGACTCCAATACACATGTCAAGGCGATCTCCGACAGTATCTACAAAAAGGTAAAAGAAGGTTTGCTGACCATGCCCTCCCATACGGAAGGCGCCAGCAACGCGAAGTGGATCCTGATGGATTACTTCAACACTGTTGTGCATGTGTTTTATCCTGAAACCCGGCAATTCTACGAAATTGAAAACCTGTGGAGCGACGCTGAAGTGACGGAGTTTGGCGAAGTTTAGGCACTTGATATCCTGTATCTGAACATTCGAAGGTTCAAAGGGTTCTTGTTATTTTGCATACCTGAACCTTCCAACCGCAGCGATCCCAAAGACCTCTAAAACAAAAAGATGAGTCAAGAACAAAAAAAGCGCAAAAAGCGCGACGATAATCAGGACGAGCGCCCACCTCGCAACGATGAAAACGGCGGCGGCGATGGTATGCCGCGCTTCAGTTTCATGTGGATCTATATCCTCGTGGGTTTGGCGTTGCTCGGTTTGCAGATGGCGAAGTTCATCGGAACCACCCAAAAAGCAGACTGGGCCGATTTTGAAAAATGGGCCCGTAAAGGACACGTCGAGCAATTGGTCGTCGTGAGCGATAAAGAGGCCAATATCTACATCAAAAAAGATTCGCTCGGTTTCGGCGACCATAAAGAAGTCAATCCGAATGAAAAACGATTCGGCGGCGAACGGTTCCACTACGTGATGAATATCGGTAAACCCGAGGTACTGGAATCCAAACTGAACAAACTGAACGAGTCGCTGATCAAGGAAAAAAAGCCGATCATCACCTCTGAATACAACCCGAGCTCCAATTGGCTGACGAGCATTCTACCCTACGCCCTGCCCTTTTTGCTATTTGTCGGATTGTGGATTCTCATTATCCGGCGCATGGGTGGAGGCGCAGGCGGCCCCGGCGCGCAGATTTTTAATATTGGCAAATCCAAAGCCACCCTGTTCGACAACACAACCAAGGTCAACATCACCTTCGCCGATGTAGCCGGACTGGATGAGGCCAAGGAAGAAGTGATGGAAGTCGTCGATTTTTTGAAAAATCCGAAAAAATATACCGTATTGGGTGGTAAAATTCCCAAAGGCGTGCTGCTGGTCGGTCCGCCGGGTACGGGAAAAACCTTGCTGGCCAAGGCCGTAGCCGGAGAAGCGGAGGTGCCTTTTTTCTCGATTTCCGGTTCGGATTTCGTAGAAATGTTTGTTGGCGTGGGCGCATCCCGCGTCCGCGACCTCTTTCGACAGGCCCGTGAAAAAGCGCCTTGCATCGTCTTTATCGACGAAATCGACGCCATCGGCCGGGCACGCGGCCGGGGCGCTATCCAGGGTGGCAACGACGAGCGGGAAAACACGCTCAACCAACTGCTCGTGGAAATGGACGGTTTTCCCACCGACAAAGCTGTGATCCTGATGGCTGCCACCAACCGGCCCGACATCCTCGACCAGGCCCTCATGCGCCCGGGTCGCTTCGACCGGCAGATCGGCATCGGCCGGCCAGATTTGAACGGCCGCGCGCAGATATTCGAGGTGCACATGAAAAACATCAAGACCTCCCCCGAGGTAACCGCCATGGCCTTGTCGGAAATGACCCCTGGCTTTGTAGGCGCCGATATAGCCAACGTGTGCAACGAAGCGGCCCTGATTGCCGCCCGCCGCAACAAAAAAGCAGTGGATCTCGACGATTTTAACTATGCCCTCGACAAGGTGATCGG
>Ga0335394_10004521_pt1 | contig 15822 bp, 13 predicted proteins | sample MAT03_FD_205741 | JGI IMG/M metagenome (GOLD analysis project Ga0335394, IMG submission 205741) | Freshwater microbial communities from Lake Fryxell liftoff mats and glacier meltwater in Antarctica - MAT-03 (spades assembly) (version 2) ... | reverse complement strand
TGCGTGGTCCGCTGTTCGCGAACATGGTGCTGGCCGACGAAATCAATCGTACGCCGCCGAAGACGCAGGCCGCTCTGCTCGAAGCGATGCAGGAAAAGCAGGTGACCGTCGGCGGCAACAAGCACATGTTGCCGAACCCGTTCTTCGTGCTCGCCACGCAGAACCCAATTGAACAGGAAGGCACTTACCCTCTGCCAGAGGCGCAACAAGACCGTTTCATGTTCAACATCAAGGTCGACTACCCGGCCGAGGAAGAAGAATTCCGCATCATTGAAACGACAACGCGGCTGAACCGTGTGACCATCGAACGGGTCGTCAATGCCGACGATCTGCATGCGATGCAGTCGGTCGTGCGCCAGGTTCCCGTGGCCGACCATGTGATTCGCTATGCCATGCGGCTCACCCGCAAGACCCGCGTTGATGCCGACGACGCTCCGGACTTCGTGAAGAACTACATCACCTGGGGAGCCGGTCCGCGAGCCAGCCAGTTCCTGGTGCTCGCGGGCAAGTCGCGCGCACTTCTGTATGGGCGACCCTATGTCGCAACCGAGGATATCCGTGCCGTTGCCGCCCCGGTGTTACGGCACAGACTCATCACCAATTTCAACGCCGAGGCCGACGGCATCAAGCCGGACGACATCGTCAAGAAGCTGATCGAGTGTACTCCCGTGGAGAAGTGATTCCCGGCCGTTTCCCTTGCACTTAACACGAATTCGGGATACAGTTTACATACCTACCTGGTCGACCTTCTGGTTGTCGGCCAAGCCACGCCTTCCTCAAAACGAGGCACCTGCCAATGTTGAGTCTATACGGTCGCTCGCACACGCTTTGCGACGGCATTTCCCGACGATCCGCACTCAAGATCGGGGCCTTGGCCTTCGGTGCGTCCACCCAGTTCACACTGGCGGATGTTCTGCGTGCCGAGCAAAGCTTGGGAAGAACCTCGCACAAGGCCGTCATCAATATTTTCCTTGGCGGCGGCCCACCACATCAGGACATGTGGGAGATCAAGACCGAAGCCCCGGCCGATGTGAAGGGTGAATTCAAGCCGATCTCGACCAAAGTGCCCGGCATCCAGATTGGCGAGTGCTTCCCGAAGATCGCTTCGATGGCTGACAAGTTCGCTTTCATTCGCTCGGTCGTTGGTGCTCGTGGCGGACACGACGGAATCCAATGCACAACGGGACGGGACGAACAAGCTTTCCGTGCCATGGGTGGCTGGCCGAGCATGGGGGCCTTGCTCTCGAAAATGTACGGTCCGGTCGATCTTGCCGTGCCGCCGTTCGTTGGCCTCGCTGCCAAGACTCAGCATGGGCCGTGGGGTGACTCGGGTAAGCCCGGTTTCCTCGGCTCACCTTTCACAGCCTTCAAGCCTGAAGGCAACGGCATGTCGGACATGAAGCTGAACGGGGTGAACAAGGACCAGCTCGGCGACCGCAAGACGCTGCTGACCAACTTCGATCGCCTGCGACGTGAGGTTGATGCGAATCAGGCCCTTCGTGGTGCCGACTCCGCGACCGAAAAGGCGCTTGATGTGTTAACTTCGAGCCGCCTGATCGAGGCCCTTGATGTCTCGAAGGAACCCGAAAAAGTTCGTGCCCGTTACGGCGACGGCAAGCCCTATCAGTTCCAGTACGACGGAGCACCGACCTGCAACGACCAGTTGCTGATGGCTCGGCGACTGGTCGAAGCGGGGGCTCGGTGTGTGACACTCAGCTATGGTCGTTGGGACAGTCACGGCAAGAACTTTGATCTCGTTCGCGATCACGGTGCCAAGCTCGATCAGGGCGTGACCGCCCTCGTCGAAGATCTCGATGCTCGTGGCATGTTGAACGACGTGACCGTGATCGCCTGGGGCGAGTTCGGCCGCACGCCACGAATCAACAAGGATGCAGGGCGCGACCACTGGCCACAAGTCAGTTGCGCATTGCTGGCTGGCGGCAACCTGAAAACCGGCCAAGCCATCGGCAGCACGAATCGCCTGGGCGAACATGCCGCGACACGGCCAGTGACGTTCGGCGAAATCTTTGCGACCTTGTGGCAATCGATGGGCATCAACCCAGAGACGACGACCATCAACGACCCGACCGGCCGGCCGCAACACCTGGCCGAAGGAAAAGTGATTCGGGAACTCGTGTGAAATTGCGGTTGGTTGTCGGCGGAATAGGACTAAGGGGGCTGAGAGAACTTTCATTCTCTCAGCCCGTTTTTTTGCACTTCACTTCACGACGCCGTCAGTTGCTGGCGGCTTGCCCTTGGCCAGATACCCGCCGGCAACAAAAACCGCCGACTCACCTACGACTAGATTAAAAACAGGGGCATCCTGTTCGGTCAACGTCACTGATTTTACTCGGGCTTCCTGTCGTTTATCTTCAACCCAACGCCAGATCACATCGCCTGGTTTCAGATCGCCGGCCGTTCGAAAGCCGCCGGAAGCCAGGCACAACGGCTGCAATCCCGTGGTGCGAATGCTGCCCGTCGCAGTTTCAACTTCAGCCAGGCGGTTCGTGGAACAAAAGACCGAGTGTACGGGCCCGCGAATCGCCGAACCATCCGAAGCGATCAAGGTGACAATATCGCCCGCCTTGATCGTCTCGATCGCACGCAGGCCGTCCGGCGTGGCGATTGCGGTGCCAGCCGGGAAGCAGCCCGGATGGCACGGAGGATATTGATCCTCCTTCTTCGGAGGCGTTTTCGGGGTGGTCGCCGCTGAGGTCTGAGCACTGGACGGTGTCGACTTGGTGTCGTTGCATGCCGTGACTCCCATGAGGAGTGCGATGGCAAGGAACGAGATACGTTTCATGAGGAAACTCCGGGAGATTGGAATTGGGGAGACGAACGGACATGCGGGAACGCACCACGTCGAATTCGCCAGGGACGATCTTCGCTTCCGACGCCGAGTAGGAACGGATGCCGCCCTGTTTCTTCGGCCGCACGAAACACACTCATGGTACGAGTCCCTGACGTAATGCCATTGGCAAAGCCAAGCCACTTGCCGAAGTGTTGATCGAAAAGCTGATCGGCCATCGCTTAGGACGCTGTTTCATTCCCGAGACGGTCTGGGTGAAGCGGAAGGGCGATTTCAGCGGGCAGATGATCGGCGTTGTAAGCAGGAGAAACCTCGGATGCAACATGGGGCAATTCTTGTCTTACATCAACCGTTGCAACGGGCGAGTCACTCATCTGCCCGATTCAACCTGTGGGATGCCCCGCAGCTTTCGAATTCGGTGCCCTCATGCCCAATCCCGGCCGCACTCGTAATTGTCGCAAGAGAGTGAAAGTTCAACTCCTATCCCCGTCACTGGTTATCACACGCAAGACGTTGGCGCTGTGTTCGAAGCATTCCGCGCGGCAAACAAGTGCCCGGGTTGTTACGGCCAGGCTCCCAAACCACACTCCAGAGATCCGCAAGAAAAGGCTTCATGATCCCAGCGTTCCTACTTGGCTCATTCGGTTCATTTCGTCGGCAACTACATTCAGAACCTTCGTCAGCACGCTCATCGCGGAAAGGATAGTCAGCAGGAAGGTAAGCAGTTTCATGACGAACTCCTCTTGGATGAAAACCGGTGCGGAGGAGTCGCCCTCGCTGCTCCTATCCAGTCAGAGCGAAATTGCAACGAATCTGTTACCGCACCTCAGCGTTCAGATCGTCGGCGGTCCGGAAAGTCCATGTAAACTGGCTCAAAATGATTTTCTTCCGACCCTCCGATTCGGTTTGGAAAACCTGGGGGACAGGCTCATCAACTTCCGGTAAAGCATCGCACTTGCCAGACTTGGGTGGGTTGGGTACATCCAACCCGCTTCACCAATGGACAATCTCCAGCCTGAAGTTTCCGGCATCACACTCGAAGTGGAGTATCGCGGTACTTTCACGTTCGGGTCCGGATCGCGAATCCCTCTCACGAACAACCAGCGGTGTCGACAATAAGAAATGATCCGGTGTGCCTTTCAGCATGGTCTTGGCCTGGCCGGCAATCACGTTGGCAAACTCGCCGGCCGCGTCGTCGACCAATTCGGGAGTCAACGCGGCAGCACCGGCAAGATAGCGTCCGGCCAGTGATTCGAGAGTCGCAACCGGGAACGACAAGATCATTCGGCCCGGTGGCTCGTGGCGAAGAACAATGGTCGCGTAGACATCGGTGTTTGGTGTTCGGGCCTCGGCGAAAGGTATTCTCTCCACGACCGTGTCCGTGAGTTCCTGGAACGCTGCCACGGTTGCGCCGACGAACGCTTCAATCACTTCCCTCGGGAAGGAGGGGCTTGCAGACGGTTCCACTTTTGTGTTCCTTCCCATTATTTGTCCACGAGTCTATAGAACCCGGCTTTCAGGTTCTCAACACGTTGATAAGAGTCGTCCAGCGCGAAGGTCGTCTCCGCGCCGCCCAGGATCAAATAGCCGTCCTTGCGGAGAACGCGGCTCATCCGTCGGAGGATTGTTTTCTTCGTCTCGACGTCAAAGTAGATCATGACGTTGCGAAGGAAAACAAGGTCCATCTGCGGCATGGACGGCCAGGGCTCCGCGAGATTCATGCGGCGAAACTCGATCATCGACCGCACTTTCTCGTCGAGTTGCCACTTGGCCCCTTCCTGGGTGAAGTACTTGAGCAACAGGGCCGTCGGCAAACCGCGATTCACTTCGATCTGCGAGTAGCAGCCCGCTCGGCAACGTTCCAACATGCCGTTGGAAATATCCGTGGCAAGGAACTTGATGTCCCAACGAGCCAACTCCGGGAAATATTCGCGCAGGATGATTGCCAGCGTGTAGGGCTCTTGCCCACTAGAACTGGCCGCGCACCAGATGTTCAATCGCTTCTCGTTTTCACGAGTGCGAATCAGCTCCGGGATCACCGTGCGACGCAGCGTTTCGAACGGATGGATGTCGCGAAAAAACGAGGTCTCAGTCGTGACCATCGCCTCGACGAGTTCGGTTGTCAATTGCTGTGCTCCGGGCTTTCGAAGCTTGTCGATGAACTCCGCAACCGAGGCGAGTCCGTGTCGTTTGGCAACCGGACCGAGTCGAGCTTCCAACAGGTACTCCTTTCCTTGTTCAAGCGCGATGGCCGAACGATCGAGGAGCAGCTTGGTCACGAACGCATAGTCTTGCTCGGTCATGAGCCCGCATCCCGCGAGGCCGCGACCCGACGAACAATTTCCGTTCCGATCATGGAGAGAGGGAGCACCTTATCCGCGAGCCCGGCACGTGCCACGCAACCGGGCATTCCCCAAACGACCGACGATGCTTCGTCCTGAACGATGACCTGCCCCCCGGCCGCGCGAATCTGTTCGCAGCCACGCAGGCCGTCTTGCCCCATGCCAGTCAAAACCACGGCAAGGCAATTCGGGCCATACACCTTGGCCATCGATCGGAACAACGGATCGGCCGCGGGCCGACACGAATTCTCTGGGGGATCTTGATTCACCATCAGGCTCTGTTGCGTGCCCTGACGCGCGACGACCATGTGGTAGTCGCCCGGCGCGATCCACGAACGTCCGGCCTTGAGTGACACGCCGGTCGTTGCCTCCTCGCACGGTAGTCGCGATGTCGCTGTCAAACGTTCCGCAAGAAGTCGCGTGAACATCGGCGGCATGTGCTGGACGATCAGCACGGGAACAGGGAGTTCAGCCGAAAGCGTCTGGAACAGCTCGGCAAGCGCATTTGGCCCGCCCGTCGATACGCCGATGCCGACGACATCGATCCGGGCGGAACGCGATGCCGTCGTCGGCGATAGCACGGGGCGCGAAGGGAGCGGCAACAGTTTGGAAGCGATTTTGTCTTTGCAGAGCGCCTTGATGGCGGGGATGAGTTCCTTGCGAATCAATTCGCGTGACTCGTCGAGCCCGCCCGACGAGGTCGGCTTCGTGAAATAGTCGCTGGCACCGAGTGCGAGCGCGTCGAGTGTGGCTTCCGCCCCACCTTCCGTCAGTGCGCTGAACATGATGATCGGCAGCCGAGGGTGTGTCTTGCGAATCTGCTTGAGGGCACCCAGGCCGTCGAGTTCCGGCATCTCAACATCGAGAGTGATCAGGTCGGGATTCACTTGAGTCAAGCGGTCGATGGCGATCTTGCCGTTGGAAGCCGTGCCGACGACCTCGATATCCGGTTCGTCGCCAAGCACTTCGCTCACGACCCGGCGAATGACGACCGAATCGTCGACGACGAGAACCCGAATCTTCCCCATCGGTCATTCCCCAAAGATGTCCAACATGCTCAACTTGGCAACCAGCACGTCCTTCGTGAACGGCTTCATCACATACTCGTTCGCCCCCGCGTGCATCGCTCGCGTCACTTGCTCGCTCTCGGTTTCGGTCGTCACCATGACAATCTTGACGGAGTCGAAGGCACGCTGCGATCGCACGGCAGTGATGAACTCCAGGCCGTCCATCACGGGCATGTTCCAATCGACCAACGCCAACTCCACATCCGGAATGGCCTGGAGCAAGTCGAGCGCTTCGCGACCGTTGCCAGCCTCTGAGACAACGATCCCCATCTCCGTGAGGATCTGTCGAATCACAGCACGGGCGACCCGAGAATCGTCGATGACTAGAGCATGCATCGTGTCATCTCTGTGAACTGCTCATTCGAAACCGGTTGTACTGATCTCACGATTTCAACTGCGAAACCAGCTTTTGTAAATTGATCGCCAGTCGTGACAGTTCATCCGCCGAAGTCTTGGTGTTCGCTGCCCCTTCGGTCGTGCTCCGCGCGGCTTGTGCCACGCCGGTGATATTCTGGGCGATCTCGTTGCTTCCCTTCGCTGCCTCGTTCACGTTGCGACTGATCTCGCCGGTCGTGGCCGTCTGCTCTTCAACCGCACTGGCGATGGTATTCTGAATATCGTTGATCTGGTTGATGATGGTGCTGATCTGGGCGATGGCCTCGACAGCTCCCTTTGTATCACCTTGGATCGCCTCAATCTTCCGGCTAATATCCTCGGTTGCCTTGGCGGTCTGCTTAGCGAGTTCCTTCACTTCGTTGGCGACGACTGCAAAGCCCTTGCCCGCCTCGCCTGCTCGGGCGGCTTCGATCGTCGCGTTCAACGCAAGCAGATTCGTTTGCTGAGCGATCGACGTGATAACCTTGATAACGTTGCCGATCTCGGCACTCGATTCGCCGAGTTTGGCCACGGTCTTGTTGGTTCGCTCGGCCACCTTGACAGCCGAGGTGGCCACGCGTGCCGCCTCGTTGGCGCTCTTGGCAATCTCCTTGATGCTGGCCCCCATCTCCTCCGTGCCGGTTGCAACCGTCGCCACGTTGGCACTGACCTGCTCGGCCGCGGCGGAAGCGACGCCGGCTTGTGCGGCCGTTTCTTCGGCATTCGCCGCCATCTGTTGGCTGACTGCGGTCAGTTCGCTTGCGGAGCTAGCCAACGCCCCGGCGGTTTCGTCCAGGGACGACTCGACGAGTTTCAACCCGGTGATATCGGTCGCATACTTGACCACCTTGAAGGGCTTGCCATTCATATCGAGGATGGGGAAATACGAGCCCTGAATCCAGATCTCTGCACCACCTTTTCCGAGTCGTTTGAACCGCCCGGTCTGAGGGCGGCCAGCGGCAAGTTCCGCCCAGAACCGTCTATACTCGGCACCGTTTGCGAAAGCCGCATCGACAAACAGGCTGTGATGGCGGCCTTGTATGTCGTCCAATCGATAGCCCATGAGGTTGAGGAAGTTGTCGTTGGCGGCCAGTATGTTGCCGTCGAGCGAGAACTCAATTACGGCCTGAAACTTGCTGATTGCTCCCAACTGACCTTGCGTGTCCGCGTTCCGTAGTTTTACTGCGGTCACATCGCTCGCGTACTTGATGACCTTGAACGCCTTGCCGTTCCGATCGAGAATTGGGTGATAGGTCGCATTCAGCCAAATCTCCCGGCCGTTCTTGCCAATTCGCTTGGACTCGCCGGCCTGGAATTCACCTCGATTCAACCGTGCCCAGAAATCGTGATATTCGGCACTGTTGCGGACGAGTGGTTCCACGAACATTGAATGATGCCGATCCTTGATCTCATCGAGACCGTAGCCCACCACCTTCAGGAAATTATCGTTGGCCGTAAGAATCGTGCCGTCCATCTGGAATGCGATTATCGCGTGCGACTTGCTGATCGCATCGACCTGAGTGATGTACTCCGCCTCCAGCTTGAGTCTCTCCGTCACGTCCTCCCAATTCACAACGTAGCCAATCACCTCGTTCTCGCGGCCGAGGACGCTGTTGATGTTGGTCTTGAGGACAACGTTTCCGAAGGTGAATTCGGCGTGGTGCGGTAGGGCCACGGGATTCTTCAAGATTTGCTCGACCATTCGCTTGTCCTTGTGAAAGCGATGAATCGAGCCGCCAACGATGTCCTCGACTTCGACGTTGAACACCTTGCGAAATTCAGTCGCGAACGTGCGAATCGTGGCCAGTGCTTGGTCGTTGGCGAACACGATGTTGAAATTGGGATCAGCCAGGAACACGTTAGCCTGAATCCCCACAAGCGTGGCCTTCAGAAACTCGATCGACTCGAGAGGCTTGCTCGGTGTGCGATCGACAGTCGCCTTGGGACGGGTTACTCGGGTCTTCGCCATGATCGCATGCTCCAAAATCTTAGGGGTTTGTCGGTGGTTGTTCGGTCAGGGCTTCGCGGAAATCATTCGCTCCGCTCAAGCCGTGTATTCGGGTTCGTCAGGGTGACGGTTCGCTCGGTGTCCAGTACGAGTAGCAGACGGTCTTTCAACTTATACGCTCCAAGGATCAACTCGCGGGCCGTTCCTCGCAGAGTCTCCGGCGGCCGCTCGAACGCCGACTCGGACACTTCCAGCACGTCGCCGATCTCATCGACCAGAAGACTCACGGCTCCGTCATCGGTCTGCACGACAATATTGACGGGAAGTAGTTCCGAGGGACGGTCGGGCATGTCCAGCCGACGACGCAGATCGATCGCAGTCACAATCTGACCGCGCAAGTTGATCAGCCCGCGGACGACGGGGTGCGCGAGCGGCACCCGCGTCATCTCCTGCGCTCGGATGATCTCTTGCACCTTCAGCACGTCCAGTCCGAAGTACTGATCGCCCAGGGTGAACGTGCAAAGTTGTCGTTCGTTGGCCATGAATCATTGTCCTTTGGACGGAGCCTGAAGCGCCAGCGAAGGTTTGAGATTGTCCTTCCTTCGCTCGCGCTTTAGGCTCCGAAGCAATTTTCCGCGCTACGATGCTCGGCTGACCAACCCTTCCACGTCTAGAAACTCGGCAACCCGGCCTTGAACAATGGCGGAGTGCAATACTCCCGACCGGCTCGATCGGGAGGTGGCGATGATTTCTTCGTCAACAATGTCGAGAATACTGCCGACGATCAGACCAACTTGTCGCTCGCTTCCGGCATAAACGACAACCTGAACGGTATCACTCGCAAGAGGAATTCCCTCGGCCCGACCACCTTCCGCATTCAGTTGCCGAGCGACGTCGACCAACGGCAGAATCTCCCCGCGATATTGAACCACGAACTGGTCGCCGGTGCGTTCCAGACTGCCGAAGGGAAACTCTTCCAGTCGGGCGACGATCGAGAGGGGAATCGCCATACGGCCGCCATCGCGAATCGAGAACAACAACAACGACTGCTTCGCATTCGAGGAGGCGTCGCTCGTCTGTGCATTCTGCTCGGTGAGGGCCCGCACTCGCGCACCGGTCACAACGTTGGCACGCTGGGCGATACCGAGCACGTCGAGGATGAGGGCAACACGGCCATCGCCCATAATGGTGGCTCCGGCAAAGACGTTCACGCCTTTGAGTTGCTTCTGCAACGGCTTGACAACGATCTCCTCCGTGTCGTGGATCGCATCGACGACGAGCCCGAACTGCCGATCGTCGGCATGGAGGACGACGATGTTGATTTCACTTTCCGCTGATCGAATATCGCCAGTCCGAAGTTCCTTGTTCAGATACACCAGTGGAAGCAAATTGCCCCGCAGCCGATAAACCGGGAAGCCGTGGATCGACTCGATCCGCTGTTTGACTTGATCGCCCTCGAGGCGAACGAGTTCCAAAAGGCTCACCTGCGGAATCGCATAGCGCTCGCCCCCGCTGGTCACGGTCAGAGCCGGGATAATGGCCAGCGTGAGCGGGATCTTCATCTTCACGGTGGTGCCGAGTCCCGGTTGGCTTTCCAGTTCAACCGAGCCGCCGATCCGCTCGATATTCGTTCGCACCACGTCCATGCCGACTCCGCGACCGGAGAAGTGCGTCACCTTTTCGGTCGTCGAGAAGCCCGGAAGGAACACGAGGTTGACGAGTTCGCGTTCGTTCATCCGGACGGCTTCTTCGGGTGAAATCGCCTTCACCTTGATCGCCTTGTCCCGAACGCGAATCGGATCGATCCCGCCGCCGTCATCGTTGATCTCGATGATGACCTTGCCGCCTTCGTGAAAGGCGTGCAGGGACAATCGCCCCTCGGCCAATTTGCCGCGTTCCAATCGCGTTGAAGGCGACTCGATGCCATGATCGACCGCATTGCGGACCATGTGCGTGAGCGGGTCGCGAATGGCCTCGATGATCGTCTTGTCGAGTTCCGTCTCCTGCCCCTCCATGTCGATGCGGACTTGCTTGCCACAGGCCAATGCGAGATCGCGAACCACGCGCGGGAATTTGCTCCAGATATTGCCGATCGGCTGCATGCGCGTCTTCATGACGTTCGCCTGCAACTCGGTCGTCAGCAAGTTCAACCGTTGAACCGTGCCGAGAAAGGCAGCGTTTTCTTGCGAAGAACTGAACTGCATAATTTGATTGCGGGCCAGGACCAGCTCGCCGACCAGATTCATGAGCTTGTCGAGCAGGCCAACGTCCACGCGGATGGAGCTATCCGAAACGGACTGCGCTCGCGGCTCGGTCGCTTCCTGAACGAACGACGTGCCGGGTCCAGGTGAAGTAATCGCAGCCGACGTTAATGGAACTGGTTCGATAGGAGCGACCATCGTACGCGCGACTACGGCAGGTGTTTCGGCCGTTCCTCCCGTCTCGCGAAGTCGATCGAGTTCGCGAACGAGATTCGAGTAGTTGCCGGAGCCCTCGCCCGCCTCGGATTCAACACTCGCCAGAACCTGCCGAATGGAGTCGATTGTCTGGAGGAGAGCAGTCGCGATTGGCGGGTTGAAAGTCAATTCTCCGTCGCGGAGGCGACTGAGCAGGCTTTCCGCCGAATGGGCCACGGCTTGCAGTTTCGCCAGCCCGAGGAAGCCGGCACTGCCCTTGACCGTGTGGAGATTGCGAAAAACGCGCGCGAGGGTTTGCTTCTCCGTCGGGTCCTTCTCGAGAGCGATCAGGTCGCCCTCGAGTTGGCCGAGGTTCTCGTGTGTTTCGAGGAGGAACTCGCGAGTCACTTCGTTCATGGCAATCCAAAAAAGATCGCCCCGACCATAGGGAATTCTTCGGGTCCGCTCCTCCTGTCGCCCGCCGATTGATACGAGTCAGAACAAGCGGTCCACAATGGCCCGCACTTCATCTACCGGGAAACTCTTGCCGCAAATCCCCGCCACGCCGAGGCGACGAACCGGGTCGAGCACCTTGGCATCGGTCTCGGTCGTGACCATCACGATGGGCACGTTGGCCGTTCCGCGAGTTTGCCGCAAGTACGACACGAGCGCATGGCCATCCATCAGCGGCATGTTGTAATCGGTCACGATCAGGTCGAACGTTTCCCTCGCCGCCGCAGCGATTGCCTGGGCGCCATCGCCCGCTTCAACGAAGCTCATGAAGCCCAAGTTTTGCAGCACGCCGCGCTCGTGCGTGCGGGCCACGGCACTGTCGTCGACGATCAGCACCTTGAGTGTCGAGCGATCCACGTCCGAACCGATAGAGAAATCCGTTGATGCCGCGGCCGACGACTTGCCGGTCACGAGGCCGAGCGCTTGCTTCAATTGGTCCGCCGTGAAGGGCTTCGCGAGCTGAACGGTTCGTTCGAGCCGGCTGAGAGAATCGGATTCACTTTGTTCCGCTTCACTGGAAATCAGCACGAATCCGGGAGCCTTGTCCTTGAGGTTGCCTCGAACCTGTTTGGCCAACTCGATCCCCGTCATGTCATCGAGATGCAATGCGGAAACGATTGCGATCGGTTGATTCGCGACGATTGCCGCGAGCGCTTCGGCACCAGTTTTGACTGTTCCTGAAACGGTAATCGTCTCGGATTCCAGGTATTTGCGAACGATTCCGGCTTGCATCCGCGATGGCTCAACCAGGAGGACGCTGAGCGGCTTGATCGCCGAAATCTGTGCCACGAGCGTTTTTTGATCCGGACGCCCGGGAGCGACCGAAGACCCCGTTGAGAAAGTCTGTGGCAAAGCGGAAACGAACGGAGCGGGTCGCGAGGAGGGCAAGCCGCCCGGAATTCGTTCGAGCGCCTCGACAACGTTGGCCATGGACGAATAGCGGTTCTCGACCGACTTGGCGACCATTTTCTTGAAGACTGCGTCCAACTCAGCCGGGGCCTCTCCGCGTGTCAGGAACAGCGAAGGAATCGCCGCTTCCCGATGTTTCACCAAGACCGACATGGCCGTTGCGCCCGCATACAGCGATCGCCCCGTGAGCATATAGTGCAAGGTGCAACCGAGGCTGTAAATATCGGCTCGATGGTCGATGGCCGTGGAATCAACGGCTTGCTCCGGTGCCATGTAATCGACGGTGCCAAGGATGCCGCCCGCCTGCGTCAGTCCGGTGTTTGATTCCCCACCGCCCGCCGCCGGGTTGAGTCGTGCCAGTCCAAGGTCGGTAACCTTCACCGTGCCTGAGACGTCCAACATCAGATTTGCCGGCTTGATGTCGCGGTGAATGACCTGCATCGAGTGGGCGTAGGCCAACCCGCGCGCAGCTTGAAGCGTGCAATCGATTGCCCGGGCCAAGTCGAGTGGCCCGCCCTTCTCGACGGTCGAGGCCAGATCGCGGCCATCGACGAATTCCATGACCAAAAAATGGCCGATCTCCGCCTCATCCGCATCGAAGGCCATCACGATGTTGGGATGCTGCAAGCTGGCGATGGTCACGACTTCACGCTGGAAGCGTTGCACGAACAATTCGTCCTTGCATAAATTGGCCAGCAAGACTTTCAAGGCGACGATTCGCTTCATGCGGCGATGGCGGGCCTTGAAGACCGTGCCCATGCCGCCAACGCCCAACTTGTCCAGGATGTCGTAATTGCCGATGCGAAGGTTATCAGTCTGTCCCTGGCTGATGGCGTCGATCTGGTAGGCGGTTAACGCGCCCTTAACGGCCAGGGCATGTGCGATTCCAATGGCATCGGCGTCGAAATAGTCGATCTCCATTTGTTGCACTTCGGCAACATTGAAGAGCTGGCTCGCCGCCAGATGACGGAGAAATTCCTCTTTCGAAAGACCAAGAGTAGCCTGTGTCGCGTCCATGGATTCCCAGCGAGTCTCCAAGAGTGGTTGGTTTGATCCGTCGCAATGGTCGGATCGATTTTGACGATTGTAGTGCGAGTGCTGAGGGGCCGTTCCGACGTCGCAACTCTAGCCTAGCACAGAACATCGGCACGCCAGCCATTCTACGGCAAGTTAATCGTTTTGGGCGAAATGGACGAAACATGCCGGATATTTCGCCACAATTGAAGGGGCGAATGGTGGGGCTCGGTGATTCGGCCACCGTTTCCTTGCATAAGACTCCTGTAGAACTGTGACACGGGGCACTTGTCCGACAATGCAAAATTCTTCTGTCCCTTTCGTGATCGTCTTCCTCAAATACCCCGTGCCGGGCAAAGTGAAGACACGCCTTGCGGATGGCATCGGAGCGATCGCTGCCGCCGACTTATACCGCGATTGGATTGGTTTAGTCCTCATCAACCTCCAGGCCGATCGGCCCACGATTCGAATCGTGGGCTACTTCGATGGCGGAACGGTTGAGCAATTCGCACCCTGGTTTCCACTGGTGGATGATTGGGTGACGCAACCCGCAGGCGACCTGGGTGAACGACTCGCGTTTGCATTCGAGTGGGGCCATGCTCGCGGAAGTCCGGTTATCGCAGTCGGCACCGATTGTCTGGAGTTAAATTCGACCCACATTACGGATGCAATTACTCGATTGAACGATCACGACGCGGTCTTTGGTCCCGCGACAGATGGCGGGTACTATCTCGTTGGCAGCTCCCGGCTCGTGGTTGGCTTCTTCTTAGGTATTCGCTGGTCTTCATCGAGCACACTCGCCGATCATCTCGTCCGATGCGAGCGGCTTGGTCTCAGCGTCTGCCAGCTTGATGAACTGGCCGACATCGACACGGCCGACGACTGGCTTGCATACCAACAGCGAAAGGGCGATTGCCGATGAGGATCGCAGTCGTGTTGCCCACGTTGAATGAAGCGGCCAACTTGCAACGGACCTGTTCATCCCTCCTTTCGCAAACTCGGCCGTTCGATCGACTCGTCATTGTGGACGGCGGTTCCCGCGATGGCACGGCCGAAATCGCTCGGCAATTTACAAACGATCTACTCATCGTGCCCGGTCGCGGACGTGGCGGGCAAATCGCGGCCGGCGTTGCCCTCTGTGCCGACGATGTTGTCCTCGTCGCTCATGCAGACATGGAGTTTCCGCAGACTGCACTCGAAATCGTTCAACGCAATTTGCTCCGTCATCCCTCCAGCCCCGGCGGCTGCCTCGGGCATCGCTTCAACAATCCGGGCCGAATGTATCGTGCGATCGAATGGTGGGACCGTCGACGGGCGATGCGGGGTCATTCGTTTGGCGACCAGGCTCAGTTCTTTCGTCGTGAATGGCTGACTCGGGTTGGCGGCTTTCCGGAGTTGCCGCTCATGGAAGATGTCGAACTATCGCGATGCTTGCGCGCTCTTGGCCGACCGGCTTATTTAAATATGCCCGTCACGGTGTCGAGTCGCCGTTACGAGCAATACGGTTGGCCGCGTGTCGCGTGGCAAAATTGGCAATTGAGACGATCGTTTCGCCGCGTGGGTCCAGACAAGTCCGCGGCCTGGCGACTGTTCCACAGATACTACAAGTATCCTGATCTTCGCTAATTCAGGGAGCAGAGTTCGCTTTGTTTGCATTTTATCAGCGTTGATTTGTGAAGATTCGTGATCAGAATGACTTGCTCTGAGCGACTTAACCACGCCCGCCCGAGCCGGTATAATATCGACGACCGATCTGGACCCACAATGAGTTGAAACCGTGAGCGATACTGCTGTAGCCGAGCGTTTGCTGGAAACCGTCGATACCGCGAGTTGCCCACCAAACAAGCCGTATTCTGGCCGGCTTGGGCCAATGGGCCGCAATCAACTGATGGCAAAAATGGGTGGCCCAGCCGTTCGACGACTGGCCAGAGCTGCGCTATTGACACCGCGCATCCGCTATTACGAGCAACTCTTCGGCAAGTTGAACTCGGACGAAATCAAGTCGCGGGCCAACCAGCTTCGGGGCCGGTCCCGCGCCGGCGATATGAGCCGCGAGTTCATTGCCGAGGGTTTCGGTCTCTGCTCGGTGTCCGTGTGGCGCATGCTCGGTATGAGGGCGTTCGACGTGCAACTCGCGGCCGGCGTGGTCATGTTCGAAGGGGCTCTCACCGAGTTGGCGACCGGCGAAGGCAAAACGCTGACGGCCGCGTTTCCGGTTTTTCTTCGGGCTCTCGCGGGTCGTGGTGCCCACGTTGCCACGGTCAACGACTATCTCGCCAAGCGCGATGCCGAGTTGATGACCCCGGTCTATCAGGCACTGGGGCTGTCCGTCGGCTTCCTCCAGCAAAAGATGGAAGACGGCGATCGCAAAAACGAATACCGCAAGGACGTGACATACGGCACCGCGTCTGAATTCGGGTTTGACTTTCTCCGCGATCGGCTGAAGCGA
>Ga0335394_10004513_pt1 | contig 15837 bp, 7 predicted proteins | sample MAT03_FD_205741 | JGI IMG/M metagenome (GOLD analysis project Ga0335394, IMG submission 205741) | Freshwater microbial communities from Lake Fryxell liftoff mats and glacier meltwater in Antarctica - MAT-03 (spades assembly) (version 2) ... | reverse complement strand
TTTCACTCACGAATGAATTGCGGGCCTTTGTGGACGCGAATTCCGGAGATGGGACACTATACGCGACGCCCAGCGAATTCATGGGAGACTTGTTAAGGCAACATAAAGGCAGGCAGGAAGCGGCGGCGGCTCGTGATACAATCCTTGAAGGGTATCAAGATGCCATACAAGGTCGCACTCACGCGTTCACGGGCGATCTTCGTAGTCTGCTAAAGAATGTCCAGTAGTGGCTAAGAAAGTCAATCCAAAGCGGTCAGCACACGTTACCGATCGAGCGTTGCGCGACATCGCTGGTATTGAATCGCACTCGATTGAACAATTTGGCAAGCGAGTTGCGGCCCAGTACGTAGACAAAATCGAAGCAGGAATTGGTAGCATCTCAAACAACCCCGATCTTGCCCTGCAAGTCTTTCGGCTGTGCTCCTTGCCCTGTGCATGATGGAGAAATGCCAAAACCGAACTCAAACTTCTCGATTTCGCCAAGATTTTTCCATCAGAGTCGCAAAGTTCTCGGCGAAAAGTGGACCGTTACATAGCGGGGATGACCTAACGCGTTCACGCAGTCCTGACCTCAATAAGGCCAGCGCATGCAGATCCGAACCAGCATCGACCGCCTTACTTACGTACTCCTCTGAACTAAAAGCAATCCAGTCCGTCAGGCCAACATTGCTTAAGTGACTTAACGAATGACGGCCGGCAAACCACCGCCCAGGGAACGTGATTGTCGGCACCCCCATCCACATGGCTTCAATTGTCGTCAATCCGCCACTGTACGGAAATGTGTCAAGGGCAATGTCAGCTTGGCGGTACAACCCGAACAGTTCTTTGGACGATGGCGAAAACAAAAAGTCGACCTGATCCTGAACTTCGAAAGAATTCAGTGCGTCGCGAACGCGGAGCTGATTGGCCGGATCATTCCAACCACAATAACTCAGCACTAGCCTTGACCCCGGAACTTTAGAAAGTACCTCACCCCAAATGCTCAATACATGCGGATTCACTTTTGCCGGGTTGCACATCGCGCAGAACGTGATGAAACCATTTCGTAGCGCAGGCAACGAGCCAACGTCTGGACTATCCTCTGGAGCAAGATAGCTGACATAGCCGTTTGGCATTCGCAATACCTCCTCCACATAATAGGATTCCGAACCATGGGGAACGTGATACTGGTCTGCAATCAGTCCGTCCATTTCGCTCAATCCAGTAGTCCCAACATAACCAGCCCAACTGATCTGCAAAGGAGCGACCCGTTTAGCAAACACCAACAGTCTGTTGTAGGCAGTGTGGCCCGCCAAATCAAAGAGAACGTCAATCTCGTCTTCGAGGATCTTATCTGCTAGATGGTCATCGTTTAGGGACGCGGTATCGACCCATTGATGAACATTCTCTTCGATTTCCGATGCCAACCAATCGCGACCCACACGATCTGAATACACGAACGTCTGAAACCGACTTCGATCCAAGTAACGAAAGACATTTGCGCAAAAGTAACCTACGGGATGAGCCCCCAAATCAGCGGAGACAAAGCCGAGCCGGAGCGCTTGACTCCCCGTCTTTGCTGGCCACGTGCTTAAAGGCCGTTTGACGCTAATCGCATACTTTGCGTTCCATTTCCGGTGTTCGTCCAAAAGCGACTCAGGAGTTGTCTCAGATCGATACTGTTGACACATAAGAATACCATCGTGTGAGTCCCGGTATTCGCCTCGAATTTCGATCGCATTGCGAAAGGATTTCTCAGCTTCTTCAAGTGCGCCCAAGCTCATTTGAATGCCTCCTTCCAATACCATCGACTCAGCGCTATTCGCTTCCAGCTTCCTTGAGCGACGAACGCTCTCAAGAGCTTCGCTCAACGCCCCCTGCTTTTTCAGGGCAGATCCGTAGTTCGCGAATGCCGTTGCGTAGGTCGTGTTGGTGGTAACCGCTTGCTTAAAGACGCGAATGGCGTTGGTGGTGTCGCCGAGCGTATTGTAAAGTAGGCCGAGGCTGTTGAGAACATGAATGTTATTCGGGTCAATCTTAAATGCCCGTTCCAACCATTGCTTTCCTTCTTCGATTTGATGTCGTGTCAGTAAAGTCGATGCGACACGACATAATGCATCTAGATTCATTGGTGATAACGCGGCGGCAGTTCGATAGTGTTCAACGGCTTTGTCAAAATGCTGAAGTCGCTTGTAGATTGCGCCCAGGCTCATATGGAGCTCGCTGTTAGCTGGGCATAGAGAAATTGCCTTCGTCCCAATCACTAACGCTTCGGACAACTTTCGTTGCTCAACGTAGAGGTTCATCAAACTCAAGAAGGGAGCTGGTTTCGATGAATGCAGTTTTATCGCCGTAACAAAGCGTTCTTCCGCATCTAATTCTCTACCAACCAAACGCAGAGACTTCCCTAAATTGAAATGCGCGTCTGCGCTATTTGGATCCAGTTGAAGTGCGCGTTGGTAGGCTGCGATTCCTTCCTCAATTCGCTCAGATCGCCGCAGTGCAACCCCAAGATTCCCCCAAAAAACACTGTTGTTTGGCGTAATTTCGATCGCCTTCTCAATCAATTCCACGGCCTTGTCCGCTTCTCCCTGCCCAAGGCGGACCAATCCCAACAAATGATTGGCATCTGGGTCGAGTGGACACACATTCAATATCGCGAGATAAATCGCTGCAGCCTCGTCCGTTCTGCCGGAATTGTGAAGAGTTAGACCCCGTTGCAATAGTTCTTGAATCGTGGCCATAAGTACTTTTTTTAAACCCTTAAGCAAAGCGATTCGTTGCTGGTTTCATGAAACTACCCAACCTTAATTGCATTCGATCGAAGACCGTTGCCCAGTCACCGATCTTCGGTTGCCTAAACATCGTCATCGACGGATACCATGGATTTTCCTCACGGTCATCATTCATCCAACGCCATTCTGCCGCAAAGGACTTGGCGAGCCAAATCGGTCGCCCCAGTCCCCCTGCCAAATGGGGAATCGCAGTGCAAGGGGAGATAACTAAATCCACGTTTTCCATAATTGCTGCGGAGTCCATAAAAGCGCCCGCACCCCTGTCGATGTTCTCAAACTGAATCACTTCGAAGTCAACTGCCTGGAGCTGTTCGGTTCCGTCCCCTCTTTGGAGACAGATTAATTTAACACCTGGCGTCTTGGCTAGATTTCGAAATTGATCCAATGGCACGCGCCTCAATTCGTCGTTCGCAAAATCCCGATTGCCCTGCCAAGCAATACCGATTCGAAACCCGTCTATAAATGACATCTTGGATGCCCAGTGATTTACAAGGTCCGCGTCCGCTCGCAAATAGGGTACGTCCTGGGGTACACTTTGAAACGAAGTGCCAAAAACGCCAGGCATACTCAACAATGGCACCTGCAAATCATACGATGGCAGCGGGTCACCATCCGCTATGACATGATCCAAGTAGTCGCACCCCTTCATAAATTTGGCCAACGGTCGATGCGACAGAAACACTATTTTCCCTCCATTCTTTTTCACTAACTTTGCATAACGAATGAAGTGCAATGAGTCACCTAAACCCTGTTCAGCATGTATCAACAACACTCTTCCATCCAGTGATTCCCCGTACCACTCTGGCCGATTCAATTTCCGAGGCCCCATCTTCCCAAGCCGACGCTTTTCATAAAGCGGCCACCCCTTTTCGAATGCACCACTTTGAAGGTAGAGAAACCCTTGCATCATTTGGCTGTCAACATCGTCGGGACGAATAAAAAGTGCATGCGACACCGCTTCCTCCGCTTCTGCGGTCATTCCTCGTAGGTTCAAGATGGCTGCTAATTGACAGTAGGCAATGCAACCAAATTCCTTCCACATCGCCTCGTCTATGTTTGCAAACTTCGGAAGTGAGGTTACTCGCGATTCTTGCCGAGCCGCTCCTAGTTCGATCGCGCGGTGCAGTACAACGCAGGCTTCTTCAAACCGATTTTGACCTGAAAGCACAAGGCCTAGATTACACAGTGCAGCGAAAAAATCTGGTATCAGGGCTAACGCGCGATGGCAAGCAGATTCGGCTTCCTCAAAACGCTTCAGATTCTTAAGCGTTGTCGCTAGATTGTTGTGTATCGCCGCATTTTCGGGCTCCATCCTCGTTAGTTCTTCCCAGCATGTTACCGTGCGCTCGTCTGGCTCCGGTTGCTGAAGAAGTATCTGACCAAGCCCAGCAAGCGCCTGGCGATTCTTTGGCGACACTTGAAGTATTTGTTCAAACTGCAACTTGGCTTCAGCTTCTTGCCCTAGCTTGAACAATGCCGACGCATAAGTTACTCGCAATTCCAACGCACTAGGCACCATCTTCAAAACCTTGGCCAATTGATCCGCGCCCTCTTGTATCCTTCCAGCCTTGATAAATACAGTCCCCAAGTTTTTGTTGGCGTCATAATCGGTAGGCTCAATCGCGATCGCCTTCTTATAGCTAGATGCTGCCTTTTCAAATTGACCCAAGCGTGAATATGCAGTCCCCAAATTGGTGTAAAGTGGTGCATGACCCGGGTGTTTTGTGATCGCTATTTCAAGCAACTCAACGGCCTCTTCTGCTTGACCGTTTTGAACCAACATCGCACCCAAAAGATGCACTCCGTCTTTGCTCTCAGGATAAACCTCGAGAATCTCGCGATAGACGCGCCCAGCCTCCTCAAACTTCCCCTCCTGGTGAAGCCTTAATCCAAGTTGAAGCGACGATAATTCCGGCGACACGAGTTCACTCCTAAGAAACGCCCTCCTTGAAAAACCCAAGTCATACCTGGGATGCATAACACACTTTAGCACACTACCCCGTCAACATAGCGGAGCGACGTAATTGCTCCAGAATCTTGTCCACAGTTGCCTTATGAACTGCATTCATATCCACCGAACTATTCCCTTGGACGTTGATATTCAGCTTGCCGCTTGCTGCCAATGCTCCGATGAAATCAGCAACGTCAGCTTTGGTTCGTGTGCCATCCAACGCCGGAAGGACAAGTCGTGTCAACGGATCCGCATTTAACATCGAGTGCCTTTGAGTTGTCAACATGCTACCTTGTGTTGCTTGCAATCGCGCTAATGCTGAAACTACCGGGACGTCCGAGATGTCCGTCACAAATCGGTCGCGTAGAAGTCTTAAATCAACGTCTCCGCGAACGAATAACTGCAGCATATTAGTGCTCACCAAATTGGCAATCGAAACTTGCTCTCGCTCACCCACAACCAATAGTTCTGACAACTTCTTCTCAACGCGCTCGCATATCTCCGATGCAGTCAACGAGCCTGGCCAAGATTCCGCTAAAGTGAATACCAGTGCCTTCAAAGCAGAGTTTTTCGTCTGAATTTTTCGCCCATTTGCACACTTGAAAGCAACCTCCACGTCCGGGCTTAAGTTGTTGACCAAATTGGGATCTTCTGCGTGAATGTTCCCAGCGAAGTGGCCACCCTCAACTCGAGCAGGGCTGAGATGCCGGTCCAATTTACGATCCTTATGGCAAAGCAGCGATTGCCGAAACATGCGATTGGTGACGAAGTCGGTATACTGGCTTCGATGGTATACGTCCGATGTGAGCTTGGTCAGTGACTCCGCTGCCTTCGGCGGCAAATTGCTGGTGATCATGGTCGCAAGACTTGATTCACCCAAGAACTGCAGTTGCTGCGCCTTGGCCATCTCCATAAACTGATAGAAGAACATCGGGCGATTGTTCTCTTCTAGGTGTTCATGGAACAAGTAGGAATCTGGGTGTTTGGCAAGCAAGTCAAGTTCGCTCTTCAAAACTTGAGCATAAGGAGTGTTCTGACCTTCCGTGCTTTCGACAATAAAGGAAAGCAAAGCGCGGGCCTGTTGGATCTTGCTTTTTGGATCCGGAAGATTCGAAACGTGATGCAGCATCATCTGTCGAATCATGCCACGCATGAACCAACCCGGATACGCATTGTAGCTGATGTAGGCGACTCCGTTTGGCGACAATCGCTCACGGCAAATTTGCAAAATGCGCTCTTGAGCTACTGGCGGCACCCAAGAAAAAACACCATGGCAGAGTATGTAGTCAAATTGCCCGAAAGAATCATCAATCTCTTGAAAATCCTTTGCTATTAGCTGGATGTTTTTGAGTTGCAGAGAATCAACTGTTTTCTGGCCATCCGCAATCTGTTTGCTTGAAAGATCGACCCCAACGATTCGAGCGTTGGGCATTTGAACCGCCAAAGGAATGATATTGCCACCACCCGCACAACCGAGCTCAAGCACCGATGCAGTATCCGGCACCGATGCGTCCAAGCTGAAAAGCTTGGCCATTGTGTAGATGTGGTCAGGATGCGTTGCCTCAAACGGGTGACTCGGATAGGGAATATCGTCGTATGAATAAGATGCTAACTTCGGTGTTTCAGCTATTTCTGTCAATTTCTTTCCCCTATCGATGACGATTGCCTCAAAACAACAAAAAACTCTTCATTTTGGAATGCCGAACATCCTGGAAAAAGAGGAGTCGAGCTATAGCTTACATGGCTAAAGAAACGCGTCAACAAAGAGCATCTCGCATATGCGCCTTTCGCCCATCAAAGAACCCTCCAATCCACAGCATCGATACAATTGCAACCCTAGATCTCAGTGGCAAACGAGCCTTCGGAAAATCAAGCTCCACAGAAGCAATTCCATTTGCCCGACGATTCAAGTTTTCGATCCCTAGAAATGCAAGAATCCAAATCGCTTTTATGCCCATCTGGATCGCGTAAAGTTAGTTGCATATTCCTGTCTGATTGAATATAACTCCCGCAGTCTATTTCGATTTCACCTTAAAATACCCCGAATAATTAGCACTTTACTCGTGAATGGAAATCTACCATGTCCGAAAAAAGCACATTCTTCTGCTTTGGTCCTCCAAAATCCGGGACAACTCTACTGCAACAATGTCTCAATCTTCATCCCATGGTCTCTTGCCCCTCAGAACACCATTTGGACTTTTTGTTCGAGCGATTCAAGCTGCTATTTCAAGAATACAATCGCGGCTTGGATGTCACAGACTTACGAACAGGCGGACAGGGTGCAACCCATATCCCGCCGGCTTCCGCTACCAACATTTTTCGATCCGTTGTTAACGAGATTCTCAACTTTTCGGCCCAACATAAGCCGATCTCCGGCATCAATGATAATTCTCTTTTCTCCTGCTTTCCGTTGTTCAAGCAGTTGTTTCCTCAAGCGAAATTCATTGCAATATTCCGACACCCAATTCCCAGAGCCGTTTCCGCCTGGCAACACAATTTGCTTGTAGCACAAGATGAGCATGATCCGACTCATCTTCAGCTCCTGTGCCAAGGGAAAAGTTATGATGACTGGATACTGTTGCTTGCAGATCAATTCAATCTTTCTGTCTCGCATTATCAAAATGCATTCGCAAATGACCCAAACGCGATGGCGATTAAGTACGAAGACTTAGTGATCGATAAAAATAACGTACTGAATCGACTCTTCCGATTTCTTGCAGCCTCCGAAGACCAAACAACAATTCAAAAAATTGTCGACATGACAAAATTTGAAGTAATGCGGTCTAAGGCGCGACGCCCACATTTCTTTCGTTCCGCAAGTACTGCTTCTGAGGATGAAAGCGTCTCCAACGAGCTGCAAAATGAAGTTCGCAAACGGACGGAAAGCAGCCTTTCGTTTCTTGGCTATTCCGGATGAATCAAGGATGGAATCATAAAACCTGCCTCCAAACGAGATGGACGGAACGGAAACTGACGGATTACCGAAGAAAGACCAATCCGGCTGTCCGCGTGGCAAATCGGATCCCACGTAAGGGTATTACTTTACAATCTAAAGGAAGCTACATCATCCTAATGCAAATAATTCAACTATTCGCTTAGTTTTTAGCTATCGTGCCGGTTAACTACACGAAAGAGGGGTAGGTGAAAACTTCGGGAACGAAGAATCCCGTTGATTCAAACCATCTTTTCGAATCTCGATATACGTTGTCGCACCCGCAAAAACCCTAGAACGAAAAGGCCGAACAAGGCGATACTAGACGGTTCAGGAACGGCAGTCGGGTAAAGATATTGCCTCATTCCGTAGTCGTCATTGCGCAGCGGCACAAGATTGGAAAGCGGATTGCTTCCGCTAACCCCCAACCCGTTCGACTCCATCAGAATATCGACTCCATTCAATGCAAAGTTTGCGGCTGGAACACTGAACTGGCTCAGCCCCGCCGAATTCGCGGGATCAAGTGGATTGACCAAGGCTGCCCACGAATTCGTGAGCGTCCCAACCGGATTGGCCGAGCTATAATTGTCGTCCAGATAACTCCCTCCCAAGTCCACATCACCCAATCCGATGGCATGGCCAATTTCATGCGTCAATATTCGTCGGAACGCATCCAAACTGTAGACAGCTTGCGGGTTACTATTCATGTGCAAATCAACCCCCTGAATACTAATGCTGTGAGAATAATTGGCGACTCCGGATGTCAACATCACCGGAGTTCCAAAGTAGGCAACCGAAGTCAATCCGCCAAGACCGCCTACCCCTGCGTCCGAGGCAAGCAAGTCAATCTCAGCACCGTTGATATTGAGCGAACCGAATCCAACTCCGCGAACAATGGCAGTCGAATTATTCGATTTGAATCTCAAACTGGTTCCGAATCCGGATACAGGGTCAACAGTTGTCCATGCGTTAAATGATTGATTCACAGCCTGTTCAAAACTACTAACGCTTGGAACACTGGTCCAAGCGAACCGATCTCGATACGCCTGATACGTACCACCCTCGACAGCGTAACGAAGTCCGCCGTCAAGCGAACGCTCATTACCTGAAATCACTCGTGGTGCTGCATCCCAACGTCCCCCTAGCTGATCAACAAATCCTGCGAAACAGCTGGTCTGCAAAGTAACCGCAAGGGTGAAAACAATTTGAATTCGCATGATAATGGGTCCAGAAAGAACTTGGAGTCGCCGTTTTGCCTCGCTTCTCTCAGCATAGTCGTTCTTGGAAGTTTTATCTTCCTTCCTGCCTCCGCTTTCAATGAAGTTCGCAACGGCGGAGACGACAGAGTCTTTGCGACCGCTACAGCCCGCAAAGCTAGTAGGATTGGAAACTACCCAAAGTAGATTGGGACCAATTTCCCGATCTATTGTTTGGACGGGACAAATGGTCCCAGCCTACATTCAGTTTCGGGTCGAGAGCTGAGGCAATGCGCAAACAAAAAAACCGAGAAGTTTTATCCTCTCGATTCTTTAGATTTGACAGTCTCGCGTTTGGAAACTACTTGGCTTTTTTGCGGCGTAGTTGGCGAACGCCGAAACCGGCTGCGACTAGTCCGAGCAGGGCTATGGTCGTTGGCTCTGGAACTGCCGTCACCGTCGCCCCGCTCAGCTGGCCAGGACTCGATGAGAGCGTTGGGCCAGCATCGCCTAACGTTTGGTAACCTAGCGTACTAATCGCTGGATTGGCATCGAAACTGATCGTCGTTTGTCCTAATACATTTACTCCATAGGTGAACTCAGCTAGCTGCAACGGTGATAGGTTTGCCGAGAATCCTCCCACACCCGCATTGGCTGACAAAATCCGGCCTGTTCCGCCATTAAACGCACCGCTTGTAAAACTACCTGCGTTGAATCCGGCGTTGTAAGTTGGGACCGTCGCCGGATCAAGATCCGTTGTGCTCGCAAAGAGACGCGTGTTGAAGTTCGTAATGTTCTGCGTCGCGAAATCCGCATTCGGACCCGCAATGTCCACCGCAAACAAACGTACCGTTACCGTGTCACCCAAATTAAAAGTGCTCTGCGCGACCGCTCCATTAAACGTCCGAATCTCAAAATTAAAACCCGCTTGAACTGTACTTACAACAGTGATCGCCAAGACAGCGATTCCCATCAACATCCTATTCATCGTCTTCATCACGTTTGTACTCCTAAGTGTCGTTCTCGTTAAAATGGGCGAATAAAAAAGTGTAACTGTGCTAGCCCGAAGCGAACCTCGGGCTGGCAGAATTTCCCGTCAAGGAATTTGCAGGACTAAGCGTCTAGTCCCCTGCCGAATAGGTTACCCAGCACGTCGTCCACCAAGTCAGCGTATCCGTCTCCTAATTCAGGGTAATCGTCTAGACCCAACTTTTCGTCTTCGTCATCCGCGTTTCCAAACAGATAATCGAAATCCATGCCGCCTCTTGCCGCTTTACCGTCACTACCGCTACCCAATGCATCGGGTAATGAGCTGCGATTGCCTTTCAATCCGTTAATACCCGATCCGTCCCCAGTCAGTAGGCTGCCAAACCCACCCCCTAGGCTACCAGGGAAACTTACTGGTGGAGAAGCAAAGAAGTTCGCGTAAACTACGTTCGCATCGTTCGAATCCAACAAGTTATTGGCCGTCATGTCCGCGAAGATCGAGTAGCTCGGAGCTCCCGCACTGGTGAAGAAACCGGCGAAAACCAAGTTCGCATCGTTCGAATCCACTAGGCCGTTCTGCGTCGCATCGCCCGGGCTAACCACGAACCGGAAACCGAGCGCTCCTCCCAAGCTGCCGCCTGGTACGCCGTTGCCTGCTCCCGGCAAGGATGTCAAGCCGTTGATGAACTCGCCATCCAGTGCCGAACCCATCGTGTTGGTCACCGTATCCAAGATCGCCAGCTTGTAGCTGTTCATCGGCAAAGCCGACGCAAACGAGATGATCAGGTTAGTGCCCGAAACCAGCGTCGTGTAAGCTGGCGTGCCGGGCAAAGTGCCCGTCACGATCACACTCGTTCCCGCCACTACTGTCGATGCCTGCAACGGTGTGCTGAAGCTCATTACCAACCGATCGACGTTCACCCATGGCAATGGCCTGGTCTGAGCCGATGAGCCCGTTGGTATCGCATAACCCGTTCCTGTACCAGAACCTACCACTACGCCTGAAGCCGCGTCGCGGAAATCACTGTTCCAGTTGCTGCCGTTGGCCCGAATACTGCCCATCTGCAACAGCGGAGCTACTTCGTTGTCAAGAATCGTTACCGAGCCTGTGCCAAACGTGGCCGGTCGGCCACCAAGCGGTGTCGACAAGCTCAATGCCAAGAACGCTCCGAAGCCTTCCACTCCTTCCAGAAGCAGGTCGTCTGTGATCGCTATCGTGAACGATTGCGATGTGGTGCTATTGGCGGCGAAGCTGACCGTCTGGGTCGTCGAGTCATAGTCCACGCCACCGCCGGTCGCATTGCCACCGCTCAAGGATATGTCCACCTTCGACAAGATATCGATCGGATTGCTCAGCGATACCGTCAACTTGGCCGTGCCTGCTCCCTCGTTGACCGTCACGCTGTTGATCGTAAACGCGGCTGTGTCGTTATCGATGATGTTCACTGTCGCCTTCGAAGTGCCGATCGTTACCGGTTCGAACAATGGTGGCAGCGGTGATGGGAACGTTGAAAGCGACAAGGCCACCAACTCGACGTTGACCGTCTCAGTCACTTCTACTATCGAATCGTCGATTACCGACACGTCGATCAGACCCGTCGTCGCTCCTGGCGGAATGAAGATCGAGCCAGTCAATGCGACGTGGTCGCCACTCGGGCCTCCTACGGCTGTTCCGCCTGCAGAGCTGTAGCTGACCGTCAGGCCGGTCGCGGGGGCTCCAACAGGTGTGATGCCGTCCGACTTCGTGATTCTCACGATGAACGAGCCGTTGCCGCCGCCTTCGGTTCCGTTCCCGTTAGAAACTACGCTCACTATGATCCCATCGATATCATCGGCGATCGTTACCGTATCGCTCGCTGTACCTACCTTGATATCCGCGTTGGTTGGCGATCCAAAGCCGGTCAACGTCAATGTCACCGTTTCAGCTCCTTCGACCACTACGTCTTGAAGTACCACTACGTCGATCGTCGTGGTCGTCTTGCCCGCTGCAATCGTCGCCGTGCCGGTCAGGGCTGTGTAGTCCGAGCCACTGGTCGCCTGACCTACGCCCAGTGCGATCGAGTAAGTCACTACCGTATCGGTATCGCTGAGCGACGAAAGCGTCAGGGTGAACTGACCGTTGTCCAGCGGATCTTCCGATGCCTTGGCATCGTTGGCGGCGATCGATACCGTTGCTTGATCGTCGTCGAAAATCGTTACTGTGTCTGTCAACTTGCCCAAGAACGTTACGTTCGGATCCCGGCTTACGAAGCTATCCAACGTGATCGTTACCGTCTCATCGTCTTCGAGCAACGTGTTGTCCAGTACCGTTACGTCGATCGTAGCCGTGGTTTGACCCGCTAGAATCGTTACCGTGCCGGACAACTTGGTGTAGTCATCCTCCAACGCACTCGTTCCAGATGGAGTCGCCGACAACGCATTCACTGCAACGGTGTACTTGATCACCGTGTTGCTACTGCTAACTGCCGTTTGTGTTACCGTAAACTGGCCATTGCCTAGGTTCACAGTATCTAGCGGTTCGGATGCCTTGTTATCGTTGGCTAACAACGATACCGTGGCCGAATCGTCGTCCGTGATCGTGCCGACACCGGTCGCAGTCGTGACTGTACTGCGTCCAGTTGTGAAATCGGCCAAGCTGGCATTGATCGTTTCCGAGCCAGGATTGTTAGTCGTGCCACCCTCGACGAAGTTGTCTTGAACTACTAAAACTGTAATCGGTATTGAAGCAGGGACCGGTTGAACGCCGGCGGACGAGGCTGCCGCCGGGAATGTTACTCGCGAAATATTCGAATTGCTGTTCGAGGCATCGTTATCGAAGTCCAGACCAAGCAGAACATCCACAGGTACAGGACCTGGGAATAGTAAGAACGGATCGAAGTCGCCACCGATCGCCGAGCCATCGCCCAAAAGCACATCGATCGTGTAAGCAATATCGATCGGGTTGCTAGTCGATACCACGAACTGCAGCCCGTTGTTGAACACCGTTCCTGGACTTCCATTAGTTCCTTCGATTACCGTTGGGCTGGAAATCGTTATCGTGGCCGTATCGTCGTTGGTGATCGTACCAACCGCAGATGCTCCGCTGGTTACCAAAGCAGGGGCTACGTTCGTTGCCCCAAGGGTCACATTAAACGTTTCGCTCAGTTCCACCACATTGTCCCCATTGAAACTAACCGAGATCAACTGTGTTTCGCCTGCGTTGCCCACAAAGCTCAATGGGCTGGCGGTCACTACGCTGTAGTCCACTCCAAGCGTCGCATTGCCCCCGCCTACGCTAAACGCTACGGTGAATGGAACACCAACCGCGTTGGGAGAGGTGACCGTAAAGCTTACTGTTGTCGTGCCTGACGCACCTTCGCCTACGGTCCTATTCCCGATCGTTAGCACACTAGTGTCATCGTCCAACATGGCGATCGTCGCTGGTGTGTTATCGACGTTGATGGCTGGCACGTGCGTCACACCAATCACTCCCGTTAACGTTACCTGCAATGTCTCTGGTACTTCGGCGACGTTGTCATCCACCACTGGAACCGTCAGAATGGCGGTCGTTTGACCGGCTTGAATCGTTACCGTACCGGTCGTTGCCAACGTATGGTCGCTAGGATTGCCCGCCGAACCACCGCTGATCGTATACGTTACCACCGTGTTCTCGTCGCTCGAGAACGGACCGTTGGCGATATTGAACATCGGATTGGTTGGATTGAGCGTCAAGATGAACTTGCCGTCGGTCTTGCCTGCTCCCAGTGGGGCTTCATCTCCGTCGATTAGCCTGGCGATCGTGACCTTACCTTTATCCTGATCCACCGAGCCGAAATCGAGGATCGTTACCGTCGCGGGGATCGCATTGACGGTGATCTTCGATGGGTTGTCCGTTCCGGTCAGCTTGATGTTCACCGCCTCGTTGTTCTCGATGATGTTGTCATCCAAAACATCGACAATGATCGGTGTGGAAGTCTGTCCGGCTGGGATGGTTACCGTGCCTGAAAGAGTTCCAATCAAAGCCAAGGCTCCATTGCGGAGCTTGAAGTCGCTGTCCGGTGTCGCATCGGTTGGACCCGGGGCGATCAGGCTATAGGTCACTACCGTCGCGACCGAACTCGGGGCACTCAAAATCACCGAGTACTGGCCATCGTTGGTGCCTGGTTCGAAACCGAACGGACCGGTTGGTACGATCGAGATCGTGGCCGTGTCGTTATCAGCTATGTTCACCGTGGCCACGTTGGTTCCAATCGTGATCTGGGGATCCGTGGTTCCGGTCGTGCTCAGGAGCTTCACGACCACCGTCTCGGTCCCTTCCAAAAGCGGGGCAAGCGTGTCATCCAAGACATCTACGATCACCGTTACCGATGTGTTGCCTGCAAGGATCGTTGCGGTCTGAGTTCCGGTTATGGCCGTGTAGTCCGTACCGTTAATAGCCGTGCTACTGGCTTGTACTTCGTAGGTTACCACCGTGTTGGATGACGATACCGCGGTCTGGCTGATCACAAACTTACCGTCTGGGAAATTGCCAAGTGTCGCAGCGGGTTGACCGGCCTCGGTGCCGTCTACGCCAGCTATCGAAACCGTAGCCGCATCGTTGTCACTGATCGTTTCGGTCTGAAGGGCTTCCAGGCCGTTGGCAACATTCACCATTGGGACACCCAACGGGAACACGTAGCTCGGACCAGTCGACGAGGCACTGGTCAACGTGATGATTACCGTCTCGTCTCCTTCGATGATCAAATCATCGATCACATTCACACTGAGCTTGAACTCGGTCGCATTGGCCGGAATCGTTACCGTTCCGCTCAAGCCGACATAGTCCGCTGTGTTCGGGGCAGGCAACAGCGATGGGCTCGGAATGGCCGTACCGCTAACCACATACTTGATCACCGTCGGTTCCGGCAGTGGTGAAGTCAACGTGAACGTGAACTGACCGTTGCTTCCAGCCGGTGGTCCAGGTTCGGCTGCCGGGCTATCGGTCTTAAGGACCGTTACCGTGTAGACCACATCCTGGATCGTTACGGTGTTGATTCCCGTTCCAACAATACTGCTCGGGTTGGCGTTGGTTATGCTGGTGATCTGCAAGTTGACCGTTTCACCAGGTTCGCTCACGTAGTCTTGGAAAGCTACTACCGGCAAGGCTACTGTCTTCGATCCAGCTGGAATCGCTACCGTTCCGGTGAGGAACGTTGTACCGGTCGAACCTGGCAAAGACGATGCATTGAAGTCTGGTTGCGTTCCGTCGATGAACGGGGTCGCTGTGGACGGGTTGAGCTTGTAAGTGATCACGGTCTCGTTATCGCTTGCAAAGTTCAGTTGGAACTGGAACTCGCCGTTCGGACCACCTTCGGTCGCGATCGCCTTGGTCGCTGCGTTGGTGACCGTCAACGTTTGCTCATCGTCAGTTAGGTTGACTGTCGCGGAGCTTGGTGCACTCACAAACGACTGCGCCAAGTGACCGGCTGTTACGCTGTTCAAGGTGATCGTTACCGTTTCGATCGGTGCTTCGTTGATCAAGTCGTCGATCACCGATACCGGGATCGTCGCGGTCAAGAAGTTGGCTGGGATCGTTACCGACAATGGAATCGTGGTGTAGTCCGTTCCATTGACTGCCGTTCCGGTCACTGTCAGGGCGACTACCGTATCGACGCTCGCTGGTGTGCTCAACGACACCGTGAACGAACTGTTGATCGGTAGCAACGCTGGGTCGCCTACCGCGTTTTCAAACGCCGGGCCATTGGCCACTATCGTGATCAACGTGAAGTCGGTATCGACGATGTTCGTCGAGCCGTTTACCGTCGCACCCAGCGTGATATCCGGATCGGCACTGGTGACGCTCAGAAGAGTAATATTCACCGACTCGGGGGCTTCGACCAAGCTATCGTTGAGCGGATTGATGACGATGCTAGCCGATGTCTGTCCGGCTGGAATCACCACAAACGCTGCCAGTCCGACTGGCAAGGCTTCATAATCGCTGCCCGAAATGGCCGTTCCGGTGAGATTGTCTTGGTAGAA